>Ga0265324_10000387_pt1 | contig 31930 bp, 22 predicted proteins | sample 41419metaG_FD_198634 | JGI IMG/M metagenome (GOLD analysis project Ga0265324, IMG submission 198634) | Rhizosphere microbial communities from Carex aquatilis grown in University of Washington, Seatle, WA, United States - 4-14-19 metaG | ecosystem: Host-associated > Plants > Roots > Rhizosphere...
GCTGCTAATTGAAATTAAGCCGGAACGCACGTTCGTTGGACGCAAAAAACGGAATAGATAACTTTTCCGGCGTGATCCATTTTTTCCGGTTGACCCATCGGGCTTGATAGGTGTTAGCCACAGGCTCATGTCTCTTTGGTCGCTCCGCATTTCCAGCATGATGTAAACTGACCCTCTAACTCCTCGCCACACTTTGAACATTTCCAATGACTAACAACTACCTTCGGCACCTCAGCATCATCCTTTTTGATGGGCTGGAGTCCAGCTAACGCTGTGCGGACAAGCAATACCACACCAATAGCCCAGAATATAAAATCCAAGCAATACCCAAAGTATCGCAATGTCTTAAATAAAATATAGTCACTTTCTGACAAGCCTCGATAATCAACTGTGCAATCGCTGACCGTGCCAATAACGCTCACTACACAAGCGATGGCAATAAATAGAAATGCTATATTTCTGGTGCGGCGAAAGGCTGGGACGACGTAATACAATATCACTGCGTCAACCCCCAGACCAATCATCAGGCTGAGCTTATGTAAGAATTCTAACCATGTCATAAAACGTATGTGGCCTAACGAAAAAAGCTGAGCCACCGCCGACTCGCGATGTGAACCGCGACAGCGGAACGGACAGCGCCAACGGCGGTTGGCTCCGGCGACTGGTTAGGCCACATGATCATGTTTCTAGTCTCCAAAATAATGCCGGCTCTAAATCTCCTCCACACTCACAAGTTGGTATTTTGTAGCCGCCTCTTCCGCCAGCAAAAAATGGAACGCGAGGAATCTTCTGCTGACGGTGGCAAACTTGGCAAACCATATCTCTGGTAAAAACCAAAGGGCCTGTGATCAACTGAATGACAAAAACCGCCACCGAAATCACGCACCCAATGCACAGCCAGATGTGAACCAACAGATCGAATGGAAAATGGCCGGTCTTGCCACGAATATAGTTCAATCCAAACATCATGGCAGCAAGACCAAACCCAACGACGACTGACGCAATGACAATATAAGCGATGACAAAACTCCAATGCCTGCGGACAAGTTGTGGTGAATCTGTTTCCATAGCGCGATGTGGCCTAACGAAAAAAGCTGAGCCACCGCCGACCTGCGACGTGAACCGCGATAGCGGAACTGCCAGCGCCAACGGCGGTTGGCTCCGGCGACTTGTTAGGCAGAGCGATTAACGACATACAAATAAAATGAAAACCGAAACACCACGAACCGACGCGGATGCTGGCTCAATATCTGACTGGCTGCGAACACAACCAGACATCGAAATAGTCGCCGCCAGCTATGCGCGCCAACTCGAAATCGAACTAAACGAACTCGCTGCCACTGCGCGACACTACTGGCATAACTCAATACCATCGGCTGAACACATGGCCGAGTGGCAAAAACTAAAAGACGTGCTCGCCGCGACGCCTAACGAAAAAAGCTGAGCCACCGCCGACTCGCGACGTGAACCGCGATAGCGGAACTGCAAGCGCCAACGGCGGTTGGCTCCGGCGACTGGTTAGGCTCCGGGCGACTTCTCTTTCTGAACAAGATTAAATGCATAAATAATGATAGCTGTAGCCGTAGCAATACTACCTAGCGTCTGAGGAATAGGATGTCTCTGCAAGAAAAAGTCTGCGCCTCCCAAAATCAAATCAAGTGCGTCGTTTGCAACAATGATAAAAAGCGCTAGAGCCAGGTAAAGCCATGCGTCGGTCTTGAAATAGAACAACCTCACCAACCCAACGCCTCGCAAAGCTATCACAACCACTGCTATCCCAATCCCGACTAAATCAGGCTGCCCGCTTTTGGACGAAAGCAGCATAAACAGAATAATGGCGAAGCTGATCACGACGCCAAAGCCGTAAAGAATCAAGAGAAACCATACCCAGTCGGGTCTTTCTTTTTCTTTTGGTGGCAAATTTTCCATAATCTAGGAGCCTAACGAAAAAAGCTGAGCCACCGCCGACTCACGACGTGAACCGCGACAGCGGAACTGACCGCGCCAACGGCGGTTGGCTCCGGCGACTTGTTAGGCGTCACTGTCATCCTTCTTTCGTTTTGTTACATTTCTGGTAAACGGAGCTGCCATAAACATGCCACGCACGCTATAGGGCAGATGCGAACTCAAAATCAGACATGCGATAACTAGAACCAACAGCAAATACTTTGGAGATACCACAGCGACAACCACCCCAACAACGACTAAACCACACCAAATAACCCACCGCAAACGACGAACCTTGTCGCTTGGCTTTTTCACTTCGCGCTCTTCATTTGCGTTTTTCTGACTCATAGACTCTCAATGACGCCTAACAAGGAGTCGGCCGCATTATTGCGGTCTAATTCCTTATTTTTATTGAACTATGAAACGATTTATGATTTTGTCAACGCCTATGTTAGGTGACCTGATGAACGATTCAGGGGCGGCGGTAAACACCGCACGACCGGTCAAACCACGGGACCGGCTCTTGCCCAATCCCAAGGCGCGCTTGAAGGAGCAGTTCCACGAAGTTTGCCGGTTCAAGCATCTGGCGTTGCGCTCGGAGGAGGCGTATTGGGCCTGGGTGGTGCGGCTGGTGCGCTTTTTCAATGGCAAAATTCATCCCAAGGATTTGAGCGGGGAACAGTTGGCGGAGTTTTTGACGCATTTGGCAACAGTGGGGCAGGTGGCGGCCAGCACGCAGAATCAGGCGTTGAATGCCTTGTTGTTTTTGTATCGGGAGGTGTTGCATCTAGAGCAGACAGTGGCCGCGTTTGAACGGGTGCGAAAACCGGCGCGTTTGCCGGAAGTCCTATCGCAGGCGGAGGTTAAAAAATTGTTGGCGGCGGTGGCGGCGGAACATCAGTTGCCCTTGCAACTGCTTTACGGAACCGGGTTGCGGTTGATGGAGCTGCTGCGGTTGCGGGTGAAGGATGTGGATCTGGCTCGGAACATCATCCTGGTTCATGCGGGCAAGGGTGACAAGGATCGTTCCACGATGGTGCCGGAGTTGTTGCAAGTGCCGCTGCCGGCCCATTTGGAGCGGGTGCGTTTGATTTGGGAAGATGACGTGCGCGAAGGTTTGGGTGCGGTGTATCTGCCGGAGGCACTGGCGCGAAAGTATCCCAACGCGGCCAAGGAGTGGTGCTGGCAGTGGGTGTTTCCAGCCCGGGGGCTGGCGCGTGATCCGGCGGACGGGGTGTTGCGACGGCATCATGTGAAGGAGGACACCTTGCAACGGGCCGTGAAGCTGGCGGCGGCACGGGCGAAAATCGAAAAGAATGTTTCGCCGCATACGCTGCGGCATTCGTTTGCCACGCATCTTTTGGAACAGGGCTATGACATCCGCACGGTCCAGACGTTGCTGGGACACAAGGATGTGACGACGACGATGATTTACACGCACGTGATGCAGAAGCCGGGGCTGGGCGTCAAAAGTCCGCTGGACCAGCTTTGAGAACGGTTCAAGTTTCACGTTTCAGGGCGTTTGCCTTGAAGCCAAATGCTGAAAAGCTGAAAACTGAAAGGCTGAAAAACAAAGGCAGTGGCAGGGCTGCCGCAGCAAGACGCTGGCGCATTCCGGTCACGCCAGGGTTGGGCAGAGGCTACAGTAGTTTTAACGCCTCTATGAGCTCCGCAGATTCCGCCGACGTCAAGCCGACGCCGCCAACTCGGGCCGGGGAGATTTCTGGCCGAGATGCCTGGCCACCGCCTCGGTGCGGGAACGGACGTGCAGCTTTTCGTAGATGTGCCGGATGTGCGTATGGACCGTTGCGTAGCTCACCTTCATCTGGTCGGCGATTTCCTTGTAAAGAAAGCCCTTCGCCAGCAGGTCCAACACCTCCGCCTCGCGCGGCGAAAGATTTTCCATCCCGGCAGCCGGCACGGCCACCGGATGCTGGAACGACTGCACGATCTTGCGCGCAATGTGGCTGCTCATCGGCGAGCCGCCCGCGTGGACTTCCTTGATGGCGGCCAGCAATTCCGCCGGCGGCGTCTGCTTGAGCAGGTAGCCGGTCGCACCCGCCGTGAGCGCGTTGAAGATGTGTTCCGTGTTCTGATACACGGTGAGCATGATGATCTGCACGCCAGGCAACTGCGGCTTGAGCCGACGCACGCACTCCACACCGTTGAGGCCGGGCAAATTGATGTCCATCAGCACGACTTCGGGCATCACCTGGGGGATTTCCGCCAGCGCATCCTCCGCGCTGCCATGCCGGCTGACGCAGCGGAAACCCGGCGCGCCATCAATCAGCTTCGCGAGGCTGCCCCGCACCTGCGGGTTGTCTTCAACAATGGAAACGGCAATGCTCATCAAATTGGTATGCTTAAGAAATTAATTCACCGGCTCGTCTTTGCCAATCGCCACAACTGGTGATGCCGCGTCCTTCAGAAAAACCGTCAATTCCACGCGCGTCCCTTGGCCGGCGACGCTGTGAATCTCGCACCGACCGCCGACGGACGCGAGGCGTTTCTCCAGATTGCCCAAGCCGGAGCCGGATGAAAGCCGTTCGCCGGCGGCGCTGCCGGCAGATTGCAAACCCTTGCCGTTGTCCTCGATTTCCAACGTGAGCCGGCCCGGCGCGAGCCGCAGCCGCAGCCAGACTTCCGTGGCCTGCGCGTGCTTGACGATGTTGTTCAACGTCTCCTTCAACGCGAGGAACAGATTGTAGCGCACCTCCGCGTCCACGCGCGTCGCCGGCAGTTCCAGCGGCAGATCCATGCGGCAGCGCACGTCCGCCACGCGCAGATAATCCTCCGCATAGGCGGAAATGTAATCCATCAGGCCCGCCACCGTGTCGTGCTGCGGATCCACGGCCCAAACGATTTCATCCATCGCCTTTGTCAGCTTGCGCGCCGACTGCGTGATGCGTTCGAGGTTCGCCTCGGTCTGCGCCGGCTCGCGCCGCGCGAGCTCGGTAAGCAGCGTGATCTGCGTCAGGCCCGCGCCGACATCATCATGGATGTCCTTCGCGATGCGCGCGCGGTCGCGCTCGACGGCGGCCTGCTTTTCCATCGCCGCCAATTTGCGACGGTATTTCCGCGTCGCCGCCCGACGCACGGCAAAGGAAATTCCGCCGATGATCAGCGCACTGGCGAAAATAAAAAATGAGGTGGTCTGGTAAAAATAGGGTTCCACGGTGAACCGGACCGTCGCGCCGGTGTTGTTCCAGACGCCTTCGTTGTTGCACGCGATGACGTGAAAACGGTAGCTGCGCGGCAGCAGCCGGCCATAGTGGGCCGTGCGCAAAGCCTCGGCGTCCACCCAGCGGGAATCGTAGCCTTCCAACTGGTAGCGGAACCGCGCGCGGTCGCCGCCGGCAAAGTTCAGCGCGGTGAAACGGAAATCGAACTGCGTGTGTCCCGGCGGCACCGAGATTTCGCCGCCCGCGAGCGGCACCAATTCGCCATCCACGCGAAAATCCTCCACCAGCACCGGCGGCGGCGCGGATTGCGTCGTCAATTCATCCGGGTTCAGCCACACCACGCCGCGCACGGTGGTGAACCACAGCTTGCCGTCCGGCCCGCGCCAGCTTGCGGGCTGGTAGCCGTCGGAACATTCGAGCGCCGGCAGACCGTCATGCCGGCCATAGGCAACGTAATCCACTGACGGCGACCGGCCGTCCGCGCAGGCGTTCAACGCCTTTTTGTCCACGCAGAAAATTCCCTGATGCGTGCCGAGCCAGAGCCGGCCGTGGCCGTCCTCCTGGATCTGGCTGATGATGTCCGCCGGCAGACCGTTGGTGGCGGTGATGCGCGAAAACCTCCCAGCCTTGAACCGCACCAGCCCGCCGCGAAACGTCCCCGCCCATAGCGTGCCGGCAGCATCCGCGTGCAGCGCATAAATCGGCTGCCCGGCCAGCGCGTCCGTCGCGTGGAACGCCTCCAGCCGGTCCGGGCTGCAGCGGAAGATCGTGCCATCATCCGCGCCGGCCCAGATGTTGCCGTCGGGCGTCTCCGCCAAGGCGCGGATGGCCGGCATGAAATTATTGCTGCTGACATTCAGCACCTGCCGGTTGTTGCCCGCCCACCACGCCAGCCCGGCCTTCAGCCCGAGCCACAGGCGGTTCCGGCCGTCCACCAAAATGGATTTGATGCCGTGCACGTCCCACGACACGCGCTGGATGCGGCCGTCGAGCAACTGGTAAAAATCCTCGCCTTCCGACGCGCTCAGCCACGCGCCGCCGTCCGCGCGCGGCGCGAGGGAAAAAACAAAATTCGCCGACGCGCTCGCGCCCACGGCGTAGCGGGAAATATTCCCATCACTCCACCGGCACAGGCCGCCGCCCGCCGTGCCGATCCAGACCGTGCCATTGGTGTCGCCGCTCACCGAGAGCGCCGTGCGCGCGGGCAACCCTTCCGCCGGGCCGATGACATGAAACCGCCGGTCGCGCAGCCGCGCCAGCCCGCCGTGGTCCACGCCCGCCCAGATGCCGCCGTCGCCGCCCTGAAACCACGCGCCCACGCGGTCGCCGGGCAGGCAGCGGTCGTTCGGCAGGTTTTCGGAGGCCGAAGTGAGCCGCTCAAAACCGCCCGCCGGCGTGATGTGAAACAGGCCGTTGCCGTAATGATTGAACCACAGCCCGCCCTCGCGGTCCTCATGAAAACCCATCGCGCGACCGGAGGCCGGCCCCAGCAAACCGCGCCAGGCATCGGCCTCCGCCGTCCACGCGCGACCGGCCATTTTGCGCAGGCGGTCGCCGTCCAGCACCCACAGCGCACCGGCCTTCGTCGGGAACAACAACAGCGGCTGCACGTCCGTCAGGCTGTTGGTCGGCGTCATCGCCTCGAACTGCGCGCCGTTCCAGCGGGCGATTTCGTTTTCCGCACCGGCCCAGATCTGGCCATGCGCGTCCGCGACGAGCGTATAAATTTTACTGCCGGCCAGACCGCCGTCGCCCTTCACTTCCTGGAACAGGCCGTTGACGAACCGCAAAATGTGCCCGTCGCGCGTGAGAAACCACAGCCCGCCCGCCGCGTCGGTGCATTGGAAAATCGGCCGGGTGCCCGCCGGCGGCGGCACGGTCTGCCAGTCCGCGTTGGTGGCCGACAGATCGCGCCACAGCACGTCGCCGAACTGCATGACAAACATCACGACATTCGTCGCAGAATAAACCAGCGAGTTGTGCAGGTCATATTGCGGCCGGTCGGGAAATTCATTTTTGAAAACGCCGTCGCGATACGACGTCAGCCCGCCACGAAACGTGTTGACCCAGAGCGTGCCGCTCGCGTCGAGAAACAGCCCCTGCACGCGCGTCTGCGTCAGCTCCGGCCGGTTCACCGGATCGAAGGTCACGAACCGCGCGCCGTCGAACCGGGCGAGGCCGTTGTAGGTGCCCACCCACAGGTAGCCGTCCGGCGTCTGCGCGATGGAAGTCACCGTGCTGCTCGGCAGGCTGTCCTCCGTGTCCCACTTGTCCACGAGATAATCCGCCGGCTCCGCGCGCAGCCCGAACGCCGCGCAAAAAAACCATCCCGCCAGCAGGCAGAGGCGCGCTGAAAGATTTCGGGGGGACATCGGCGCCAACATATCGCGTCCCGCCTAAATTGCCAACGCAAAGGCATCACCGTGGCGGCGTCCCGGAAGAGCGCCGCCAACTGAAACGTGAAACGAAAACATCCAACAACCAACATTGAACATCCAACATCCAGTGAAGCGCCGGCGCGGGACACTTTGGTTGCAGCAGGTTTTCCGGCCGCTGATTTTTGGTTGGCGGCTTTCGGCTGAAAGCCGCTACGCTCGTGCTGATGGAACTGCGTGAATTCGCCGAATCAGTTTTGTTCGCCACGTCGCTTGAGGAAAAACTCCGCGCGCCCGGCGAACTGACCGACGAACGGCCCGGCCCGGCGCGGGAAACGCCGACCGCGCCCGGACGGCCAGACAATTTGGTTTTCAAGCCGCACGGCAGCGGCGAGAAAAGCGAATTCCCCGGCCTGCACCAGCTCGAACACGACCGCGAGCGCGGCAAGCTGCTGCATTTTTTCGGCAACCACGAACTGCTCGCCACCGAGCTGATGGCGCTCGTGCTGCTGAAATTTCCCGACGCGCCGGCGGCGTTTCGCCAGGGCGTTTTGAAGACATTGCAGGACGAGCAGGAACACACGCGGCTCTACATGGAACGCATGAAAAGCTGCGGCATTGCGCTCGGCGATTTTCCGGTGAGCGGCTATTTCTGGCGCTGCGTCGCGCCGATGCAGCACCCGATCGACTACGTCGCCGGCCTTTGCCTGACGTTCGAGCAGGCGAACCTCGACTTTGCCGGCCACTACGGAAAAGCGCTCGGCACCGTCGGCGACGCCGGCTCCGCGAAGCTGCTGGAAAAAATCCAGCGCGACGAAATCGGCCACGTCGCCTACGGTTTGAAATGGTTCCGCCGCTGGAAAAACCCCGGCGAGAGCGACTGGGACGCCTTCTGCCGCACGCTGAAATTTCCGCTCTCGCCGCAGCGCGCAAAAGGCTTTTCACTGAACGTCGCCGGGCGCAAGGCCGCCGGGCTGGACGATCAATTCATCGCGCAGCTCAACGTCTATTCGCAGTCGAAAGGCCGCACGCCGAGCGTTTATGTTTTCAACGCCTTCACCGAAGGCCGCCTCGCGGAAGGAAAAAAGTTCAACCCCACCAAGCCGCAGGCACAGCTCGCGCGTGATCTGGAAAACCTGCCGCAATTCCTCTGCCGGCAGGACGACATCGTGCTGGTGGCGCAAAAACCGTCCGTGGAATTCTTGAGCGGCATCAAGCAGGCCGGGTTTCCGCTGCCGGAATTTGTGGAACGGAGCGCGGGGCACCGTCCCGGCGCGCTGGAAAAAAAACTGCCGGGACGGTGCCCGGCGTTCCAACCGCTTGCCGCGCGCAAGCTCGGCAGCCTACGCCCGTGGGCATGGGGGCCGGACAGCTTCGAACTGCTGAAACCGGTTTTTGCCAACGTCACCGGCGAAAAGCGGGCGGATGAAAGCCGGTTCAACGAAAAGATTGCACAGCTTTATTCAAAAGCATGGAGCGCGGATTTTTTGCGGAAGATTCTTGGTGATGGCAGGGCCGCGCGGCTGCGCGGTCAGAGCCCGGAGGCGACGCAGCAACGCCGCCCTACCAACGATTGGCTTTGCTCCGAAAACGAAATCGGCACCGCCGTCAATTCATTGGATGAAGCGCTCGCCGCCATTGCCAAAATCCGGGCACGCGGCCACCACAAGATTGTCGTGAAGGAATCCTTCGGCGTGGCCGGCAGCAACGCGCTGCGATTGTTCGAGCCGGAGCTTTTGCCGGCGCAGTTGCGCTGGCTGGAAAATGCGTTCGCGCACCAACGCGAACTCGTCGTCGAGCCGTGGCTGGAACGGTTGCAGGATTTTTCCGCGCAGCTCGAAATGACGGAGCGCGGGCTGAAGCTCTGCGGTTTCACCGGGTTGCAATGCGATGCGCGCGGCCAGTTCATCGCCAACTTCGCCGAGCCGCATTTTCACAAGCGGATTCCGGCGCAGGTGATTGCGCCATTCAACGCGGCGACGGACATCTCCGGGCGGTTGCTGGAATTTTACGGCGCAGTTTTTGCCACGCTGGAAACAGAATTACGCCGCGCGGATTTCACCGGGCCGATTGGCATTGACGCCTTGATCCATCGCGACGCGAACGGCGCGGTGAAACTGAAACCGGTCGTGGAAATCAATCCGCGCCACACGATGGGCCGCGTGCTGGTGGAGCTGATGCGGCAGACGGGCCAGAACTGCCACGGCTCGTTCCGGCTGGTGAACGCCGCACAGTTGCGCACGGAAGGTTTTGAAAATTTTCCCGCCTTCGCAAAATCACTCACGGAAAGATTTCCGCTCCAACTCGAAAGCCAGCCACCGCGCATCCGTTCCGGCGCGCTGTGCCTGAACGATCCGGCCACGGCGCAGGTTTGCCTCGCGGTTTTCCAGGTTAGAGCATTTCCATAAATCCGGTAGCGTGGCGGAATCAGATCCGTGGCAGCGGTCTTTTTGGTTTTGGGCTTCGATTCGGCTCAGTTGCAGGGTTTTCAAACCTGCGCCTTCGCCAAAGCCTCGCCCACAACCAAAAATCCCCGCTCCGTCTCGCTACATCATTTCTCTCAATGCTCTAGCCGGGTGGCGTTTGAGGTCAGCCCCACAACTGCCGGTCCAGCGGGCGGAGCCGGAGCGCCTCGCTGAGGTGGTCGCCGGCGCTTAGGGCGCATCTTGACACAGTCCTTGTTTTCCCCCTCCCCATGAACCCGGCCCCCCTCATCCTGTCAGCAGGACGGATGAGCGGGTTCGGGTTGCGGTGGGTGCTCTGCTTCGATTTGGCCAGCGCGGGTGATTTCCCGTCGTAAGACGGCAGAATGCCGGCGCTCCGGTTCAGGGGGAGGAGGCCAATGGTTTCCGACTCAAATCCCCTCACCCCAACCCTCTCCCCGCTTGGGCGGGGAGAGGGAGTAAGGACCGTGTCAAGATGCGCCCGGCTCAATAATGGGCGGATGAAATAGATTGAACTTCAATCGCCTTTCCGCTGTCATTTCTCCTATCAGCCAAAATGGGAAAAACGAACCGGGGAAGAATTTTGTCTCCGGCATTGCCTGGGCGGCCATTTAACATAAATGACCAGTGATGACATGGCTTTGGTTCAGGCTTATGCCGCCGAGCAATCGGAGCCGGCGTTTGCCGCGATTGTTTCACGCCATGTCGGGCTGGTGCATTCGGCGGCGCTCCGCCAATTGCGTGATGAGCATCTGGCGCAGGATGTCACGCAGGCGGTGTTTGTCCTCCTCGCGCGCAAGGCCGGTTTGCTCTCGCCGGAGACCGTGTTGTCCGGCTGGCTTTACCGCACCACCTTGTTTGCCTGCGCGGATGTCCGCCGCCGCGAAATGCGCCGTCAACAACGTGAACAGGAGGCCCTCATGCAAGCCAGCATCGAATCCCAAACCAGCGACACGCAAACGGTCTGGTCCAAACTCGCGCCCATCCTCGAAGAAAACATGGCCCGCTTGCGCGACCGCGACCGCGACACACTTGTCCTGCGTTTTTTTGAGAACAAATCCATCAAGGAAATTGCCACGACGCTCGGTCTGGACGAGCGCGCGGCGCAAAAGCGCGTCCAACGCGCGCTGGAAAAATTGCGTGGTTCCTTCACGCGACGCGGCATTACTTTCAGCGCCGCGCTCATTTCCAGCGCCATCGCCGCCAACTCCGTCAGCGCCGCGCCGGCTTCCGTGAACACGCTCGCCGTGGCGGCCGCCGGTCGCAACGCCACCGAATCCACCGACCTCATCATGCGTGGTGTATTCAAAGCCCTGCTTTGGGCCAAGGTGAAATTCGCCCTGTCCGTCGGCGCGGCAGCACTGCTCATCGGGGCAGCCACAACGCTTGGCCTCACGCAAGGGTCAGCCAAGCTGGCCGCCGCGCCGACGAACGACCTCGCCGCACTCACGCCCGCCACGCCCGGACCGGCGGCGTTGATCGTGGTCGGGTTGCTCGCCAGCGACGCGCCGGAGCCGATTGAAGCGCTCGCCACCCAAACCAAAAACAACCTGGTTGCGCGCGGCTGGGCGGCGGACCACGTCGAAATCCTTTCCGGCAAAGTCACGCGCGAACAGATTTTGCAAAAGCTGCGCGGTTTCGCCGGATCGGCGCGCGATGAATTCTGGCTCGTGCTGCTCGGCCAATGCGGCAAGGCGCAAGGCGGCGCGCCCGCGTTTCAAGTCGCCGGTCCGCGCCTGACCGCGCCGGATGTGAAAGCCGCGCTCGACGCCATTCCCGGCCGCCAGTTTGTTTTCATCGGCACCGGCAACGCCGGCGGTTTCCTGGAGCCTTTGCGCAGCGACCGCCGCACCGTGCTTTCCGCCACGCAGGCGGAAGGCGAACCGGACCAGCCGCGTTTTCTGCCGGCGTGGGTGAAGGCATTTGCCGCCACGCCCCAGGCACCGCTCGCCGAGATCGCCGCGCGCGCCGCCACCGATGTGGGCGAGCAATGCAAACAAGGCAACATGGCGCAATCCGAGCACGCGCAGCTGGCCGATCCCGCCACCGGAAAAATCCTGGACGCGCCGTTCGGCGTAAATCCCGCCACCCATCAACCAACCACTGAAAAATAAACATGAACGCCACACCCATGCCCAAGCCCGACCTCGTCACCGATGCCGACGTGGAATTGCTCCGGGCCGTGCCGACGCGCTACCGCCAGCTGGCCGATGCGCTCGACCGCCGCATCGTCGGCCAGGACGAAGTCATCCGCGACCTCTTCGTCGCGCTCGCCGTGCAAGGCCATGTGCTGATGATCGGCGTGCCAGGTCTCGCCAAGACACTGCTCATCCGCAGCCTCGCCGAGTTGCTCGATTTGCCGTTCCAGCGCATTCAATTCACGCCCGACCTGATGCCCAGCGACATCACCGGCACGGAAATTCTCGAAGAAAGCGAGGATGGCCGACGGCAATTCCGCTTCGTGCGCGGCCCGGTGTTCGCCAGCCTGATTCTCGCCGACGAAATCAACCGCACGCCGCCCAAGACGCAGGCCGCGCTGCTCGAAGCCATGCAGGAACGCCGCGTCACGGTCGCCGGCCGCAGCTACGATTTGCCGTCGCCGTTTTTTGTGATGGCCACGCAGAATCCCATCGAGCAGGAAGGCACCTATCCGCTGCCCGAGGCGCAGTTGGACCGCTTCATGTTCAACCTGCGCGTGAATTATCCGTCCCACGCCGACGAAGTGCAGATTCTGCTCAGCACCACCGGCGACGAGCTGGCGCCGCTGGAAAAAATCTGGACCGGCGAGGAATTGCTGGCGTTGCAGCACGCCGTGCGGCAGGTGCCCGTGCCGGAAACCGTCGCGCATTACGCCGTCGCGCTCGTGCAAGCGACGCGGCCCGAAACCACCGCCGCCGATTTCATCAAGCGCTACGTCCAATGGGGCGCCGGCCCGCGCGCCTCGCAATATCTCGCGCTCGCCGGAAAAGTTTTTGCCGTGCTCGACGGCCGTTTCAACGTCGCCCGCGAAGACATCCAGCGCGCGGCAAAACTCGTGCTGCGCCATCGCATCATCACCAACTACCGCGCCGAGGCCGACAAACAAACGGTGGACGCGCTGATTGACCGGCTGTTGGAAACGGTGAAATAGCATGACCGCACCGCCGACATGGCCCCGCTCGGCGCCGCTTCCCGGACGCCTGCCGCCACGGATCGCGCCGCTGGATCTGCAACTGCTGGCCGACCTGCCGTCGCTCGCGTTGCGCTCGCGCTGTCTGGTGGACAGTTTCTTGAGCGGACGCCATCGCAGTCCGCAGAAAGGTTCGTCGGTTGAGTTTGCCGAGTATCGCGACTACCAGCTCGGCGACGATTTGCGGCGCGTGGACTGGCGGCTGTTCGCCCGCAGCGACCGCCTGCACGTCAAGCAATACGAGGAGGAAGCGCAACTCCGCGTTTTCACCGTGCTCGACGCCAGCGCCTCGATGGATTTTGCGTCCCGCAAAAGCGGGTTGAACAAACTGGACTTCGCCCGGCTCACACTCGCCGGCGTCGCCACGCTCGCGCAACGCCAGGGCGACGCCTTCGGTCTTGGCGTCGCCGGCGCGGAACTGGCGGATTTTCTCCGCGCCCGATCGACGTCGTCGCACTGGCACACGTTCATCGGCCGGCTGGAGAATTTTTCACCGCAACGCCAAACCGCCCTGGCGCGCTCGCTCGAAGCGCTTGCGGAAATCATTCCACCGCGTTCGCTCGTCGTCATCGCCAGCGATTTTTACGAGGATTTGCCGGCGATGGAATCCGCGTTGAGCCGCCTGCGCTACGACGGCCATGACCTCATCGGCCTGCATGTACTCGATCCGCTGGAACTGGATTTTGATCTGGATAACGCCGGCATCTGGGTGGACGCCGAGAGCGGCGCGCGCCAGCAGCTCGACGCACCCGCCGTGCGCGCCGGCTATCTGCAACGCTTCCGCCAATTCTGCGCCGGCTTGGAAGAACAATTTCGCGCGGTCGGCGGCGATTTGGTCCAGCTTCGCACCGATCAACCGCCGGTTGCCGCGCTCGCGAGCTATGTCGCGGCGAGAAAGGAGCGCCTGCGATGATAAAAATTTCAAAAACAACCAACATCCAACATCCAACACTGAACATCCCATGTTCAGCGGCCGGCGCGCGAGAATTTACTGGATGTTGGATGTTCGATGTTGGTTGTCGGATGTTTTCCCTCTCCGCATGAACTGGCTTTTTCCAGGCTTTCTGGCCGGCGCGGCGCTCATCGGGCTGCCGGTGGTGCTGCATTTGCTGCGGCGCAAGCCGCGCGACGTCGTGCGGTTTCCGTCGCTGCGTTTCCTCGGCGAATCGGCGTTGCGCGACACGCGGCGCAACCGGCTGCTGCGCTGGCTGACCTTGCTGCTGCGCTGCCTCGCCATTGCGCTGCTGTGCGCGGCATTCGCCCGGCCGTTCTGGGGCAAATCGCCGTTAGCCACCCGCAAAGCGCTGGTCATCGCGCTCGACAATTCCATGAGCCAGCAGGCGCGCGGACGCTGGGAAGAAACGCAGCGCTGGAGTCTCGGCCAGCTCGAAGAACTGACTCCCGGCGACCAAGCCGCGCTGCTCATCATGCAGCCCGAACCAACCTGGCTCGTGCCGCTGACGGATGATCTGGCGCGTGTCCGCACCGCGCTGGCGGCCACCCAGCCCGGCTACGAAAAAACCCGTTACGCCCGGCCGCTGCGGCTGGCCGGCGACACGCTGGCCAAAACCGACGCGGGCACCAGAATTCTCGCGTGGGCCGCGGACGAACAGCGCGCCGGCTGGCGGGGCACGGATCTCGCCGAAAAACTTCCACCCGGCATCCGCTTCCGATTCATGGGCGCGGCGACCGCACCTCAACGTCAGGCGGCGATCATTTCCGCCCGCCAATCCGCCAGCGGCACAAATTCGCTGGAGGTCGTGATCCGTCAATTTCAACCCACGACGCCGGACCGGCGACAAATCAGTGTTTACAATGACAAACACGTGCTCGCCACACAAAGCATCGTGCTTCGTCCCGGCGACAATAAATTGACCATCCCCGGCGACTGGCCCGCCGCGGCCGCCGGCTGGCGCGTGTCGCTGGACGCCGATGATTTGCCGGCGGACGACTCGGCGTGGATTGCGGCCACGACAACCGCGACAAGCCGTGTGTTGCTGGATGCCGCCAGCGCAACGGATTTTCTCACGCACGCCTTGCGCGCGACTCAGAAAATTCCCGGCGCCGGCTTTGATCCGGCTGCTTTGCCTGACCACGCCTGGCCGTTGGATGGGGCGGTGGTGTTGCGCAACGACGCTTCGTTTCGTGACGCGGCGCTGACGCGGCTGGATCAATTTTGGGAAGCCGGTGGCGCCGTTTTGATTTTTGTGGACGGGAGCGCCGCGCAGAAAGACTGGCTTCAGCGGCACGGCGTGCGCGTCATCACGCGACCGGCGGCGGACGAACCGTGGCATTTGCGCGACTGGGACGCCGAGCATCCGGCGCTCGCGGCCTTCGCCGGTCAGAGCCTGTTGCCGCTGCTCGAAGTGGAATTTTATCGCGGCTTTGATCTCGCCGGCGACGCGCTTGCGCCCGTCGCCAATTGGCCGGACGGCAAGATGGCCATCGCCGAACTCGACAGCAACGGCCACCGGCTGTTGCTCGCCGGATTTCCGCTGGAGCGCGCGGCAACGGACTGGCCGGCGCAACCGTCGTTTGTGCCGTTCGTGCATTGCGCCGCACGCTGGCTCGGCGCGGTCAAGGACGCGCACACCGACTGGCGAGTCGGCGACGCCATTCCATTGCCCGAGAATGCCGGCACCTGGCACGCGCTCGATACGCCGGCGCCGCAAAAAGATCTGGCCGTGAACGGCAGCGTGCGCCCGGTCGCACCGGGTTTGTATGAATTTTCCGGCAACGGCGGGAAGAAAGTCATTGCCGTGAACACGCCGGTGGAAGAATCCGATCTTTCGCCGTGGCCGAATCCGGACCAGCTCGGGGCACTGGAATCACCGGAATCCGCGCCGGCGAATGCGCACTTCGCCGCCGCGCTGCCGACCGCGTGGGCGGCGGCGGAGAATCGCCAGCGCCTCTGGTGGTGGCTGCTGGCCATCGGCGGCTGCGCCCTGCTGGCGGAGCTGGCGCTGGCCAATCGAACGACACGATGAAATTTGAAAACAGGCAATCGAGGTGAAATATGAAAACGAAATTGAATTCTGAATCTCTCGTTCGCGCCCAACATCGCGCAACGCAATGGACGCCGCTGCTCGCCCTGGTGGCGGCCGGCCTTGCGCTCGCACTGGGATTATTGTGGTGTCTGCATCCTTCTTTTGCGCCGGTGGCGGACTGGCATTGGCTGCGGATTGGCTGGCTGGCCAGCCTCACGATCACTGCCCTGGGCGCAGCGGCATTGTGGCGCGCGCGGCGGCGGACGTTGCTGCGCAGCGCGGCGGAAATGGATGCCACGCTCGCCACGGCCAACCGGCTGGAAGCCGCCACGGCATTGCACGACGCGCAACACGCGATGGCAAAAGCCCAGCGCGCGGAGACGGAACAATTTCTCCAGCAAAGCCGGATCGCTCCGCGCCGGCGCTGGCTGGCGGTGTCAGTTGTGCTCGTGACGTTGCTCGCCATCGCACATCTGGCCACGCTGATTTGCTGGGCGCGCCCGGTGCAGGTGGACGCCAAAGCGAAAAAAGATATCCCCGTTGTTGCGGAAAAAAAAGCAGAGCCGCCCGCGCCAACCGCCAGCATTGAATGGCGTTCGCCCGAATCCGAAACTTCCGCGACCGCCATCGAGGAAGTGCCGCTGGAAGCCGAGGCGGATTCCTCGACCGGCTTGCGCAACGCCGTTTTGGAAGTCGAAGTAAACGGCGCCCATAAACTTTCGCAGCCGATTACGGATGATTTGTCCAAACCCGGCTCGCACACGCTCAAGCCGTCCATCTATCTCGATCAGTTGGACGTGAAGACTTACGACATCGTGTCGTATCACCTGACCGCGCAGCGAATCGGTGACGCCGCTCTGTCGCCGACGGTTTCGCCGGTGCAGTTCGTGCAGGTCAAGCCAGTGCGCGAGGACACTTTCATCTGCGCCGGCGGCGACCAGCCGAGCAAATGTTTCAACCACGTCACCGCGCTCAAAGCCGCGCAATTGCGGCTGATGAAGGACAATTTCACGCTCGCCCACGCCGACGTCAGCCACGCCGACAGCGAATGGCGCGACGACAATTCCCGCGTGGGCGGCGAGCAAAACCAGCTGGCCGGACGGACGGACGAAGTCATTGAGCTGATGCGGACGAATCATTATCCCGACCAGATTCTCAGCCTGGTTCGCGAGTCGCAACCGCTGATGGCGGACGCCGGCGGAAAGATTATGAAACAGGAAAACCAGCCGGCGCTCCAGCCGCAGGGGCAGGCGCTGGGTTATCTTACCGAGGTGGAAAAATACTTGAAGAATTCCATCAAGCTCGCCAGTCAAAGCCAGCAGCCCAAGGCCGCCGACCCGTTTCAGCGCCCAAAAAATCTGGAGTTGAAAACGCATCCGCTGACGCGCGCCGGGAAAATTGACGCACTGGCCAAGGCGCAGTCGCAACTCGCGGGCGACCTGGCCAGCGGCAACACCAATTCCCTGAGCAAGCTCGCGAGCGAGGACGCAAATTCAAACCCGGAGGAAGTCGCCGGCGCGCCGGGCGAGCGGCAGGCAAAAATCAAGGAGCACATCGGCGATTTCCTGAACGACCCGGAAATCAAGGCGGATGCTTTGAAGCATTTGCAGTCGGGCGATGATTTCGCCGGCAAATCGCAGGAGCAGATTGGTCAAAATGATTTTGCCGCCGCCAGCGAACCGGCGGCGGCGGCGGCGCGCGAGCTGCGCCAGACCGCCGCCGCGTTGCGCGCCGGCGGCAATCAGGCCGCGAAGAACAAACTGGCCGACGCATTGCTCCAACTTTCCGCCGCCGCCGGCAACACGCGCCGCGCGCCGCAGGCCAAAACGGACGCGGAGGCCGCCGCAGAGTTGAAGAAAACCGAAGACGCAATCAACGAAGCTGCAAAACAGCTTGCCGCCGAGGCGCAGCGCCAGCAGGAAAACGGCGTGACCAACGCCGCCACCCGCCTCAACGACTTGGTGAAAATGCTGCAAGGCGAGTCACTCAAACAAATGCTGGCCCAAGCGCAGGCATCGCCGCGCGACGCCACGCAAACCGAGGCGCTCGCGAAAAAATTGGACGAACTGGCCGAGCGCGCCGGGCAGCAGCGCAATCCGGGACCGATGTCGCGGCAGGAGCTGGCGCGGCTCGTGGACCGGATGCAGCGCACGCAGGCAAACCTGAAAAATCTGGCGTCGCAAGGCAGCGGCCAGTGCAGCAATCCGGGAAATAGTCCGGGCAACTCGTCATCCGGCGGCTCGGGCAAATCAGGCGACATGGCCAAGTCAGGGGAAAGCAAGCCCACCGGACAAGGCAAAGCCGGTGAACCCAACAAATCAAGCGCGCCCAATCCTTCAGCCAGTGCACCGGGCGGGGGCAACGGCGGCGTGGCGAATGAGCCGTCGCACGCGCGCGGGCCGGAATTGAGCCGCGAGGAACTTCAGCGCGCGGAGGGCGCGCGGTTGCTGGATGAATTGCGACTCGACAGCGCGGAAGGACGAACCGTGACATCCGACTTGGTTTATGTGAAAAAGCTCGACGAAGTTTTGCGCGCGGCTGCGGAACAGCCGCCGCGCGATCCGAAGGATTTTGTGCCGCTGGTTTTGGAGATTGATCCGCCGCTGACCGGCGTGATCAATGCGCTGCAAACGCAACTGGCCGGAATGCGCCGGCAGTTTGAACTGGCGTCGAAGGAACCCGCCGCCGCGCCGCCGGCGTATCGCGCGGCGGTGGCGGATTATTTCGAGCAGGTTTCCCGCGATTACCAGCCGGCCAAGGACGAACCGAATGACGCACATTGAATGGCAATTCGGCGGCTGGCTGCACGATTGGCCCACGCCCGCAGCCACAACCTTGATCGTCACGCTGGGCGTGGCGGGGATGATTTACGTCGTCTGGTTTTACCGGCGCGCACCCGGCGAACTGACGCCGCGCGCCCGGCGGTGGCTGGTCGGTTTGCGCGCGGCGGTGGTGCTGTTATTGCTGCTATGCCTCGCCAACCCGGAACGCGTGGAGAAAACCGAACCGCCGAAAAAACCGTCGCACACGCTGACGGTGCTGGTGGATCGCTCGGCCAGCATGAGCACGCCGGATCATCGCGGCGGCACGCGACTGGCGGCGGCCGGGCGGCGCTGGAAACAGGCGGAGCCGGCGGCGAAACAATATTTTTCCAGCATCAATTACCGCCGATTTGCCAATGACATGCAATCCGCGTCGTCGCTCGATGACGCGGTGAACACCGGCGCGCCCGGCAGCGAAACGCATTTGTTCGCAGCCTTGCGGCAGACCTTGGCGGAAAACCCGGCGGCGGTCGTCTGCCTGACGGACGGCTTGGACACCACGGTGGATGATGCAGCAAAATTCTCGGCGGAAGCCGTGGCGCGCGGCGTGCCGATTTATTTTGTGCCGGGCGAAAATCATTTACTGCCCGGCGCGAGTCTGGAACTGCGCGAGGTCAAGGCTCCGGCGCGCGTGCTGCGGCAAACGCAGTTCACGGCAACGGCGGTGATTGAAACGGTGGTGGCGCAGGATCAAGAACAGCCGGTGGAACTTTGGGTGAACGGCAAAAAAACGGCGTCCACGCGGCTGACGGCGCGCGCGGGCCACAACACCTTGTCGTGGCCGGTGACGGTGGATTCGGGCGAGCCGGGGGCGCTGACGCTGGAATTCCGTGCCGGCGACCAGTTGGCTTCGTGCGTGGCGGACGTGGTCGAAAGCAAAACGATGGAGGTGCTGTATTATCAGGGCGCGCTGCAATGGGGCTACCGGTTTTTGCGCGGCGCACTGGAGAGCGATCCGAGCTTCCGGCTGACGGCGATTTTGAACCCGGCGTTGCAGGTGCAGCTCACGGCGGCAAACAACGCGGCGCTGGCGGATTTGCCGGAGGACGCGACGGAACTGCGGCGGTTTCAGATCGTGGTGCTGGCACACGTTTTCGCGGATCAACTCACGCCACGACAGCAGCAGGCGCTCGTGGATTATGTGCGCGGCGGGGGCGGCGTGCTGTTCATTTCACCGGACTCGCAGGCGACGGAAGGCTTTTCCGGCACGGCGCTGGAGCAGATGTTGCCGGTGGTGTTTGCCACGCGAAACGACCCAGCCAACGCCGCGGTGCAACAGATGCAGTTTCAGTTGTCCGTGAATGCGGCGCAATCGGGCGACGAGATGCTCGCGGGCGGCAGCCAGGCGATCACGTTGAAACCATTTGCGCGGCCGGCGGGCGCGCCGCATTCGCCGGCAAACAACTTGTTCGCCACAAACAGCGAGGCGCTGCCGCAATTTGCCGCCAACGCCAAAGTGCGCGCAGCGAAGCCGGGCGCGGAGACGCTGGCGGTGAGCGGCGAGGGCGCGCCGGACGTGCTGCTGGCGCGGCAGCGGTTTGGCAACGGTTTCGCGGCGGCGCTGACGACGGATTTGCTGTGGCGCTGGAAATTGTCGCTGCCGAGCAACAGTCACGCGGTGGAAAAATTCTGGCAGCAACTGCTGCTCTCGCTCGCGCCGGCATCGGGCGAAGGCTTGTGCGTGGTGAAACTGACGCCATCGGCCGCCATGAACACGCCGGTGCTTTTTTCCGCGAACACGGAAAATGCGCCGGTATTTGAAGCCGTGTCGCCCGGCGGCACCCGGCAACGAATGACCGTTTCCGATGCCTCGACCGCGGACCATCCGGCCTGGGTGGCGGGCTTTGCGCCGACCACAACGGGCCGCTGGGAAGTGTGCGCGACGGATGCGGCGGGCCGGCAGGCGCGCGTGGCATTTCCGGTCGGACAGAAACCCGTTTCAGCCGAACTTCTGAACCTGCCGGCCGACGTGGCGGGCATGAAACAGTTGGCCGAAAGCACGGGCGGCGCGCTGGTGCAGGACGCGGCGGATTTTCAAATGCCGATGGAAACCAAGGCCAGGCCGCCCATGAAAACACCGGAGCCGTTGTGGAATTCCGGCGGGTTGCTGGTCGTGATGCTGGGGCTTTATGCCACGGAATTGATTGCGCGGCGGCGCTGGAAATTATTATGAGCCATCACACACATTTTTCCCGCCGCCGGTTTTTGCAGGCGATGCTGGCCGGCGCGGCACTGGCGCCGGGGCTGGCGGTCTTCGGCGCGGGTTTCAATCGTTTGCGGGGCGATCGGGTCGGCTGGGCGCGCCTGAAAACACCCCATCCGTGGTGGCGGCGACATGCGACAGCGGACCCGATACTGACAAGGTTTTTCCGGGACGAAACGACTCTCAACATTGACCCCATCTGGTATGTGGCCGATGCCGATAATTTGTCCGAACTCTGCCGGTATCCGCTGCTGTTTTCACAAGGAGTTGGCGCGATCGTCGGCGAGACCGGCCGGAGCAACATCGCTGAATATATCCGGCGCGGCGGCTTTATTTTGGTGGATGCCTGCCACGACAGCGGTGTCACGCCGGATTTCGACGAATTTCTACGCCAGCAATTCGCATTTTACTCGATGGTCCTGCCCGAGGCGAAAATCGTGCCGTTACCTCCAACCCATGATGTTTACCGGTGCCACTTCGAGATGCCGAACCCGCGGCCGCTGCATACCTACATGGCCGGCATCTATGATGCGAAGAAGGAAGCGCACGGACTTTACGGCGTGATGATCGGTTCGCGCATGGCCGGGATCATCGGCGTATGCGGATGGCAATGCGGTTGGGATCATGTGGAATATCCGGGAGTCCAGCCGGCCGGGACGGACGTGCTTTGCATGCGAATGGTCGTGAACATCTACATCTACGCGATGATGCAAGGAGCGTGAATCAGCCCCACAACTGCCGGTCGAGCGAGCGAGATTGAATCGCCCCGCTGATGTGGTCGCCCGAGATTTTTTCCGCGCCCGCCAGATCGGCGATGGTGCGCCGGTCTGGACGGGGAGTTGTCCAATCGCCAAGGTGCCTGCGACCTTGGGCCTGCCAACCACGAATAAACCTGTTTACAAGACGTATCGAGGAATCAGATGGATATGCGGGGCCTTGATCAAAACGCCCACGGCGGCGCGCGGCTGCAATTTCATTTCGGCACCGGCCTGCGGCGTGAGTAGCGCCTTGAGCAGGAATCCACAATCCAATTCCACCCGCAGCAGCGGGCCGTCGCGTTCCACGGAAACGACCGTTGCGGAAAACCGGTTGCGCGCACTTGCCTGTGGCAAGGCATCGGCCACCAGCATCACGTCGTCCGCGCGGATGCAGACGTGGGCCTCGGTGGCGTCCACCGGAAAATCCGCCGCCACCGCGACGAGCTTCACATCGCCCACGGCCACGGTCACAATGCCGTCCGCCACCTTCAGCACCCGGGCGGGCAGGACGGTTTCCGTGCCGGCGATGTGCGCCACCGCCAGGTTGGCCGGGCGGTTGAACACCTCCGTCACCGGGCCGGATTGCTGGTTGCGGCCAGCGACCATCACCACCATCTGGTCGCCCAGCGCCAGAGCTTCGGCGCGGTCGTGTGTCACGATGATTGTCGGGATGCCAAGCTGCCGGAGCAATTGCCGCAATTCGCCGCGCAAGCGCAGCCGCGTGGGCGTATCCAGCGCAGCGAGCGGTTCGTCGAGCAATAATAATTTTGGCCGGCGCACCACGGCGCGCGCCAGCGCCACCCGCTGCTGCTGGCCGCCGGACAACTCGCGCGGCAGCCGTTTTTTCAATTCGTCGAGGCCGAGCCACCGCAGCGTTTCGGCCACACGCGACATGCGTTCGGCGGCGGGCAAATCATTCAAGCCGTAGCTGACATTGCCCGCGACCGTCAGATGCGGAAACAGCGCGTAATCCTGCGGCACAAAACCGATGCGCCGCTCTTGCGGTGACGCAAAAATGTCTCCGCTTTTCGCTTTCTGCTTTCCGATTTTTTGAAACCACACTTCATCGCCAATCCGGATTTCGCCCGCTTCCGGGATTTCAAGTCCAGCAAGGCAGCGGAGCACCGTGGTCTTGCCGGAGCCAGACGCACCGAACAAAACCGTGATGCCAGCGCCGATGCGCAAATCGGCCACGGCGATTTCCGGGCCGCCAGGAAATTGCTGGCGAAAATTCGCGGTCAGCGTGTCGGCCATACTTGTATGAATTTGCGTTGGCAGCCGTAGGTCAGGATGAGGGCCGCAAAGGAAAACAGCAGCAGCGCCAGCGAAGTCTGGTTGGCAGCGGCGTAGTTGAGCGATTGCACTTCGTCGTAAATGGAAATCGAAACCGTGCGCGTGACGCCGGGCAAATTACCGCCGATCATCAGCACCACGCCAAATTCGCCCAGCGTGTGCGTGAAGCTCAGCACCATGCCCGTGAGCACGCCCGGCCACGCCAGCGGCAGCGCCACGCGAAAGAACGTGCCGAGCCGGCCCACACCGAGACACCATGAGGCTTCCAGCATGCGCCGATCCACCGAGGTGAATGCGCTGGTGAACGGCTGCACGGCAAAGGGCAGGCTGTAAAGCACCGAGGCCAGCAGCAATCCCTGAAACGTGAACGGCAGCCGGTGGCCGAACAGCGATTCATAAAACCGTCCGAGCGGACTGTGCGGGCCAATCGCCATCAGCACATAAAAACCCAGCACCGTCGGCGGCAGCACGATGGGCAGCGCCACCAGCGCCTCGATGAAAAACTTCCCGCGCCAGCGCGTGTTCGCCAGCCAATACGCCAGCGGCAGGCCGAACGCCACGAGTAGGAACGTGGTGCAGGCCGCGAGGCGCAGGCTTAATCCGATGGCTTGCCAGTCCATGATTATTTTTCGGGCAGATAAAATCCGTAGCGTTTCAGCACGTCGCGTCCATGCTGGCCCAGCACGAAATCACGGAATGCCCGCGCAGCCTCCGCTTCTTTCGTCCAGTTCAGGATGATGCCGCCCTGTTCCATTTTCGGATAGGCGTTGAGGGGAATCTCCCAATAGCGGCCAGCCCCCTGCATCGTCGGGGCAATGGCCAGCGACAGCGCGATGACGCCGATGTCCGCCGCGCCGCTCTGCACGAACTGCGCCGTCTGCGCGACATTCTCACCAAACACCAGCTTCGGTTCCGCCGGCTCATAAACTTTCAGCGACTTCATGGCCGCCACCGCCGCGACGCCATAAGGCGCGTGCTTGGGATTGGCGATGGCAATCTTCTGCACCGACGGCGCGAAGAGCGACTGGATGCCCAGCTTTTCAATATCCACAAGCGACGCTTTCGGCACCCAGACCACGATGCGTCCAACGGCGTAAAGAAAGACGTTCGTATCAAGCGCCAGCCCGGCGGCGGCGAGCTTGCGCGGATACGCGACATCCGCCGAGAAGAAGAGATCGAACGGCGCTTGGTTTTGGAGCTGCGTGTAAAAGCTGCCCGACGAACCATAGGTGATCTGGACGATGATGTCCGGCTGATTGGTGTGAAATTCCGTCGCGAGTTCGTCGAGGGCAAATTTCAAATCGGCGGCGGCCGCCACAGAAATTTGGGCGGCATGGGTTTTCTCCGGACCGGCGAACAGCAGCGCTGCGCCGGCGAAGATTGAAGTGAGGAGATGTTTCATCGTTTCCTTTATGGGTTAGAGTTTGGTGGCGTTGACGGAAAAAAACAAGGGGCGGTTGGCAGCGGCGGCGCGGCCAAATTCGAGCAAGTTGTTCGTCACCTTTGTGACATCACCACCGAAATCGTGGCCAATGGCATCTGCCGCCACCATCGGCGCAGACTTATCATCTCACCGCAAACGCATACCACGCCACCAGACCGGCGAGCAGCAGCGCAGGCGAGGTGCAAATCGAGATTTTCCAGAGCCGGTCTTGCGCGGCTTCCGTCCGCACCAAGCCGAGCACTTCCGCGCCGGTGGCCAAGCCGTTGGCAACGTGATACACCGCCGCGACAATGCCGAGCAGATAAAATTGCGCGAACAGCAGATTAGGAAAACTGCCGGCAGCCTGTCCGTGCCAGAACTGCCAGATGGCTTGTGACGCCGAGCTGAAAGCATTGCCCGGATTAAAACGTCCGCCAAACCAGCGGTGCAGCGTGACGACGTGAAATAGAACAAATGCCAGCATGATCACGGCGGTGACACGTTGCAGCCATTGCCGCATGGGGCTGCCGTGAAAATGGTCGCCGGTGATGAATTTCAATTTGTCGCGCCGCATCTGCCGCAGGCCAACAACGATGTGAAAGGTCAGGACGGTGGCCAAGCCGATTTCCAAAACCGGCAACAACGCACCGAGTGAATGCACCTTGTTCACAGCCGACTGGAATTTCCCCGGCCACAGCGCCAGTGAATTCACCAGCAAATGCAAAAACAGGAAGCCGCCTAGCACATAGCCAGTTGGCGCGAGATATTCGCGCGGACAACGCCCGCCACCACTACAACTGCATTGGTGCCCGGCTTCCTCGGCAAACTTAATGGTGCGAATCGTTCGCGGATTCAGCGCAGCGGTTTTGGCGCGACCCTGCCCGCCGCAACCGCAGTTGCTTTTTCCGCCGCACTTTGATTTGGGTGAAGCTTCAACGCACATTTTGCTTACATGGCGGCTTTCGGCAGAAAGCCGCATTCGTCGCTGTTTGCATTAGTTTGCGGCGCTCTGCCGAGTCGCCGCTACGAAGCGGCAGCGCGCCGGCCGCAGTTGCAATTGGCGCACGGCTCCCCACTGCCGTGACCGTGGCTGTGTTGCGCTTGGACAATCGTGGCGCCAAGCTGCATCGGTGGCGTGCCCCATTTCCAGTCGCCGCCGCCGGGGCCGCCGGAAAGCGAGAGGGTTTCGCCTAGTTGACGCGGTTTTTCTGGCACAGGAATTTCAAAGTTCTTCGCGTAGGCGGCGGCTTCATCGCCGATCTCCTTGTCAACCACGACGGCCATGTCGAGCGCAAGCTGGGTGGAGGTGTCGCGGCAACTGCCGTGGACTTTCACCAATTCGTAGAGACAGACGCTGGTGCTGTCGTGGCCCGTGACATCAAAGAGCACCGTCGTGTTGGCGGCCTCCAGTCCCGCCAGTTTTAGCAAGTCGGGAGTTGCAAGCTTCCAGCTCCGCGCGTCCTCGTCGCTGAGTGTTTTGACGTGTTTCGCGATGAGGCCGTCGCGGCCGCCGAACTTGAGCGCTTTGAGTTGTTCGTAACGGACGGTGGATCCGGTGACGGTTTTTTTATAAGTCAGGAAGGCCATGTTTGTTTTTTAGGTTGTTGACTAGCTTTTGAAATTCGGCGGCCGTCACGTTGCGTTTGCGGACGGCGGCGGAACGGCGCACCGCCGCGAGCAGCGCGGGCAGCAGCACTTCCGGGAAATCAATCTTCAACTGCTCCAGCTTTTCGCGCAGCAGCCGCGTTCCGGAATGCCGGCCCACGACCATTTCGGTCGGCGCGTGGCCGACATCCTCGGCGGCGAACGGTTCGTAGGTCGCGCGATCTTTCAGCAGGCCACCGCAGTGGATACCGGATTCGTGGCGGAAAGCCGCCGCGCCGACAATAGGTTTTTCCGGCGCGAGCGGCCGGCACGAGGCGTGCGCCACCAGATCGCTCAACACGGAAAGCTGCCGCGAATCCACGCCGCAGTTTTTTCCGAGCGTGAGCCGCGCGGCCATGACGACTTCGTCGAGCGCCGCGTTGCCGGCGCGTTCGCCGAGGCCGTTGACGGTGACGCTCGCGGCGTCCGCGCCGGACGCAAGCGCGGCGATGGTGTTGGCCGTGGCCATGCCGAGATCGTTGTGGCCGTGAAATTCCAGGCTCAACGTCGGCACCGCCGCACGCAATTTGGAAAACAGTTCCGCCGTTTGCAGCGGGTTCAGAATTCCCACCGTGTCGGCAATCCGCAGACGGCAAAGACCGGCGGCTTCGGCGGCCTGCGCAAACTCGATGAGAAATTCGTGGTCGGCGCGCGAGGCGTCCTGCGCGCCGACGGAGAGAAATTGAAACGGTTCGCGGAATTCGTCGGCCAGTTCGGCGAGCGTCCGCAAAACCCAGGCGCGGTTTTTTTTCCAGGCGCGCAGGTGGATTTCCGAAACCGGCAGCGAAAAATGCGCGCCGTGGACGCGGCATTGCGCCGCCGCCTGCAGATCCTCGCGCGTCGCCCGGCACCAGGTCGTCAGCCGCACGCCGCAGACGCGGTCGCTGACGGCGTTGATGTCGTCAATCTCCGCCCGGCCCATCGCGGGGATGCCAAGTTCGAGTTCCGGCACGCCGGCGAACGCGAGCGCGGCCGCGATGCCGATTTTTTCCGAGCGCGAAAACGCCACGCCCGCCGCCTGCTCGCCGTCGCGCAGCGTGGTGTCAATGAGGTGCGGGGTCATGGGAATTTCAACATCCAACATTGAACATCCAACAACCAACATCCAATGCAGTGCCGCGCGGTGGCACTATTTTCATTGAATGTTCGGAGTTCGATGTTGGTTGTTGGATGTTTCCTAAACACAATTTTCAATTGCGGGTTCAGGCGAACAGCGTGGCCGGCGGCAGTGCCGCTTTTTCTTCGAGGCTGTCGAGAATCGCCTCGGCGGTTTCGATGGTGGCGTGCTTATACCAGACGTTTTCGGGATAAACGACCATCACCGGGCCGCTGTCGCAGATGTTCAGGCAGCCGGTGCTGGAGACCATGACGTCGTCGAGGCTGCGGTCCTGCACCTCGGTCGAGAGATGCTGGAGCAGACGCGAGGATTCCTTTTTGTGACAGACGCCCGCCGCGCCGGTGGGCCGAAAACTGCCGCAGACGAATATGTGATGTGCTGGTTTGCTCATGTTAGTTGATGATTATTGGTTGATGGTTGAAACGAAAAATGAACCACGGATGGACACAGATAAACACGGATGATTCGGGTGGGGCGCGTCACTCCGTGCGCGCCGTCGCAGCGAATCAGAATGCCTTGGTTGACAGATGGATGTCGTGCAGACGACTGCCCGCCCTACCGATTTGTATTTATCCGTGTTCATCTGTGTCCATCCGTGGTTGAAAATTTGTTAGCCGCAGCCATTGCCGGTGCCTTTGCAGGTGACACCCGCGCCGCAACTTGTGAAACGGCGTTTCATCGAGGCAGGAACCGGCTGGTCGGCGAATACGGCTTTCAAGCCCTCGTCGATCAGCCCTTCCATCTCGACGACTTTTAGCCCGCGCGCAGTCAGCATCTTTTGCGGTGACGGCCCGGCGGCGGTCACGAGAATGGCGCGGCAATCCTTTAATTCGCCCGCCAGTTTATTCCAACGGTCTTCGCTGCCCTCGGCTGGCGTAGAGCGGGTTTCGACCAGCCGGAATCGGCCGGGCGCGGCGAGATCGGGCGCGTAAATCGCCAACCGTTCGGCCTCGCCCAAATGCTGGTTCACCAGCGCGCCTTCCATTGTGGCCACGGCGATATAAGGCCGCTGCGCATTTTCATCCGGGTTCAGACTCATGCCGGCGAAATGCTGGATGGTGTCGTGCTGTTCGCTGGTCATGTCCTCGCCGATGAATCCGACGGCATCCGCGCGGCAGCGGGCGCAATGCGTCATCTGCGGCAGGTGACGCTCGCTTTGCAGGCGGACGCGCGCGGTCATCAAATTATCCGGCGGCGCGAGTTCCTCAAACACCGCGCCTTTAACCGGCACCATTGCCATGCAGTTCATCAGGTCGGCGCCGAGCGCTTTGATCTTGGCGGCCACATCAGGGATGTGTTCATCGTTGATGCCGGGAATGATGATGCTGTTCACCTTCACAACCACGCCGCGTTGCTTGAGCCGGACGATGGCCTCGATCTGCCGCGACAGCAAAACCGACGCGCCTTCCTCGCCGCGCAAGGGACGCTTGCCATCGCGCACCCAAGAATAAATCTTCGCGCCAATGGCCGGGTCAATCGCCGTCATCGTGATCGTGACGTGGCTGGTCTTGAGGTCGGCCAGCTCATCAATGTAAGGCCCGATGCCCATGCCGTTCGAGGCCACGCAAAGCATCAGCTTGGGATATTTTTTACGGACGATCCGGAGCGTTTCCATCGTCTCCTCGGGATTCGCGAACGGGTCGCCCGGCCCGGCGATGCCCATGACGGAAATCTCCGGGCGCTTCGCGATGACGTTGTCCAAATACGCCAGCGCCTGGCCCGGCGTCAGCACCGAACTGGTCACGCCGGGGCGGCTTTCGTTGATGCAATCGTATTTCCGGTTGCAAAAATTACACTGGATGTTGCAGCGCGGCGCGACCGGCAGATGCACGCGACCGAATTTCTTGTGCGCCTCCTTGCTGAAGCACGGATGGTTGTTGAAATCAATGCCGGCGGTGGCCGGCGCGCCGCAGTTGGATTCGAGGGTGGAAATCATAGGTAGCTGTAGCCGATGGTTGAGGTGTCCTGTTTCGCTTCGAGCAGCGCGTTGACGATGCGGTCGTAGAGTTCCTGCGCACCGCGATAACCGAGATGCAGCACGCGCTGGCCGCCGACGCGGTCGTGAATCGGAAAGCCGACGCGGATCAACGGCACGTCCAGCGAGCGCGAAATCTTGTAGCCCTTGCTGCTGCCGATGAGAAAATCCGGCTTCAATTCCGGCGCGACCTCGGCCGTCTCGGCGAAGTCCAGACCCGCCTTCACCAGTGTTTCCGAGGGCAAGCCCGGCGCGGCGGCGCGGATGGCGGCTTCAAATTTCCCACTGCGCGCGCCGGTCGCGCACAACACCGGGGTCACGCCGATCTCGCAGAGGAACGCCGTCAGGCCGATGACCAAATCCTCGTCGCCGTAAACAATGGCGCGCTTCTCAAAAGTGTATTTGTGGCCGTCAATCAAGCTGTCCACCAGCCGGCCGCGTTCGCGCTGATACTTCAGCGGAATCGCGTTTCCGCTCAACGTGGCAAGGAGGTTGAAGAATGCGTCCGTTTCACGGATGCCCATCGGCATGCCGAGCAGATGGCGTGGCACGCTGAATTTCTTTACCAGCGATGTGCCAGCGGTTTCTTTTGCTTCCAACACGCGGCCAAATTCGATGGAAGCCTTCGCCGAACCGGTCGCGGCGATGGCGGCGAGCGGCGTGCCGCCGGACTGGATTTTTTCGTATTGTTCCCAAGTTTCGCCGTCCATGGACTCGGAATAATCCGGCAGCAACGTGTAATTCAGACCGAAGTCGGCGAGGATTTCCTTGAGGTGCCGCAGGTCAGCGGCGGAAACCATGCCGGGGAAGAGATTGATGCGGGGTGCTGCGGCGCAGGCGTCCCCGGCTGCGCTACCAAGCTGCTCCACCAGCGCCTTCACGGCGTCGTGAAAGCCGTCAATATGCGTGCCGCGATAGCTCGGCGTGGAAACGTGGACAATGGGCGCGGCGGCATCGCCATGATTTTGCCTCAGCTCGTGCAGCAAGCGCGGCATGTCCTCGCCGATGGTTTCCGTCAGGCAGGTCGTGGCCGCGCCGATGAGCTGCGGCTGATATTGCCGCGTGATGTTGAGCGCACCTTGCGAAAAATTCTTGCTGCCGCCGAAGATCGCGCTGTCCTCGTGAAAGTTCGACGACGCGATGTCCATCGGCTCGCGGAAATGGCTGATGAGGTAGCGGCGGATGTAAGTCGAGCAGCCCTGTGATCCATGCAGGAACGGGATGCAGCCCTCGACACCGCGATACACCAGGCACGCGCCAAGCGGCGTGCAGAGCTTGCAAGCGTTGCGCGTGGACGTGAAATGTTTGGAGTGCAGCTCGCCATCCGCGCCGACTTTCGCGCCGGTGGATTTCTTGCAGCCGAGATGATCGTTGGCGATGGAAGCGCTGGGCACCGGTTCGTCTCGTTGGGGGGTTGTCTGGAACTGGCCGAGACGGTGCTCGGCGTTCCGCTCTGCCGTGGCCACGCCGCCGCCTTCACCGCAGCGGGCACATTCTGCCGGGATGCCATTGCAGTTGGCGCAGCTCACGCGGCAACTTCTCCTTTCCGGCTTTCGTATGTGTCAGTTTTCAACACGGCAACCGACCCTATTGCAATGCCGATGCCAAAGTGTTTTTCACGCCGAAAATACTGGAAAATTGACGGGAAAGCCTTGTTTTCGGCAGCACTAATTCAGGAAAGTGAAAACCGACGCGCCGGTTTTCCTACATCCGCGTAGCTTCACGACGAACCGACCACAAAAATGTAGGATGCCCGTGCCGCCTGAAAATTTACGAAAGGATTTGAACAACAAAGCAACAAAGGAACAAAGCAAAAAGGGCCTCCTTTGTTGCTTTGTTCCTTTGTTGCTTGATCTGGATCTTTGAAAGTCAGGCCGGCACCAAGGCGGCGCGGACGAACCGGCCATCGCCGGGAGTGCATTCCGGGAGGCAGTTGCCGCAGCCTTTTGGTGCCGGCTTGAAATCGGGATCGTTCGCCAGTCGGGCGAGCAGGGCAGCACGATTGGCGCGGCGCGGCGCGAACTGCCACACCGGGCTGGCGACGCTCGCATAGACTTCCTTCGCAAAATTCACCATGCCGACGTAGCCGGCGAGCGGCTCCTTGCGCTCGTGGTTGTGGTCGCAGAAGCCGATGCCAAGCTTGTAGGCGATGGGCCGCTCCTTCACGCCGCCGATAAAGAGATCAACGTCCTTTTCCAGGCAGAATTTCGCGAGTTCGAGCGGATTGGCGTCGTCCACGATGATTGTGCCGGGATCGCAGATTTCCTGGAGCTGTTTGTAGTCATCCTTGTCGCCGGTCTGCGAGCCAACCACGGCAGTTTCCATGCCGAGCATCCGCAAAATCCGCACGAGCGAAAACGCCTTGAACGAGCCGCCAACGTAGATCGCCGCCTTTTTGCCGATGAGCTTCTGCTTGAAGCGCTGCATCTCGGGGTAAATCTTCGACACTTCGTCGCGCACAAGTTGCTGGGCGCGGGCCATGATGGTGGGATCGTCCTTGAAAAATTTCGCCGCCTCGTAAAGCGCCGCGCTCATGTCCTCGATGCCGAAATAGGAAACGCGCTTGAACGGAATGCCGTGGTCGCGCTCCA
>Ga0265324_10000388_pt1 | contig 31907 bp, 32 predicted proteins | sample 41419metaG_FD_198634 | JGI IMG/M metagenome (GOLD analysis project Ga0265324, IMG submission 198634) | Rhizosphere microbial communities from Carex aquatilis grown in University of Washington, Seatle, WA, United States - 4-14-19 metaG | ecosystem: Host-associated > Plants > Roots > Rhizosphere...
GCCCCGGGGTCGAGCATGGTCCTTTGCCATCCCGCCCAGAAGCCGGTACGGACAAAATTGATTCCCTGCTTTTCCATTTGAGAAAAGTCTTTTTCCCACAGGTACGGATTGGGTTCTAATAAGAATTTTCTGCCGGCATCGCCTCCCATATAACTGGTGCCGATAACCGGGAAAACCTTTCCATTTTTCAACAGCCAATCTTTCGAAACGGAGAGGTGCGGACCGGAGCCGAGAAGCTTTTTGTCCATTACCCAAAATCCCGAGATGAACGAATTGGGCTGCCATGTCGTATTGGCATTTTTTACTTCTACTTTGTAGAAACCCGGTTGAAGCGGTCGCTCTGTTTTGATTTCAATTTCTCCGGAGATGAATTGTCCCGTGCCGAGGAGATTCAATGAGGATGTGAAAACAGGTTTTCCGGATGTATTGAAGACAACGAGGTCGGCGCGAGAGGAGCTTCGATCAGCTTCATCTGGGCAGGGACGAAACCGATTGACTCTCACTACGGGAATTTCGTCCTCTTCGACGGACGAGTGAACCGGGAAGGCTTCGATTCTTGCGGAGCCTTCGAGTGCTCGTTCAACGCAATATTTTATCGTCGAAGGTTTGAGCGCAGCATCGGAGGGTTCAAAAATCCATCGTCCGCCGGCTTCGCTCCCGCGCAGCCTATCGATTTCAAGCAGGGGACAAGCAATAGGCAAACCGTCGTCATTGACAACTTGAAGCAGCGGCAATAAGACGGCGTCGCGAGGGCCGGCACTTCCGATTTCGCCCGTAAAATCATTCCTGGTCGTGAACCTGACAGTAAGCTCGTAAACTTTTGTCGGGAAGGTGAATGTTCCGGCATCGAAGTTTGAGCCTTCGGGCGACATCATCCGTGAATTCTTACTGTAGAACTGCGAAGAGTTGAAAACGATCGTATCTGCCGGGCCAATCAAGAGGCGGTGGGCATATGTCGGCTGTGGGGTTCCTAATATCCAATTTCCATGATCCTTAATCACTGGCTGGTGGAACGGATACCCGCCGAGAATGACTAAGTTGCCGCCGTGCAAAATGAAATTATAGACTGTCTCCCACGCATCAACTGGAAAAGCACTGCCGTAGGGAAGGAGTAATGCACTGAAGTTGCCGGTAGTCAGATTGGCGTTAACTGAATCAATGTTTTTAAAATATTCGACATCAAATTCTTTCAGCGATTCTTTTAACATGTTCGGGTCGATCCTCGGTGCATCAACAGTTGGAAAACCATCGGCAAGGAAACATGCCGTCTTCTTGCCGAATGCAGCAGCATAATCACCTGCGTTTGCTGTTGAATTCGAGAAGAGAATTACCAAAAATACAAAGAGCATAGAAAGCCAGATTCTCTTGTCATAGAAGTTGGCATCAGGCAATTTCCGCATGTCTTACTCCAGATAAATTTAAGTGATATAGGACAGAAGATAGATGTTCAAGCTGAGTGAGTCAAGCTCAGACCACGATAATTCTTCCCCCCGTTTCTGAATCATTCCGTAGAATCGGCTGTATCCCGGATCTCTGTGCAATGAAAAGAGTATTTCACAGAGGAACACAGCAACTAGAGGATCCCGGAAACAAAGTACAGAATCGAATCTTTTAGAGTATTCCTGGATCACCCTTGTTTGGCTTTTTCAAGGAATCTGCGGTAGTATCAAATTTAATTCCGTTATTGTCGCTAAACTTTGTGCTTTCATATACCCTTCATGTGTGCGATAAGCCGGATTCCGTGGAAACTAGGCGAATGAAGAAAAATTAACAAGAATTCTGCAACAATACTGCAATTTTTTTCGTATATTATCGTTACAATAAATGACTATTAGTATAATTTGTACTCGGAGAGTCTATGGGCATTCAAGAACGCAAAGAGAGAGAAAAAGAGCGCAGGAAGGAAGAAATTCTCGATGCAGCCCAAAGAGTATTTGTCGAGAAAGGGCTTACGACCGCCACAGTTGATGACATAGCAGTTGCGGCTGAATTGAGCAAAGGAACTCTCTATCTCTACTTCGAAAGTAAAGAGGATATCTATATCGCCTTGATGATGCGGGGGCTTCGGCTTCTCTATACGATGTTCAATGAAATAATTTCCAGTGAAACGTCGGTCGTCAAAATTCTCCATCAGATGGAGGGAGCATACACAGAGTTTTTCAACACACAGAGGAACTACTTCCGCATGCTGGACTCTGCCTATCGTCCCAATGTCCACAAAGAAGTTTCGGAGGAAATGAGAAGAACATACACTGCTGAAAGTCAGAAAAACTGGGAACAGATTATTGGCCTATTTAATCGAGGTGTGAGGGAAAAGAAGATCAGGAATGATATCAATCCTGTCGACATAGCGATTATTATCTGGTCAAACGCGACAACGCTGATGACGCGAATAGACCGGGAAGGCGAGATCTGGAAGAAGGAAAGGAATATCGATCTAATGAAAACGCTGGATGCGTCCTTCCGCCTTCTCACGGATGCAATTCTTACTCCGGAAGGTCGTCTTGAGTATACAGCTCTTTTGGAAGAGCAAAGCCGCACACACCCATAATACGAGGAAACAATGATACACCGATCATTATCAACCGTCGTGCTCCTTCTCTTTTTATCATTCGGCACAGGCGCACAACAGAAACTCACATTGACAATCGAGGAGGCGACCCGCCTTGGGCTTGAAAGCAGCAAGGCGCTCCACACCTCGCAGTTCAAGCTTGATGCCGCGGCTGCCAGAGCGAACGCAACAAGCACTCTTGGAGAGCCATCGCTGAAATTCAACGGTGCCTATACCAGGTTGAGCGATGTTCCTCCTGAAGCGATCACCCTTCTGGCAAATTCTTTTGCCCCGGGCTTTCCCCCCGCCGATATCGCGATGACACTGTCGCCGACAATTCTCGATAACTATACTTTACGGGCCACTATCCAGCAGCCGCTTTTCACCGGGCGTAAAATATCCGGCGCCATCGAAGCCGCCGACTACTCTGCACGGGCATCCCAAGAAGATTTCCGCAGAGACAGAGCTGAGATCATCTACAGCATCGAAGAAGCGTATTGGACTCTATACCGCGCGATCGAGGCCAAGCGTTTTGTCGACGAGAATGTTTCGCAAGTGAAAAGCCACGCCACCGACGCAGACAATCTCATGAAACAGGGATTCCTCACAAAGAATGATCTCATGAAAGTCCAGGTTCAACTTTCCGATGCTCTTGTCCGTCAGATCGATGCGGAAAACGGCGTTCAGCTGGCGATGTACGCGCTCAACAATACACTCGGTCTCCCTCTGCGTACGGAGATCGTTCTCGCGTCTACAATCCAGGTCAACGAAAGATCCTGGGATGCGGTCGATTCGCTGATCAAGCGCGCTCTGGAAAAACGCCCGGAGATTCTCGGCATGAGCGCGCGTGTGAAAGCGGGGGAGGCAGGCCTCGAATCAGCTCGCGGCAGTTGGTGGCCCCAAATTTACTTGGTCGGAAACTACAGCTACCTTCAACCGAACCAGCGTTACTTTCCGATGGTAGATCAATTCAAAGGAACTTGGGATATATCTGTTTCCCTCTCCTACGACATTTGGAATTGGGGACAAACAGGGTATCAGACGGCTGAGGCGCAGGCACAGTTGGCGCAGGCGCAGGAAGGTCTCTCGATGGTTCAGGATGGCGTTACGCTTGAAGTGACACAGTGCTTTCTCTCAATAGAGAAAGCAAAGGAACGGAAAGCGGTCTCCGAGCAAGGTGTGGCTCAGGCAGAAGAGAATTACAGAATTATGACGGGCAAGTTCAAACAAGGACTCGCCATGAACTCCGATCTTCGCGATGCGGAAGTTGAACTGCTGCAGGCAAGACTGAATTTAACTCAATCATTGGTTAACTACGAACTCGCGATCGCACAGCTCTCGAAAGCGATTGGCGAATAGAATCGAACACTACAGAAGAGGTTATTACTCATGAGCACAAGAAATAGACTATTACTCATCGGCGGCATCATCGCGGTTGTCCTGATCGCGCTGATCGTCAGAAGCAAGGCTGTACTCAATTCTGCGTCGAGCGCCGGTTCGATAGCGACAGCATATTCGGTTTCCGTTGTCACCGTTCAGAAAGAATCGGTCGAAGAGAAAATCTCGGCGGTTGGAACGCTTAATGCAATTAACGATGTCGTTGTCTTGTCGGAAACGCAAGGACGGATTCTGAAGGTGGATTGTGAGGTCGGGGATTACAAGAAAGCCGGCTCGGTTTTGGTCGAAGTGGACAGGGAACTGAAAGAGGCTGCGTACAAGACCGCGCAGGTAACCTACGAGCGCGCGAAAAAAGACCTGGAGCGGTATGACACCCTCTCGACGCAAGGATCGATTTCCGACACACAGATCGAACAAGCCCGGTGGTCATGTCAGTCGGCAGAAGCACAGTATATTACGGCGAGACGGCAGCTCAACGACACGAAGATCACAACCCCGATTTCCGGAATTGTCACAGCACGCTACGTGAACGAAGGAACGATGGTTGTGGGTGCACCCCAGGCGACTCAAATTGCTAACATCGTCGATATTTCAAAAGTGAAAGCAAAAATTTTTGTTGCGGAAAAAGACGTATTCCGCATCCACGTCGGGGATCCCGCGGAGGTTAGGACGGATGTGTATCCGGAGACCCCGTTCGCGGGAACAGTCTTCACCATCGGTTCGAAGGGGGATGAAGGCCACACATATCCCGTGGAAATCCTTCTCAATAATGCCAAACAGCAGTTGCGGGCCGGGATGTTCGTCACGATCACGATCAAATCGCGTTCGGGCGGAGAATCGATCGTCATTCCGCGCGAGGCAATCATCGGAAGTTTTCAGGATGCAAAAGTATTTGTCATAAAAGACAAAATCGCCTTTCTCCGTACCGTTGTGGCGGATAAAGAAGTCGGAACAAACGTGGAAATCTCGAGCGGGCTTGAAGTTGGAGAGACTGTCGTGACCGACGGCATGAATAATCTGAGCGACAACACTCCGGTCATCGTTCGTAACAAATGACCATAAAGGAAAACTGACATGACGATTACAGAATTATCAATCAAACGGCCGACCCTTGTCGTTGTCGTTTTCACCGTTCTGGGAGTGCTCGGTCTTTTCAGCTACTTCCAGCTTAACTATGAACTGCTGCCCAAAATGTCCATCCCCGTTGTGACGATTATGACCGTCTATCCGGGTGCGTCTCCCTATGAAGTCGAAAACAACGTCAGCAAAATCATCGAGGACGCAGTTTCGGGTATCGACAAGATAGACAACGTGCGCTCGTCATCGTTGGAGGGACTATCGCTCGTTATCATCGAGTTTAAACAGGATGCCAACATCGATTTTGTAGTGCAGGATGCTTCACGTAAAGTAAACGCAATTCTTGCAAGCCTTCCGACCGATGCGAAACAACCGACTGTTTCCAAAATTGCATTCGACGAAATCCCTGTTCTTCGCATGGGTGTGACGAGCCAGATGGATTCACGCCAATTTTATCAATTCATGATCGACCGGGTCCAGCCTCGGATATCGAAGATTGCGGGAGTAGCACAGGTCTCGCTTTCGGGCGGCGATGAGAGGGAAATCCACGTGAATCTCAACGCAAACAAAGTGCGCGCATACTCACTGTCCGTTCCCCAAGTGGTGCAGTCGGTTCGCAGCGCTAATATGGATTTCCCGACTGGCAATTTCAAAGACGCCGATGAACAATTTGTCGTCCGTGTTGCCGGCAAGTTTTCATCCATAGAAGACTTGCGGCGCCTCGTTGTTGGCCGCACACGGTTGGGAGGCGATATTCACCTCGACGAAATTGCCGAAATCCAAGATGGAAAAAAGGACTACACACAGATCAATCGCGTCAACGGCGTTACCTCGGTCGGAATTCAAGTGGTCAAACAATCCGACGCCAACGCCGTCTCCGTGAGCAAATTGGTGCGGGCAGAATTGAAAAAAATCCAGGACGAATACAAAAAAGAGGGAATCGTTTTCACGATAGCAGAGGATAGTTCCACGTTTACGCTCGATGCCGCCAATGCCGTGAAGCAGGACCTTTTATTGGCCGTTCTTATGGTTGCGATCGTAATGCTTTTGTTTCTCCACAGTTTCAGAAATTCGCTCATTGTACTCGTAGCCATCCCGGCGTCGCTCATCACCACTTTTGGGTTCATGTACGCGATGGATTTCTCCCTGAATATGATGACGCTCCTAGGGATGTCCCTCGTTATCGGTATCCTCGTCGACGACTCCATCGTCGTTCTTGAGAACATCTATCATCATCTCGAGAAAGGAGAGGAACAGCGTGCCGCGGCGCTGCATGGAAGAAATGAAATTGGATTTGCCGCGCTCTCCATTACCATGGTAGACGTGGTCGTTTTTCTTCCACTCTCTCTTGTCAGCGGGATCGTCGGCCAGATCATGAGGCAGTATGCCCTTGTTGTCGTCGGCTCGACGCTTACAAGCCTCTTTGTTTCTTTCACCATCACGCCGACGCTCGCGTCGCGCTTTGCAAAACTCGAGCGTTTGACGGATCGAACGCTGCTGGGAAAATTCGCCCTCGCATTCGAACGATACTACCATCGATTCTCCGACTTCTACCAGAAGCTGCTCAAGTGGGCACTCGTCCACAAGACAAGAGTCGGTCTGGCGACCGCAGGGCTCTTTCTTCTCTCGCTCCTTTTCCCAGTGCTCGGTTTGATTGGGAATGAGTTTATGCCTCAATCGGATCGTGGAGAGTTCAGCGTGTCGATTGAATTGGCACCTGGTATTTCTATTGAACAGAATAATCAAGCGACATTGAGCATCGAGCGGATTTTTGCACAGATGCCCGAGATTGAAAAAGTTTTTACCGGCGTCGGTGCCCAGGCCATGGGATCGTTGTCCCTTTCAAGCAACAATCTCACCCAGCTCAACGTGACCCTCGTTCCGAAAGAAAAGAGAAAGAAGTCAACGAATGATGTGGGCGAGGAAATCAAATCGAAGCTGAAAGAGATACCCGGATTGAAAGTATACGTCAACCCGATTGGTTTATTCGGCTCGGCTGACCAGGCATCAATTCAGATCGCTATCAACGGAACGGATTTCAATGAAATCACGAAAGCTGCGGTGCAAGTGGAAGATGTTTTGAGGAGTGTCCCGGGAACGACGGACGTTCGGCTGTCGTCCGAAACGGGGAAGCCGGAGATGCGCATCGCTATCGACCGCGCGAAGATGGCGCAGCTTGGCCTCTCGGTTGCCGATGTCGGCACAACGCTCCGCATTGCCCTCACGGGAGATGACCAATCGAAATACCGCGACGGCAATACCGAGTACGATATTCGCATCCGGTTCGATGAATTCAACAGGACACGCACGGACGACATCGGCAGCATCGTCTTTGTTAATAATCGCGGTCAACAGATAGAGCTCCAGCAGTTTGCAACGATTTCTCTATCGTCGGGTCCTACAAAGCTGGAACGAAGAGATCGTATTGGCATCATCTATGTCAACGGCCAGACGCTCGGCCGCCCGACCGGAACGATCATGGAGGATTTCAAGAGCAGGGTCGCAGGTGTTCAGCTTCCGCCGGGAATTACGCTCTCGTATCTTGGGATGGAAAAAATGCGGGCTGAGGGATTCACTAGTCTCTTCCTCGCGATGCTGACCGGCATCCTCTTTATCTATCTGATCATGGTAGCACTCTATGATTCATATGTTTATCCATTTGTGGTTCTGTTCTCAATTCCTCTTGCAATGGTTGGGTCTATGGTTGCACTTGCAGCAACCGGAAAAGCCCTGAGCATCTTTACGATGCTCGGCATTATCATGTTGATGGGTCTTGTGGCAAAGAACGCCATCTTGCTCGTCGACAGGACGAATCAGACACGGCTCGATCACGGGCTGTCGGTGTACGACGCTCTGCTCGAAGCGGCCCAGTCCCGTTTGCGTCCGATTCTTATGACCACGTTGACGATGATTTTTGGGATGCTGCCAATTGCGCTCTCGACTGCTTCGGGGTCGGAATGGAAATCAGGGCTTGCGTGGGCTTTAATCGGCGGGTTGACGAGCTCATTGCTTCTCACGTTGGTCGTCGTTCCGGTCGTTTACATGAAAGTCGATGAGTGGAAGGAAAAGATTCCGGCATTTTTCAGCAAGCCTTCCGACATCTTCAAGCGATTCCGAAAAAAATAGTTTGATTTTCTAAAAGCTATCTCAAAAATTCCTCAATGCTCAGGGTGAGCAGGTCCCTTGTTCATCCTGAGTAAGAGATCCCGCCAAAGGCGGGAGAGCGCATCGAAGGATCAGTCATCGGATTTTTGAGTTAACTTCTAAGAGAAAAGCTATAGAAACGGCCGGAGTGAAACTTATTGATCTTAAACCGATGTTCATCTCTCAGAGTCTAAAAATACATCGATGAATTCAATAGGATCAATATGAGGAGGAGTCATGAAAAACTACGTGTCGAATGAAGATAAATCGGCAAAGATGTTCGATTCGGGTTTCATGGAATTTTTTACCCACATTCATCCTGCGCTCCCGCTGGTGATATATGTTCCCGTAGTGCTCTATTCACTCTACGTCGTCCGCGTTGAGATGAGCGCTTCATCCCGTTTCTTCCTTTTCGTCGGCGGTGTGTTTATTTGGACGCTGACAGAGTATGCACTTCACCGGCATGTGTTTCACCTCATTCCAGAGAATATATGGGGAAAGCGGCTTCATTTTATCATGCACGGCGTTCATCACGATTATCCGAACGATTCCCGTCGTCTTGTGATGGCTCCTGCGATCAGTATTCCATTGTCTATCTTTTTCTTTTTTTTGTTCAAAACCGTGTGCGGACCGAGGTACGTCTTTCCGTTTTTTGCCGGCTTCATCGCCGGCTATCTCTGTTATGACATGACGCATTATGCCATTCATCATTTAGCAATGAAAAACAGTCTCTGCAACTATTTGAGGAAGCATCACTTCCGTCATCATTACTCGGATTCCGATGCCAATTTTGGCGTGAGCTCACCAATGTGGGATGTCGTTTTCGGAACGCTAAACGATGAACGGAAAGAAACTTCTGAACCGGTACTTTTTGACGCGGATTCTCGCATGAAGCAATCTTAGGTTGAGCCTTTTGGAAAAACCAATACTGGAAACGCATCAGCTGACACGCCGTTACGGCTCACTCACCGCCGTTAATGCCGTTACGTTCGCCGTTCTTCCTGGTGAAGTTTTCGGCTTGATCGGTCCGAATGGGGCCGGCAAAACCACGACGATAAAAATGTTGACGACGCTATTGCCTCCCACATCGGGGAAAGCGTTTGTTGCAGGCTTTGATATCGTTCGGGACGCCCGGAATGTGCGCCGCTCTATCGGATATGTTCCGCAGCTGGTTTCCGCAGACGGCAATCTCACCGGATACGAAAATCTTCTCCTCTTTGCCAAACTGTACGATATTCCCGCACGGGAACGCCAAGATCGCATCCAAAAAGCGCTCGACTTTATGGAGCTTTCAGAAGCGAGGAATAATCTTGTGAAAACGTATTCCGGCGGGATGATCCGACGGCTGGAAATTGCGCAAGCCGTGCTGCATCGGCCGCGCATTCTGTTTCTTGATGAACCGACAGTGGGGCTTGACCCGGTCGCACGTCAATCGGTATGGAAGCAAATCGAAATGCTTGCACGTCATGGGACGACAGTGATCCTTACCACACATTACATGGAAGAGGCAGAGTCGCTTTGCTCTCGCGTAGCCATCATGCACAAAGGCAACATTGTCGCGGATGGAAGTCCTGCAGAGCTGAAAAAGTCTGTCGGCGGAAAAAAGACAACGCTCGACGACGTCTTCGCATTTTATTCTGGCAACACCATCGAATCCGGAGGTAATTATCGTGAAACATCAAGTGTCCGCCGTACTGCAAGACGCCTGGGATGAAGTAACAGATACTCCCAATCTCAGCGGAGGGCGGGCCGTTCTTCAATTTGTTCGCAAAACATTTGTGATCGCCGAACTCGAAGTTCGTAAATTGCGCCATGATCCGACCGAATTGTTGACGCGCGCATTGCAGCCGGCGCTCTGGATGCTGATTTTCGGAGAGGTTTTCTCTCGCCTTCGTTCGATTCCCACCGGTTCGGTAGACTATCTCGATTTTCTGGCGCCCGGCATTCTGGCTCAAAGTGTTCTTTTCGCCGCCATCTTTTATGGGATTGCTATTATCTGGGAACGCGACCTCGGAATCATTCACAAATTTCTTGTCAGTCCAACGCCGAGGTCGGCTCTCGTGCTCGGCAAAGCGCTCTCTGCCGGGGTGCGCGGGTTGTCGCAGGCGATCATCATCTATCTTCTTTCGCTTGCGCTTGGAGTGCAGATTAGCTGGAATCCTTTGTCGCTTCTTGGCATTTTGCTTTTTGTTTTTCTCGGCTCGGCGCTCTTCTCGACCTTCTCGCTCATCATCGCATGTATTGTGAAAACGCGCGAACGATTTATGGGCATCGGCCAGGTGATGACGATGCCCCTCTTTTTTGCAAGCAACGCAATCTATCCGATAGCGATCATGCCTCCGTGGCTGAAAGCGATTGCGCAGATCAATCCTCTGACGTACGAGGTCGACGCCCTGCGGGGATTGATGCTTGTAGGAGGAACAAGCGTCTACGGACTGCCTTTTGATTTTGCAGCCTTGGCGGTTTCAACAACTCTTCTGGTCGTGATCGGTGCACTACTTTATCCATCTGTTGTCGCATAAGATGAAAGTGAATCCATGAGTAACTACATAACGGTCAAAGTGCTGGACGGTACAGAGATGCGTATTTATGTTTCTCGACCGTCGAATCCGGGGAAACATCCTGGAATAATTGTCTATCAAGAAGCTTACGGCGTCAATGCCCACATCCGCGACGTTGCAGACCGGTTCGCTCGTGAAGGATATGTGGCTATCGCCCCTGAGTTGTTTCATCGAACCGGAACCGGAGTCGAAGGAGACTATAAGGACTTTGCAGGAATGCAAAAACATTTCACAGCGATCAGAGAAGACCTCGTTGAAACCGATGTGCACGCGTCCTATGATTGGTTGATCGGCGATTCGTCGGTTGACGTCGATCGGACCGCCTGCGTCGGCTTCTGTATGGGCGGACGCATTGCCTTTCAAACGAATACCATCCTTCCGGTGAAAGCGGCCATCAGCTTCTACGGCGGAGGCATCGCAGAGACGCTTGTCGGGAGAATTCCACAGCTTCATGGCGGTGCGTTAATGTTCTGGGCAGGACGTGATAAGCGAATTCTTCCCGAACATATTCTTGCTATCGTAGAAGGCTTTCGTTCAGCCAATAAACTTTATACGAATATTGTGTTCTCAGAAGCCGAACATGGTTTCTTTAACGATGCCCGGACGACTTATCACAAGGAATCTGCCGAACAAGCCTGGCCGCTCCTCCTTCATTTTTTGCGGTCCCGCCTCGGAAATTAAAATCACCTAAAGCATTTAGCTCTAGGCCCTTCACACAATTGGAATCTTCTGACTTGATGTCGTGTTGTGAAATCAGCCGGGAGAGTGTACTACCTCCGAATATTCCACCGTCGACATCAAACAGCGTATGAATGTGAAATCGATTTGTGTTGCTTTTCTTCTATTGTTCTCCGCATGCGGGAGCTCAAAGCAATTTGATGCTATTCCATCCGATCTCGACAGGCAAAACGTTCCTAAAGAAACAATAGATATGACGGCTGAATCATACAAATTTACGCCGGAAGTCATTCGGGTGAAAGTGGGAACACTTGTTGCACTTAGAATTAAGGCGATCGACGGAACTCACGGATTTAAACTAAGTGATTTCGGAATTGATGAACGCCTCGACGAAGACGAGCCGAAGACCGTCGAATTCTACGCTTCGAAGAAAGGGGACTATTCATTTCGATGTTCGCACCTCTGCGGCATCGGCCATCTTGGAATGACAGGCAGGATTATCGTCGAATGACTCTGAACAGCTAATCCATAACACCAAACACCCAAATCCAACCTCCAACTCCAGCCTACGTTATGAAAAGGCACTTCAGCGAAACCAAACCTGAGATGATGGATCAGCCGGATGCTGACCCGGAAATTCTCGAAGACGATCTCCGCAATCTGCGTATTATCAATCGCTGCTTCGGAGGCCTTTCAGCCCTGCGAAATGCGGTCGTCCCGATCGCGATGAGGGCAGAACCGGGGAAAACTATTTCAATTCTCGATCTCGCTACGGGCTCCGGAGACCAACCCGTTTCAATCGTTAAGACCTTCCGGCGCCTCGGAAAAGGTGTCCGGATCACAGCTGTTGACAGGAACGAAATAATGCTCAATGCCGCTCGCGGCCACGCATCCGGCTTTCCTGAGATACAATTCGAGCGCGGAGACATTCTGAACTTACAGTATGGCCGGGAGAGTTTTGATATCGTTTCGTGCTCGCTCGCAATTCATCATCTTTCACGGAGCAATGGAGTGAAACTGCTTCATGAAATGAATCGGATATGCCGCCTTGGTTTTGTTGTAAATGATCTTTCACGGAGCTACATTGGAGCAGCAGTTGCCTGGGTTTACACCCGTCTGACAACAACGAACCCAATGACACGGTATGACAGTGTCGCATCCGTCCTACGGGCATTCAGAAAAGAAGAACTCGCTGAGATGGCCGTGGAAGCGGGAGTTCAACCGGTGAGAATATTTACGGCGCCACTTTTCAGGCTTGTGGTCGTCAAGGAAAAATAATGCACAAGGAAAATTCAATTCTCATAAAGGCTCCCCGTGATCGTATTTTTGAAGCCGCCGCAGATCTGTCTCAATGGCCCCGAATCCTTCCACATTATCGGTGGATTCGTTATGTCGAGAAGCTGCCGCGAAAGAATACTGTTGTGATGGGGGCGATGCGAGGGTGGATTCCGATTCAATGGACATCCGAGCAGGAAATTGATTATGATCGCTGCGAAGTGCGGTTCCATCATTTGAAAGCATTCACAAAAGGGATGGATGTCGTCTGGACTTTCAAGGAAACAAATGAAGGCGTTCATGTAAAGATAGCCCACGAACTAAAACCGAGCATTCCTCTGATTGGATCAATCATCACTGATTGGATTATCGGCAGCTTTTTTATCCATTCCATCGCCGGTAAGACGCTGCATCATATGAAAATCTATCTTGAAACAAATCCCTCAACTGCAAGGGAGTGAAGGCGGGTCATAACAGTTGGAAACAGTACTTGAGAGCAAACATGGAACGTAGACGCGTCGTTATCACGGGGCTTGGAGCTTTGACACCGATTGGACACGGCAAAGCCGGGTTATGGAAAGGCGTCAAAGAAGGACGGAACGGAATTCGCACGATCACACGATTCGACACGTCGCAGATCAAGACAAAAGTGGCAGGGGAGATTGACGATTTCGATCCGCTGAATTTTTTTGATGCCAAATCGGCCAGAAGGATGGATCGTTTTGCCCAGCTCGCCCTTGCCGGAGCGAACATGGCGATCGAGGACGCGCGAATCGAGCACAACCCGAAAAAGACCCAAGAAAGAATCGGCGTAACTTTTGGGACAGCTCTCGGCGGTGTGGCGGGAGCAGAACTTCAGCATGAACGCTACGTGAAGGATGGAATTAAGGCCGTCGACCCAAATCTTGCGCTCATGGTTTTCGGCGGCGCAGGTTCCAGCAACATCGCCATCCGGTATGGGTTCACCGGGCCAAGTAATGCAAATTCGAACAGCTGCAGTTCGGGCGCGATTGCCATCGGCGAAGCGTATCGTTACGTGCGCGACGGTTATGCAGATATTATGATTGCCGGAAGTGCGGAAGCTCCTTTGTACGCCTTGACGTTCAGCGCGTTTACCATTATTCGATCGATGAGCACCAACATTGACCCGATGACAGCGTGCAGGCCGTTCGACCTTCATCGCGACGGGTTCGTGATGGGAGAAGCGTCCGCAGTGCTGGTTCTCGAAGAGTTGGGTTCGGCGGTCCGACGCGGAGCGCAGATCTATGCGGAGCTTCTCGGCTACGCCTGTAACAACGACGCATTTCATTTAGTGCAGCCTCGCCCCGACGGCGAGTCCGCTGTCAGAGTAATGAGAGATGCACTTTCGGAGGCGAATGTCTCGCCGGCTGATATCGGATACATCAACGCCCACGCGAGTGCAACCGTCCTCAACGACAAGTGCGAGACGTTTGCCATCAAAAAAGTCTTCGGGGCAGAATCGAAGATACCGGTCAGCGGTACAAAAGCCATGCACGCCCATGCTCTCGGCGCTACGGGCGCCATTGAGGCGGTGATATGTTCGATGATGTTTGAAAGGAACTATATTCCTCCGACCATTAACTTGTCGACTCCGGATCCCGAGTGCGACTTAGATTGTGTGCCAAACGCTGGCAGGGAGGCGCGCATCGATTACATCCTTTCCAACTCATTCGGGTTCGGCGGGATTAATGCTGCTCTTGTATTTGGAAGATACAATCAATGACAGCGCTGCATAATTCTCGTTTTGATGTTGTTATCATAGGAGCCGGACCGGCAGGGACAACGTGCGCAGCGCTTCTTGCACGACGGGGAATCCATGTGCTGCTTTGCGACAAATCCAAATTTCCGCGTGAGAAGATCTGCGGCGATTGTGTTAATCCGGGATGCTGGGATTCTTTTCGCTTGCTCGGTGTCGAGGATGAGGTCGCTGATAACGCCGAATTTATAAAAAGCATAAAGATAGCCGGCCGTTCCGGAAAAGTTTTGGATATTCCAGTTGATAACAACCCGTCCCATACCCGCCTTTCGCCCTTCATTGCTATTAAGCGCAACGTGCTCGATTCGATCCTTTTGAATCGTGCCGTCATGGAGGGTGCGACATTTTGCGAATCAACATTGATTGACTCTATTTGCTTCAGGAAATCCGGTAAAGAGTCCTGGGAGATTTTCTTGCAAAAGCAAGGAGCCGGAGAAACATTCCGCGTTGATTGTACCACGCTCATCGGTGCCGACGGACGCAACTCACGCGTTGCTAGACTTCTTGCAGGATTTGATGATGAAAAGGATAGCGTGAAAGAAGCCGGATCAGGTCGGATAGGCGTTCAGTTCACCGTTAGGCGCACAAACACAATAGATTCTGATGTTTTAATGTTTTTTTTCGATGGAGGATATGGAGGAATTGTGAGTGTGAACGCCGGCGAAGCAAACGTGGCAATGGTTGTAACACGAAGCCTCGCTCGCCTTGCATTTACCGATGTCGAATCCTTTATTGCAAAGACCATTCATTCCAATCCGTACGCGCAAAGAACTAATTCCGGATTAGAGGTTACGGGAGAGATCCATACCGCATTCCCTATTACTCCCAGGGTAAACAGGCGTAAGTACCCATCCGCGTATCTTGTTGGAGATGCGCGCCGCACGACAGAGCCGTTTACGGGTGAGGGAGTTTTTTTTGCCATTCAGGATGGCCTCCGTACAGCTCATTTGGTTTCGAAATCCTTCGGTATCGTGAAGAATGAGCTTTCGATTCCATCGCGAAATCGCTTTTGGAGGGATAACGTCTTTTCTCCGGTTCTTCAGCGCGAATCGATGACTGAAAATCTTCTTGCTCTCGGCCTCCGGCATGAGAGGCTTGTAAAATTGGCGTCGAAGATGGTTTTTCGTTAAGTCGTAGAATACGGGATACAAAATATAGAACTTAGAGCGCATGCGTTAACTTAAGACACAATACTTAACAACCAAGAACCACAACACTGTGAAAGTGATACCGAGTGGCTATTAAGGAACCTTTTCATAGTTTACAGGTGTTGTCCTTGCATGTTTGCCAAGCCTGAGGCCACCGCATTACAACTTGCGATTTTGATGATTGACAGAAAATAATGGAAACTCCCGAATTTAAACACCTAACACGCCGTGATTTGTTGAAGTTTTCGCCTCTGGTTCTTCTTGCGGCCTGCGATGTCGCTCCGGAAGGCAAAACCGAGTCGTTTTTCCATTCCGTCCAATCGTTCAACGATTGGGTCCAATCAAAAGTTTTCAGTCCTTCGAAACTTGCACCCGAATTCTCCGATGCCGACCTGACGCCGGAAGACGGGTTTCGTGTTAATGGAAAAGATGAGGAAGACCCGGATATCGATGTCGAGAATTGGACACTCCGTGTTGAAGGGAAAGTGAAAAATCCAGGGACGTATACGCTTCAACAGATTACCGCCATGCCGAAGCGTGTGATGAACACCAGGCATTGCTGCGTCGAAGGTTGGAGCATGATTCCGAAATGGGGAGGGACGCCTCTCCGCGGTTTTCTTGAGTCCGTGGGGGCCGACCCGCAGGCGAGATATCTTTCAGTTCAATGCGGCGATGACTACTATACCGCGTATGACATGCCGAGCGCGCTGCATCCTCAGACAATGTTATGTTACGAAGCTTACGGCAAACCCTTATCGCTTGAGCATGGCGCCCCCGTCCGAATTGTGATGCCGACAAAACTCGGATACAAAAGCGCGAAGTGGGTCAACAAACTTATCGTTACAAACGAGAAACCGGGGGGATATTGGGAAGACCAGGGATATGATTGGTTTGCGGGAATCTAAATGAAATTTTCTGGCAGCATACGTGTAAGTAGCATTTTCCTGGCGCTGTCGTTTCTGCTCGGTTGTTCGGGTAATTTAAAACAGCACGAAGTGCTTGTTATCAAAAAGACAAATACCTACCACCGCGAAGGATGTCCGCCGACGAACATGGCAAGAACGACAATCATGACTGTTACTGAAGCGAAAATTGAAAAATACAAACCATGCCCGGTGTGCAAGCCGGACGCCGAATAGATTATGAAGCGTAACGACAAAGAATTCCACCATCCGCTGATCATTCGACTGACACATTGGATTAATTTTTTCGCGCTGGGAATTATGGTCGCCAGCGGGTTGCAGATTTATAATGCCTCTCCGATATTGAATTTTGAATTTCCGTCTATCATAATGTTGGGAGGATGGCTCGCAGGCGCACGTATGTGGCATTTTTTTGCAATGTGGATCCTTTTTTCCAACGGCATTGTGTGGGTGGGTTACAATATCGCTACGAGGCACGGCCGAAGGACGACAATTTTCAGGAAGGAAGATGTTTCCGGAGTTCTGCCGATGGTCCAGTACTATATGAGAATCCGGAAGGAACATCCGCCAGTCAAGAAGTACAATTCACTGCAAAAGCTCGCCTATACTTCCGTTGCATTCCTTGGTGTTGGTTCCATACTAAGCGGAGTCTCGATCTACTGGCCTGTGCAGTTCAGTTTCATCACTGCTCTGTTCGGCGGTTATGACGCTGCTCGCGGCTGGCACTTTTTCTTCACTATGTCGTTTGTTTTCTTCTTTTTTGGCCATATCTTTATGGTGGTTATTTCCGGTTGGTCGAATTTTGTATCTATGATCACCGGATGGAAGAAAACAGTCAGCAATGGATAATACTGAATCACCAAGGACTCAATCATTCTTTTACGCGGGTGACTTCCCCTTGTGATTTCGACCGATAATATGAAAATCAAGTACATCGGTCTGTTCCTATTCATGTTGTCATCGCGGGGGTAAAGGTTCTATCTAAGTCCAGGCGGGATGTCCAAGATAAGAAATCCACCGAGACGACACTTTGGTCGGAACAAAAGCTCCTGAGATCCAACCGGATCAATGGATCAACTCGTCTCCGCTGCGGTTTAGCGAACTTCATGGCAAAGTCATCCTGTAGAATTTTAGACTTTCGGGTGCTACAACTGCAGGAATACCATTCCGCGTGCGAAAGCATGGTCCGAAGAATTCAACAATGACAGTTTCGTCATCATCGGTGTGTGGACCCAGGGAATTTGAACTCGAAAAAATCGCCGCACCGTGTTCAACGCCAGACCGAAGAACTGGGAATAACGTACGCAGTTGTTACGGACAACAATTATAAAACGCGGGAATCAATTGGCCGACGCTGTATTTAATCTACAAGAATGGAACTGTTCGCTACATCCATATCGGAGAAGGAAATCATGATGAGACTGAACAGAAAATTATTTCTTTGCTCGCTGAGTCGCCCGGAAATTAAAAAAGCAGGCGATGCACGGTTAGTTATGGAGAGGCTAGGGTCAGAAGCGCGTCGGCGAAATCTCAATTTAAAGAGAATTGTTTTCTTGTCTCTTTGCTTGGCTTTATGTATTACCTCTTCTCAATCAAGTCGCTGCAATCCGCTCCATTCCGCTCGTCTGACCGTGAACAACCTCAAGAGAACATTTCTTTATTATATTCCGAAGCATTTGACTCAAACGCCGAAGCTTGTCTTCGTCCTTCACGGGTCGGGGATGGAAGCAAAAGGGATGCAAGTACTGTCGGGGGCGCAGTTTGATAAACTCGCTGACAAGAATAAGGACATTATTGTAGTTTACCCGCAGGGATACGGACGATATTGGAACGATTGCAGAAAATCCGCCACATTTGATTCGAAAAAGCTCAAGGTCGACGACATTGCTTTCTTCGAAAGCATGGTCAAATATTTCAAGGAAAATTATGCCATTGATGAACAGCATGTTTTTGCGGCAGGGTACTCGAACGGAGCCCAAATGTGCTTCAAGCTTGCCAAGGAACGGCCGGGTGTGTTTAAAGGATTTGCCGCAGTGACTGCAAATCTCCCGGCGGAGACAAACGATGATTGCGTTCAATCGCACCAGCCTGTTTCCATGCTTCTTCTGAACGGTACTGCAGACCCGATCAATCCGTATAATGGCGGCATCGTGAAAGCCGGCGATGGCAAGGAACGGGGGGAAGTAATGTCCACAAACCAAACCTTGCAGTACTGGCTGGGGCTAGCGAAGGGCGATACAACTTCAATGAAAGAATATGATTTCCCGGATGTCAACACAAAGGACAAATCGACTGCAATACAATACACGTATGATTGCGTTCAATCGGAAAAAAAAGTGGTATTGATCAAAGTCATCAACGGCGGGCACATTTTTATGAATGCGGGTTTCCGTTTGTGGCCGAGAGTTTTCGGCAATGTCAATAAAGACATTAATGCGCCTCAAGTCATTATGGAATTTTTTCGAAGTCTCCATTGAAAAGCTCTAAGAGGAAAAGTGGATTCTGGCGAAAGCCGGAATGACGTTAAGACTGAACTTGGAACACAAGCGAATTCATTGTTTCCTATCCGCATAAATTGTATCTTTATAGAGAACGAGATCCATTGGCTGAGAACAATGAAAGGAAATGCGAATGTCCGAAAATACATCTATCGAATTACGGTGCAATAAAAATAATGGCGGGTCGTACACTGCCCACACGTACGTAAACGGAAAGAAAAATGACGAAGCCGGATTTTCCGTAAACCGGGGAAATGTGGATCTGATCATTCTGTTGCACGCCAAAGTGAAGAAACTTTATCCATCTGCGGAAATTCGCATAAAAGGCTTGGATAAAATGGCCATGGATCTGATTCTTCGTTCGGAGCGCGGCGAGCCGCAGGGAAATAAGACAAAATAGAGAATTCAGGACTCCGAATTTAAAACTTAGAAGAGAGAACTTCGAACACGGAACCCACAACCACGAATCCCGCATTCAACATACCCCCCCCGCCGCTAAAGTCAACCTTTGTTACCGGCTTGGCCCTCGTTTCAATGGTTGTCGCACTGTTTTTATTTGTGACCGATATCGGCGGACTGGTTTCCTATGTAAACCTTACGAACAGTGCGGAATACCAGATGGCAATGCGGCTGATGCAGACATACGAAACTGATGCCGGTTCTTTATCTCTCAATTCAGAGTGGATATTGACATCGAGTATAATCAGTTTGGTCCTAAACCTTGCAACCGTCATTGCTTCTTTCGGGTTGTTCAAGCGCATGCCTTGGGGTCGGATTTCATTCATTTCCCTTGTCTGGATTCAGGCGGGATATTACATTGCCTCGTCGATCGGCGGATACTACCTGGCTCAATCATTTCTTGGCAAAACAGGAATCGTTCAGTTGCTCGGCGGCTCCGGAATTATGGCTTTCGGGGAATTTGCGATCTTCCTAAGTGTCATCATCGTCGTTGCAGTTGCTTTGTTCATCGTTCGGAAATTGTCGTCGGCCGACGTGCGCAGGGAATTCAACAGACAACACTAATAACCTCTTCCAAAATTCTGCATAGATTGTTCTTCGCACCTATTACTTCCACTGGCCAAACAGGGCGAACATATCGCTGTTTACTTCTGCGATTGAAAATCGTATCTTTATAGCAAACGGGAATTCCCGACGATAACAACTAGAACCTATCTCAAAAACATGTCACTTGATCCTTCGATGCGCTCACTCCGTTCGCTTACTCAGGATGAACGGGCCATTTGTTCACCCTGAGCAAGTCCACCAAAGGGGGACGCGTCGAAGGGCTAACGCAAGCCATTTTTGAGATGGCTTCTACCTAAATCACGAACATGCTCCATCAAAAAACCATCATACCAGACAACGCTTATGTTAAATATCGCATTATTCGGCCCGCCAGGAGCCGGAAAAGGGACTCAATCAGAATTCCTTATAAAAAAATATGACCTATTTTACATCTCTACAGGTGACCTGCTTAGAAAAGAAATCGCTAACCATACAAAATTGGGACTTGAGGCTCAAAGTATTATTGCATCGGGAGGATTAGTCTCGGACGAAATCATCGTTCAAATTATTGAAAAGACAATTACCGATAATCCGGATTCCAACGGCTTTCTGTTCGACGGATTTCCGCGCACCTATATCCAGACGTATATCCTGGAAGGATTGATGTTAAAACTGAATACTTCGTTAACGTGCCTAATCAGTTTGATTGTGCCAGAAGAAGTATCAGTTGCCCGTCTTTTGAATAGAGGAAAAACATCCGGTCGTATGGACGATAATGAAACCGTCATCCGCAACCGGCTTAAAGAATACCACGAGAAGACGCTCCCTGTTTTACAGTTCTATAAAGACAAAGGCATCTACTTTGAAGTGGACGGCAGCACCGGAATCGAAGAGGTCACAGCCGGCATATCCGAAATCATCAAGCAGGAATTAAGCAAGCGCTTGCTCAATATAGTTCTCTTTGGCTATCCCGGATCGGGGCGTGGATCTCACGGAAAAGCGATTGCGAAAGAATTCGGATTGGAATATGTAGCGACGGGAGAAATGCTTCAGCAGGAGATTGAAAAAAAGTCGGAGATTGGGAAGAAGATTACAGAACTGTACGAAAATGGCCAACTCGTAGGAGACGAAATCGTCGTACAATTAATAGAGAAGAAGCTGGCCAATCATAAGGACGTTAAGGGATTTATCTTTAAAGGATTTCCGCGAACGTTGGTTCAGTCCTACATCTTAGACGGCTTGTTAAAAAAACACGACTCTTCTATTGCAAAGATCATCGAAATAGAAGTGCCGATGCTGGAACTCATCAACAGGCTGGATGAAAGAAGCAAGACAGACCGTTGCATGCCGTATGATACCAGCACGGCAAAAATTGTCAAACGCTTGGGAGAGCACGAAAAGAAAACCGTCCCTGTCATTGAAAAGTACAATCAATTGCATGGAGTGGTAAAAATTGACGGCATGGGGTCGTTTGACGATGTATACAAAAGGATTTCATTCGAAGTCGAAAATGGATTCAAGAATATGAGATAAAGAAAGGCAGCGATCGATAGCCGTCAAATATCAATAATATTTGGAGGTGTTGTTATGGGCGAAATGCATGTAAATTACATCGCCATTGTTGTTGCGGCAATTATCAATATAGTTGTCGGGGCAATATGGTACGGGCCGATGCTGTTCGCAAAACAATGGATGGCATGGAATAACATGTCCCCCGACGATATAAAAAACGCCAACCCCGGGCCGCTCTACGCTCAATCGTTCGTTGCCACGCTGGTGACGTATTTTGTTCTTGCGCTGCTTATACGCAACATGAATGCGACCACGGCGGCCGAAGGCATGAAGACGGCGTTCATGGTTTGGCTCGGTTTCATTACAACCGTGCAATTTACTGCAAATATTTTTTCGCCGAAGAAAATTGAGTCGTACTTCCTCGATACCGGATACCAGCTCGTAACCATGCTGCTTGCAGGCGTTGTTCTTTCGTTATGGCAATAGGAGCGACGCCGCGTAAAATGTGATGGATGCAACCCGATCGGCTTCGCACTCTTTAAAACGTAGCCTGAGCCGAGGCACTTCTGTTGGAAAAACCGTTGCAAAATCATCCGGGAAATAATACATTAGTGAAGAGCAGGCGGTTCTTAAGATCGCTAATACTACAGGAGGAAGCAGAATGGCCGATGTTCCAGCACAATCCAAGAAACTGCAATGGAAGTGGGTGGGGATCACGTTTCTGTTGGAGGTGGTGTTTTACCTGACGCCGATTCTCTTTGTGAGCGGAGTATTTGGAAATTATATTATTACTATTAAGGCAGAAATTTTTATCGGCGCATGGTCTTTCGGAGGAGCGATCCTCCTTCCGGCAATCACCGGATTCCTGTCTGAAGGGATCACTATCTGGGAACCGGCGATTGCGGGCGTAGTGCTGGTCGCAATTTGGTATGTCGCATTTCGCCTTTTTTTCGCGAGTTACATCGCTCCGGGAATTTCAGAAGACGTTCCATATCTTGCCCTTATCATGATCATAATTTTTCTTCTGTCATTGTTGGGAGCGTGGTATGGCGAACGCGCGCAAAAGCTTTGGAGAACTAAAACCGCTGAGTAGGTTGTAGGGCCGCTCAGGTTCGGAATGCTGGGTTTTTCTCTTTGAGAGTTTTCTCGATAGAGAATTATCCATCGTATATTGTCTAGTAAAAATTGCATTTGCGATTCATGTCATCCGCATCGGCAGCCGCAACCCTGGCGGGTGTGGCAGGCTTTGTTTTTGAAATTAAAACAGCACGAGAATAACAAAGTGAAAACGATAGGACTAATTGGTGGAACAAGCTGGGTCTCGACGGTAGAGTATTACAGAATAATCAACACACTCACCAACGAACGCCTTGGCGGACTTACCTCCGCTAAAATTCTTCTCTACTCGATAAATTTTGAAGAATTCAAACCCCCCGCAGATCCTACCGGCTGGGAACCGGCAGGTGAGATGCTGACCGGGATTGCCCGCAGGCTTGAAGATGCCGGAGCTGACTGCATCCTTCTGTGCGCAAATACTCCGCACATGGTTGCCGGCGACATTCAGAATAGAATCCGGATTCCGCTTTTGCATATCGCTGAAATGACTGCGAAAGAAATATTGAAACAAAAACTTACAACCGTCGGCCTGCTTGGAACACAATTCACGATGGAACTCCCATTTTTCAAAGATAAATTGTCGAGTCACGGTATTCTGACATTGATTCCGAACGATAATGATAGGATATTTATCCATTCATCAATCTACGCCGAATTTGGAAAGGGGATTTTTGCGAGCGAGACAAAGAATCGATATCTTCAAATCATTGAGAATCTAAAAAGGAGAGGGGCAGAAGGAGTAATTCTCGGCTGCACTGAAATTCCGATGCTGCTGAGTCAGAAAGATTTTGATATCCCCGTTTTTGACACCACCGCAATTCATTCTCGGTCCGCGGTCGATTTTGCCTTGAGTGAAGAAGGCATGAAAAGTTAGAGAAACGAAAGTCGATTGCACCATTTCCTAAATCATACTTATACCACAACTATGAAAAACCAGTCCATCATATTGCTCCTTATTGCCGCCATGGCATGCAGGTTTTCCATTTCATTCAGCCAGTCCAAAACACAAATGCAGGGAACCGACGCGCTTGCATCGCATATAGACTCCACCGTGGAAGCTCGTAATGACTTTTTCCTCTTTGCTAACGGAAAATGGTTCAAAGAAAACCCAATTCCTGCGAGTGAATCGTACAATGGTCTTTGGTTAATGATCCAGGATACGATTAATGCGCAAATCCGCAATATCTGCGAATCTTCTTCGGCCCTGGCCAATGAAGAAAAAGGAAGCAAGAAGCAAAAGATCGGCGATTTCTTTTCTACGGGAATGGACAGTGGTTCCCTCAACAAAAAAGGGATCACAGATTTGAAAAATGAATTTGTGATGATCGATGAGATTCAAGACCTTAGGGGAGTCATAAAAGCTGCTGCGTATATTCACGCTGTCTCCGCTTCGCCGATATTTGGTTTTGAGGTAGGGCAGGATGAAAAGATCAGCAGTAAGAACGCAATACTTATCTGGCAAGGGGGATTAAGCTTGCCCGACCGCAATTTTTATTTTGATACTGATTCGCGCGCATTGACGATCCGGAAAAAGTTTCTTACCCATCTCAATAACATGTTTACGATTATTGGCTACGATGGCAATAAAGCCAGTCAAGCCGCGGGACGCGTCATGGATCTGGAAACTGCGATTGCAAAAGCCTCCCGTAAACGGGAAGATACACGCGACCCGCTCAAGAATTATCATAAAATTTCCTTTAATCAACTGACGGAATCTACCCCGAATCTCGACTGGGCTGTTTTTTTGGATGCTGTTGGGCTGAAGAACGTAGACACGGTTGTCGTCGGTCAGCCGGAATTCTTGACGGCTATCAATGAATATCTAAAATCATTCTCTCTCGACGACTGGAAAAATTATCTCAAGTTTCATCTCGTCCGCGGACTTGCTCGCTATATGGACGACAAAACATACCTTGAGTCGTTCAGTTTTTATTCGACGACATTGCGCGGGATACAGGAACCAAAGCCCCGGTGGAAACGCGTTGTCGAACAAACAGACGGCTTGCTCGGCGAACTGATCGGACAGGTCTATGTTGCTGAATATCTGCCGAAAGGGACTAAAGAAAAACTTCTGGAAATCGGGAATGCGATTAAAACGGTATACGCGGAACGGATCAAACAATTGGACTGGATGAGCGAGTCCACAAAAGAGAAAGCGCTGAAGAAACTGAGTGCAATCATCATGAAGGTTGGATATCCCGATAAATGGAAAGATCTAAGCAGCTTGCACATTGACCGATCCTCGTACGTCCGCAATGTAATGAACGCAAACAAATGGGAATTCGAGTATATGGTTTCGAAATACGGGAAGCCCGTAGACCGGACTGAATGGGATATGGAGCCGCAGACATACAACGCATACTACAACCCGTCGAATAATGAAATCGTCGTGCCTGGATGTAATATCATCGTCTCGGGCTATGAGCACGTGTTGGCCGATGACGCAATTCTCTATTCCGTTATTGGCGGCTCGACGTTTGGTCATGAGATCACTCACGGGTTTGACGACCAGGGAAGCAAGTACGATGCGTCGGGCAACCTGAACAATTGGTGGACGTCTGAAGACAGTGCCAAGTTTTACGCCAAGACTAAAATGATCGTCAAACAATTTGACGAGTACGTCGCCGTCGACAGTTTGCACATCAACGGCGAGCTGACGCAGGGAGAAAATATTGCGGACCTTGGCGGAATCATGATGGGATACGAGGCATTTAAAAAGACGAGCCAGTACAAGAATCATGAAATCATTGCGGGCTTAAATCCCGACCAGCGATTCTTCCTCGGTTACGCTCTTGCCTGGATGTGGAACGATCGCCCTGAAGCGATTGCAAATCAAGTGCGGAGCAACGAACACTCGCCGGCTAAATTCCGCGTCATCGGGCCGTTGACGGATATGCCGGAGTTCTATTCAACGTTTGGAATTAAACAGGGGGACCCAATGTGGCGGGCGGATAGTGTAAGAGTGAAAATCTGGTAATAGAGATCGAATCCCTGAAGCAGGCGGAGAAATTGCTGGCCCGCGAAGATGGAAAATTATGAAAAGTCTCTTCAACATATCCGACAACAAAGAAATCGTCGACCGCATCAACAGTCTGTTTTCCGAATCGAAAAGAGAGTGGGGGACGATGAATGTTTCGCAAATGCTCGCACACGTGCAGACGCCGTTAAAAATCGCATGCGGTGAATTAAGGCTGAATCGGAGCCTGGCAGGGTTCGTGTTCGGAAGAATCGCAAAGAGGAAATTGTCGGGCGAAAAACAGTGGAGGAGAAACATGCCGACGGACAAAAACTTCGTGATAAAGGATAAAAGGAATTTTGAAGAAGAGAAGGCCAAGCTGCTCGCATTGGTTCATCGGTTTGGTCAGTCGGGCCCTGGAGGGATTTTGAACAAGATGCACCCCTTTTTCGGGAATCTAACGGCAGACGAGTGGGATAAGTTAATGTGGAATCATCTCGACCACCATCTCCGGCAATTCGGCGCATAATCTTGCCGGATTCATGCGGACGTGTCATGTCGACCACCCTGCTATGTAATAAAATCAATTCTACCAAATATCAATTTTCAATTGGAGGCACTATGGCAAGAAACATTGTTACCGGTATCGCAATACTGTTTCTATTTTCGTTACCTGTGGCCGCACAGGACTCGTCTCCTCTACAGAATCCATCGCCGAGACAGGAACGGGATAAACTTGCATTTTTAGTGGGCACGTATGCAACCGAAACGCACATTATGCCTGGTCCGATGGCTCCGAACGGAGGATCCGGAAAAGGTACCACCGTAATGACGTGGGGATTGGATTCGATGTTCGTCATGATCGACGAACAAAGCGTCAACAAAGTGTTCGGAGAATATAAGGGACATGGAATGCTGGGGTACGATAGACAGGCTGGAAAATATGTTTTATCGATGTTCAACAATTTCGGCGACACTCCCCAATACCGTGGAACGTTTAACGGTGATACTCTCACGTTGATGACCAAAGTGGAGTTCCCCGGAGGAGCATTTGAACAGAAACTTGTGTGGTTCAGCGAACACAATACAATTCGCCTGAAGATATTTAACGATATGGGCAAAGGATACACACTGACTATTGAAGAGACATCTGTTCCTTCAACCCAAAACAAGAAATAGTCCCTCTCCACATTAGTCGGAATAATATTCCACCTTTCTCTTTTATTGAATTGTTGAAATATTTTTCATCGGCTGCAGAATGGGAAAAAAGGACAATAGAGTAGATTCGTACATAGCGAAATCGGCAGACTTCGCGGAACCAATTCTTATTCATTTGCGCAGCCTGGTCCATAAGGGCTGTCCCGATGCACAAGAGACCATAAAGTGGGGATTTCCTCATTTTGAATATAATGGAATCCTTTGCAGCATGGCAGCGTTCAAGCACCATTGCGCATTTGTGTTGTGGAAAGCGTCGGCGATGTCCGATTCGCGCAAACTTCTTTCGAAAATTGGGAAAACAGCTATGGGGAATTTCGGACAGCTGAAGTCTCTGGTGGATCTCCCATCTGACAAAACAATGATCGGCTATATTAAAGAAGCCGCAAAACTCAACGATGAAGGAGTGAAGGCGCCATCCCGATCTAAATCCGTCGGGAAAAAATCGCTGAAAATCCCTGAGTATTTTAAAAAGGCAATCGCAAAGGACAAAAGAGCTTCGCTCACCTTCGAAAGTTTCAACTATTCAAACAAAAAAGAGTACGTTGAATGGATCGCGGATGCGAAGACCGAAGAGACAAGGGCTAAGCGGCTGGCTAGTTCGATTGCATGGCTTTCCGAAGGGAAGGTGCGCAACTGGAAATATATGAAGAAGTAGGATCTTCCCCGGCCGCAAAACCGAGTTGGAGGGAAAAGACTTTTGAAAGTAAAGAAAGTTGTTTTTATACACGGAATGTTTGTCACCAACCGCTGTTGGAACGACTGGGAGAATTATTTTAACGAGCGCGGCTTTGAGTGCGAGGCTCCGGCATGGCCGCTAAAGGATTTGTCCCCGGGCGAATTGCGGGCAAAGCATCCCAACTGCGATGGCGAAGGGAAAATCACGCTCGGCGATGTTGTTTCATTTTTTGAAAAGCATATTGCGTCTCAACGTGAGGATACAATTCTCATCGGGCACAGCATGGGCGGATTGATAGTACAGATTTTATTGAGCAGAGGGCTCGGTTGGGCGGGAGTTGTGATCGACAGCGCTCCGCCGCTGGGAGTTGTTACGCCGAAATTCTCTTTCTTGAAATCAAATTGGCCGCTATTGAACCCGTTTCCCTCGATGACAACGCCCGCGTTGTTGACGAAAAGTCAATTTCAATACGCCTTTGCCCGCCACCTGACCGGAAATCGGTTGGATCGAGGCTACGACGGAGTGGTGCCGCAAAGCAAATTGGTGGGCTGGGGCGCGTTGACAAGCATTGCGAAGATTGATTTTACAAAAAAAAAGAATGTTCCGTTGTTGTTTATTGCGGGTGAAGATGACAATATCATTCCGGCATCGTTGAACGAGTCGAACTTCAGGAAATATTCAAAAAACGGTTCACGAACCGATTACAAGGTTTTTCCGCGAAGAACGCATTACTTGCTTAACGATGATGGATGGCAGGAAATAGCGGACTATATTCTGAAATGGTTACATGCTCTGTAAACTTTGAGGGAGAATTGCTTAACAAGGCGGGGGGGTGAAATGTTCGCGCAGAAAATGAGCATTCTTAAGAGAGGGAGAGTCACACGACGATTGGGGGAGGTTTCTTTTCTTGAATATTCTTCCATTCATGAGCAAGCATTCTGTACAACACCAAGTCGACAAAATGGTCGTAGAGCCATTCTCCTTCTTTAATGACGCCTTCTTTGATGAATTGTAGCCGTTCGGGAATCGCACAGCTTTTAGTGTTTCCGGTTGCACATTTAATCTCTACCCGGTTCAGTTTGAATTCATTGAAGGCATAATTCACAAGAACCCGGCAGGCTTCTGTCATTATGCCTTTTCCTTGAAAGTCCTCCCCGAGCCAATAGCCGATCATCACGGTTCTGTTCTGCCAATCGATCGGATGATAGCCGATCGCTCCGGCTAATTCATTCTTGAAGCAAATGACCGTTTGAAACCCTTTTTTGCTGGAATACTGTTCTTGCGAAAGGCGGACGAAAGCGTGAGTATCGTTGATGGACATGTTGCCGTCCAGCCACGGAAGCCAACGGCGAAGATGCTGGCGGTTTCGATTGATCAAAGCGAAAAGCTTTTCTGCATCGGCTTCTTCGATGAGGCGGAGCTCTGCGGGGAAATTATGTGGGAAGGGGATTCTCATGGATAGACTCTATACTGTAATTCCAAAATAATTCTAAACTTCTCTATTTGCAAGTCCCCGTCCCCCGCCGTTCATTGTTCGATGTGAATGATAGGCAATTGTGGGTGTGAGCCTCTCGCAGTTATATTCGATGTTGAACCGCATTGTAGAATCTCGTATTTTGCTTTCCGATGACAATACCAAAGAAATATATTGCACATCTCGACCTTGATTGTTTCTTTGTCTCTGTTGAACGAATTAAGAATCCAGCCCTTAACGGCAAGCCGGTGGCTGTTGGCGGAAGTGCCGATGGAAGGGGAGTCGTCGCTTCCGCATCGTATGAAGCCCGAAAGTTCGGTGTTCGTTCTGCAATGCCGACCCGTCGTGCGCTGCAACTTTGCCCTCAATTGATTGTTGTCCGGGGAAACCACGAAGAGTACGGCGATTATTCGAATAAATTATATAAACGAATGTTCGATTTTACGCCGATTGTGGAGCGTGCATCGATTGATGAAATGTATATGGATTTTACGGGATGCGAATCGCTGTATGGCAATGATCTGCCTGCGCTCATGACAACACTTCGGCAGCTCGTCTGGAAAGAATTTTCCCTCCCATGTACAATTGCGCTTGGCTCAAACAAATATATCGCTAAGATCGCTGCCGGAACGGTAAAACCAGCCGGAGTCTGTTTTGTTCCTCACGGCGAGGAGAAGAACTTTCTCGCGCCGTTGCCGATTGATGTCCTTCCCGGCGTCGGGACAAAAACTGCGCCTTTGCTGCGAGAAAAGGGCTTTCGCACAGTTGCGGATATACAAAGGACTTCGCGCAAACAAATGAATACGCTGTTGGGCGAAGTTGGAACGCATCTTTTTACGATTGCCAACGGCGAAGGGCCTGACGCTTTAACTGTTGACTGGGAACGGAAAAGCATCAGCAGAGAAGAGACATTTGACCACGACATTGGCGATATCAGTCAAGTTACAAAAATCCTTCACTCGCTTTCGGAAGATGTCTGCTCCACGCTTCGTTCCTATCACTGGAAAGCAAAGACGGTTTCACTGAAACTACGCTATGCCGATTTCACGACTCTGACGCGTGCAGTGACCATTAAACCCACTGAAGACGATACCGTCGTTTTCGTTGCTGTCAATGAATTATTCCGCGCCGCATATTCAAGGAAAAAGCTTGTGAGATTATTGGGAGTCCGGTTATCCAATTTTAGCGACAGAGAAGGAGGGGAGCTTGATCTTTTTCCCGGCGACGGCAGACGTTCCCAGATGTTCGATGCTGTTGATAAGCTGCGTAAGAAATTCGGCGACGATGTAATTCACGTCGGAAGTTAATGAATGAGACGGGTTGGGCTTTCTCTACCTTCCGGCTGATTTTAATGCATGCTTCAGCAATTCCTGAATCGTTGTTTCTTTTCCGTTCAACTCTGCAAGCGCCGTCCTTATTGATTTCTCAGCAGAAGCACGGTTATAGCCAAGGGAAATCAAGGCCATCAATGCTTCAGCCCGAATGCCTTGTCCGGCATCTGTTGAACCGGCAGGCAGCGAACCGGTATCGAGTTTTGCTATCTTATCGCGAAGTTCTACGATCAATCGTTCCGCGGTTTTCTTCCCCACACCCGGGATTGCAGTCAAGGCGGAGACGTCGGCCTGGGCGATCAAGTTTTGCAATTCATTCGGCTGAACTCCGGACAAAATGCCCTGTGCGATTTTCGGTCCTATCCCTGAAACTGAAATCAACAATCGAAAGATTTCCCGTTCCGCTTCGGTAGCGAAACCGTAAAGCTGGAGAATGTCTTCTCGGACATGTGTATAGGTAAGTATCGTAACGGAAGAACCCGTTTCGCCCAGTTTTTCATATGTCGACAAGGGGATGCTTACGGCATATCCAACGCCGTTCACATCAACAACGATTTCCGTCGGAGACTTTCGATACAGAATCCCTTTGAGATGGCTGAACATAGTAGGACAATTGGGAATTAGGAATTAAAACAAAAAATATTAGACGCACTGGATTTCAATCTACCATCTAACTATTTACTCTTTACTTCTCACTTCTTACTTCTTATTTCTCACTTTTGTATTCCCTCTAACAATTCTTTCCGGATGTGCTTCGACGAATGATTTCCAGCTCTTGAAGCCTGCTCGCGGGCGTGTGATTCTGTGTGAATGGCAGACGGCAACAGCAAGAGCATCCGTTGCGTCAAAGAATTTCGGCGTCGTATTTATTTTCAGAAGGCTCTTGATCATGTATTGGACTTGCTCCTTTGAAGCGGCACCGTTTCCGACGACGGACTTTTTGATTTCACGTGGAGAATATTCTGAGATGGGAACCTCGAAGTTGACCCCTGCCAGCATTGAAACTCCCCGCGCTTGGCCGATTTTCAGAGCAGACTGAACGTTTTTACTGTAAAACGCAGTCTCGATTGCAAATTCGTCCGGGTGGAATTTCTCAATGATGCGGCACAATTCAGAATAAACCCTCCGCAAGCGGAGCGGCATCGAGTCCTCCGAAGGAATGCGGATAACGCCGACATCAAGTACGCTTAGCGCTGTCCCGTTTTTCCTGATGACACCGTACCCTGTGATGAGTGTACCCGGATCGACTCCGAGGATAATCATTGGTTTTGTTTGATGTCAGTTTCCAAAGCTCGCCAGGACTTTTTCGTCAATATCGAAGTTAGCGTAGACATGCTGTGTATCGTCGTGTTCTTCAAGGACTTCCATCAATTTAAGAACTCTTTCTGCGTCGGGGCCTTCCACCTTTACCGTATTCTCGGGAACCTTATGGATCTCAGCCTCTTCGATGGGGATGCTCTTACTTTCGATCGCTTTTTTCACCGCTTCGAAGGCCTCGGGAGACGTCGTTATTTCAAACGAATCGCCGTCGAGCCTTAGGTCATCCGCGCCCGCATCAAGAACGATCGATAACATATCATCTTCGGACA
>Ga0265324_10000397_pt1 | contig 31569 bp, 23 predicted proteins | sample 41419metaG_FD_198634 | JGI IMG/M metagenome (GOLD analysis project Ga0265324, IMG submission 198634) | Rhizosphere microbial communities from Carex aquatilis grown in University of Washington, Seatle, WA, United States - 4-14-19 metaG | ecosystem: Host-associated > Plants > Roots > Rhizosphere...
CGAATTGGAGCCGTTGTAGGAATGCGTGTTGATCTGCGCGAGCGATCCCAAGGTGGCCGAATCGTAGCTTTGCACGTTCCCGACCATTTCCGCGATGGAATTGGCATCCGCCGCGACCAGGCGCGTCGCCAGGCCCTTGGCCTTCAGGCTCTTCGCAACTTCCGTGATCAGCTTCGGCTGTGTGGCGCGCGAGAACATGCAACCTTCTTGCTTTCCCAATGCGGTCCACCAATTGGAGTTGGGCTCGTTGAACGGTTCCAGGGTCCGGAACGTCAAGCCCAGGGAATCCTGCAAGTGCTTCACCACCGAGGTCAGGTAGTCGGCGAAGTCGTCGTAATAATCATCCTTCAGATTGTTCGATCCATCGGTGTTCCCCGAAGCGCAGCCGCTCTTGGTCATCCACCAAGGCGGCGAGTTGGAGAAGGCTTCCAGGATAGGGTTCTTCACGCGCGCCAGCAGCGCCTTCAAGGTCCGCAATTGCAAGGAGTCCGCCCGCCAGGCGTAAGGTCCCGCCTCGGTGGGTTTATAGCCCGGGACCGCCGCGTCCACGCGCATATGCGTATGCCCAGGTTGCTCCCCGCCGCCGATATTGTATCTGAAGATGGTCATCCCGAGGCCGGCATTGCTGTCGGCCACTTGGTCCACCAGGGTTCCCAGATTGGCGTCCTTCCACCCGCCTAGGGAAAAGGCCCACCAGGCCAGGCTGGTGCCCCATCCCTCGAAGGTTTGCCGGGTATCCGCCGGGTCGATGCGAATCGAAGTTTGGGCCTGCGCGGCCAGGGCGAGCCCAGCCGCAATGAAAATGGATTTCGAACCAATGCCCACGCGCGATTCCCCGGCTTTCCCTTGCAAACGCCGGGGTTAATGTAATGCCTAGGTCTTAAGCGAATGCCTGGGAAATGCGGCCCAAAACGGGAACGGAATTCAGATTCCGGGGCGGAACCCCTTCAGTCGCAAGCTGTTCAACAATACGAACAGGCTCGACAGGCCCATGGCCGCGCCGGCCAGGACCGGGCTCAGCTCCCAGCCCCGGGAATGCAGGGCCCCGGCTGCCACCGGGATCAGCAGGGCATTATATCCGAAGGCCCAGAGCAGATTGAGTTTGATGGTACGCATGACCGCGCGGGCGAGCGCCACCATGCGCGGAACGCTCCGCAAATCCGGCGACAACAGTAAAATGTCGCCGCTAGCGATGGCTAGATCCGATCCTCCCGCCAAGGCCAGGCCCGTATCGGCCGCCGCCAAGGCCGGGGCATCGTTGAGCCCGTCCCCTACGAAGGACGTCTTTCCCTGGGTTTTCCCCCGCGTATTCCCTCCTGCCGCCCCCTCCTCCGTAACCGGGGTGTTTCCTCCCCCGAAGGTCCGCAACGCCTCGGCCTTACCCGCCGGCAATAGCCCGGCACGCACCGCGGAGATGCCTACGGCCTCGCCCACGGCCCGGGCGGGAGCTTCCTGATCGCCAGTAAGGATGGCCAGTTCCAATCCCATCCTTCGCAAGGCGGCCACCGCCTCTTTCGCTTCCGGCCTCACCGGATCGGCGATCACGGCCAAGGCCACGCAAGCGCCGTCCACCGCCAGCCAGGCCAGGCCGGCCCCTTGCACGGAAGCAACCTCCGACGCCTCCCGGAAAGCGGACCGGTCCGCGCCCAGCTTGTCCATTAGCTGCGCGGAACCTACCGCTACCCGCCATCCCGAGATTTCCCCTTCCACCCCCATGCTGGCCAGGGCGCGGAAAGCGCTCGGGACCGCGGGGACCGCGCCGTGGGCAGCCGCGTAAGCGACGAAAGCCTTGGCCAATGGATGGGCGCTGCGGATTTCCAGGCCGGCGGCCAGGGCCAGCGCCTCGTCCTCCTTCCAGGTAGGTAACACGTGGAATCCGGTCACTTGCGGGTTACCTAAGGTGAGGGTGCCCGTCTTGTCCAAGGCCATGCGACGGGCCTCGGCCAGGGATTGGAAAGCGGCGCCATCGCGGACCACCGCGCCCAACTCGGCGGCGCGGCCGGTGCCGGCCAGCAGGGCGGCCGGGGTGGCCAGGCCCATGGCGCACGGACATGCGATCACGAGCACGGCCACCGCATGCGAAAGGGCGGCCGGGAATGCGGGCGCGGCGGCCAGGAACATCCAGGCGGCGAAGGTAAGGGCCGCTATCAGAAGCACCAAGGGAGTGAAGACCACCACGACCTTATCGGCCAGGTCCTGGATGGGCGGGCGCGTGGCTTGGGCCTCTTCCACGAGTTGGATGATCCGCGCCAAGGCGGTGTCGGCGCCCACGGCCTCGGCCCGCATGGTGAACTGGCCATCGCCATTCGAAGTCCCGCCCGTCACGCGATCCCCGATCCGTTTGGCCTTCGGCATCGGTTCGCCGGTCAGCATGCTTTCGTCCACACGGCTCTCGCCGCCGATCACCACGCCGTCCACAGGCACCCGATCGCCGGGCCGGACCGAAATCTCGTCCCCGGGGATCAGGGCGGCCACCTCCACCTCGACTTCCTTGCCGCGCCGTAGCAGTCGGGCGGTGGCGGGCCTCAGCTCGAGCAAGCGCCCGATGGCCTGCGCGCCGCGGCCCTTGGCCCGGGCCTCCAGCCAACGGCCGAGCAGCACCAAGGCGATGACCACGGCGGCGGCCTCGAAGTAGGCGTGGCGGGCGGTGGGCGGGAACAGGGCCGGCGCCAGGGTGACCGCCGCGCTCGACAGGTAAGCCGACCAGGTTCCCAGCGCGACCAAGGTGTTCATGTCCGGGCTGCGGTCGCGGAGGGCTGCCCAGCCGCGGCGCAAAAAGCGCCGGCCCGGCCCGAACAAGACCGGCGTGGCCAGGCCCATCTGGATCAGATTCCAGAATCCCTCGGAAGGATTGGCGCGCATCAGGAAATGATGCAAGGGCGAAAAGGCCATCGGGACCATCGATAGGAGCAGGAGCGGTATGCCGAAGATCAGGGACAGGACGAGGTCGCGGACGGTCTCCTCGCCGCCGGTCGGGGCTCCGCCTTCCTTCCAGGGCACGGGCCCGTACCCGGCCTCGCGCACCCCGGCGAATAGTTTTTCTTCGTCCACCAGGGCCGGATCGAAGCGCACGTCGGCCCGCGAGGTGGCCAGATTCACATGGGCCTCGGCCACGCCCGGCAATTTCGCGAGGGCGCGTTCCACCCGCCCCACGCAGCTCGCGCAGGTCATGCCCTCCACCCCGAAGGCGGTTTTCGCCGTAGCCGTCATTTTCGCGGGGTCGGTCGTTTTCGCGGGGTCGGTCGTTTTCGCGGGGGAAGCCATAAGCCTAAACTATCCGACCAGCGGAGTCCGGTCAACGCCGCACGGCGATTATTAGTTTTATCCCCATGTTCGATCGGATCATGGAAAACTCCATGGCCGTATGGCTGTTGATCTCGGCGGCCTATCCCGTCTTCCTTTTGGCCATGCTCATCAAGGCCTTCCGGCATTTCCGCCGCCTGCGCGCGCCCATCAGATACGCGCCTTACCCGGCCGAAATCGTTATCCCAGCCCGGCGGGACGATTGGACCCCGGCCCGGTAACATCCAGGTAACCCCCGCGAACCGCGGCCTTTTCACCACCGCTCCGCTTCCGCGCCGCGAAGGCGTCGCGCCCGAGCACCCATAGCCAACTGGCCGCGATCGCCCCCACGACCACCGCGTCCCCCTGCCAGGTCTTTTGTAAGGGGCGCCTCCCGTGGCCTGCCTCCACGAAGACCGCCAGTATCGCGAGATGCAGGATGTATACGTCCAGGCTGCGGCGGCCCATGGCCAGGAAGATGCGTTGACCGCGTTCCAGCGCGGGCCGGATCAGGGAGAAGACCGTATAAATCAGTACGGTCAAGGATGCGATCATGGGGACCAGGATGGGCCGCAGGTTGTAGTACGGGATTTCCTTGCGCAGCATGCGCCCATGATCCATCCATTCCAGGACGCGCGCGGTTTCGTAGCGGCCCAAGGGAGCGGAGAAAATCGCGGCGAAACCGTAGCGCGTCACCAGCGCTGCGACGATCGCGGCGGCCGCGACCGCAACGCCGACCCGCGCTAGCCGGCCGCAATCCAAGACCAGAACCCCCAGGGCCCCCGAACAGGCCAACGGGAAAAGCGGCAGCATAGGGCTGTTGCCGGCATTGAGGCCGAAAATCGTCAGCCCCGCCTTATCGAACCAGACATGCGCGCCCATGCAGATTGCGGCGGCGATGGACAACGCGAGGACGGGGCGCGGCGAGGCCACCAGTACCATCCCCAGCAACGAGACGTAAGCGATGGTGGCGAGGATTCCGCTCATGGTCGCCACGTCGGGCCAGCGGACGCCTTCTTCGAGCGCGTAGAACAAGGCGGAGATGGCCCACAATCCCGAGGCGCGCAAGGCTTGCTTACGGAACCAGGCTACGCGCCCGCCCGCTTGCGCCGCCCGCCACGACAGCACCAGGGAGGCGCCTACCAAGATCAGGAATAAGGAGGCGGTGAAAGGTTCGATGAGCAGGGAGAACCAGCTCCAGCCGCGCCGCTCATCCCAGGCGATCAGGCGCGTGGTATGCGAGGCGATCATCAACAACACCGCGAGCAGGCGCAGGGCGTCCAGCGCCACGTCGCGGCGGCGGGGAGTCACGGCTCGGGCTTCCCCGTCGCCAGATAACGCGCCACGCCTTGCAGGTATTCGCGCGAATTCCCGTAGCGCGTGAAGCCCCACTTGCGGATGCCCGTCTCGATCACGGGCACGTTGAGGGTGTCGCCCGGATGCAGATCCGCGAGCGACTTGCCGGGGTTATGCTTTTGCAGTAGCCAGAACGGGATCTCTTCGTCCTGCGCCCAGCCCCAGAGGTTTTGCCCCTTGGCCACGGCCAGCGGTTCCGTTCCGGACACGTAATAGCTGCTGTAGAAATCCTCCTCGATGGCCCGGTAATTCTCTTCCCGGCGTTTCATGAACTCCTTCGCCTTATCTTCGCTGAGCGGGATCTTGATGCGGCGGCCCAGGCGGATATCCATCTTCCCGCGCATGCCGTTCGCCTTCCGCAATGCCGCTTCCGGAATTCCCGCCCAATCGGAGTAGTGCGATAAGGTTTCTTCGGTGCCCGCCAGAAAGCTCAGGGTGCCGTTCTCGTACTTGTATTCCAAGGGATACACGGATGCATTGAAGCGATCCATGGGATGCGCCAGCTTATCCAGATCCGAAGCCTGCAGGGCCAAGGAGGAATCGATGAGGCGTTCCGGGGCCGCGGACGGGGGCGGGAGCGCCGGCTTGGGGGCCGCGGCGGCTACGGGCAAAGCCGCTGATTGCGGCGGCGCCGCGGGCGGAAGGCTGGCTGGCGCAGGTACGGACTTGGAAGGCTTCACCGCGGCAACGGGCGGCAGGGCGGTATGCGGCGTGGACGGAGGCTCGGCGGCCAATTCGGCCTGCGGCTTGGGAACGTTCTCGCCGCGTTTTTCAGCGAGGCGCGCCTGCATGCGCTCGCGCAATTTGGGCTTAAACTTGGGCCGCGGTTCCATGGGATTTTTGTCCGAGGCCAGGTTGCCCGATTTGTCGGGATCGGCTTCGGCCTCCACCGGGGGCGGGGATGACGTGTCAGTTACCGCCGAGGGGACGACACCGGGATGGGACGAACCGGCGGACGCCGGGGCGGATGCCACGGCGACCACCGTCGCGGGAGGCGGCGTTACTGCCACCGGCAAGGGTGCGGCGGGAGTGGTGGTAGGCGTGGCCGCAACAGCGCCTGCTATGGCAGCCACGGGGGACGGCGCCGGCGCGGTCGCCACGGCGACGGCTGGAACGGTCCCGCCGGCAGGAATGGCCGCGGCAGCTTTAGGCGCGGCAGCGATGGCCGCGGGGGCCGCGGCCAGGCGTTGGCCCGGCGGTTCGATGGCCCCCAGGCGCAACGCGATGGCCCCCAAATCCAGGGCGGCGGGAATGCGCAGGGCGAAGCTTTTCGGCAATTGCCCGTTCCCCCGGAAGGCGGTGGGCCGCAGGGCCAGATTGTATTCTTCCAGTTCTTCGGGCGAAAGCCCCGTGACGCCGCAGACGAACTTGGTGCCCACCGACTTCTGCAACACCAGGTGCCGGTAACGCAAAGGCTCCAGCTTACGCAGGTCCGGGAAGAGCGAATCGGCCTTCAGGGCGATGCTGGAAGCCGCCAGGAATTCGGCGTAGAAGTTCTTGGAGGCGAAGCCGAAGGTGTTCGAGTAGTAGCTCTTGATGATGGTGGAAAGCTCGCGCGTGCCCGTGGTGCGCGCGGCGTTGGCCAACCCGCCGGGCCCGTGGTTGTAAGCGACGATGGCCAGCGGCCAGCTTTGCAGCAGTTGCCGGTTATAGGCCAGCATGCGGGCCGCGGCCACGGTCGAGGCCAGCGGATCGCGGCGTTCGTCGATCTGGTAGCCCACCTTCATGCGGAAACGCTTGGCCGAGGATTTCATGAACTGCCACATGCCGGCCGCGCCCACTTTGGAATAGGCGAACGGATAAAATGACGATTCCACGTGCGGCAGGAACTTGAGGCGCGCGGGCACCCCTTCGGCGGCGAAAACGGAATCGATAAGCGGCAGATACCGATAGGACCGCTCCAGGCCCGCGCGGTACTTGCCCTTAAGCCCGCGCTGGAAGCGGATCCGCTCGCAAGACAGCCGGATGGCGGTGGTGTCCCAATAAAGCGGGAAGCGCGCGCGCAAGGCCCGGTCCTCCGGCGTCCAAGCCGAGGTATCCTTGGCGATCATCGCCCGGATTTCGGCCTGCAGGGACTTGACCTGGACCTCGGCCAGCTTGGACCCCGCCCGGCCTTGGCCCGGGGCCTTCGCCTTGCGGAAGACCATCTCCGGGTAGAAGGGATCGTGAAGCAATCCTTCATCGTCCCCCACGTCGATATAGATGGCGTACCAGAAGCGCGCCTGATCGAGGATGTAGTCGTCGGCGGGGAAGGTCTCGTCGGTGATTATGGCGTAGTGGCGATCGTCGAAATAGCCGGCGTGGGCGGGAAGGCTCGCCGCGGCGAGGGCCAATGCCGCGCAAGCGGCCAAGGAACGGGGGTGGAAGAAAGACATGGTCCCCATTATATGAGTCCGGACATCTGCGGTCAAACGACGGAGCGCCCCCGACTCGCGCAGCCGCCGGAGGCACGGAGACATTTTTAGAGGTACCCTTTAATCGATTTCGGGCACTGGGCCTTTGGGAGGCTCTACTTCGCCGTCCTCGTCCTCTTCGGCGCCTTCGGCCGCGGGCTCGCCATCTTTCTTCATGAGGGAAGGATGGAAATCGATCTTCCGCGCTTCCTTGGTCTCGCCCAGGTGCAGGATCTCGGCGCAGTCATCGCAATAGCCGAGTTCTTTATCGATGGTAAAGCGCTCGGAAACCTGGTTGATGCCGCACTTGGTGCATAATTGGGGCCGCAACATGTTCCGCTTGAAAATGTGCTGGTTCTCCAGTTCCCGTTCGATACGCTCGACGAGTTCCTCAGGGCTCTCTTCGCCGCCTCCGCCCCGGCGGCGGCTTTGAACGTCCGCCGGAATGGGCGTGGCCGTGATCTTGTCCCCGCGCTTGATGATGCGTTCGGCGCCGGGCTGGACTTCGTGGAAGAAAATCTTCGAGGATTTTTTCGGGGCTGGCACCTTGGCCTCGATCGAAGTGATCGTGGAAACCTTGTTGGCGGCCTTGGCCTGGGCTTCCTTGACGGCAGCCAAAGCCTTGCTGGGCGGGACCTTGTCCTTGGCGGCCGCGCGGGCGGCCGTGGCGGCCAGGCTCCGTTGCGCCTTCTCCATCGGACCCAAAACCACCGGAGCTTTCTTCGGTTTCTTGACCGCCGGCGGTTTCACGGCGGCGGGAGGCTTCACGGGCGTTGCGGGCTTGAGACCCTTGGCCGCCGGGACGGCGGGCTTGGCCGGGACCGTGCCGGGAGCTTTCGCAGGCGCGGCTTTCGCCGCGACCGGGGCGGTCGGCTTTTCTTCTTTCTTGCCCTTGGCCGGAGGAGGCAGAGGCTTCTTAGGCGCTTCGACGCTCTTCTTCACCGGAGGCGCAGCCTTGGCGGCGGCCTTCCCAACCGATACGGGCTTAGCCGGAGCGGCTTTGGCAGCCGGTTGCTTGGCCGAAGCGGCTTTAGCCGCCGGCGTCGGCTTGGCCGAGGCAACAGCTTTAGCCGCTGGAGGGGCTTTCGCGGCCGGAGCGGCTTTGACCGGCTTCTTGGCGGCGGGAACGACAGGCTTCTTGGCCGGAGCCGGCTTGGCAGCGACCTTGGTCGCCGGTTTCTTGGGGTTTGGCTTAGAGGATCCCACGCTGGCTTTATTTCACCTCTATGATTTTAACGTCCGTCATCGGATCGCCCCGCTCCAGGCGGGTCAGCACGTCGAAACCGGATACGAGCTTGCCGAATACGGTATGCCGGCCGTTCAGATGCGGCTGAGGCATGTGGCAAATGAAGAACTGCGATCCAGCGGTGCCCGGCCCGGCATTGGCCATGGATAGGGATCCCGCCTCGTGGGTCAGCTTGTTCGGCTCATCGTCGATTTTCCAATTCGGACCGCCGGTCCCATCGCCATTGGGATCCCCGCCTTGGGCCATGAACCCTTCGATGATGCGATGGAAGGTCAAGCCCTTATAGAAACCGGAATCGGCCAAGTGGATGAAGTTGGCCACCGTATTGGGAGCATCCTTGAAATAGAGCTCCATTTTCATGGTGCCTTCATGAGTGGTGATTTCGGCGAAAATCTGCTTCACTCCCGTATAATCGCGATTATAGTACCTACCCCCTTGAGCCGCGCTTTGGGAGACCGCGCCCATAGTCATCAGGATGAGGAAAGCCGAGACCCGGAGCATCCGGGTGCGCATGAAAAAATTGGAAGCCGCCATAACCGTCCTACCGCCTACTAAGGTGCCGTTATGAAAGGGTTTACGAAACCTCGTACATCGAGATTTCCAAAGACCAGGGCATGAATTTAGTAAATTCCGCGGGAAAAAAGTACCTTTAGCCCTCCTTCCCACGGATACCCATGCGTCCAGACCCGTCTCGAATCCGCAATTTCTGCATCATTGCCCACATCGATCATGGGAAATCGACCCTGGCCGACCGCATGCTTGAGTTGACCAAAACCATTACTAAGCAAGATATGCAGGCCCAGGTACTGGACGATATGGACCTGGAGCGGGAGCGGGGCATTACCATCAAGAGCCACGCCATCCGCATGCGGTATACCTACCAGGGGGAAACCTACTATCTGAACCTGATCGACACCCCCGGGCACGTGGACTTCACCTACGAGGTCTCCCGCTCCCTGGCGGCATGCGAAGGGGCCATCCTGGTCGTGGATGCGACCCAGGGCATCGAAGCCCAGACCTTGTCTAATCTGTATCTCGCTTTGGACGCCAACCTGACCTTGGTTCCCATCCTGAACAAAATCGATCTGCCTTCCGCCCATCCCGACGAAATCGCGGAGTCGGTGGGAGATCTTCTCGGCTACGAGCCGGACCGGATCCTACGGGTCTCGGCCAAGGAAGGCATCGGCATCCGGGAACTTCTGGATCGCGTCATCGAAGAGGTTCCCGCGCCCAAGGCCGATCGCGCTTTGCCGGCGCGTGCGCTCATCTTCGATTCCAAGTTCGACCCGTATCGCGGCGCCATCGCTTTCATCCGCATGTTCGACGGCGTGCTGGAAACCAAGGCCCCCATCCGGCTGATGGCCAACGACAAGGAGTTCGAGGTCAACGAGATCGGCACCTTCAGCATGGTTCGCGAACCGCAGGATTCCCTGGCCGCGGGCGAGGTGGGCTACCTCATCGCCAACATCAAGAACGTGAAGGACACCAAGATCGGCGACACCATCATCGATCGGCGCAATCCCGCCCCGGTGGCGCTCCAGGGCTATAAGGATATCGTCCCGATGGTCTTCGCCGGCATCTATCCGGTGGACTCGGACGATTTCGAGGACCTGCGCGACGCTTTGGAGAAGCTGGCCCTGAACGATTCGGCCCTGTCCTGGCAGCCCGAAACTTCGCTGGCCTTAGGGTTCGGATACCGCGTGGGCTTCCTGGGGCTTTTGCACATGGAAGTGGTCCGCGAGCGGCTCGACCGCGAATTCAACATGAGCGTCATCTCCACCGTTCCCAACGTGGAATACCACGTGCTGTTGAACGATGGGACGCAATTCACCGTGGAAAACCCGAGCAAGCTGCCGGACGCGGGCAAGTACGAAGCCATCCACGAGCCCTACGTGAAATCGCAAATCATACTGCCCAAGGAATACGTGGGCGGCGTGATGAAACTGGCCGAGGAAAAGCGCGGCATTTACCAGACCATGGAATACATCACGCCCGACAAGGTCGATCTCAAGTACGAGTTCCCCATGGGCGAAATCATGTTCGACTTTTTCGATAAGCTGAAGTCCGTGTCCAAGGGCTATGCCTCTTTCGATTACGAGTTGATCGGCTATCGCGAGGGCGACCTGGTGAAGCTGGACATCTTGCTGAACGGCGATCCGGTGGATGCCTTCTCGGTCATCATCCATAAGAACAAGGCCTACAACTGGGGCAACGCCCTTTGCAACAAGCTGAAGGAATTGATCCCGCAGCAGATGTTCGAAGTGGTAATCCAGGCCGCCATCGGCAGCCGCGTGATCTCGCGCTCGACGGTGAAAGCGCTGCGCAAGAACGTGACCGCCAAATGCTACGGCGGCGACATCTCGCGCAAGCGCAAGCTGCTGGATAAGCAGAAGGAAGGCAAGAAGCGCATGAAGGCCGTGGGGAACGTGGAGATCCCGCAGGAAGCCTTCCTGGCGGTGTTGTCGATGGATAAGGAATAGCCGGGCGAGTTGTGCCTTTGCGGCGGAAGTGGCCTCATAAGGAGGTTTTACTCCGCCGCCGCCACCCGCGACAATACTTTTCCTTCGGCCCGTAGGCGAAGGATGCGAATCCCGGCTTGCGCGATTCCCGCCGGCAACATCACCGAGTGACGCCCGGCTCCCAGGCGGCCGTCGGCCAAAACCGCGAGGCGGCGGCCGCGGTAGTCGAAAGCCTCCAGGCGCGCCCAGCCGGGGCGGCTCAAGCTGAACTCGATGCCTATCCCGGAGCCGGTCCGGAAAAGGCGCAGGCCGACAGCGGGGTCTTTGGACTCCGGCGTCGGGCGCGACAGACCCGTGACGTCGGCCAGCTCCGCCAAGGGACGCCGCCAGAGGCCGGCGTTCTGCACGCCGATGTAGGCATCGGTAGCCGTGACCGAAAGCGAGGTGATGCCGAATGCGCCCGGCAGGCCGGCGTTTACCGCCGACCAATTGTCGCCGCCATCCTGGGAGAAAAACATCCCTTGGGTATTGTTGCTGGCGAGCAGACCTCGCTCCACCGCAGCCAGGTAATTGAAACTGAGTTGCCCTCCTTTCCCTTCCAGCCAGGTATCGCCTCCGTCGCTGGAATGGAAAACGCTTCTCTCCCCGGCCGCGTAAATCCCGTTCCGGTTCTCGGAAATAGCGCGGATGATCCCGGCCGGGCTTTTCTGCGCGGCGACCCAGTGCGCGCCTGTATCGATTGATCGGAATATGCCGGCCGATTCCCACAATTGGATCTTATCCCCGGCGGAAAAGAGAATGACGCCATCTTGGAAGCTTTGCGCCTTCTGGGGTCGTACCTGGGTCCAGGTGGTTCCGGTATCCCTCGAACGGTAAATCCCATCACGAATCGCGACGAAAAGCACGCCCGCATGAATGGCAACGGATTGCGTCAACCCGGTTACGCCGGCTCCGACCGGAAATCCCCCGGGAACCGGCCTCCAGGTTTTGCCGCTATCCTTCGACACGAATCCATGGTAGGCATAATCCACAGCGAAACCCAAACTGCCGCGGACGGCCATACGCACGAACCCCGAGCCCGCGCCCGGCTCCGTGGTACGGGTCCAATTCGCGCCGCCATCGGCGGAAACGAAATCCCCCATGTCCTTATCCCCGAGCGCCAGTACCCGGTTACCGGCGACCGAGAGCACGGGTATGAAAGAGACCGGAATGGGGCAAGGTTCGAAATGCCTGCCGCTATCGATCGACGTCATCACGCCTCGGCCTTGGACGGTAACGAACAAGGAGTCGGCGCGCGCGGTGAGTCTCAGGATCGCCAGCCCTTCGCTCTTGCGGATCCAGGTGGATCCGCTGTCGAGGGATTGATAGAAGGCGGGCTTGGCGCCGGGAGTCAGCGAGGTATCCGGCCAGGTGGTGCGGTAGAGAATCTTTCCCTGGGGCAGCAAACCTTGGGCGGGCACCCGGGAGAGGGTATCCCAGGTACGGCCCCGGTCGGCGGAGCGGGTTAATCCGTCCCACCCATCGAGGAACAGGTACCGGCCCATGGCTACGGCGAATCCGACGTCCCCATCCCGGACCTTGCCCACGTTGCTCCAGGTTCCTTCAGCCCCGCTATCCGGAGATACGAACAGGCCCCGGCTGGAAGTACTCGCGAAAACGTAGGCGCCCTGGGTCTCGACGTGGTAGACGTCAACGGGACCTCCCACGGAATCCCGGTAGCCATCGACGCGGGTCCACGTGATTCCGCTATCGGCCGAGCGGAAAATGCCCGAGCTGGTCCCGTCGATGAGAAAACGACCCAACGACGCTACCGCTTGGCCGACCCGCATGCTAATCACGTCTTCGGGTTGGACCTGTACGGTAAGGTGTTCCCAGGATACGCCTCCGTCGGTGGAACGGAAAACGCCATCGTTGATGGCGTAAAGATTTTGGCCCAAAGTGGCGAGATCGGTGATGTTATACGGATCTGAAGTCTGGACCCAGGTCCACGAAGCCCCGCCATCGGGCGATCGCCAGATGCCCGATCCGGCCACCGCGAACAAATTCCCCCCGAGAACCTTGAGATTGTAGGCGTCGCCTCCGTAAGGACCCACGGATTTCCAATCGGATCGGGCAACGCCCGCGCCCACTGTCAACGCCAAAGCAATCCAGAGACGGGGGGCGAAGAGCGAGGTCGAGCGCAGGGCCCGCAGCCAGTCTACCATTAAGTTGGAGGCTCTGAGGCGGATTGGCTTAGGCATCGATGAGCTCCCTGGAGAGGCTTGTTCCTTGGCGGCTTCTGGCTGGTGCACCAAGAATCTAAGTCCTGCTCCAGGGAAGGAATGGAGGAATGTACGCCTGGAAGCCCCATCGTGGTCAGGGAAGCCAGAGCGGTGGGATGAAATGCAACATTTCGTGGTCAAATGCACAATCCGCTAAGGCCCGCAGGACCTGAAGCAGGGGGAAACGCGATAATCCGGGGCCAAACGAGTCGCGCTTGGCGCTTATCTGACTTGACCCGCTTTCACGCCGGAACCAGACGCGCAGCCTTGGGGTCATAGACCATGCGGGTGATGGATCCATCCCGAATCCTCTGAACCGCCTCATCGATTACGGCCAGGGGGACTAGAAACCATTCTTTTGGCTGCACGGGTTTTCCGAACCGATCTTGCAGGGTAAGATCGATTTGCGCCGGGGTGAAAATCCTGTGGATAAGGTTCTCCAGCTTGGCTCGATTGATACCCACCAGCTTATAAGTGGCGACCACGTCCACTTCTGCCAACAGGTAGGTGGATTCATTCACCGCATTGGCGATACGGTTTTCAACCTTGCCGCCTGTCACCCCGATCTTATGGATCAATTCCCTGTGCTCGGCCACGAAGGGGTGTGTTGAGCGACTCCGAAGCACATATATCGTGCCGCTCTCCTGATCTTCTTCGGAGTGAGAGTCGCCGAACAAGGGCCCCAGATCGGGGTCGGTTAAGCGGCGGCCGGTTTCGTCTTTGTAGAGCGCACGCTGCAAGGACCTGCGTAGCAGATTGCTTTCGGTGCCATTCGAATAGATAGCGCGCAGCCGGGCGTCGTTCGCTCCGTTAGGCGCCTTGATCTCCTCCCCCACTTCGGCGATGTAGACCAACTGTCCCGAGAGTATAAAGAAGTTCCCCGCCTGGATCGCCGCATCCTGGCCGAAACGAATGGTCTTACGTACTCCCGATTTCAATTCGCGCTCGGTTTTCCGCAGCAATGGCTCGAATTTCTCGAAGTCCTTGCATTTCTCGCGTTGCGCGATTTCATCTGGAGCCTCACGTTCCGCCAGAGGCCGGACATGGCGCAATTCCGTAAGGGATGAGGGCCCTCCCAACTCGGCCGCCAATTCCGCATCGCTCAAATACTCAGGCTCGGCTTCGCGGACCACGTCGGACTGGGACAAAAGGCCCTGGGTATCTAAAGGCATCAGAAGTGACCGGCACTCCTCCAAAGACCGCAAGCGATCCAGTCGCATCGCGTAGATGCGTTCGAAAATGTCCTTGCCTTCACCATGCTGCGGCGCGTGTCCGTGCTTTTTCACGAACTGCTGTATCTCTTCGAACCCGGCGATGATGCGCTCTTCCCGAGGCGAGCGCCCCCCCTTCTTCTCGGGAGGAGCGAAATCCTTCAGTTCGTCATACAATTCATCAAGTTCGCTCATAGCGCCCTTCCTTGTGGAAGCGCATGAATGCGCTTGCGCCTTCGGCCAGTTTCCGTTCCCAGGGATCCTGCGAATCGAGGGTGGGGAGGCGTCCCCGCTGCTTCTTGAACTTGACAGCGCGGTCGGCAAGGGCCTTGGCTTCTTCCGGCGTCAAGGCGGTGCGCTTGGCGGCGATCACCAATGCCACCTGCTTCAGGCTCTCCTCATTCATGGCCTTGGCGAGGATGGCGTAAGCCTCCCCGAAAGGGTTAATGCTATCGATAAGATCGATACTGAGCTCGCGCACATCCATGGCGAATTTCCGGATTCCATCAATCAAGGCGGTATTCACCGGCGTGGCATACCCAGGCGTGGGTTCGGCGAGGATCAGCTGTTTGCCCTGTTGCAATACGACCAAAGCGGCGATGGCATGTTGGCGTACCGCTTCCTGATCCCCTTCATCCAGAGTCGGGTATTTGTCCTTGATGATTTTCCCCAGGCGCACTTCGGTCAGCTCCTGGGGGACCATTTCCTCATCGAACAGGCCCCGCTCGATGGAGGTTTTGTCTTGCACGAAAGAAGCAATCACTTCGTTCAGATCCTGCCCGCAAATGCGCGCGGCTTCCGGGCTTTTCGGCTGGGCCAGCCCGTTGATTTCCATCTGGATCTGGCCCGTAAGGGGATTGAACCCCACATTCGTCCGTCCCGGGTCGTACCCTCCCTCGCCGTATTCGAATCCTGGAGTGGGTTCGTTGCCGGGATTCTTGGCCCGGAACTCAAAGCGGGGCGCGAGCACCTGTTCCATCAGCAAGCTGGCCGCGATCGCCTTCAAGGTATCATTAACGGCTTCGGTCACGATCTGCTCGCTGGCATCGGGCTCGGCGATGAGATTGGTAAAACGGGAGCGCGTCTTGCCTTCGGCATCCCGGGTCGCTCGGCCGATGATCTGGACGATCTCGGTAAGGCTGGACCGGTAGCCGATGGTCAAGGCATGCTCGCACCAGATCCAGTCGAAGCCTTCCTTGGCCATGCCGAGGGCGATGATGATGTCCACATGATCGCGGTTGTTCTTCTGCGCGGGATCCTTCAAGGCCCAGGAAACCTTGTCGCGCTTCGCCACATCGTCGTCGACCAAATCGGCGATACGCAGCACCCGGCCCTGGCGGGTCTTGACCAGTTGGAAGCCCGTGGCCGGATCGATGCCTTGCCATTCCCCCAATTCCCCGATGATATGCTCGACCTCTTTGATCTTGTCCTTAGTGCTTTCCCGGGAATTCACGTTGGGGATATGGATGATGGTCTTCTCGGCGGGATCAAGCACCTTGAGGATATCCTCGGTATAAGAACCGGAATAGAAGTAGTAGCCGATGTCTAGCTGCTTCAAATACCGGTACCCGTTGAGCTGCTCGTAATAGGTATAGGTCACCGTTTCGAACTTCGCCTCATCCCGGGGTGAGAGCACGGCTTCGGCGTCGCCCCGGAAATAAGAACCGGTCATAGCCACGATATGCGCCTTGTCCCGCGCGATGAATTCCCCCAGATGGGCTCCCAGCTTATTGTCGGGATTGGCGGAGACATGATGGAATTCATCTATGGCGATGAGGCGACCATCGAAGGCGGCGACTCCGAGCTTATCGATGGCGAAACGGAAGGTCGCATGGGTGCACACCAGCACCGTGTCGGGGCTTTGCAGGAAGGCGCCGACGGAATTTACCTTGCCCCCGTCCTCGCCAGGGGCATCGCAGAGGTTCCACTTGGGCTGTACCGTCCAATCGGCCCAGAACCCGTATTTGGACAGCGGCTCGTCATGGAAGCTGGATCCAATGGACTTTTCGGGCACGACGATGAGGGCCTGCTTGAGCCCCTGATTCCTGAGCTTATCCAGGGCGATGAACATCAGCGCGCGGCTTTTCCCGGAGGCGGGGGGCGATTTGATTAGGAGGTATTGCTCACCCCGGCGCTCGTAGGCTCGTTCCTGCATGGTGCGCATACCGAGCTCATTGGCCTGGGTCGAGGCGTGGGTCTGCTGGTAATGTACAGATACGGTAGGGACGGATTTGGTTTCAATCGTCATAGGACCCCATTTATCAACCCTCTATCACACACTTTTACCTTCAAAAACCGTTCATATGGTATAGACTCAGCATTTCTATTGCACTTCGAAATAGAAAGCGCGGAAACTTGAACGAAAATGCTCGATAGCCTCATGGAAGCGAATATCGGCTCCATTTTTTCTTCCCGATGGTGATAATAGTTCGAGTCAAGAGTATCCATTTTGCAGGCAGCCTTTAATTACCCTTTACGAATATCTCGTTGGTCGCGTCCACCTCTGTGCCTTTTGGGATTTGTCTTTGGCTTTTGTGCTAGCGCCTGCATGGTTTTCAAAAAATCCATATCCCTAGTTATATAGTCCCGTTGAATATCATTGTTTGAATTGGCCAATGCCTTTTGGAGGTCCTTTTCGGCTTCATCCAGATAATACCGACACTTATCCCATGCCTTCTGGCGGATCTCCGGACCGCTGATTCTATTCCTTCCGGTATCCATGCATTTCTTAGCAAGGTCGATTCTGGCTTGCGCGCGCAGCTCGAGCAGACCGGAATTTGAGGCAAGGTGGTTATTTTTGGTGAATATTTCATTCACGAATTCATTTGCCTTGTCGTTGTTTCCGGCCTTCCTATAATTCAACGCGATTTTACGAATCTCCGCTTCCTCAAGCCTTCCGCTTTTTGCTTGATTTAAAAATTCCTGGGCCAACTTTTGAGCACTAGTATTATTTTTTACCAGTATAAGTGTTTCAGCTATGGAGATAAGGGTACTGGGATTGATACTAGTAATATCAATTTCGTGGGATTTTAAAAAATTAAATACGACTTCAGGTGTTCTCGACAGGTTATTTACTTCGCAGAACAACTCGAGGCTCCTAAAATTGTAAGGATCCTTTTCGAGTAGCGCAAGCAATCTGTTGTTCGCTTGACTGTAGTTTCCAAGAATAACATTGTTTTCAATATCCTGAAGCTCTCGAATCAATTCATGCCTTGGATGAGCAGGTAGAATACAGATCAGGTTGTTCAGCCCAAACTCAAACTCAGGGTCTGGACAACCCTCCTCATGCATCGTGCGAAGAATTGTAGGAATGCCTTGGCCTTCAGATTGAGCTAATTGCATTTTGCTGAAAAAATATGCTAGCGCTTGGTTTCTCCAGTATGGGGAAGCCAACCCCTTGACGAATTTTTCTTTGTCGATCGTGCGGGGAATTTCACCGGGCGAATTAATCTCAATTCGATTAACAAAAACAGTAATTCTCGTAGGTTGATCCGATTCGTAGTCCCGATGTACAATCGCGTTGACAATCGCTTCTTGCAATGCCCGCTTGGGATACTTTACCTGGTTTGGTCGAGGATCATCCTTATCGAAAGCAGTGTATGCCTCCGTATTTAATAGTTCAATCAGCCTTTTGGCTTGCTCTACAATTGGACCGGCTTCTTCATGCTTTTCGGCCACGGGTTCACTGCGGTCCTTTCCTTTGTAAATCGAAAGAACTGAAAATGCGCCCGGGAAATATTTGGTGGGCTTTTTCGAGAACATCAACAGAGTAAAATTTCTCGGCCTTAAAATATCGGTGAGCTTTTCCTTCCCTGCTAGGGGTGGGACAAAACTTGATAGCTGCTCGCTTGCGGACAGATAATCTTCCAAGGCTTTTTGAGGATCCCAAAGACCCATTTGTTGCAAATAATCTCGTAAAACCAGAAGATCAATGTCTTCGATTTTAGCTTCTCCATTTATCCTCCGGTCCCAAGGTTCGAGAGCGCCTTTTCTAACCAGCAATTCTCGAAGTAGGCCGTTTTTCGCCTCTCTTGTTTCTCTACCTATTCTTATATAATATGTAGAGGAGTCTTTTCCGCTCGAGCGATAGCAGTGTGCGTACCCTGTCGCAGGAACTATGAATACAAGTACGCGATTATCACTACTTTCCTGGACTATTTCCTCAATAGTTGGAACTATTGGAGGGTCCACTTTTTCCCTGCAATCGGCCAAAACATGCCCTTCGATTTCTGAAAATCTCGATGCTGTCAAACCTTTGAAAAAGACTTTTTGGAATCCGCTTTCGTCCTTCCCTTCTTTCGCACCACAAACGACATAGCCGCCCCCCAGATTCGAGAAATCATTCGAAAAGGCAACGATAGTTTTCACTACATCCGATATATCTGCGACATTTTCCTTCCACTCGACTCGTTCACTCTCCCTAGTCGCGAGGTCCTTTAGGACTACATTTGGCATGGGTAGGCCCTTTTAATTGGAAGTAAAATTTTCATTTTCGGAGGCATCCTTGAAATTTAGATTTTCAATAATGTTCGAGCAGTTGATCTATAGCGTTTAGAATCCAATTTGTGCAAGCACCTCTTGCACAAATTGGGGTTGGTTGGCCGTTGTTGCGACCGATTCAGGCGATTCACGGACACAGGTGAATTCTCTTGGGCAATTGTCCAACTACCTGTTGGACAATTGTGAATTTGAGCCATTTCTCGGCAAAAGGGCGAAAATTCAATGGATTGTGCTCCCAATGCAATTGGGCAACAGCTTGTAGCACAATTGCCAGATTTGTCCTGGCTACGGAAACAACGCTCATGAGGCCTTCTTCACCTTCGCTGGTTTTCCCGGGGTTTTCGGCTGCGCCGAAGCCGTCATTCTCGTGTAAAGGTCAAAGAGCATTTCCAGGCGCTCAGTGTCGTTCCGGAAGCGGCGGCCGATATAGATGCGTTCCAAGACCTCGTCATTTCGGTCATGGGCGGCGCGGAGATCGGAGGGCATGTTTTCGGGATCATAGAGATCGGCGATAGTGGCGGGGAAATGGGCTTCGCGGGCCAAAAGGATGTCTTCGGCGCATCGGGTGAGGTCGGTTTTGTTTTTGTCCGTGAGGGTAGGTACGGGGAAAGTGTTCCAGCCGAGGGTGTTGGAATAGCGAAAGTCGGTTTTTAGTTTTCCACAAACCGTTGCTATCCAAACCAAATGAATTCGAGAGGCAATTAGGGACAAGTTCCAAATCGGTGCATCATATAAAGCAAATGCAAGATTGCTAACTGTTGCCCGAATATCCAATAACCCCACTGGAAGATATTCTCGGCTCTCCGAGGAAACACCAGGAAGAATTAGCGTTCGTACTGTACCACTATTCATTTCACGTAATTGATGTGGTCGAGCAGCTAAATTCCTGGTACCCGCATCTTTACTGGCGTATCTCATTGACCTAACACCTTCAACTCGGCTTCGAATAGTTTCGATAGCAAGAGCATTACTCAGATGCTCATCGGTAATCCACAGGCAATATCTCACAAGTCCTCGAATATATTCAGCGGACCCATATATTCGCCTAAGAAAACGCTCCATCTGGTCTGCTGACAGACCCAGTGCTTCAGCCTCTGAAGCTGAAAGGAGCAAATTGCCCCCATCGACCGGCATGTTTCCAAAGGACATTTCGTTAAGGCGAGCAATGCTTTTTTGCTGGTTACTAACAATAACATTCTCACCAATAGTGAGGTATGGAGTTATATTCTCGGCCTCTCTTACCGTTACTTTACCATCACGATTCAAATCAAAGAGGCATCTTTTTCTGTTGCCGGCAGCGGACAAACCTACTATTGAAACAGTGACGCCTGCGTTGTTGCTAGCAAGGTTCGCCCACTTAAAAGAGGTGTGAGCGAATTGAATAATTGATCCTATCCTGAAAATTGCCGGCCACAAAATTGGCACAATACGGCCTTGGCAAATTGAATTAGTGCTAACAAAGGCGGAATCAGCCCTCGAATTTTGGGCATATTCCGCAGCCTTCATGAACCATCCACCTACATAATCAATTTGCCGGGACGAAATAGAATGTCGCTCAAACACACTCTCGAGATCTGACTTCTGTTCTATAGTTTGAGTTTGGCTCCCTTTATACGGCGGGTTCCCACAGATAAAAGTCTCTCCACCTTCATTTTCAAAATCCAATTGTGGCTGTGCAGGTTCAAACAAATCTCCACTATACTGAATAGGCGTAGTCCCTGTAGGCGGACAAATACTCAACCAATCCAACCGCAGCGCATTCCCGCACGTGATCCAATTCTGCGAATCCAAAGGCAATAGTTCATCCAACGCTTCCTGCTGACCCCGATAGAGCACGTCGCATTGGTATTCGGCGATGATCAGGGCCAACCGCGCGACCTCAGCCGGAAAATCCCGCAGCTCAATGCCCCGGAAATTAGTGAGCGGAATCTCGCTCTTCTTTCCCTTTTCCCCGCGCTTCTCATTGATCTCGGCCTCAACCTTGCGCATCGCCTTATAAGCGATGACCAAGAAATTCCCCGATCCACAGGCCGGATCGAAAACGCGGATCCGCGCGAGCCGCTTACGGAGATTCAGCAGCATGCGGGGATTCTCTCCCGCGGCTTTGAGCTGCGCCCTCAGTTCGTCAAGGAAAAGCGGATCCAGCACCTTCAGGATATTGGGCACGCTGGTATAATGCATGCCCAGCGCCCCCCGCTCTTCATCATCGGCGATGGCTTGGATCATGGACCCGAAGATATCCGGATTGATCTGGGTCCAATCCAGCTTGCCTACATGCAAGAGATAGGTGCGCGCAAGCTTACTGAACCGGGGCGCCTCTACGCTGCCCGAAAACAGTTCGCCATTCACGTAAGGAAAGGGATCCGTCCAGCGCGGGAGATTCGCGGCCGCCCGGTCTTCCCGCTTGAGGTTCATCGCCCGGAACAGGTCGCCGATCACCGCATGCAGGTTCGAGCCGTCTCGCTCGCTCATGCGCTCCAGGGTTTCCGTGAACAGGGCTTTGCTCCGGAAGATGTCCGTATCCTCGGCGAAGAAGCAGAAGATGAGGCGGGCCATGAAATGGTTCATCTCATGGCGACGCTCGTCCTTTTCCCATTCGGGATTGTCCTTAAGCAGTTCCACGTATAGCCGGTTGAGGCGGCTGGTGGCGCGGATGTCGAAGGCGTTTTCGCTGATCTGCTTGACGGTGGTGATGCCGGCCAGTGGGAGGAAGAAACCGAAATGATCGGGAAAGTCGCCATACCCGCAAACGACGGTATCGCCTGACTCCAAATCTTCGGCTTCGAAATCGACGCCGTCGGTGGCCATAATGAAACGCGCCTTGGACTTCAAGGTGGCCGGGCTGTTGCGCAGATCATTAAGGCTCGGGCCGACTTGACCTTGCGGAGCGACGAGTATGTGGATGTTCTTGGCCTGGAGGACGCCGCCCAGATCGGACTTATTGGTCTCGCCCAAGCGCAGTCGCTTGAGGGTCGTTTCCTTATTGCCGAAGGCCTGGAGGAAGGCGTAAGGAAAGGCTTCCGGGTCGAAAGGCTGACCGGCGAGGTCGGTGATGGCGGCTTCGATTTCTACGGCATTCATGGCAACGGTCCCGGCCCCGGAAACGGAGAAAATAGGGTCTGGTAAATGTATTCAACGACGGGGATGGAAAGGACCTGGTGTGACCGGGGCGTGCGGTCCAAATCGATGTGGGGGCGTTACGGGGGCCGCGCCCCCGTAGAAGGGGGTGGCCGATGCCGCGCCCGCGCGGCTGAGGCCAGGGGGAAGGCTTTCCCCCTCAACTCCTACGACTTCGGATTCATCCTGTCGAACAACTGTTTTTTCTCTGCGGGACCCGACTGGCTGAGCATAGTTGAAAACCCCGTCGTGATTTCCTCTTCCCCCTTCGCGAATCCGGCCATCACCGAATCGATGTAAGCATTAAGGTCCATGCCCGCGCCGTTGGTACCCGGCGCGCCCAGGTCGGTATTCACATGGGGCGGACACACTTCGATGACCTCGATTCCCTTCCCCGCCAGTTGATGGCGCAGGGATAGGGTGAAGGAATGGAGGGCGGCCTTGGTGGCGCAGTAGACCGGGGCGGCAGCCATAGGCACGTGGCTCAGTCCCGAGGTGGTATTGATGATCACGGCGTCGCGCTGCTTGGCGAGATGATCGGCGAACAGCATCGAGAGCTGGATGGGCGCGGCCAGGTTGGCGGCGAGCTCATCCGCTGCCACGTTCCAGGCGTCGGGCGCATCGATGCGCAAGAACCGCATCACGCCCGCATTGTTGAAGAGAACGTTGGTCCCGGGGAATTCCCGGACGGCATAGGCGAAAAGCGCTTGGCGGTCGGCCGGTTGGGAGACGTCGCAGACGAAGGTATGGAGGCCGGGGTGGGCCTTCTTCGCCTCTTCCAACTTGTCTTTGCGCCGTCCGCAGATGAGGACCTTATTTCCGGCTTTCAGGAAGCGCGCGGCCAAGGAAAGCCCGATACCCGTGGAGCCGCCGGTGATGAGGATGGTATTGCCCGTGGTTTTCATGTCTGGTTCCTGCGTTGAAGAAGGGTGGCGTGCGAGTGAAATTACATTTTACATAATTAGTTATATGTAAGTTTTACTGTCAAGCCGGTCGTTCCGGAAATGCGGGGAAACCCGATGAGCTATATTGTGGATAGCATGCCCAGGACAGGAATGACGGCGGAGGAAATCCGGGAAAAGGCCATTTTTTCGGCCGTAGAGCGTATTCGCCGGCACGGTTTCGAGAAGGTGCGTCTGGTGGACATCGCCAAGGACGTGGGGGTAAGCCACGCGGCCCTGTACAGCCATTTCGCGGACAAGGCGGCGCTCCTGGATAGCGTGTCGGCGTTATGGTTGCAGTCGGTAGACGTGTTGCTGGCAGAGGTTTGCCAGAAGAAGAAGGATCCCATCGAGAAGATTCAGGAATACTTCTTGAAGATGCATCTGTCCAAGTTGGAGAAGGTGAAGGCGGATCCCGAGCTGTACAAGGCCTTCGATATCGCGGTCGATTCCGGGAAGTCGTTCGTGGACGGCCATCTCAAAACCATGTTCCGCCAGGTGACTGGCCTGGCCAAGGAGGCCATGGCCGCCAAGAAAATCCGCAAGGAAGGGCCGGAGAAGGTCGCCGCCATCCTGATCACCAGTACCATGGGCTTCACGCATCCCAAGCTGGTGGCCCAGTTCCTGCAGGAGAAGCGGGAGCCGCTCTTAAGGCGGATATTGGAAGCGCTGCTGACGGGGCTGGCTTAGCACTAGCCACGAGCTCTAAGGACAGAACCCCGCGGCTCAGGTTATTTTATCCCCATGCGGAATGAACGCGTCTATCGCATGACCTTCGCGAGCGTCTACCCGCTCTACGTCCAAAAAGCGGAGAAGAAAGGCCGCACCCGGGCCGAAGTCGATACCGTCATCCGTTGGCTCACGGGTTACACACCGGCCGCCCTTAAAAAGCAAATCGACAAACGGGTCGACTTTGAAACCTTCTTCGCAAATGCCCCGGCGATGAACCCGAACGCAAGCAAGATCACAGGCCTCATTTGCGGTTACCGGGTGGAGGAGATCGAGGACAAACTGATGCGAAAAGTCAGGTACCTGGATAAGCTGGTGGACGAACTGGCGAAAGGGAAAGCCATGGAGAAGATCCTGAGGGCTTAAAACCCCTTCCCGGGTCCGGAAACGCGCTCTCGTGGGAACACGAAGGAAGGCAGGGTCGAATGGGAAAGAAGGCCGTGGTCAAGACCGCGCGGAACGACGCCAGCGTGGAGGATTTCCTCGCCGCGTTAAAAGACGAGCGGCAGCGCGAGGACAGCCTCGCCTTGGCGGACATGATGCGGAAGGTGAGCAAGGAGGAGCCAAGGATGTGGGGCGCTTCCCTCGTCGGCTTCGGCTATTGGACCGTGAAAAGCCCGTCGGGCCGGGAAGTGGATTGGATGAAGATCGGATTTTCCCCGCGCAAGGCCAATCTCTCCGTGTATCTGACCAGCGACATCCAAAAGAATTACGCGAAGGAACTCAAGGCGCTGGGCAAGCATAAAACCGGCATGGGCTGCCTTTACATCGGCAAGCTCGCGGACGTGGATCTGAAGGTGCTGAAAGGCATGATTACGGTTGCCTGGAAGCGGAAGGCCTATTTCGATCGTTAGGCCGCGACTCAGCGCCGGGCGGACGGCCCGGCGGCCCCGGCGCCGGAGGAAATGAAAAAGCGACCCCTAATGGAGTCGCTTTCTTTGTGACTGAAAGGAACCGGGCGGAGCGCCATCGCCCCGGCCAGGCGGGTATTCAGGCGCGCTTGGCGCGAGACTTGGCGAAGCCGGCCAAAGCTACGAGCCCGAGGCCCATCAGGCCCAGGGAGGTCGGCTCAGGGACCGCGGGAGTGTTGACGGCGACATTGTCCAACAACATGCCGAGGCCGTCGCTGGGGCCTTGGGCGATGAAGGAAATGACATCCGCGCCCGTGCTGGTGAAGGTGAGGCTGCCGTTCAACCAATTGAGCGGCTGGTTTACGGTGCTGGCGGTGGTGTTGAAGGTGGTGGTAACGCCGTTCACGTTGACGAGCATGGCGTCATCGTAAATGGGGGCGTCGGGACGGCCGGCATAGGCGAAGGAAAGGGTGTAGGACTGTCCGGCCGTAGCGCCGAAACCCTGGGAGATGGAGTAGGAGGAGTAGCTATCCAATTCCAGCCAGTTCGTGCCATCGGCGGCGACGGAGGCGGGGCTGTACAGGCCGTTGTTCTGGATTTCAACGTAGCCGGTGTTGGTCCATCCGGAGATGGAGTTGTAGGTCTGCCAGGACCCGTAGTTGGCGTACATGTTCGAACCATTGTTTTCGAAGCTGCCGTTAACGAGCAGGTTCGCATGCGCAGAGAGGGCTCCGGCGGCCAAAATTCCTAAAGCGATTTTTTTCAAGCGGGTGTCTCCTATTGAGTTGACGAGCCCTATATTGCAAAGGCCGTGCCTGAAGACATTAGTGAAGAAAGGAAGAATCCAATTCCGTTTTTTTAAAACCGTAAAATATTCCGACAAATCGTGGAAATCTTTGCATTGGAGCCAAGGGCAGAGGACCTATTGGAAATGCATTGCTAAGCGGGGCGGACGGCCGATTACGGGAGTACCACAACCGCTTCGTTCGACTCAGTCTTCCCCATCCACAAACCCGACATCTTTCCTTGCTTCCCGGTATCCGGATCCCTCCAGGCATTCAGCGCGCTGCGCCATCCCGCTCGCACCCGGTATTTTCCGGGCGTGAGTCCTTGGTATAGGAAGGGGCCCCACTTCAAGGTATAGCCGGCGCCTTCGCGTTCGAATCCGGCCTCGTACACGGTGTCGGTCGCGCCGGGAGGCAAGGTCTTATAATCCTCCTCCTCCGGGATGGTATTCCGTTTTTTGATCTTGCGATCGTCCCGGGGCGCGTAGCCTTTGCCGTCTTCGCCGTGGATGAGGAGAAGACTCGGTTGCAAGGACGCATCGGACAGGTAAGCGTGGGGATTGGCCGATTGGTTCCGCATGGAAAGGCGGAGGCCGGGCCCTTCCAAGACGGCCAGGGAAATCGCGAATGGGCAATTGGCGTTTGGAATGCTGTCGACATGGGATTCCATTTTGCGAACGCCTTTCTGCTGAGGACGGCCGCCGGCGAAGGCAAGCCCGTCGGCCGCGAAGAGCAGGCCCGTTAAGAAGAGAATCGGGAACCGTGCGGCCATGCTAACCTGGATCTTTCAGTCTTCGGCCGCGGCCCTGGTTGACTTCGCGGAAACGGAAACCCATGTCTTTCCGGTAGAAGCCCACGTGCGTCCGTCCCGCGGAGGAAACCCGCGGGTACCACGCCGTCTGCCCATCGGCCAGGCGCATCAGGGCCTTGGCAGCGCATTTGTAATACAGCCGTCCGCCCGCGGTCGCGATCAGGACATGCGGGCGGCGCCGCTTGTCGCGACGGAAATGCACCTCGCGAACGTCCCCGCGGAGGCACAGGTCCAGGGGGCGCACCGTAAAGGCGTCCGCGTCCCCCTGCGGATCGAGATCCGCCTCCACGCATGCGCATGTCTTTCCATGATCTCCGTCACGGAAGAATGCGAAAAATGCGCCATCGACGGCATCGAATTCGATCCATTGGGCCTTAAGCCCGCGCAGGGGCTGCCGCCGGCGGACCAGGATCCGGCCGGCCCAATCCAAGGACACGCAGGCCAAACCGCCGTCTTCATAAGCCGTGTGCACCGCATTTTCGTCAGCGCCCAAGCAAAAAAAAGCCGGCCGGCCAGGCAAATCGTGGCGGAAGAGCAGGCGCAGGCCGTCAGCGTCCCAGACATGGATTTCGAAAGCGCCAAGCGCGGGAGACAGCGCCACGTACAGGGTTCCGTCGAAAGCGTGGAAGGCCCAGGGCAATAGGGCGCGGCCCGGGGGTAGGGTCGCCTGCATGTCGGTCGGGGCCGGTTCCCCGGATTCGATCATGCGGGCTTCCAGTCGGCCGTCCCGGGAGCCCACCACCCAATGACGGAAAAAGGGATCGAAGCTCTCTGGACGGAAGAAGAGCGGTTGTGAGAGAACCTGAATCGGCACCGATGGGAACGGGAGCGCGCGCGAGTACCAGGCGGCCAGCGGACGGGTGGCGTTGCATTGCCGGATCCAAGCGGTTCCCTCTACGGCATGGAAGAGAAACGATAAGCCGTCGATGACCGGATTGGCCCGCAGAACGGAAAGGCCAGTCAGGCCCGGGTCGACCGCTTCCACGGGAAGCCGCGGCGATCGCACATGTACGCCGGCCGCCGGATCTTCCAGCAGAGCCTCTACCAGGTAGCGGCCAGCGGGGAGCGGATAATGCCAACCGGACAGATCGGCGCGCCAGTTCCAGCGTCCTCCGGGCTTGAGCACCTCCCGCGCCACGCGCCGATCGATGCGTGCGGTGCTCGTCATGGCTTGGCTGGTCAGGCCGTTCATCGCCAGGAAGGGCGTCCCGTCCTCGCGGTAGATCAGGAAGGAGAGGGATCCGCTTTCATCGTCCGGTTCGGGCAGTTCCTGCGCGGCTTGGCCGAGGTTCTCTAAGGCTAAGCCTACGCGCAGACCTTCGTATACGCTGAGGCGCGGGTTTTCCACCGAGAGATCGAGTCGCAGCGACATGGGCTAGCCGGAGTCCTTGGGAATGCCCTTGTGGGTGATGTCCCAACCGCGCAGTTTCAGATTGCACTTGCCGCAGAAGTGGGGGGTATAGACGCCCGGCGTCTGATGCGGGAAGGCGGTCCCGTCGGAATAGCTCATCACGCAGTCGTGGTCCTTGCGATCGTGGTTGGAGCCGTTGCTCTCGCCGGTATTCTCCCAGTGCAACAACCAAAAATTATGGCCCATTTCGTGGGAGACCACGTAATATACCTTGTCCGGATCCTTCTGGTCGGCGAAAACTACGGAGTCCGACAAGCCTATGGAGAAGGTCCAGGTCACGAAACCGGTATTGGCGGCCGAGACCGTGAAATCGCCGTTCTTCGGATCCTTCTGGATGTTCAAGGGCTTATGGGCGAGGAACTCGATGACGATGAAACCGTTCGGGAAATCCTTGCGGATGTTCTCCGAAAGCCGCTTGCGCAAGGGCTCGTAGATCTTGTCCCAGTAATTATCGTTGACGAAGGAGCGCAGGGCCTTCTTGTATTGCTTCGCGTTGAGATTGCCCTGGACGGGAAGATCCACGCCCACCAGGCTATCCGGATCTAGCCGGATCTTGGCCGGGTTATGGTGCTTGGTATGACCTTTCACGATGGCCTTGTATTGGGCTTCGGTGAGCACATCCGTCACGGGCTTGGAAGCGGAATGCTTTACGTCGAGATCGAGGTAGGCCTTCCCGAATTCCTCCTCGATCTTGTCCCACTCGCTGGAGGCCGTTCGCGCGGGCCATTTCACGACGACGGCGAGCTGGTTGAAGCGGCGGATGCGGATGGCCCCCGTATCGGCGGCGATACGGGTCTTTTCGTCCGTTACGCCATGGGCCTTTTCGAGATCGCCTTGGTTGGGAAGGCCGGTGAAGTCGATTTCGGCCCGTAGCGCGTAGTCGTCGCCGGCGATGATGGAAGGCCGGAAGAAGGCGCCGGCCTTCCCCAGGCGCAGGGGGTATTTGTCCTTGTCGATACACGCTTTGCTGAAGCAAAGCTTCTGCTTCTTGTCCCCCGCCACCTCGTAGGGAACGTAAGACTTGCCCTGGAAGAACGGGCCGATGTCGGCATCGGGATGGCGGCGGATGCCTCCGAAATCCACATGGCAATTATCGCCCTTGGCCGGATCCCCGCCCTTGGTCGCCAGGGCCTTGCCGATGTATTTCCGGGGGAAGCCGAAGTCGGCGGGCGTGTCCGGCCATTGTTGCGTGAGGTCCTCGCCGGGATCGGTGGCGCGCCAGTTGACCCGGACGGGACCCACGCCATCGGGAGCCAGCACTTTCCCTCCCGCCTTGCCTTTCAGGAACAGTACCGCTTCCAGCGGGATCAGGGGCCGGTTGAGACGCGCCTTCTCCTTGCTGGTTTTATTGGTAACGCCGAACTCGCCCTCTTCGTAAGTGAGCGCTTCCACCTTCAGGATGCTGGTCGCGGTCTTGTCGCCCACGGCATTGCCGTCGAACCAATCGCGCCTGTTGTCGCCGGCCTTGAGCGCGTCCTTGAGATCGCCCGTAATCGCGTCATTGTATTCCGAATACTTCAGCCGGTGCAGCTTCCTATGATTGGCCTTGTAACGGATGATCGCCTTCTTGAGGTAGTCCTTGGTATCATGCCCGACCGGGCCCCCGAAGTAGCCCAACTCGTTGAGTTTGTAAGCCGCCCAATCCTTGGTCTTGGAAGCATCGGGCTCCTTCTCGTCCGTGGTCCAGGGCCCTTGCCGAAGTTCCAGGCTATGGTAGAGGACGGTGAACTCCTTCTCCTCGGTTTCGATGCCTCCTCCGGAGAGTTTCGCTTTGTAAGGCGCGTGCAGGGGATTCAGGTAGAGCCCTTTCAAAGGGCCGCTGGCCGCGTTGGCCTTGCCGTCCCAATTGAAAGCATGCTTGCCGTCGGCCTTGTCCCCGGACGGCAATTCGAGCTTCAGGACCTGCGCGGGCTTGTGGTGGGCGGAGGTAATGGTCAGGGTCACCGGCTTTTCCTGCAGGGCCTTGATCTCGTAACGGATTTCCAGGGTCTCGGCCCCGGGCGCGAAACGCTCGTCCACCTTGGTGAGCTTCAGGTAGGGATTGACTTCTTCCTTGACGGGTTCGGGAGGCGGTTCGTCCGATGCGCCGGGATCGCCTTTGGGTTTGGGTTTCCCCGGCGATCCCGCCGAGGGATCCTTCTTGGGAACCTCCGGCGAGTAAAGGAAATAACTTAACGCGGAGTAATGGTAAGGGCCGTTGGAGAGATAAAAAGGACTATGGGAATCCAACCATGAGGCATTGCGGACGCCTCCGTTGGAATATACGACGATGACAGGACGATGGCGCGATTCGGCGAAGGCATCCTCCCGTGAGATCAGCCTCCACTCCAGGGGAGAAGAGAAGTAGTCCGAAGGATTGGGACGCCCCGAACGCATGTCGTTAATCTAGCCATTCGCATTCGGAATTGCGCGACGGCCAGAACGCGGAATCAGTCCTCAGCCAAGCCCAATCTCCTTTTCATCTCCTCCACGTCCCAGCCGGCTTCGAAACTTCCGGCGGGCCTCCGGGCTTCCATGGATTCGATATAGGCGAAAAGCTCTTGCAACTGCTTGCGCCCCTGAGCCGACTTCGCGGCCTGCACGGGAGTCTTCCCGCCCAGCGCGGGGATGCTCTCCTTCAGCCATCGTTCCGCCAACTGGGCTTTGATCTGGGGAAGCGCGGCTTCAAAGTCTTCCCCGGTCAAAAGGCCCGACTCGTCGCTTTCGGGGACTGGGCCCTTTTCCCGTATGGATTCGAAATCGAAAGGCGTCTCGCGCTTCTCCAACAGGGTCAATGCGCCCAGGCTTCGCAGCTTCTTATCCCATTTACGATGGCGCGGGCGCGAATTGGTTTCCGCAATGAGCTCGCCGCGCTCCGGGTGCAGGCGGGCCAATCCGATCAGGGTATCCTTGCGATTGGTCCAGGTGAAGACCTCGGCGCCATCGATGGTCTCATGGGTGATGTTCGCCTGCGCCAGCAGCGCGGTCTTGAGCGCTTCGGGATCCTCGCAGCGATACCGGGCCTCGATCTGGACCAAGGCGTCCCCGTCGGTATTGGCGAGGCGCGGCGAGGTCACGTTGAGGTTACGACTGGCCAGGAGGATTTCGATTCCATAGACGAATATCGGATCTTCGCGTAATACCGCATGCACGGCTTCGGCCGGAACCTTGCCCCGGATGGTTTCGCCCCATTCGGCCTTGGAGAAGCGCCGCGTTTCCTCCTCCAGCGCCATGACGATTAGGGCCTTGTCCTCCGGGAAGAACACTCCCAGCCCGACCTGTTCCAGGACATGCCCGTTCCCGTCGGGGCGTTCCACGAGGCGCGCGCTGACGATGGCATGCGGCGAACCGGATTGGGAAAAGGCTTTATCGAAGATCTTGTACTCGCGTCCATCGAACAGATCTTCAGCGAGGGTGTAGCCCGATTCCGGGAAGAATTCCCGCAGTTGGATGAAGGTGATACGCGCATCGATGAAGCGGCGCAGGAAAGCCTTTTCCGCGGACGTGAAACGACCCGGTTCATTGGTTAGGAAATATTCGGCCGGGAAGGCCTCTTCCCCCATCAAGACGGCATTGCGCATGGCCATGGGGATTTGCCGCTCCAACCCTGCGCGGGCCCGCTCGTCCGCGCGCAGGGCGCGGATGTCCGCGTCGTTCACGAAAATCGGGGCCCAGAATTCCTCGAGAAACTCGACAACCTCATCTTGGTAAAGCGTTTCCCTTAAAAGGGAATCGAGCTTTTCGACCACCTTGCCGCGGACGGCGAGATCGGACTCGTAGCCGAAGTCCAGGATCTTCTTGGGCGTGGACGCCACGTCCTTCTGCAAGCAACACTTCTTGTATTTTTTCCCGCTCCCGCAATGGCAGGGATCGTTCCGGCCTATTTCCATATGGCATGGAAAATTAGCGATTAATATCCGGAATCGCTAATTTGTGGCGAATGAGGAAAAGCCCAAAGGAATCCAGCAGGGTTCGGAAGCCATCGGCGGACGGGCGCCTTCCGAATGCGCGCGCGCCCCTGACCGAACGCATCTTGACGGTAATCAAGTCCATCCCCAAGGGAAAGGTGGCCAGCTACGGGCAGGTCGCGGCCCTGGCGGGAAGCCCCCTGGGGGCCCGCCAAGTCGCACGCGTGCTGCATAGTTTGTCCGGAAAGGAAAAGCTTCCCTGGCACAGGGTGATCGGAGCCTCGGGAAGCATCTCCTTGCCGGCGGAGGGCGGCGCGGAGCAGGCGCGG
>Ga0265324_10000406_pt1 | contig 31048 bp, 28 predicted proteins | sample 41419metaG_FD_198634 | JGI IMG/M metagenome (GOLD analysis project Ga0265324, IMG submission 198634) | Rhizosphere microbial communities from Carex aquatilis grown in University of Washington, Seatle, WA, United States - 4-14-19 metaG | ecosystem: Host-associated > Plants > Roots > Rhizosphere...
CGCGTCTCGCGATGGTCGGCCGGCATCGCATTGCGGTGCCGCAACGCTGGCGCACCGAGCAACCCGAGACGCGGCCATTGGAATTGGGCGACTTGAAACGGTTCGTGGCCGGCGCCGATGTGTTCTCCCGGCAAAGCGATGGCACAACCATCGCCGCGCAATATGCCCGTGAGGGCATCACGCTGCGGCCGGCGAGCATGGACCGGGTCAACGGCTGGGCTGCGGTTCTGCAAGGGTTGGGCGACCCGGACGCAAAAATCGGCGCAAAACTGTTTTTTCACCGGCGGTGTGGCCGCTTGATCGAGACTTTGCCGGCGCTCCAGCACGATCCGAACCGGCCAGAAGACGTGCTGAAGGTGGACGCCGACGAGGATGGTGTCGGCGGCGATGACGCGGCGGACTGCCTGCGGTATGCGGTCGCGACGAAGGCGCGGACGATCACGCAACGGAAGCTGCGCGGGTTTTAACACTAAAAGCCAACCCTGAACGCCTGTCAAAGTGCCGCAACGCTTGGCCAACCATGAATCCAATCAAAATCTGGCGCAGTCCCCCTTGGGGAAGGAAGGGGGACGAGCACCGGGGGATGGGCGGGGGCAACTTGGGGAAAGACGCCCCGACCACACTTCAAAACCGGCGGAGCGGCGACGTTGGCGTGAAGGATGCCCGCCAACTGGCGCGCTGATTGCCCGCACGAATGCGAGGTGCGGATTAGCAATCAGCGTGACAGTGCAGCGGCGGGATTGGCACACAACGCCACATTGTCTGACCTTAATTCCGGCACGAAGGGTCCCGGCACGGGGAGTTGTCGGGCCGAAAAGAATTAAGGTGGGAGGAACGACCAAACGGACAATGTGTGTTGTGTGCAGTCCCGGAAGCACTCCTTCATGCCAACAAAGCCGCGAAGCCAACGTCAATCTTGTCGGGGCGTCTGGACTCGTTCCCTGGCATCGTCGCGCCAGCGCGATGCCATTAAATCCGAGTCCCCGCCGGTGGAACGTAGCGGAATGATGGCCGGCTGATTTTTGTCCGTCCCTTCAGCCAAGACCAGCAGGCTGCGAAGTCCAGCGACGGGGTCTCGGACCAATTTGTTTTTCCAGCGGGGGTGGCCAGTTTCATGCAATGAAAGCTGTGCCACTCACGCGGCTATTGCCTTTGTCCTCGGCGATAGGCGAAGCCTCGCGCCGTATTGCTTCGTCTTGGCCGGACGAAGTCACGCGGCATATTGCTGGTCTTGGCCGATAGGCAACGCCTCGCGGCCTGCTTGCTTTTGTCGCTCCGCCCGAGCGCGATCAGCGAGAACCGGAAATGTAATGACGGTTCGAGCCGCGCGAGGAGCGCAGCGACGAGATCCGTGCCGGATTGGCCACCTTGCCGACTGCCTCCATCGGGGCGCACGGATTTTTCCCCTGGCTGTCTCGGCAGATTTGCGGACGAGCGCAAGGCAGGCTGCGGAATGAAGCCTGCGCAATGCAGCGGGCCGGACTGGAGCCGGTAGCAAACTGGCGAGTCAGCCACCGTGCGTGGCGGAAGCGTGCCGAGCCAGATCGAGCGACGGGCGTAGCTTGCGAAGTCCCTGAGCGAAAAGATGGCGAGGCTCGCTGACGCCTGGCTCTTTAACCCGGCGAGGAGCGCAGCGACGAGCCAGCAATTCACTAACTTTTCCCTGCCTGGCCCGCGCCTAAAATCATCCGCCAACCTGAACGGTTCTATGGCGCTGAAAACTTTCAGCAACCTGCGACGCACAACGCGTGCGCGCGGGCAGCGAAAGGGCCGCGTGAGTGACGTTCGTAAACCATTGAAGCGGCCCGTCCGAGGAGCGCAGCGACGATGGTGAGCGTCAGGCACCGCGCACGCGCCCAACCGCATTCGCCAATGGAGACCGTGAATGAGTTGGCGCGTTCGTTTCTATTGAGCGCACGCGAACACAATTCGTTTAAGCCGGCCGGCGATTGAGGCGGGATTATTCCTGGGAAATATTTTTCGCGGCGAGATGAGGCACGAGGCGAAGCCGCGAAAAATTTTACCGGTTTCAACCTTTGCATTCCTGGGGTTTGGCGTGTGGGTCGCTGGTGTAAATCAAGGGCTGGCCGCATTTGTGGCAGTTGTGCCAGTAGCAACCAGTGTCGCGGTCTTTTTGGCTGCGGCAATACCAACGAATCCCGCACATCGCGTGTTCGTCGGGTGTGCGGTAGGTTCGGGCCTGCGATGTCCTGCGCCTCCAGTCCTCGGTCTTGGCCTGTTTCTCGGCTTTGATTTTATCGCGGGCGCATTGCAATAAAACTTTCGCCGCTGCCTTCGCTTCGCGCTCGTGCTGCTCGGCGGCGCGTTGGGCTTCGCATTTCGCTGCCTCGGCGGCGATGGCTTCGGCTTCAAAAAACATCAGGTCTTGATTCATGGAAATAGGCCGCGCCTGTCACGCGCGGCGGTTGTGGTTAATCTTCGTCGGGCATCATTACGGTGATGGCGGGTTGTGGGTCGTCCATGTCGAGCGGGCCGCATTGCGCGATGAGCTTCACGAGCTTGGCTTTGCGGTTGTCGTTGCGAACATACAGGGCCACCGGCACGCGGTCTTGTCCGCTGCGGCTGCGCATAATTGCAAAGCGCAACATCCACACGATGTCCCAAAGCCGTCCGGCTTCATCCTGGCACTCGACGCCAGAGGGAACTGCGACATAGGAATCAAACACTGTGCGTGTGAGGAACACCGGAAAACTGATTCCGGCTTCCTTGGCGGTCTTGGTGACTTCGACTTGCACGCCATCGGCGATGGCTTGCGCTCTGGTGTAGGCGTAAATGACACCGCCGAAAAAGTTCGTGCGGTCTGCGGCTGTTGGTTCTTCTTTCATAATATCAGCGGTTAAGTATGGGAATTTCTGAATTGGGAGAAATCCAAGCGTGCTTGGGGCTTGGCTGAATGGTCACGGGCTTTCCGAATCTCGGCGTGATGGTGCGTGGCTTCTGAACCACCGCAATGACGGCGGCGGACTCGGTCACGCGTAAAACTTTGCAGGGCTTGCCGGCATACTCGACAACATCGCCGGCTCTGAGGGTGAAAAGATTGGTGATCATAAAACCTCCTATGCTCATGCGGGCTTCTGGTCTCCGGGATAATAGGTGGGATACTTCTCATGCGGGTCGCCAGAACCACGAAGGCGGAAAGCTCCGCACGGGTGCTGCCACGCCTGCCGCTCACGGTTCCAATGGAAACCAAGCTGCGCCAACTGCTGCCGCAATGTGGCGGCGGGCTGCTCCTTGAACTGAACCCAAATCCACTTGCCGACTACCTCGGCGAGATTAAACAGGTCGGGATTAACTGTGTGCAACAAGGCCAAAACCTTATCGGTGGGCAATGTCCGGTTAGCCTTCCGTGCTTCCGAATCAATCGGCAAACGCGTGTCTTGCTTCTGTGCCTCCGGTTGCGGTGTCTGCGCCTGCGGCACTACTAGCTTCGATTCTTGAGGGAGCCTGTTCGATTTTTTTTGTGATGTAGTTTTCATAGTCTTTTTTTTATGGACTGCTCGCCCCTCATCCGTCGGTCGCCTTGTTCGCGAAAAAGCCGAGCCCCCGGCCCTCCTCCGTGGAAGTGGTCTTCAGAAGGCGCCGCGAGAGGCGGGCGGGTGTCTTGGGTGAGGCCGTGACAAGGCGACTGATGGTTGAGGGGACTCGGTGAGCAGTGGAAAAAGGACTTGAAAACGAAGCGTCCTTCACAAAAAGCCAACCCACTTATTGATTCGAGCAACGCGAGCAAACTATCCACGACCGTAGGGAGCCAACCATCTATTGCTGGTCTGCGACGATAGGCAACGCCTCGCGTCGTTATTGCTTATCCCGGCCGGACGAAGTCTCGCGGCCCTCGGTCACGACTGCCGGAAGTGTGACCGACAAAACCAACCGAGGAACGCAGTGACGAGGTTTCGACGCCGGACAGCGCGGTAAGTCATGGCGGATCTGAATGGTTGTCTTGAAACATAATCACTCGCGAACCTGGCGCGACCGAATCGCGCGCGCTGTAGCGAAAGGCCAGCCGTCAGTGAGCATCGTAAGCCGATGATGGCTGGCCGGTGCTGGCGGAGCGGTGGCGTTAGCCGCCGCCGCCAGCATGAGCGCCGGCGTCCGCGCGCGGGAAATGATCACCATAAATGGAAACCGTGAATTTGCCGCGCGATTCGTCATTGTTGAGCAACGCGAACAAATTTCCTATTGAGCAAGGCGAACTAGATTTTGTTGCGGCCTACAATGAAATCGGTGCCTTCAGCGTCATCGGCACGACTTTGTCTCCGGGAGTTTTCCCTCGTGCGTAGGTGTATGTTCCATCGCCTCTCACACCGACGACATAACCGTTCGGTTTATATAGGGTCCACACGTCCGAATCGTCTCCCCTGAATCTTCTAACCTGAAGAATCGCCCCCAAATCAAATCCAAACTCAGTGGCACTGTCACGAGCGTTGATGTGAATATGTTTTAGTTTCTGACCATCAAGACAAGCCATCGCCCTTCTCTTCATTTGAAGCGAGGAAGTGTTTCTAGCAGTCACCCCATTGGGAATAATAATCCTCCAATATGCGCAGAATATCCAAAGCCACCACTCTCCCTTCACGGTCACGCGTCTTTTCAATGCGTTCTCTTGAATCCGCCGCTGACGGGACTTGGAGACGTATGGCTCTCGAATTCTCAGTTTAGGTTCCCCGAAACTTATCGACATGTTGAGTTGCCGATCCCACTCCACACCCCAGCAGAGCTTCCCAATCAAACCTTTCGTTGCTTTAGCAATCGCCTTCATTAAATGGTGATTTTCAGCAATAACTATCATCTCGAGTGCGGCAATGCTAACACTATTTGTTGCCGGCCATCGTTTGATTAAAAAACCGTCAAGTGCGAATAAAAAAATTATTTTGCGGGCGGATTCGGGGCTAGTGGTTTCACTGGTGGCGGGATGCGGTCTGGCATTTGCGCGTAAAAAATATTTTCAAAAACCGATGCTAAAGTTCGCTCGTGCCAGCGAACTCTACACATCTTGATTACGACGCAAACATCGTTGCATGGCAACGTGCGCGCGATGTCTTCGCTGGTGAGGATGCCGTCAAAGCCGCCGGGGAAAAGTATCTCCCGCGTCTGGATTGTCAGGATGACACCGAATATCGCGCCTACAAAAATCGCGCTTCTTTCTTCAATGCTTCCGCCCGCACCGCTGATGGCTTCGTCGGTTTGATTTTTCGGCGTGAGCCAACTTTCAAACTGCCGGACGCTGGTGGCATTGCGGATGCGCTCAATGAATTTGTGGAAGATGCGGACATGCTGGGCACGTCGCTGTCGGCCTTCTCCAAAAAACTCGTCACCGAAATTATCAATGTCGGCCGTGCCGGCACTCTGATTGATTGGAACGAGGAAGCCGAGCAGCGCGCTTACGCTGTCGCCTACACCGCCGAAGACATCATCAACTGGCAGACGGATCGCGTGAATGGTCGCAACGTCCTCACGTTGGTCGTGCTCCAGGAAACTTGTCAGAAAACTTCCGCTGATTCTGATTCCTTTATCCCGGAAACCATCCAGCAACTTCGGGTGCTGAAACTCGTGCCGCCGCAAGTCGCGTCTGACAACGCCAAAGCAGATTGGTCTTACCTCGTCGAAATCTGGCAACTGCTTCCGAAGAACCAAGGTTCTGGCAGTGGTCTCACACCTTTTTCTTTTTGGAATGGATTCTTTGGCAACGCGCCAAAACCCAATCAAGCCAACAAGGAATGGAAACTAGTGGACACCGTCACGCCGCTTCGTCTTGGCAAACCGCTGCCGCTGATTCCATTTGTCTTTCATGGGCCGCGTCATTCCCTGCCTGACGTGGACAAGATTCCGCTGGCCGACATCATCTTCAAAAATCTGGATCACTACCGTCTGGATGCTGACTACAAGCATGGGATGCACTTCACCGCCCTGCCTACCGCTTGGGTCTCTGGCTTCGACAAGAATGCCTCGCTCCGCATTGGCTCCAGCACGGCATGGGTCGCCGAAGCTCCCGGTGCCACGGCTGGCTACCTGGAATTTCACGGCCAAGGTCTGTCCACCTTTGAACGGGCGATGGATCGTGATGAACAGCTCATGGCTGTGCTCGGCACACGGATGCTTGAATCCCGCAAGCGTGTGGGCGAAACCGCCGCCGCCATCGAACTGCGCCAAAGCGGCGAGAATAGCATTCTCAACACCGTGTCTCTCAGCATCAGCTCGTCCATGACTCAAGTGCTGCGCTGGGTCTATTGGTGGAACTCGACCGAGCCGATTCCCGACGCCATTGGTCCTGACCTTGTCCTGGTCACGCTCAACGCCGACTTCAGCATCACCGGCATGTCGGCCTTGGAAATCACCGCGCTCGTGGCTGCGTGGCAAGCCGGTGCCATCAGTCAGGCCACGATGCTCGATCTCTTTCGTGCCGGTGAAGTCATCGCACCTGGCCGCACGAATGATGAAGAAATCAATCTGCTCGCAACGCAGAAGCCACCGACTGCGCCCGTTGTGGTTAAGCCGCCGGTGGCTGCCAGCAAAAGTGAAACACCGCAACCGATTACCTAATTTATGGCCCTGAAAACCAAATTCAAAACGCGGGAAGAAATTCCCGCTGAACTGCAACCGCACTACATCGAGCAAGCCGGTGAATGGGTGCTCGACCATGATGGCAAGGCGAAGATCGAGGAATTTCGCTCGGCCAACATCGCCCTGAATCAGCAGATGGCCGATTGGAAGAAACGGTTTGAAGGCATTGACCCTGACGCCGTGCGTCAGCTCGCCGATGACAAGCGCAAGCTGGAGGAGGCGCAACAGATCAAGGCCGGTGAGGTGGACAAAGTGTTGGCCGCCCGGCTCAAGGCCGAATTGGACAAGGTCCATGCGCCCGTCGTGGCTGAACGCGACGCGCTCACGGCCCGACTCACCGCGATTCAGATTGATCAAGCCGTCGTGAGCGAAGCCACGAAACGTGGTCTGCGCCCGACGGCGCTGACTGACATTACCGCCCGTGCGCGGATGACTTTCAAGCTGGTGAACGGTGTTCCCCAGGCTTTTGAGGCTGACGGCCAGACTGCCCGCACGGGCAAGGACGGCACGTCCCCAATGACTTTGGCTGAATGGGTGGATGCGTTGGTGTCTGACGCACCGCACTTGTTCGAGGCAAATGCTGGTAGCGGTGCTGCTGGCTCTGGTGGCGGTGTCACCGGCAGTGCTTCCGCACGGGCATCTCGGAACCCGTATCGGAAGGAAACCTTCAACCTGACCGAGCAAATGAAATTGCAGAAATCCGATCCGCAGTTGGCGGCTCGTTTGAAAGCCGCTGTCTGACGGATCACAACACAAATTGACCTATGGCAAAGACACAACTTGCAGACATCATCGTGCCGGCGCAGTTCGCTGGCTACGTTCTTCAACGCACTTCGGAAAAATCCGATCTGTTCCAATCCGGGATCGTCGTGCGCAATCCTGACTACGACGAACGTGCCAGCCTCGGCGGCACGCAAGTCAACATGCCGCACTGGAATGACCTGACTGGCAACCGGCAACCTTTGAGCGATTCCGCTCCTTTGGTGCCGGCCAAGCTCGTGGCCGATCAGGACATCGCCCGCATTCACAACGACGGCAATGCGTGGTCCTGGAACCACCTCGCCGCTGTCGTGGCTGGTGACGATCCGGCGTTGGCGCTGGCGAACTTCATGGCCGATTACTGGAATCGCCAGAACCAATACATGCTCATCAACTCCCTCACCGGCGTTTTCGCCGCGGCGAGCATGGCGGGCAACCTGTTGGCGATTCATAGTGAAAGCAGCGCCGGCCAATCGGCCACCACGCGTTTGAACGGTTCGACGTTCGTGGACGCGACCCAGCGCCTCGGTGATCGTGGCGATCGGCTCGTGGCCGTGGCGATGCACTCCGCTACTGAAGCGGCTCTGCGCAAACTCGACCTGATCGACTTCATTCCGGACAGCCAGGGTGAAGCACAAATCCGCACGTTTCAGGGCCGACGCGTCATCGTGGATGACGGTTGTCCTTCTCGGGCGGGCACTACCGACGGCACGGTTTACACGTCCTACCTGTTCGGGCCCGGCTCCTTCGGCATGGGCTTCGCCGATTTGAACGGCGCTCCCGTCGAGGGTGGACACGGCACGGAAGGTTGCGAGACGGCGCGTGATGCGCTGAACAGCGACACGTTCCTCGTCAACCGTCGGCGTTTCATCCTTCATCCTCGCGGTGTGAAGTTCACCAGCGCGAGCGTGGCCGGCCCTAACCCGACCAACGCGGAACTTGCATTGGCAGTCAACTGGGTTCGTGTTTGGGAAAACAAAAACGTCCCCGTCGTGGCGGTCACTCACAACATCTAAACCAATGGCGTGCCGGTTCGCGCCGGCACGCCGCTTTTGAGAAAGAAAATTCTATGGGTAAAATTCTACCTCGCAGTTTTGAGCGGATCCGTTCGGGTGAACAGATCCAGGTTCCAACCTTCGCCAACAACGCGGCGGCAATTACCGCTGGCGTCACGGCGGCGAAATATCCGCGTCGCATCATCTACCTGACGGCCGGTGGCACGGGTTCGGTTCCGTGCCTGGCTGTCAGCGACGGCACGAACTGGCGGCAGATCGCCATCGGCGTCAACGCCATCTAAGCCATGACTGGAATGTATCCAATCATTCGACGCAAACGGCGTCCTCTGGTCATTGAGGTCGTTTCGCCCGCCGTTCCCGCGCCGGTTCAACCAGTGGCCCCAAAGCCGCCGGTTGAACCGGTCCTTGCGGACGGCCACCAGCCTGCACCGGAGCAACCGAAACCTAGCGATGTCGAAAACCTTGCGCGACATGAATCCGAATAATCCGCCAATGACACGCGGCCAGCGGCGAACGTGGCTGGCGCTGGAGGCGCAGAAGCGGCGGCGGGCGCGGTTGCCGGCCATCCTGCTTGCGTCGGATGGTCACGGGCGTTTGACCTGGACGGTGAATTTCACCAGCCCGTATGACAGCATCAGCATTTACGAATCCACCGACGGGGTGAATTGGCCTGCTGATGCATTCGATGGTTGGGATTTGGCTTCGGGCGGTCGGGACTGCAGCGGCATTGCCGGTTACTTTCGCATCTGCCTCTGCGATTTCGATGGGCACGATGTGCTGCCTTATTCGAACGCGGTTCATTCCGACGGACTTTAATTTTTATGGCTCTCACGCTCATCAAAGAAGATGGCACCGGCAAGGCCGACGCGAACGCTTACGCGGATTTGACCGATGGCAATGCGTATTATGATGGCCATCTTTATGCGACGGCGTGGACGGCCGCTACGGATGCGCAAAAATCCGTGGCGTTGGTGATGGCGTCGCGGCTGATTGACGCGGAATTTCAATTCAACGGCACGCGCACGAATGCGGTTCAAGGGATGCAATGGCCGCGTGCGAAGTGCCCGGAGCCGGACAATGTCCATGTGCCGATCTCGGCGCTGCTGCCCATTCCCTACGACTACGTTCAATATGACACGGTGCCGAAAGCTGTCATCCAGGCGACGTGTGAGATGGCGCGCGAGCTTTTGATTACCGACCGAACGGTGGCGCCGGCCGGTGAAGGTTTGAGCTACCAAAACATTGGCGGCAATCAAACCGGTTTTGACAAGACCGACAAGCGCCCGGTGTTGTCGCAAGTCGCCCAGGTGATGCTGGCGAAATACGGTTCTCAAATCAGCGCCAAGAGCGGCGTGGTCAAACTCCTGCGTGTATGACTGAACCAATTCCTAATCCCAAGAAAATCCGGTTCACGCCGGAAATCACGCTCGGCAACGTGCTGCAACTGCTGTCCATCGCGGCGGCGGTCATCGGTATGTGGGTGAACATGGACAAACGGATTTCCGCGATGGAGGTCCGCGAGAATTACGCCATCGAGGAGCGCCACGATTTGAAAACTAGCATCAACACCCTGACGGAAAACCAAGCGGTCATGGCTCGCACTGTGGACCGCATCAGCATTTTGCTGGATCAACACATGAAGGGAGAAACGAAATGAAAAAATATGCACCGATTCATGTCGGAACACGCTGGGCAACTGAACACACCTGGGGCGTGATGGTGGAAGGCGTGAAGCCTGCCGCCGAGTTGCTGTGCGTCGGTTGCACACAAGCTCAGGCCGAAGGCATGGTTGCGACGCTCAATTCTCGGCCGGATGATACCGTGCGGTTGAAGATGGTTGCGCCAGCGGCGGCATTGCTGGTGATGGCACTTGTATTTTCTGGCTGCGCCATCGCACCACTCAAGGGCGGTCATGCCAGCACTGTGAATAAACCCACTCAAGGAATTGAGCAATCCGTTGTCCAGGGCGACAACCCGGCGCAAGCCTCGCGACAGAATCAAGAAACCGTTCGGACCAAATCTTACACCTTGCCGACGGGTTCTCGGTTGGTGGAAACGCGAGTGTCTGCCGACACGAGCGGAGCGCCCGCCACCAATGCCACGGCCCTGGTAATCAGCGCGCCGATGGCCGTTACCGAACATGAAGAGACGCGAGCAACCACAGAGTTGGGAGCGGCTCAGAAGGACACGGCGCGCGAATTGAGCGCGAAGCTGGCGAGCCTCAAAGGCATTGTGTGGGTGGGCGTCGCCATGTTTTTGTTTGGGCTGGCGTCGTTGTTCTATCCGCCGCTGAAACTCCTCATCGGCAGTGTCACGACCAGCGTGGCAATTCTGGTCGGCGGGATCTCGCTGATGATTTTGCCGTCGCTGATCGTCGGGAATGAACTTCTGATTTTGGCCGGCGTCGGTGCGGCGGTGGGGCTCTGGTTTTTTGCTCACCGCCACGGCCAACTTCGCGGACTGGTGGATGCAGCCAAAGCCGTCGTGGATGAACCCTCAACCAAGGCTTGAGCCATGACGCGCGACAAACAACTTGCTCATCTGAATTTTGATCAGGTCGCAGAAAAGCGGCGGCTTGACCAGGCTCTGAACACCAAAGAGTTTGCCGTTCTTGCCGGCATCTCTTACTCGACTGCCCTGGCTTGGTTTCGCGAACCGGGTTTCCCGTCCTTCCGGGGATTTGTCTTTTGGCAGGATTTTGTCCTGTGGCGCAATGCCAAGAATCAGGTCCATGCCGAGAATGAACCGCCTCGGCAGCCAGAATATCGGCGTCCGGTTGAGACGATCCAGTCGCGGCAGTATTCGCCAAGAGTGGCGAAGATTTTGGCCGAAGCTGGTGTTGGCTGAACCTGCTTCAGCCTGGCGATTTTCGAGCGAAAGTTGAGTGCAAATAAATTTACTTGCACTGACTTGCACTCCACTTTTTTACCAAAAAGTTGGTAAATCCGTGCTCTGGCAGGAAATTGAACCTGTGGTTCAGGCCTAAAAAAGTGGGGTTTCTCGACAAAAAACGAACTGGCGATTTACTTGCACTTTACTTGCACTTTTACGTAAGTCGTTGATTATGAATGGAGCGGGTGAAGGGAATCGAACCCTCGTCTCAGCCTTGGGAAGGCCACATTCTACCATTGAACCACACCCGCTTCGCTGCTGGCTTGTTATCTAGCAAACTCCGCCCCGGCTGGCAACTTGTTTGCATCGCCAGGTCAAACCATTTCCAAGCCGCCGATGGCTTCGGTCAATTTTTTCTCGATCAATTTCAGCCGCTCCGGCGAATCAATCTTCCCGGTATCCACGTCGCTGACGTAAAAACTGTCAATCGCCGCGCCGCGCTCGGTCACGATGCGCGCGGCGGCGATGTCCAGATGCAGCTCCGCGAGCGTCTGCGAAATGGTGTACAGCAGGCCGAGCCGGTCTTCGGTTTCAATCTCAATGACCGTCCGCTCGTCGGAAGCGTCATTGTCGAAATTAATTTGCGTGCCGATGCGCTCGCCCAGATAGGCGGAATAATTCGAGCGCGCCGACTGTTGGGCGATGTGCGCGCGGAAATCCACCGCCTCGCCGGTCAAAACCTTTTCCAGCAGGTCGGAAAATTTTTCGCGCTGCTCGCGTTCGGCCAGGGTGCCGGTGCGGGCGTCGTTCACAAAAAACGTGTCCAAGGCGATGCCGTCCGTCCGCGTGAAAATCTGCGCGCCAAGAATGTTCAGGCCCGCCGCGCTCAACGCGCCGGCGATTTTCCCAAACAGGCCGGCGCGGTCCCAGGTGCAGATTTTCACGAGGCTGTAGCCGCGGTCGCGTTCGTCAATCCACGCCGTGACCGGCGCCAGCGCGCGCTGGCCTTCCAAAATCAGGCGGTGCATGAAGCGGTGCGCCAGTTCCACGTCGTCCTGGATCTGCGCGGGCGTGTAGATTTCAAAATACCGCTGTGGCAGCGCGCGGAAATGCGCGTCCAGTTCCTCGTCGGTGATGCGGCGGGGCGCCAGTTCGCGGACGAGGTCGCGCACTTCCTCGCGGGCCTGTTCGGAGGCGCGGCGGAATTCCGTGCCCCCGGTCAACAGCGCCATGGCGCGGGCATGCAACTGCCACAACAAGGAATCCTTGAAGCTGCTCCACAATTTGTCGCTGGTGCCCTGCGAATCCGCGAAGGTGAGCAGCAACAGGAGATTCAATTTTTCCGGCGTGCCGGTGGACCGCGCAAAATTGCGGATGACCGAGGCATCGTCCAAGTCACGCCGCTGGGAAATGGTGGCCATGAGCAGGTGGTTTTCCACCAGAAATTGCACGGTGTCCGCCGCCGCCGAATCGAGCTGCAGCCGTTTGGCCGCGCGCATGGCGAGGCTGGCGCCGACGGCCGCGTGCAGGCCTTTAGCGTGGGGCACCGCCTTGCCGACGTCGTGCAGGAGCAGCGCCAGATACAGGTGCCCCGGATGCTCCAGACTTTGGAACACCGGCTCGTAGTATTTGAACGGCGGTTCCTGCGCCTCCCAGATTTTATCGAGCTGCTCGAGGCAGACCAGCGTGTGTTCATCCGCCGAGTATTGGTGGTAAAACTCGTGCTGCACGAGGCAGGTGAGCTTGCCGAATTCGGGGAGGTATTTGCCGAGGAAATTCACCTCGTGCATCGCGCGCAGGATGTGGCCCACCTCGCCGCGCCGGTCGAGAATGGTGAGAAAGGTTTCCCGGACATGCTCGTCGTTCAAAAACTCGCGGTTCACGAGGGAAAGCTGGTTGCGAATGAGCTGCGCCAGGTCGGGATGCAGCGTAAGCCGGCGTTGTTGCGCGTGCAGAAAAACGCGCATGAGCCGGCGCGGCGAATCGCGGAAGATGCGGTTGTTGGCCGCGCGAATTTCGCCGTCCACGAACAGGAAACCGTCCACCGGCTCCGGCAGTTTGCGCGATTTGCCGCCCGGCAGCAGCTGGCGCAGCCGCGCCAGCCGGCCCGTCTGCGTGGGCGACAGCAACGCCATGCGCTGCTCGAGCGTCCGGGTGATGAGATAGACATTCCGCATGTGGACGTAGAGGTCGCGCATGAATTTCTCGATGCGCTGGCTCGGCGAACGGTCGCCGTAGCCCAGGTTGCTGGCGACGGACGGCTGCAGATTTTTCCCCAGCACGTCCTGCGGGCGGTTGGTGTTGTAGTGCATCTCCGTCCGCACGCGCAGGAGAAATTCGTAGGCGGCCTCCAACTGCTTGCGCTCCGCCTCGCTGACAAATTCGTGCGTCTGCAAGTCGCGCAGCGACCGCGTGCGGTATTTGAAGAACGACATCCAGAGCAGGTTCTGGAAGTCGCGCAGGCCGCCGCAGCCGTTCTTGATGTTCGGCTCCTGCATGCACGCGGAATTGCCGAATTTCGTGCGGCGCGTGGCCTGGTCTTCGAGCCGCATCGCGATGTATTTCTCCTCGTAGCCGAGGACGCATTTCTGCACGACGACTTTTTGAAATCGCGCAAACAAATCCTGGTTGCCCGTGATCAACCGCGACTCGATGAGCGATGTTTTGGACTGCATGTCCGTGTTCGCCACCTTGGCGCAATCGTCAAGGCTGCGCACCGAGTAGCCGATTTTCAGGCCGATGTCCCACAGCGGATAGAGAATGCCGTCAATCAACTTGGCGAGCCACGGCAGGGGCTTGTTGCCGGCGACCTGCCCCTCGTGCAGGAACATGAAATCAATGTCGCTGTGCGGGTTCAGTTCCGCCCGGCCAAAGCCGCCGATGGCCACCAGCGCAACGGGTGGAAATTCCTTCTGCCGGGGCAACCCCGCCGTCGCCTCATTCCACAGGTGCCGCAGCAGCCCGTCGAGGATGGCGGCGCGGGCCTGGCAGATTTCGATGCCGTCCGCCCCGGCGCGGTGCAGCAGCTTCAGGCGGTGAGACTCGACCTTGAGGAAGGTTTTGTAGCGCGCGAGTTTTTCCGCCGGGGTCGCGTTGGGCGAAAACGACAGGCGCGCGGCGGCGGCGGCCTCGATTTTTTTAAGCAGGTCCTGCACGGGCGCAAAAGTTAATGTTTATAAACCATTGCCGCCAGCGAAACCTTGTCCGACAAAAAAATCAAAGGATTCCTCTGCCATCGTCGTCATATTGGTTAAAATCACGCCACATGGGCGACATGGAAGAACAACAAACCTGGATCGCGCAAAGCCGGAACGGCGACCATGCGGCATTTGCGGCGTTGATTCGCGCACATCAACCCATGATCCATTCGCTGACCTACCGCATGACCGGCTCGCTGGCGGACTGCCAGGATCTGGCGCAGGAGACGTTTATCCGAGCCCACCAGCAACTGGATTCCTTTAACGGCACGTCCAAGTTTTCCTCGTGGCTCTATCGCATCGCCGTCAACGCCTGCCTCGACTGGCGGCGACGGGAAACCCGCCGCTCGCAATTGCACGATCAGTGGGGGCAAAACCAGACCACCGAAAGCTCCGGAGCGAACGACGGCGCGGCGCTGGATGAATTGAGCCGGGAAGTGCAGGCCGCCCTGATGAAGCTGCCGGAGAAACAGCGCGCCGCCATCGCCCTGACCGTCTATGGCGGGCACAACCATGCCGAGGCGGCGAAAATTCTTGGCTGCTCGGAAACCACGGTTTCCTGGCGCATCTTTTCCGCACGGCGGAAATTGAAAAAACTTTTAAGCAAGATAGGAGACTGTCATGAATAACTCCGAATTGGATGCCAAACTGAAAGCCGCCCGCGAGCCGGTGCTGCCAGCCGATTACCGGGAAGATTTTCCGCGCCTGGTTCTGGCCGGACTGCGTTCCGCGCCCCGCGAAAACCGCCGTCCTCGACGACTCTGGCTGCCCCGGCTGGCTTGGGGAATGGCGACGGCCGCTTGTATTCTGATCGCCTTCGCCATCGGCCATTGGCACGGGCTGGCGGAAGCCAAAGCCGGCAAAGACGCGCTGGCCAACACGAAATTCATCCAGGAAACGCTGGCGATGTTCCCCAACCGCGTTCGCGCCATCGTGCAGGACGAGCGCGGCGTGAATTTGGTGCTGTCGGACACGGAAAACGTGCCGGCCTCGACGCCGATCTACGTCCGCATCTGCGACGGCAAAAACTGCTCGTCGCTGGTGACGTTCAGCGGGCAGGAAATCCAGATCGCGGGGCAGAAGCTGACGGTGCTGTCGCAGCCGGACGGCGGGATCATTTTGGAGGGGAATAGATTTGTGTGGTCGAGCAGCGAGCCGGTTTATGCGGGGCGGAAACTGAAAATCGAGGCGAAAAATCTCGGAGCAACCACGATGTAAGCATGCGGCGAATGAAAAAACTTTTTTTAGCCCTGGCCATTTGGTTCGTCGTGTCGAAATCGGGGGCGATTACGCGCGTGGCACTGGTCAGCGACAGCGGAGACAACGATATTGCCAAGGTGATGGATCTGGCGACGGTCAGGCTGGGGCAGGAAAAAGAAATTGAATTGCTGAGTCGTGACGAAATCCAACGGGTGCTGGATGAGCAAAAACTTACGCTGGATGGCGCACTGAATCCCAGCCATTTGGTTACCGCCAACAAATTGCTGAAGGTGGATTTGTTTGCGGTGTTGGATGCGGCCTCTCGAACTAATCAAGCCGGCGGCGGCGTGATCCCAGTAGTGGCAGGTCTGACCGTTTTCGACGCCAAAACCGGGGTGCGGCTGGAGGATGCGGCTTTAGTGGCCGGCGATGTGGAGAAGTTGGCGGTATCGGTTGCCGCTGGGGTGCTGAAAGCTCAGCGCAAACAGGTGACAGTTGGATTGCCAACGATTTGCCTGCTGAGTGTGCGCAATGCGGACTTACCGCGCAGCCTCGACCAATATTGCGATTCGGTCGGCCTGCTGTTGGAACGGCGCTTGACGGCAGAGTCCCAATGCGCCGTGCTGGAGCGCCAGCGCCTCAACCAAGTCAATCAGGAACGCGCTCTGCCTGGCGATCTGGGCCAGCAACAATTGCTGGCTTCGCTGATCACCATGGAGATGGAATGTGCTCGCGGTCCGGAGGGCAAAGGGCTTCGCGCAACGGTGCGACTTGCCAACCGCAACGGGCAACCGTTGGCCGTGTTTGCCGTCACAAACGCAATCGGTGATGCGAATGAACTGGCGGCGTCCTTGCAACGGGAAGTTTGTGCAACGCTCAAAATAACGCCGGATGCTTCGCAGGCGGAAGATCGTGACAAGGAAGCAGCACGGTTCCGTCGGGAGGCGGAATTTTTCCTTTCGCACGGTGATTGCGAACGTGGTGTGTCCGGTCTGGAAGCATCTTTTGCCCTGGCTCCGGACACAAAAGGATTGCGCCGGGAACTGGCTGGCGCCTTGGTCGGTCTTGCATCGTCACAAACCAATCTTCTGACCAACCTGCGAATTGCGGATCGGGCAATGGATTTGTTTTTGGATTGCGCTCTCGAAGCCCGAAAACAAGCCAAGCCAGCCGGCCGGCGCGCGGCTTATAACTTCACGCATGATTTCAGCGAATGGGACAGCTACATGCGGCGTTTCGATCGCTTCAGCTTTCAGAGTGCGGATTATTTATCGGCGACGGAAATGCAGGAAGCCCGCCAGCGTTTGCTTGTCCTTTACGAAAAATACCGTTCCTTCCAATTGGACATCTCCCTGCCGGCCCTGTTTCAGGCCGTCTTGGTGCATACCAATGACAATGAATTAGAAACCCGTGATTTGTTTCATGATTATGGCTATGTGATGCTTGCTGGGACCTGGAGCACGGAGAGCCTCTCGGCTTTGTTCCCAGATGAATGGTCGAGAGATTGGCTTGTCATGCTGAAGGACTACATGGATCTGCTGGAGCAAGCGCCGCTGGAACTGCATCCGCGCAGAATTTCGGAGGTGAAGTTCGTGTTGGATTCCGTCTTGTTGGGACCAAGCACTTGGAACGAGGTAAACATGCCCACGCGTGAGAAGGCATGGGACTTGATGGCCTCACATTCGTGCCCTCTCGTTCGGGCATTCGGAAAGTTGAATCAACTGACTGGGGCTGAGTCGGGAGCGCGAAACAAACGAGGATTTTCTCAGTTGCCGGTCGGGGAGCCTTATCGCCTTTACCTGGAAGGGTGCCTGAATGATCCCAGCCAAAGCTCTGCTCCTGCCGCACGACGATTGTTTTATGAGGCTGCTGCCGGAACACAGATTTTCAACTTCCTTGGAAACACAGAAAATGTGGCGTTTTGCGACTCCATGTTGAAACAAAACGATCTGCTACCATTTATTCTCAATGGGGCGACCACTTATTTGATGTCTCAAACCAACCAACCGGAAGCGGTTCAGGCGGTGGACTTCTGCAACCGCGCCATCTCCATCCTGACACGCACCAACGGCAACTATTTTAGTGAATCGGATTCCAAGCAATACCTCCAGGAAGTGATCCGGCAGAGAGACCTAGCACAACGGATGGCCGATGGATTTCGTGAACCGGAACCGTCCGTCCTGCCACCGGCGTGGCGCGAAGTCCGACAGTTGGTGGATCTGGCCTCTGCCAAGAGTGGATTGGGATGGATCTTCCGCCCGGTGGTTCAAGATGAAGTGGTTTATGCCGCAGGTTTTGGCACCGAAGGTTTGGACGGCGGGCAATTTCTCCAGTTGCTCGTGATTCCATTGGGCGGTGGTGCCATGCGGGTGGGCGAAAAAATTGCCGTCACGAATGTGCCTTGGGCTGGAGACTGGGGTTGGTGGGACGTTGGCTGGGAGCGTCCGGACACGCGGGTGGTGCGGCGGTTGGCGTTTCCAAGAGCTGCCTGTGCCGATCTAGAGAACTACTATCTGGGCACAAAGCAGGGCATTTTCGTTTTCCCGAAATCCGGAGGCAAAGTCCGGCGGATCAGCCAGGAAAACGGCTTGCCGGCGGATGAAGTTACAGCGTTGGATTGTTTGGATGGAAAACTCTACGCCGGTTTGGGCGAATCGGGTTATTTCGTTAGCTACGACCTCAAGAAACAACAATGTGATGTTATTTGTTCCGCACGCCGCCGCGAACAGCTTTCCCCGTTCGACAACGGCTCGCCCCTGAAAATACCCATCATGATGGCGGACGAAATCAAACACCGGATTGTATTTCTGACAGGGCAGGCCGGCGGTGGGGAAAACTGGTCTCATGATATGCAAAAGGCAAAAGAGGCGGGCACTGATTACTTTGAAATCATGCGCAGCCAGGCGCGAGCCGGAATGTGGTCTTTCACTCCGGCCACCGGAAACTTCAAGTGCCTGCTGCCACGCCATCCCAATGCGCCCATCTGGGATGTGCGGGCGGCTGAACGCGTGGGCAAAACCAAAATCATGCTGGACTGCAATTTAGGCCAAGCATTGTTCGACCTGAACACGGACCAGGCCACATTGATTTATGGGCACTGTTTTGCGATAGGGCTTGAAGATGGCATGGGGGGAATGGTGCTCAGTCGTGGCATGATTGTGAATCCCGCCCTGCACGTTTTGCCTCTGATGAATCACTGGTCTAGCGCGGTTCCTGCCAGGTTTATTCATGGCGACTGGATTTGGACGGCACTAGGTTTCAGTCGGATTTCAATCCAAACCGGTCGTCAAGACCCTCTACCATCGCTTCGTCCTTCTCTGCCAAGATTTGAGCCAAGTGAATGTTTCCAGGTTCTGAACAATGACACAGCGCTTATCGGCGACCAATATGGTCTATGGCTGGTGCAATTGACCGGAGGTAATGATTCACCGCAAAAAATGGTCACACGCTAAAATCCTGAAAATCTCCCAACATCAAATCCAAAGGATTTCAAAACCACCTTCGTCATATCTGATGAAAATGAAACTGCAGCGCACAGGAATGTTGAGCGTGGTGCTGGCCGGCCTCGCCGGTGCGGCGCAGGCGGCGCTGCAACTGGTGCCGGGCGACAAACCGGCCAGCGGCTTCGGCGGCGAGCCAAGTTCAATCAGCGTCACGTTTTCAAATTCCGCCGATCAGGATTTTAATTCCGAAATTCGCACCCGGATTTTCCAGACCAGTTCGGCAACGGCGGTGCCGGTGAGCGCGGCGGCTTGGAAAACGCTCCGCGTGCTGCCGCAACAAACCGTGCGGGAATCCGCGCGGCTGGATTTCCCGGCGGTGAAGGCGGAGACAAAGTTCCTGGTGCAATGGCTGGAGAATACAAACCGCGTCATCGGCACGACGGAGGTCTGGGTTTATCCGACGAATCTGCTGGCGGAATTGAAACCGCTGCTCGGCGAAGACACGCTGGGCGTGCTGGATCCGAACAACGAGATCAAGCCCCTGCTCCAGCGAAACGCGGTGACGTTTGTGGATCTGGGGGAAATGGCGCTGGAGGATTTCACCGGCAAACTGGCCATCATCGGTCCGTTTCAATCCAAGGCGCAGATGCGCGAAGGCTTGACGCGTGCCGTCCAAGCGCTCGGCAAACATCAGGTGGCGGTGGTGTGGTTGCTGCCGCCGCCGGGGAAGCGGTCCAAACCGGTGCCGTCGTTTTACTCCGTGCCATCCGGCACCAACGCCGTGGTGGTGGCGCAGGCGGAACTGGTTTCCCGACTGCCGGAGAATCCGCAGGCGCAGTTAAACTTGATCCATTTTTGCAAGCTGGCACTGCAACCGCAGCCACCCGCTTTGCCTGAGTCCAATCCACAACCGTGAAACGACCCAGCTCATGAAACCCAATCCATTTCAGAACAAAACGGCCGGCCGATCTGGCAGCCCGGAGGCGAAGCGGCATTTCAAACGCTACCAGCCTTTGCCGATGCTGGATTTCCCGCGGCCGGCGCGTGAGGACAAAGCGCCCGGACCGACGGCACCCTCCCCCTTCTCCACTCAAACGGCGGCCGCGCAAGCGCACGCCTCAATCCAAAAACCAACCAATAACATCATGAAAACAAAAATGCTCATCACGCTGTGCTTGTCACTTTTGACCGGCGTCATTCAAGCCGCACCGCTGACCGTGGCCGTCTATGATTTCAAAGGTGACGCCGAGGCCGCCACTTATGGCAACAACGTCACCACGCTCGTCACCGCCGACCTGACCACCGAGACCAATCTGGTCATGCTGGAGCGGTCCGACTTGAACAAGGTATTGAATGAACAATCGTTTGGTTTCTCGGGCATGGTCAACGCGGATGCCGCCGCCAAGATTGGCCAGATTACCGGGGTGAAAGTTTTGATAGCGGGGCAGGTCATTCGCACGGGCAACAATCGTCTGGTGATCGTGGCCAATATTATCGGCACGGAAACCGCCCGGCTCTATGCGGCCAAAGTGGAAGGCGGGGCGGATAATTTGCTCGCGCTGACCGATGACTTGAGCCGGAAAATCGCCCGCACCATTTGCGAACAGGCCACCAATCTGGTGGCGCCGCCGGTGGAATCTCGTGACGAGCGCGTCGCCCGGATTATCAAAAGCATCGAAGGCACCAACCGGCCTTCGGTGTTGGTGAACATCAATGCTTACAACGAACACGGCGACCAATGGCGTGAAAATATATCGAGCGGCGAACTTGGTGCCGTCCTGTTGAAAGCCGGGTTCAAAGTGATGAATGACAATTCCGAGCAGAAGCCGGACATCCTCATTACCGGGCTCGCGTCGGGAGGTGCAGGGCCGGCGCATGGCGGACTTTTTAGCAGCGGTGGTTTTATTGAAGTCACCGTTCAAGACCGTCGCTCTGGAAGAATTGTTAGTTACGACCATCAGGGGGACACCGTGACGGATGTTGCCCAAGCATTGGCCGGAGCCGCGTGCAGCGTCAAAATCGCGGACGAACTGGCAGAACGCATTCTTCCGCTGCTGGCGAAATGATTTTGCTCCGGCGAAACAGAATTTATGAAAACCAAAATGCTCCTCACCTTGTCGCTGGCATTGTTGGGCGGCTCAATCGCCCACGCCGCGCCGCTCACCGTGGCAGTCTATGATTTTCGCGGTGACGGTGACGCCGCCAGCTACGGCAACAACGTGACCACGCTGGTCACCGCCGACCTGACGACCGAGACCAATTTGGTCATGCTAGAACGGGCGGAATTGACCAAAGCCTTGAACGAACAGGCCTTTGGTATTTCGGGCATGGTCAGCTCGGATGCCGCCGCCAAAATCGGGCAAATCACCGGCGCGAAAGTGTTGGTGGCCGGACAGGTCATCAAGACCGGCCAGAATCATCTGATCATTGTCGCGAACATCATCGGCACGGAAACCGGCCGGCTGTTCGCCGACAAGGTGGAGGGCGCGACGGACAACCTGTCGGATTTGACTTCCGATTTGAGCCGGAAGATTGCCCAGACCATCAGCAGCCAGGCAACGAACCTCATTGCGGCAGAACAGGAATCCGCTACGGAAAGGCTGGATCGAATCATCAAAAGCATTGCCGGCACCAATCGTCCGAGCGTGATGGTTGACATTCATTGGCTGGACAATAAACAGAGAATCCATCAAAGCACCGTCGCTGAAGGCGAATTTGGGAAAGTCCTGTTGAAAGCCGGATTCACGGTGGTGGACGCCAACTCAGACCGGAAACCAGACGTGGAAATCACCGGCACGGAGACCGCAAGCATCGGGCCGCGGCAGGGCACCCTGTTTTCATTCACCGACACCATAGATGTGAAAGTTCAGGAACGGCGGACGGGCAACATAATCACCGTTGAACATCAGGTAGGCTCCGCGAATGCCGGCGGGCGCGCCGCCGCCAACGCCGCTTCACAGGTCGACGCCGTTGATGCGCTGGCGGAAAGAATCCTTCCATTGCTGGCAAAATAACCCAATCCCAACCCATAACATTATGAAAACATCCATCACATTCAGCCTGCTGGCCACGCTGTTGCTGGCCGGCACCCCCCGGCTCCACGCCGCTGCCACCAACGAAGCTCCGGCCGGTGCCACCAACAACGCGCCGGCATCCGGCATTGTCACCAACAACGACGAGGTGTTAACCGTGGCCGTCTTCGACTTTGAATCAAAAGACGAATCCGTCCGCGATCTCGGCCCAAAAGTCGCCACGCTGCTCAACGCCAATTTGTCGGCCAGTCCGAACGTGATCACCGTTGAGCGCGCGGAATTGGAAAAAGTTCTGGGCGAACAGGAATTGGGTTTGTCCGGCACGGTCAGCCCGGACACGGCCGCCAAGGTGGGACAACTCACCGGGGCCAAGGTGCTGGTGACGGGCCGCGTGTTCAAGGTGGAGAGCCAGACGCTCATTGTCGCCAAGGTGATCGGCACGGAAACCAGCCGGGTTTATGGCGAGATGGTGCAGGGCGGATCGGGCACTTCCATCGTTGACCTCTCCTCCAAGCTGGCGGAAAAGATTGCCGGCGTGGTCGCAGAAAAAGGCACCACGCTCGTGGCCAAAGTGCCGACGCGCGAGGAACGGATCGCCAAGATCAAGCAGGCACTCGGAGACAAAAAACTGCCGGTGGTGGCGGTGAAGATCAGCGAACGGCATTACGGTCCGCACATCATTGACCCGGCGGCGGAGACCGAGCTGACGATCCTGTTGCAGCAATGCGGCTTCAAGGTGGCGGATGGCGACACCAAGGAGAAGCCGGATTTGGAAATTTCCGGCGAAGCGTTCAGCGCCTACGGCATGCAAAAGGGAAACCTGATCTCCTGCAAATCGCGCATCGAGATCAAGGTGCGTAACGTGGCGACCGGAAACATCCTCTTCGTGGACCGGCAGACGAGCGTGGGCGTGGACATCGCGGAACAGACGGCGGCCAAGACGGCGCTGGAAAACGCGGCGGACCTGCTGGCGGAACGGTTGCTGCCGAAGCTGGTGAAGTGAAGCGGGTTTGGCATTGAAACATGCCGACCTTCTGAACAGAACCATGATTCACACCTTTTCAAAGGCATTCGTCTGCCTGGCAGTTGCGTTCACCGTCAACCACAACCTCCAGGCTGAACCATTGCGCGTGGCGGTGCTGGACAGTCCAGACACCGTCAATTGGTCCGCCGGACTGGCGGATTTCGTCGAGGCGGGATTGCAAAAGGAAGGCGTGCCCACCTACGATCGGCGCTTTGTGCGCGTGTGGCTGGGTGAGCGCGAATTGAACCGTTCAGGAGTCGCGGATCTCAAAACCGTGCGCCAGGCAAAGTTGCCGACGGTGGACCTGTTTGTTCGCGCTGTGGCCAGCCCGATCGGCACGAATCAGTTCTCCCTGACGCTCGAAGCCGTTCGCGCTGCCGACGCGACGGCGGTCATTTCACTTGCGGCGCAGGGGCGCTATCCGCAGGAATGGCTCTCCACGGTGGAAAACCTGGTGCGACAGATGGCTTCACGATTGCGCGACAAGCAATCAGCCGAAAACAAGACCATACCCGGTCGCGCCATCACTTGGATGCCGGAGGCGAGCCTGTGGTTTTTTCGTGGACTGGAATGTTATGAGGCCAGCGATTACGCCCAAGCGATCGTGGCGTTCCGCAAAGCCCGGCGATGGGATCGGCACTTTCGATTGGCCTGGCTGTGGGAAGCGCGCAGTTATCAGCGTGCGGGGTTTGATGCCCAAGCCCGGAGGGTGCTGGAAGCCGGGCAGCTTGCGGACAAGCCGGTCGGGCAAGCGTTGGAACGGCCAGTCCTGGCAGTCGTGGCAGGCATTGGAATATCTCCGGAAGACCAGCAGTTTTTTTCCCAATCTCTGGCCGACAGCGGAAAAGTGTCGCTTCTGGATCCGCATTGGATCGGAACGACAACCCGGGAGGTGGATTTGCAACTTACCGGCGAAATCGCCGCGCGTTCCGAGGCTCACAATGCCTGGCTGGTGGTGGATCAGGTGGTGTTTCTGGAACGAACGCATGACCAGTTTCATATCCGCAAACAAGATGCGTTAAACGGTCTAGTTATGTGGCGGGGAGAAGCTCCCGCTACGACAAACGGCTTGTCTCATTTGATAAAGTCGTTCCTCCAATCAGATAAAACCGCCGGTTCCCAAATCCGGGAATCCACAGTGGTTCCGACGGCAGCGTCAAACCACGCCCGCTTTTCCATGAACAAGGCGGAAACGGAACTGGCGCGATGCCTTGACCGCGCCATGAGAAATCCAGGAGATGTCCGCGCCTTGCTGGCGACCGCAGATGCCTGTCAGACCTGGCAATCGGATGCCTTGAAAATGGATGGCAAACTTGAGCAGGGAGTGGAATGGCGCGTGCGGGAGGAATTTCTCAAGCAGGCATTGGCCGCCATCCGCCAGAACCCCGGCCAAACAAACGCCTCCTTCTGGCTGGCGGCAACACTGTGGCGGCAGCGTTATCAGCCTGAATTTGGCATCTGGGCTGGCGCCGGGCCGGGCCTTCCATTGCGCGAACAGATGAAACCCCTCTTGGATTTGTATTCCCATAGCACCGATGCCACCAATCTTGCCGAAACCTTTATCGAAACCCCCTTTCACAAAAAAATATCAAGGCCCGTAGATCCCCGTTATCTTGCGCCACCGTTTCCGGACGAGCCTGCCTCAGCACCAGATACAGCTCATCAGGACGAGAGCCAGGCCGGAGAAGCGCGGCTGGCAGAATTTCGTTCTCTAGTCGCCCAAAACCATCTTGCCCGCGCCTCTTTGCTGTTCTGGGACTTGCCATCGGCGGATCATTTTCAGGATCAAGCCTTCCAGAACGAAATCCAAGCCTTCCAAAAATTGATGTTTGAAGATCAGCAGGCGAACACTGTTTTCAAACAAAAACTCGCGGCAGTCAGCAGCCCGGGGCAACTGGCTGAAGCTCTTTCCGGGTGGAAGCCGGCGTTCTCCATGGAACATCGCGAAGAGGAAATCACCGGGCTGTGCGATCAGCTGGCCAAATTTTCAGGAGCGCAAGCCGAGTGTCGTTTTTTGGAATCACAGCTTGAGAAATTTGTCGTGGATTATGGCACGCTGGAAGACCCGCATGCGCGTGGATTTCCCAATCCATTGGTGGTGCGCTTGAGAACGGAGGCGGATGCTCTTGCCATCACAGGCGACACCGGAGATTCCGACAAGGCCTATGAACTGATCATGCGGACACCCGAAGTTCCAGTGCGCACGCGGCTCACCACCGCCTACGATCTGGCTGTCCGCTGCTATCAGCGGGGTGATTACTTTCGCGCCACTGAACTTTTACGTGAACTGCTGGCCGATGATGCCTCTGAAGATGTCATTCTTTCTTGGAGCGGCAACAAAACAACCAGTGTGCAGGACAAAGCCTATGCGCTGCTCAAGCAAGCGAGGTTGTTCGGCGATGGCGAACTGGATTTCAAGCGTTGCGGGGGCGAGCCGCAGAGTTTGCCGGCGCCCACCCCCACCGAAATGAGTGAACTGGAGGCGCTATTTACAAAGCGCATTGCGCTGCAATCGAGCGTCGGGCGGCCCACGGCTGAAAAACTCGCCAAATATCATGAGGAAATCAAGCGAGTCGAACAAGCAATGCTCCAGCAACATCGCGACGCGTTGCCTGCGTTTCTTGCCGGTAAACTCAAGGAACTCGGACCCAGTCCCGCATTAATGGGCCTGTGCGCCCAGCTTGGGCCGAAAGCGGAACCGCTATTGCCGCAAATCGTGGCGGGGGTCCTTCAGAATGACGATCCTTCCACACAAGCCAACGCATTGAATGCGCTGGCGAATATCGGGCAGCCAGCGGCCGGCACCCTGCCGGTGGTGATTTTGGCAATGGAATCGGACGATGAAATCATGACCGTTCAGTCGGCCGCACAATGGACACAAAAAAAACTGGGCGCGGCCCCCCGCCGGACAGTGCCTTATCTCGCACGTCTCCTTTATCATCCGAACGCGATCGTGGCGCAAAACGCCGCAGACAGCCTGGTGTCGGCTGCCGGCCTGCCCGTTGACTGGCATGCCGGTTTAACGGTTGAAGAATATCTGCAACGGCTGGAAAACTGGTGGGAAAACATCGGTTCATGGCAGGCGTGGAAATAGCATGAAAGAAAAACACCTCATGGAAAACAAGCCGATGGCATGGCATTCAGCACTGAATCCGGCGTGGAGCCGCTGGCTGTTGCTCTGGCTGGCCCTCGCCTGCTCAAGCGGGATGATTCAAGCCGCCAGCTCCCTCGCCGTGCTGGATTTCAAGGTGGAGAATCCGTCGGCTGTCGCAGGCGAGCGGGTGGCGGGACTGGAGGATTTCTTTGAGGTGGCGCTGCAAAAACAGGACATGCCGGTATTGGAGCGGCGCAACATCCGGCTGATTCTGGCGGAGCGCGCCTGGCATAACGGCGGTATGCTGTCCGCGGAAACCTTGTCGCAAGCCAAACTTCCCGCAGTGGATTATTTTTTGGATGGCACGGTCGCTTTTCCTTCAGCCGGTGAATTCACCCTGACCATTTCCATCATCCGCAGCGACAAGTCCACAGTGGAAGCCTCGCTCATCCGACGCGGCAATTATCCCGAAGACTGGCTGCCGGCCATCGAATCGCTGGCCAAAGAGACGGGGCAAAAATTGCAACTTCCCAAACGGCCCATTTCGGAACGCTCCGAGTTTGAAATGATGACGTGGCTGCCGGAGGCAGCGCTGCCGTTTTTCAAAGGCCTCGATTATTTCAGCCGTGGGGATTATGCCGCGGCCGTGCCGTGGTTCCGGCACAGCTACGAGAAAGACCGGCATTTCGACCTGGCCCGGCATTGGGAAGCGCGAGCCTATGAAAAATCAGGCCTGCCGCAACTGGCCAAGGCCGTGGCTGCGAGAGACACCAACGCCGCGACGGACGCGAAAGGCTTGAAACGATTGGTGGTCGCCGTGGTGGCTTCGGACAATGTTCCCGCCGCCGGGCGCGCGGCGTTTGTGCAAGCGCTGGCCAATGACGGACAATTTGAATTGTTTGATCCCGCAGCCATCGGGGCCACCGCCAGGGAAATTGATTTACAACTGACCGGCCAGATGGCGACGCCAATCAATGAACGCAGCGTCTGGCTGGTGGTGGATGACCTGATTTATCTGGATGCACCGGAGGCCGAGACGATCACCGCCCGCCAGCAAAATCTTTTGTCCGGGGAAACGGTGCGGCAGGCCAGGGCCCAAATGGCTGGCGGGGATGAAAAAAGTTTCACCGCGCTGGTCCGGTCGTTTTTGAAAAACAGAACGGAAGCCACAGCCGTCTCCTCCGCAAATGAGGATCCGCAAGCCAGGCCGGAACCGGCGCGAACCGAACCAGCGGACTCGGCCTTTCCGAAAGCGCTCCGGCTGGTGCAAACCGAGCCGGACAGTGCGCGGCGCTGGATTGGGCTGGCCGATTATTACGCCGATTATCAATTCAAAGGCATCTGTTTGGATGAGGCAATCAAAGCCATCGGACGAAAACGGGAGCAGCCGGACGCGGCCTTTTGGCTCGCTTCGGCGCTGTGGCGCAAGCGCGAGATGTCGAGCCGGGTGTTTTACGAGCCGACCGCCTTCTGGCATGCGTCCAATCCGCTGACCAATGATTTTGCCCAATTATTGCAATGGTTTCCCAAGAGCGCGGAAGCCGCCGCATTGCTGGAAGTGACCAATCATGGCGAAGGAAGTTATCGCTATGTGGAGCCGGCGGACCGGCGTTATTTGAGCGTCGTTTACACCAACCTGCATTACAACCCGCCACCGGAGAAAACAACCCGGACGGTGACGGCCACGGCAAATTTTACGGGCGACCAACCGTTAAATCGGCTGGCTGAATTATTAAAAAACGGCCGCCTGGCTCCGGCTTGGCAACTGGCCAATGACCTGAACCAGTCAGACAACGCGTCCGTCAAATCGCAGGTTCAAGCGGCATTAAGCGATCTGTCGCAGACCTGTCGGCGCGAAGCCCGACAATTCCAGGATTTTTCTTCGGCGATCGCCGCCGGCAATGAACCGCAGGCACTAGCACTGGGACGGGATTTGTCAAAATGCATAGACCGGCGGCAACGCGCCGAAGTCATCAACCGGTGCGCCGAAATCATCAAGAAACAAAAAGGCAGCAACGAGCAGTTGAAATATCTCTTCAGCCAAGCCCGGCTATATCGGGAAGATTTTCTGATCAACCCGGTTACCGGACTGCCGGGAAATCGCTGCGAATACCAATGGATGGAGAATTTCATCGCGGGCATGCGGGTGATCAGCCCGGATTACGGATACGAGCCGCTGATGGGAACCGTGGCGGAGATCGCGCACGACCAGCCGCCGTCGGATTTGACCCGGGAAATAATTGATTACATCCGCAACGATCCGGTGCTGTCACGGGAGAAACGGCTGACGGCCGTCTATGACCTTGCCATGCTAGAACAGGCGCAGGGACACACGTTCGAGGCGCTGGATCTGCTCAAGGACATATTGCGGCAGACGGAAGGCACCGGCCTGCCTTTGCGCCGTAATAGCACCTGGTCGCAGAGCATTGAAAGCGCCGCCTTTGATGCGCTGCGCAAAATCCGGGTTTACGCCGGCGCGGAGGTTGATGTCTGCAATTGCTGCGGGAAAATTCCTGATGAGCCGCCGCAAAAACCGGCGAATTATGAGGAAGTAAACCGCAAGCTGGCCCGGCTCTGGAAACAACAGATCGGCGAAGCGGGCACCACCAATCCGCCCATCGACCAGCAGCTATTGGCCGGCAAGGAAGACTTTTTCCCGGTCATCCTTTACAAATTGCGCACCGGCGAAGAAGTGTCGCACACGCTCATCTTTTGTTCAGACTTGGGCACGAACTCCTTGCCCGCACTGCCGGTGATTTTGCAAATCATCCACCGTGGCGAGCCATTTCAGGATTACAACAATGCGCTCATGGCGTTGGGCGCGCTGGGGCACGCGGCGGGATGCGCCAAACCGCTCCTGATCCTGGCCCGGGAGAATGCCGACAATGGAAATTTCAACTATGCGCTGAAGTGCATCGGCCCGGCCCCCCGCCGGGTCATGCCGCAACTGGCGCAACTGCTGTATCATAAAAATCCCGTGATTTGCCAACTGGCGGCGCAGGCCATGATGGAAACCGCGGCCCTGGACCGAAAACAATTCAAGGGGCATTCCGATGAACAACAGGTGACATCGGTGCGCCAATGGTGGGAGGAAGCCGGAATCTCCCAACAGTGGGGATGGTGAGACGCCGCCCGGCCAGAATTAAACCGCAACCTTGTCGCCTGCGCGGGGTTGGATAGACTGGCCGCGACAATGCCCGACCAAGCCGATCCCGATGCCATGCTGATGCTGCGTGTGAAACGCGGCGACCGCGCGGCGTTTGCCGAACTGGTCGAGAAATACAAGCAGCCGTTGTTCAACTTTGTTTTCCGCACGCTGCGCGACGAGACCGAGACCGAGGACGTGGCGCAAAACACCTTTCTCCAAGTCTGGAAATCCCGCGCCCGCTACCAGCGCACGGCGAAATTTTCCACCTGGCTGTTCACCATCGCGCGGAATCTGTGCCTCAACGAAATCCGCCGCCGCTCGCGCCATCCGGCGGAATCGCTGGAGGAAACCCACCCCGAGCACGATGACCAGCCGTCGCGGCAATACGAGGATAAAAAGATTTTTTTGCCGACGGAAACCACGCTCCACGGCGAGCTCGCGCAAAAGATCGAGGAAGCCCTGGCCGAACTCCCGGAAAACCAGCGCACCGCGATTCTGCTGTGCCGGCAGGATGAATTAAGCTACGAGGAAATCGCCGAAGTGCTGGACTGCTCGCTGTCCGCCACCAAATCCCTCATCCATCGCGGCCGCGAAATGCTGAAGGAAAAGCTCAAGCCGTATTTGCAGAGCGGCGAATGGGAAGATTGAACGGTAGGGCGGCGCTGCTGCGCCGCCTGCGAATACCTACCAATCCTTCACTGGCCGGCTTGGATTGCGCGGCTTGTTCTCCGGCTTCAGCTGCAACAACTGTTCGTTGCCTTTTTGCGCATCCAGCAATTGTTTCGCCTCTTCCGGCGTCATCTCACCCGGCTTGACCGGCTGGCCTTGCTGCTGATCCGGCTTTTCGTCCTTCGGCTTGTCGCCGGAATCGTTCTTCTGCTTCGGCGGCTTCGGTTTCTCGTCCTTTTTCTGGTCGGACTGATTTTGCTTCTGCTGATCCTGTTGCTGGTTTTGATCCTGCTTCTGCTGCTGATCTTTTTGATTCTGTTGTTTCTGCTCGTCCGACTTTTTCTGCTGGTCGTTCGATTGGTTCTGTTGATTTTGTTGCTGCTGGTTTTGCGATTGCTGCTGCTGCTGTTGTTTGAGCAACTGCTCCAGTTTTTTCAGTTTCTCGTCGTCGGGATAAGTCTTCAATCCCATTTCCACCCGCTCCAGCGCGGCCGGGATGTTGTTGGAAATGTAAAGCTGCGCACCGCCGTTGAAAAAATCCTCGGCGGGCGCAAGCTGCGCGCAAAGTTTCTGCGCGGCGATAAACAGCACGCTAAGGCTGATGAGGAGTCGCGATGTCATCAATGTCCTTCAATTTCTTGGTGAACTCTTCAAACTGTTTTTCGGCGATTTTGTATTTCTGCGCCAGCGCCGACATGATTTCGTGGGCGCGATGAAATTCCGCGCGCTGCACCGCCGTGTCGGCGGTGGCCTTGGCCGACTGCAACGCCGCCTTGAGCGCACGCACCTGTTCCGCTGCGCCTTGAGCGAAGCGGTAATTGAAAATCGCGTCCGCGTCATTCGTGTTCAGCATCACGGCGCGCTCGTAGATTTTTGCCGCCGCGTCGAAACCCTGCTCCAGGCCGTCCAAATCCTTCGCCTGTTTGGCTACTTGGAACTGCACGTTGCCGAGGTTGTAAAAGGCCTGCTGCTGCAACTTCAAATCCGGCGACAGCGTCACCTGCTGGAACAGATTTTGCGCGAGGTCGAAATTCGTGGCGCGATACGCCGCG
>Ga0265324_10000407_pt1 | contig 30997 bp, 19 predicted proteins | sample 41419metaG_FD_198634 | JGI IMG/M metagenome (GOLD analysis project Ga0265324, IMG submission 198634) | Rhizosphere microbial communities from Carex aquatilis grown in University of Washington, Seatle, WA, United States - 4-14-19 metaG | ecosystem: Host-associated > Plants > Roots > Rhizosphere...
CCGCCCGGACCAACCCCAGAGCGCTCCAAGCCCGCCCCCGCCCGCAGACCGCAACCCCGTGCGGCCGCCCGGGCCCTTTGCGCGGGAGGAAAGCCCCGCCCCAGGCCCGACGCGCCCTGAGCTATATTTGCAATTCACGCATTCACCGAAGGTTTCCCATGCTCCAGCGCTTCTCCAAGTTCCCCGGCGTCAAAGGCCCCCTCGTCATCGTCGTCATGGACGGTTACGGCATCGCTCCCCCCACCGAAGGCAATGCCATCGCCCTGGCGCGCAAGCCCAATCTGGACGCCCTGTTAGCCAAGTACCCGAACACCTTGTTGAAGGCCCATGGGAAAGCGGTGGGGCTGCCCAGCGATGACGATATGGGCAACTCCGAGGTGGGCCACAATGCCATCGGGGCCGGCGCGGTTTATGAACAGGGCGCTTCGCTGGTGAACCAAGCCATCGCCTCGGGCAGGTTGTTCGAGCGGCAGGCTTGGAAGGACGTGATGGGTAATGCCCAGCGCGGGGGGACCTTGCATTTCCTGGGACTCTTCTCGGACGGCAACGTGCATTCGCATATCAACCATCTGACCGCACTCATCAAGCGGGCCAAGCAAGAGGGCGCCCACCAAGTGCGCGTGCATGTCCTGCTGGACGGACGGGACGTGGGCGAGACTTCGGCGTTGGATTACGTGCAGCCCTTCGAAAAGTTCCTGAAGGAAATATCGGACTCCGGCTTCGACGCGCGCATCGCGAGCGGCGGCGGGCGCATGAAGATTACGATGGATCGCTACGAGGCGGATTGGAGCATGGTGGAACGGGGCTGGAAGACCCACGTGCTGGCTGAGGGGCGCGCCTTCGCATCGGCGGAGGAGGCCATCAATACCCTGCGGACCGAAGCCGGGAGGGTGATCGATCAGGATTTGCCGCCCTTCGTGATCGCGAAGGACGGGAAGCCCGTCGGGCCCATCGTGGACGGCGACAGCGTGGTGTTCTTCAATTTCCGGGGCGACCGGGCCATCGAAATCTCACGGGCCTTCGAAGACGACAACTTCCCTTATTTCGATCGCAAGCGCCGGCCCAAGGTGGTATACGCGGGCATGCTGGAGTATGACGGCGATTTGCATATCCCCAAACGCTTTCTGGTGACGCCGCCGGAGATCAAGAACACCATGGGCGAGCAGCTGGCTTCCATGGGCCTTACGCAATTAGCGATTTCGGAAACGCAGAAGTTCGGTCACGTGACCTATTTTTGGAACGGGAATCGCAGCGGCAAGTTCGATGATAAGACGGAAACCTATATCGAGATCCCTTCGGATAGGGTTTCCTTCGACGAGCGGCCCTGGATGAAGGCGGCGGAGATCACGGACGCGATGATCGAGCAATTGCAGACGGGCAAGTTCCGCTGCGCGCGGATGAACTACGCCAACGGCGACATGGTGGGGCATACCGGCAACCTGCGCGCGGCTACCATGGCCGTGGAAGCGGTCGATTTGGAATTGGGCCGCCTGTTGAAGGTGATCGACGGGATGGATGGCATGGCCATCATTACGGCCGATCACGGGAACGCGGACGAGATGCTGGAGATGGATAAGAAGACGGGAAAGCCGGCGTTGGATAAGACCGGGCATTTCAAGGCGAAGACCAGCCATACCTTGAATCCCGTCCCTTGCATCTTCTACGGGAAGCAGGCGCTGGGGCTTAAGATCAACGGGTCGGGATTCGGATTGTCGGATCTGGCGGCGACGACCGCGAATCTGCTGGGGTATCAGCCGTTGGAGGGCTGGGACCGGTCGATTTTGTCGTTCGAGTAACCCTTTATCCCAACGACCTTCACGTCGGAAAACCAGATTTTGAAACCTTTCTGGCCCGGTCGATCCAAGGAAATGGGGAGGCCGTCCACGTCGGTGGGTTTGGCCCAGTCTGCGCGCATGGTCACGGTGTCGGCGCCGCCCCGGTGGAACATCCAGGAGCGGATGGAACCGGCGGAATCGGCAATCAAATCATAGGCATCGCCGGGGGTATAGCCGCCTTGCTTGGGGTAGCGGACCGTGAGCATTCCGCCCTCCCCCAGCTTTAGATCGAGGCCTTGGTCCCAGGCCAGATGCAGCGGGAAAAGCAGCCAATATTCATCGTTGATGAAGTTCTTGTCGATGCCGGCGACGGTCTCCGAGCCCATGCTGTACTTGTTCTTCCGGCTATAGGCGGCCTGCACCTGTAAGCCCTTCGGGTCCTTGCCCTTGAAGAGGACGCTGTCTTCCGCCGGGAACCAGGTCCACTCCCGGGCCATGTCTTTGCCGTCGTGGCGGACGTTGAAAGTAAAGCGAATCGATCGGACCTTGTGGAAATCGGCCAGGCCGTAACGCGCGGCAATCCGGTCTGCGAAAACGCGGGCCTGGGTAGGGGCGGAAGCTCCGGAGGCTACCCCGGCCTCGGGGGCCGTGAGCGCCGGGGAAACCGCCAACATCAATGCGGTAAACGCGGCAGCGAAGTGGCGGGAGTCGAATTGGGAAGCCATGGGCGCTCCTTCCATTGGGGTTGGGGCTCAATATAGGTTGTGGGGGTAGGCGAGCGAAAGGCCGTTTATCGACCTCCGGCTTCGCGCGGCTGCTGCTCGAGGCGCTTAGCGGAGATTGCCCGGGAGGATATCGGTGGGAGGGGTTTCCTGGTAAGACGCAGTGAAGGCTCCGTCGATTGCGGGGGTTACGATACGATGCGCGGCCGCACCGGAATCGGACCAGGCCGTGAATTGGAAAGCTTTTCCTTGAGCGTTTTGGTTCGCTTGGGCGGCGAGGGACCGTCGCATGCCCGCCACTCCCGTAAACGCATACGGCGTGGCGATGCGGATCCCGTCTAGGGAAAGCCCCAGGCCGGAGGGACGCGTATCCAGGGTAATCTTGGACTTGCGCGGGAGGATGTCGCGGGAAACCGTTTGAGTGAGCCCGCCCTTGTCCTTGACGGTGAGGGTGAGGCGGTAAAAGACCGAGTCGGAGGTCTCCCCCGTATCCGGTACGGTGTAGGTCCCGGACGATTTTCCGCTCGCGAGGAAGACGCCCGTATCTACGAGCCCACGATGATGGAAATCGATGCGCCATGCTAATCCGCTCTCAGGCAGGGACCCATCCTGGGGATCGAAACCCGTACCCGTAAAGGCGAGGGGCGCGCCGGCCACGTAGAGAGCGCTTTCGGCCGGCGCCGTTATGGAAGCGATGGGCGGATCGTTCGGGGTGGCATCGCGGAAGACCGCGGTATAGGTAAGGGCGGTGGCCGGCGTGGAGATCACGTGGGAAGCCGCGCCGGTATCGGACCAGGAGACGAACTCCCAGGTTTTGCCGCCCTGGTTCTGGGACGGCGCCTCCAAGGTGCGGCGCATGCCGACCACTCCGGTGAAGATAAAAGGCGCGGTAACCGGCTGTCCATCGAGGTTCAAGGCGAGACCGGAGGGTTGGGTGGCCAAGGTTATCTGGGTCTCTTGGGGATGTATTTCGCGCCAAACCTGGTTGGTCAAGCCGCGGGAATCCACTGCCGTCAGCAATATCCGCAGCCAGACGTTCGGGGAGGTTTCCCCTTGCGTGGGAATGACCACGAATCCGGGTCCGGTTCCGGGCGTGGGCGACAGGAAGGGATGGGTGTGGGTGTCGTGATGGAGATCGATCTGCCAGGTCAAGGAGGAAGCAGGCAAGACGCCGTCTTCCGGATCGGTACCCGTGCCGGCGAAGCGCAGGGTATCGCCCGCGCGGTACTTGAGGGACGTGTCCGGAAGGGTGATGGCGGCCACCGGCGGGCGATTGCGCGTTACGGCCAAAAAGGCGCCCGCGCTTGTGTCGCTGCCCTGGGCATTGGAAACGATGCAACGGAAGATGGATCCGCTATCGGTGAGAATGGTGGCGGAAAGGGAATAGGTCGCGGAATCGGCGCCGGAAATGTCGGCTCCATCGCGCTGCCAACGGTATGCAAGCGGCGCTAGCCCGGTCGCGGATACGCTGAAGGCGGCGGGCGAACCTTCGGTGACCGTGATCGGCTTCGGGGAATTCGAGATATGCGGCGCCGAAGATGCCGAGTAGGTCACCTTGACCACGTTTCCAAGTTGATGCTCCACGTAATACAGGGCGCCGTCCCGCCCGACCAGGAATCCAGTCAGGGAGTGGATTCCGGTAATGAAATCCTTGGGAACGCCGCCGGGGACATCCATCGACTTTATCCAGCCCGCGCAATAGTCGCCGAAGAAATAATCGCCTTGGTATTCGGCCGGGAACTGGGGGGAATCGGGGGTATAAAAATCCGATCCGACGATGGCGCATTCCGGGCCGGCGCCCGTGTAGGACGTATTCGAGTAGGTATAAACGGGGGAAATATAGGCCGGGTTGGCGGTAATTCCTTCGGTGGCCGGCCATCCATAATTGCCGCCTTTTACGCCTTCGTCGATTTCCTCCCAGGTATGCTCCCCCACGTCGTTGATCCACATGCGGCCAGTGCCGCCCTGGAAGGAGAAAGTGAAGGGGTTGCGCAATCCCATGGCCCAGATGGCGCGATATTTCCCGGTGGCCTTGCCATAGAAAGGATTGTCCGCGGGGATGCTGCCGTCTTTATTGATCCGCAGGATTTTCCCGAGCAGGCTTCCGGTGTCCTGGGAATGCGCACCGTTGCCGTTTTCACCCACCGCGACGTACAACGTTCCGTCCGCAGCGAAACGCAATGCGCCGCCGTTATGGTTGAGCGCATCCAGCGGATCGAGGTCAAGAAGCACGGTTTCGCTGCCGGCCAACACCGTGTCGGGATTGGCCGGAGATGCCGTGAAGCGGCTGATGCGGTTGTGGGTGACCGGATCGGCGGCGGTGTAATAGACGTAAACATATGGGGACGTCGGGAAATCGGGATCGAAGGCAACCCCTAAAAGGCCCCGCTCGCCTTGAAGAGTGGTGGGCACCTCGAGGAAGGGATTGGGCAACAAGACATCCCCCTTAATGACCCGCAGGGAACCCCATTGGTCGCAGACGAAGAGACGGCCATCGGGGGCCATGGCCATGGCGGTGGGATCGCCGACGATGGCGATGACGGTTTCGCGGAATCCATTCGGCAGGGTGGCCGCGGCCAAGGCGGGATGTCCGATGTCGTCCGGACCCTGGGCGTTCGGCTCGGAGAAACGGCAAGCCTGCAAAAGGAGGAAGATGCCCAGGCAGGCAAGCCGGATAAAAAGGATGCGCATGGGCGAATGTTATTCAACCTCGGCGCGAGATGCCAGGGGAATCGTTACCCGGGGAAGAAGATTTCCCTATTCATGGCCGTAGGTTTCGCCGGGAACGAAGGTGTTTTCCCGGTCTAGTTTCAGAATATTCTCCAGAAAACTGGCTTCGAACCGGATCTCTTTTTCTGGCGGTGGCTCTTTCAACAAGGTGAAGGTCACCTGGGGTTTCTCCACCTTGCCTTCGATGACGAGGGTCCGATTAAAACTCAGCTCGGCGAACGTGGACCCCGGTTTACCGGGAGCCGGAGGCGCGGGATTCGGAGGCGCTACCAGGATCTGGTCTTTCTTGGCTTCTGGCGTAACCAGGGGAATGGCTTTGGGATTTTTCTTCCCTGCTTCGGCCGGGATCCAACCCCAGCAGAGCAGCGCCAAGGCGCATAGGCGGATGAACGACGCGGACGAAAGCATACCCATGCGGGTTATCGGGTTATTCCGCGGGAACTTGAGCCCGAATTTCACAGAAGTTGCCTCGTGAATCGGGAACGCTTCATAGCCCGGCCGGCCGGTTGGTGAAGTTGGGGATGGGCAGATCGCGTTCGAGGAGGGATTTCAGATACTGGGGGCTGGGGGTGGCCTGATTCCACGGGAACATGGCCCCGGTTCCGGGCAGCTTGTATCGCACGCGCAGGCGCAACCACACGCCGAAGCCTTCGTTGGGTTTATCGTCCTTGGCTGCGATCCGCAGGTAATGCCGCCCGGGCGGGAGCTTTTTGGAAACGGTCGGCCATACGTCCTTGGCGATCCCTTTGTTCCACGGGCCGGCCCCGGCCTTGTGTGTGAGTACTGTATCGTTATCTAACAGGATGGCCCATTCGGGGCGGGCCACGACTTCGAGATCCAACCCCTGGATCTGGTTGGGAAGGTCGATGGCCGTTTGCGCGAAAACCTGTTTCCACGGGATATAGGTCGCGAGCACGGTATCGATCTTAGGGCCTTGACCCTTGTCTCCGCACCAGAGGAATCGGGGAGCGGTTTTGACCTCTTCCGGGTAATCGGCCTTGGGCACGATGCCCTTGCGGACCTTCTTCCAATCGGGATAATCCGCGGCTGGCCAGCCCTGAAGGGGCAATGCCGGCAGCGCAATCCATTCCTTGCCCGAATAGAAATCCATGATGGTGTCCTGATCGGAGCTGCGCGTCCATTTGTCGGGCTCGATCTGGTAGAGGCGCGCGAAGGCCAATTCGCCCCATTCCGTCGGGACCGTGCCGGCGACCACCTTGGCGACCAGGGCCCGGTATTTGTCCGCGGCCTGGTCTTGCAATTGATAGCCCACGTTCTCGAGCTTTTCCTGGTAAGTCTTGCGCTGCTCAGGACCGGCCCCGGTCGGGATGGGAGGATGGACCAAGGCTTCCACCGCGAGCAGGTCGAGGCATTTGGCCTGTACGAAAAGGGCCCGGCCCAGGGCTATCCCTAAGCTGTCATAGAGCGGATCCCGCTTCAGATTGTACTTGGCCGCGAAATCCAGGCCTTGCTGGAAATATTCGATGGCTTTCGCTTCCAACTTGGGGATGCCTTCTTGCACCAGCTTGACCTGATAGAAGAAGCGTTCCATGGGTTGGAAGCCGGCAGGGAAGGGCGAGGAGCGGGCCAAGTCGGCCGCGTCCAGATAATGGCCGCCGAGGGCGCGCGTGCTCTTGAGGATGGCCCCCCCCAGGGAATCGGCCAACGTAGGATCGAGCTCGTACTCTTGCGCGATGTCGAAGAAGGACATGAAATACTTGAGGCCTTGCTCATGGTAAGGCGTGATGCGGGCGATTTGCTGCAACTTGCCGGCGATGGCTTTCTCGGGCGTGCCGGCGTCCACGCGCAAAAGCTGCGCAACCTGGGCCATGGCCTGGATCTGGCAGCCCATATAGCGCGTGGCCATGCCCGTGAGGCGCGCGTTGGCCTCTCCCACCCATTTGTTGTTGACCTCTTGCTTCCGTCCGATGGAAAGCACTTGCAGGTATTGCTGCTGGGCCCGGGCGTAGGCGGCCGAAAGCGAAGAGAGCGCTTCGTCTTCCCGATCGAGTTGTTCGGCGGGACTGCGCGCCGGCTTCCGAGGCGCCTCGTATACCTGGGTGCCGAAGTCCTCGAAGCTTTGGCCCAAGGAATAAGCGGCACGCAGGGCCCAATCCACGATGCGGAAGTCGAGCACCTTCAGATACTCGTCTACGGCGGCCTTCAGCAGAACGGTCTTGGCCTTCACGTCCGAATCGTAAGCCCCGGGCCGGATGGCCAGGTCGCGCATCCGGCGGGAGGCGATTTCGCCCAGGGTGTGCTGGGCCTGCGCGGCATAGAAACGCGGGGTGGGATCGGCGGTTTTGAGGCCGGCGAATTCGCGCAGCGCTTGCGTCATCAATTTGGCGGCGTCTTCCTGATGGCCGCGATTGAAAGCCGCCATGCCTCCCATGCACAAAGCCTGAATGAGACGGCCCTTGTCGGTCGCGTAACGGCGGGTGAACTGGGATTGCAATTCGGCCACCTTTTCCCAGTTCTTCAGTTCCCCGTAGAGTTCCACGGCGCGGAACAGCAGGTTCGGGGCCTCTTCCTTCTGGGGATATTTCAGCGCATAAGCCTCGAAAGCCCGCGCCGCGGAATCCTGCGCGTTCCCGTTGAGATAGGCGAAGCCGGCGTTATACAACGCGGGTTCGGCTTCGGGGCTTTCGGGATGCGCGCGCGTGAGGTTCAGGTATTTATCGCCCGCCGTCTTCCACTGTCCGTCCTGCTCCCGGCATTTGGCTTCCCGGAACAGCACCTTCGGGAGCAGTTTGGATTCGTAAAACGCGTCGCAAAAGAGCAGGTAGATTTTGATGGCATCCGACCACTTTTTCTGCTTCTCCTGCATTACGCCCGCGTTGAACAGGGCCACCGGCGCGATGTCCGCCGTGGGGAATTCCTTGGGAATGCGCTGGTAAAGCTCGGAAGCGGTCTGGAGCTTGCCTTCCTTCTCGGCCTTTTCGGCTTGCAGGTATACCGATTGGGCCAGGCGCTCCTTGGCCTCGGCAATGGATCCGGCATCATTTCCCTTTAGCATCGACCGGTAGGTTTTCTCCGCCTCCTCCAGCCGGCCTAGCTGGGCGTACGACTGCGCGGCCATCTGGGCGGCTTCGCCGGCCTGGGCGCTGGCGGGGAATTTCTTGCGGACCTGCTCGTATTGGACCAAGGCCTTCTCGAATTCGCCGAGCGTATAGTATTGATTGCCCTTCCAGGTAAGGATCTCGGGAACCTTGTCGTCCTGCGGCGAAACGGCCAGGTAATTGTCCAAAGTCTGGAGGTAGAGATCGCTGGCGTAGGCCGAGGGCGCTTTGGTGGAATCCAGGCCCTTAAGCCCCACGTCCACGGTGCCCACGCTATCGCCCTTGGGAGCGGTCAACTTGACCTCCGCCAAGGGCGGGGCAGCGTCCTTCTTCGCATCCGCATACTGCCCGCGGAAAACCGCGCACCCGGCCAACGGCAGGGCCAAGGCCGCCCAGGCGGCGATCTTCAGAGCCCGCATTCCGTTAGGGGCTCTTAACCGGGATTCCACGCCCACCCTCCCGTTACCGCTTCCCATTGACGCCCTTCTTCTTCTTGGCTTCCAGCGCCTTCCCGAGTTCCAGCGCGCGTTGCCGGGCCGCGTCGATCTTATCGGTCGGACGCTTGCCCGTATCCGCCCCGTCGTCCACCTGGATCTTGGCGCCCTCCCCCGCCCCCTTCGGCGCTCCGCCTTCTTCGGCCTTGCGCAGCATTTCCTGCGCGGCCACGATAGCGTTGTACGCCGAGGCCTTCTTCAGCTTGTCATCGCCCATACGCGAGACCCGCATGTACTTCTTGGCCGCGGCGGCATAATCTTCCAGCGAGTAGTACGCCTCCGCCTCCTGGTATTCGTACTTGGGCAGCTTGGGATTTTCCGGATAGATGCGCAGGAAGGTCTCGAAGGCATCGATGGCTTTGCGCAGATAGGTTTCGCGCATGCGCGCGTTTTCGCCGGAGGCGCCATCCAATTGCTTAGCCTCGTACAGGTAATGGCGGGCCACCAGCTCGATGGCCTGCTCGCTCACCGAATCGGCGACATCGCGCGCGTCCTGCCTGGCCAGTTTCTTGTACCATTCCCCGTTGCGGCAATAGAGCCGGAAAATCTTCTCCCGGACTTCGGCCGCGCGTTGGTAATTCTGCTCTTTCTCGTAGGCGCGCGCCAGTTCCATGATGGCCTCGGGCATGCGCTCGTAATCGGGGTATTCATTCATCAGGGCTTCCAAGGCGCGTTTGGACCGGTCCAACCGGCCCGCCTGGGTATAAATGATGGCCATCCTATGGAGCAACTTGGCGCCCAGGCGGGCGTCGCCCAGCTTGTCGGCGAAGGCCTTGCTCTGTTTGAGGCCGCCGTCTCCCGTAGTATCGCTTTCGGCGATGGACAAGGCGGCGAACTGCAAGGCTTCGCTGGTCAGGACCGACTTGGTTTGCGAGGACACGTCCTTGTGCGCCGACTCCTCCAGGATGAAGGTGAAGGAGCTGATGGCGGTCTTATAAGCGTTGGCGCGGTAGCGGGTCCATGCCAGCTTGTATAAGGCCTGCTCGAAATACTTGGAATCGGCGTAATCCAGCACCTTATCGTAGGCCTCGGCCGCCTTCTCGAGCTGGTTGTCGTTGAAGTAATACTCGCCGATGTAGATCAAAGCCTGCTGGGCGTAGAGGGCTTGCGGATACTTGGACGCCAACTCTTCCAGGTACTTGAGGCCCGCCTTCGGCTCTCCGCGCAAGGTGCGCGAATAGCCCAGGTAATACAAGGCCGCGGGGCGGTACGGCGAATCCGGGAACTTCTCGATCAGTTCCAGCCAGGGCAGTTCGTAGGCCTCCGGATCCACGGTAGGTTCGGCCTGGGGCACGGGAAGCTTTCCGCCCGCCTGGACCTCCACCCATTGGTAGGCCGCCAGCCGCTTTTTCAGGCCATCCTCTTCCTGGCCGTAATTGAGATACCCCTTCTGGAACAGCAGCCAATCCATGATTCCGGCCGAATTCGGATCTTCGGAGAGATTGCGGATGCGCCGCAGGATTTCGTCGGACTTGCCCGAAAGGCGTTCCGATATGTCGTCGGCAAGTTTGCGGGAGTCATGCGCCAGTTCGATGCGTTTGCGCGCGAGGGCGCTGTCGCCCTTCAAGGCCGATATCTTCAGGTTCAGGCTCTTCTGGGAATACTTCAAGAGATCTTCCAGCCAAGCCTTGTGCATTACATGTATGTCCAGGGCCAAGGCGCGGCTCTCGAAGAGCTTGCGTTTGACCTGCATGCGGAACCCTAGCGTGTCGGAGCCGGCGGGCGACGCCTCGGCGTCGGCAGGCGTGGTTTCCGACAGCTTGGCCAATACGGCCTCGCGCTCCTGGTTGAAGGTGGCGTCCGAATACTCGCCGGACTTGTAATGCTCTTCCACGAAATCGCACATGCCCAATCCTTGTTGATACAGCCCTGCGATGGCTTCGGGCGAAAGCGGCTTTTGGCGCGCCAGGGCCGCATTCGCCTTTTCCAGCTTGCCCCGGATCGCCTCCGCCTGTTCGGGCGAGATCAACTTCCCGTCCTCGCGCTCCTTCAGCTTCTTTCCGAATTCCTTAAGCTGATCGGACTGCTTATCCACCTGCAAGCGGAAGTCCCATTCGCTCTTGGCCCGCAACATCACCTTGCGGATGAGGACGTTGAATCCCTCGATGGCCCACGGGTTGTCGGGATACTGGGCGATAAGCTTCTTCAAGATGAATTCGCCCGCGTCCAAATCGCCCATGCGGATATTGCTCCACACCATGCCGAAGAGGGCCTCGGCCTGGAAGCCCTCCTGATCAAGCAGGTTCTGGTAGCCCTTCAGGGCCTGCTCGTAATGGCCTTCCTCGTAGTTCAGATGGGCCAAGGCCAGTTCGGCCTCGCCATGCAGGCGCTTGTCGAGCTGGGACTCGCTCACCAAGGTAGACAGTACCCCGCGTGCCTCGGTCGTGCGCTTCTGCCGCACCAGGGATTTGGCGTATACGAAGAGCGACTTGAACCAGTGGGCGTTCTTGGCCCCTTCGGCCTCCATGATTTTCTCCAGCGTGGAGTCGCGGCCCAGGGCGTAGGCGCTTTGGACCGCGAGGTAGCGGGCCGGCGGGAAGAGCTTGCCGTCCAGGGCGTTGGCCGCCATGAACGCGGCGTACTTCGCCAGGACGGAATCGTCCTGGCGCGATTCGAACAAGGCCTGCAGCACGCCAAGGCAGGCCGGTCCATACATACGGCTATCGGCGCCGACCCTGGCATAAGCCTGGGCCGCCTTCAGGGGCTTGCCATCCACCATGAAGCCCGCCCCCAGCCAATAATCGATCTTTCCGATGGAGATGCGGCCTTGGAAACGGCCGCTGAGGCGTTCCAGATCCGCTTGCACCATTTCGATCGACTTCCCGCCCAGGCGGCCCTTGATGCGGGCCAGATCCAGGTTGGCCATCTTTTCCCATTCCGGCTTGCCGGCGCGCGCCGCCAGGGAATCCTTGTAATCGTTCAGCTCGCCGTAGAACCTTTGCGAAGCGCGTCCGGTATTGGCCATCAGGACCTTGAAGAAATCCTCTTCGATCGGGCCGGCCTGGGCCCCCGCCGCGGAGAGCCCGATGCGCAAGCGGTACTCGGCCAGCAGGGAGAACGCCTCGTTCCAACGCTTGTTGAGCTCGCGCTGCACGGTCACCAGGCGCGCGATGCGATCCACGTTGTCCTTCAGGAGCAGGTCCACCATATCGCGGTTGGGCGTTTCCTGGAGCATCTCCTTGGAGATGAAGAATGCATCGTCCAGCGGCTTCTCCAGTTCGGCCACGCGCTTGCGGGTGGAAGCCAGCTTCTTCTCCAGGCCCTCGATCATCCGATCCAGGCGCACGTCGTCCTCCGGGCCGAGATGGGTCACCTGGGTCGGGTACAGCTGGAGATCGCGGAAGTCCTCGCCCATATAGCCCAGGCGTTCCAGCTCCTCCGAGATGAGCCGCAGTTTGCGCCGTTCCTCGCGCAGCCGGTTCGCCATGGCGTCGGCCTGGGACCAAAGCGCCTTATCCGCGGAAGCGGAGGGCGTGTTCGGTCCGGGGCTGCCGCCGGCGGGCGCGCAAAGGACGGTTATAAGCACCAGGAGCAGCAGCCGCATCAGCGGCCGCCACAGCCTAGTTGAGATCGACGGCTTTGCCATCGGCCTCCTTGCGTCTCATTTCCAATCGCCTCTTTCTTTCCGCCGCATCGAGCTGTTCGGCATCGATAGCGGGCTGGGACAAGGTCTCGTCCAGGTTCACGCGCTTGCGCTTGTCCTGGTAGCGTTTGAGCAGGAACGAGCGGTACAGCTCGCTCGAGGGCTGGGTGAACCAAAGCGGATAACGGACCTGCCAGAACACCTTCCACTGGGGGAAGAAGGGCGAATACCCGTCGGTCGCGCCCGCTTGGCAAGGATTGTTCACGGCGCTGCACGGGCCCAACTCGGGGCCGCGATCCGAACTCAGCAACCAGGCCATGCCTCCCTGCAACTCCAGCCCGTTCTTGTATTTCAGCTTGGCGCCGGCGTTGGCGTAGACCGGCGTCTCGCGGATATTCACGTCGAAGGTTTTGCCAACCACGTAGAAGCGCTTCCAATCGCCGTAGGCGCGGCCATACAGCTCGCTGCGGATCTTTTTCATGATCTGGACCGTGAAAGGCTGGGCCTCGACTTCGGCGAAGAAGTCCGTGCTATAGGTTTTCATTTCCACCCCCAGGGAAATGGGAAGGGTGGAGAAGTCCTGATCGGGGATCTGGACCTTGCGCTTGCCCGCTTTTACGCGCGCCGCATTATCGTTGTTCACGTAGGAAGCGAATTCGCCTTCCCATGCCAGGTTCCCGTACAGCTTGAAGGGCAGCCAGGAGGAGATGCGGATCAGCTCCAGATCGGCGGAGGTCGTGAACTTCCACGAGGTGATGGTCTGGTCGTTGCCGAGGATGAAACCCTCGGGCCCGAACCCTTCCGTCTTCACGCGGTAGCCGTCGGAAGGGAAGTTGTCCATCATCACCTTGCGCAGCTCGGCGGTCTCCGCTAGCCCCAGGAAACGCAGGGACTTGTTGTCGGGCGTCGTCAGCTTGGCGCGCGCATACATGAAACCGGGCTGGAGGACGTAAGTAAGGGCGTTGAGGCCTCCGGAAACGTCCAGGTAATCGGTGAGACCGTAGTTCAATTCCACGTGCGGCAGGATAGGCGGGATCTTCTGGGCTGCGGCGTTGTCCCATAGGAAGGACCGGCCATAAATGGACAGATGCAGATTTCCCTCCCCCGCGGTGGACGAGGACATGGACGTTTGCAACCCGTCCTGGCGGGAGCGCAGGGTTTGGCCGAAGGCGGCCTGGGCCAACCCCAATAGGGCGATGAGCAACGCGTTCTTCATTGCAACAAGTCCTCGATCTGTTTCAACTCGCCGCGGATCTGCTTACGCTTCTCAACGGCCTTATCCTGGTCGTCGTCCAATACGCCCTTCATGTCGTCCTTGGACGGGGTCACCGACTTACGTTCCTCCAGGCTGATCTCATCGAGCTTCAGCCCCGCTGGGCCGGCGGCCGAATCCTTCGCCGTCGCCTTGGGTCCGGGATTCTTGGCCGCCGCCAGGCGCAGCCGCTTGCGCTCCTCATCGTTGAAGATGAGGGCGCGGATGGCCTCGGCGCGGGTTTCGTTGTAGACCAGCGGGGACTGGAACCCGATGGCGATGCGCGGCGGTTTGTTCGCCGCCCGATCGTAGAACGAGATGGGGTGCACCGGATCCAGGCTGGCTTCGGCGGTGAAGCTGATGCGATTGCCCAGCATGGTCCGGTACCCGACGCCCATTTCGTAGAACGGGGCCAGGAAGCTTTTGGCCGGGTCGGGATTGAACCGGGTGGCCAGCGGGCGGTACAGCAGGGTCGAAACCCGCGCCCAGTAGCCTTTCCGGTTGCCCTTGTACTCCGCCGCGAACGCGAAGCGGTGCTGCGTATAGGCGTGCGCCAGGGTGTAATCGTCCAGGTTGGAATAATTGAAGTAGCACTTCAGCGGCAGGGTCGGCATCACCTTGATCCAATCCAGATCCGCCATGACGGTGAAGAACAACAACGGATCGAATCCCGGCGTGGTCGCCCCGCGGGAATAGATGTCCTCTTCCGTCGACAAGGTCGCGTTCAAGGCCACCCCGAACCCGAACACGCGCAGGTTGTCGTTACCCGGCATCGTTAATTGCAGACGCGCCGTGGCGGCGCCCAGCTTTTCCCCGTCCCAGGGAACGCCGGACACCTCCAGGTGCAGGAAGTTCGCGAGCCCGATGATCCCGCCCACCTCGGGCACCATCACGAGTTCACGCTGCAGACGATTTCCCGACCCGTACAGCAGGCGGAAATCATCGCGGTAAACCGTGTCGACCTGCTTCGCGAGCACGTCGTTGGCGACCGGCCGTATGCGGAAGTACGAACTCAATCCGCCCGTAAGCCAGATGTCCCCGAGCCCGACGGTGTTGGACGCCTGCATACCCGGCACCGCTTCGGCGCGGGATCGCATTTGCGCGGCCATGCCCGTCTGGGCGAGGAGTCCGACCGATACGAGCAAGACGAATGCCTTACTCATCGTTGACCGGCCTCAAGGTATCGGGCTTGAAGGTTTTGCCTTCGCGTTTGCGCCTTCGCTGGTGCTCGCGGAGTTGCTCGATCTCCTCGGGGGAGAACAAGCGCCATCCGCTTGAGTTGGTGCGGAATCCCGCGAGCGCGGGATTCTCCTCCAGCCAACGCTTCAGGGTGGAGACGGAGACGCGCAGCGCCTTCGCCACCTGCCCGGTGGTGTGAAAGGGTTGTTGATGGGAATTGTTCAGGCTGTACATCTGAACCTCCGTTTTAGGGACGTGATCTGATCCTACCGGGCGGAGGCCGTAAGCCCGTATTTTTTCAAGGGGTTAAACCGCCCGCGAAACCCTCCGATGAACGGTTCGCAAAGCCGTCAGAAAAGCGGCAAAACATGCCGTAAGGAAAACCCTTAACAACCCCGCCGGAGAACCGTTCGCCGACCCGTATTCCAAGCCGAATGAAGGCCTATCTGCGCAGACTTCCCTAGGGAATCCGTCCCGCCCATGCAAGGAGCCCAAACCCCTCCATCCCCCTCCAAAAGGCAGATAGGGCTTTCCCGGGCAAGAGGGTTGCGCCACAAGGGGCGAATGGAGGATGATTGAATGGCCCATGGGGGCCTAAAAACCCAAGCGAGGTTGTCTGATGCCGTTCCTGAAATCCTATTCTCCCCTCTTGGTTGCCGGAGCCGTCCTTTCCCTGTCATCACCCGTGCGGGCCCAGGACAACGCCCTCGGCAAGGTTTCGGACAATCTCTACGAGATCAGCAAACCGCATTTGAAGGATCCCCTGCAATGGCCCAGCATCTGGAGCTTGGATCCCCAGGTCGGCCTCCCGGTTGGATTACAACCGATACGGAAATCACAAACTCAAGATCAGGGATCGGGCGAAGCGGAGGTAGGGAAATCCGCCAAGCCGAAGAATGATTGGCGATCGAGCGAGGAGCGCCGGACCCGCGGCTACCTGAAGAAGGTGGGGCCGCTGATGCCCGATGAGAAAGAAGATCTCGCCCCCCTGGACGCCCCCAAGCCCGTCCAGGCCGGCCCCGTGAAGCATTACCTCTCGCAATCCATCGCCCTTATCGCCCCCATCCTGGCCGAGCCTTCGCGGGGGGCCTATTTCCCGGGCGAATGCGGGCTTACCTATAGCTCTTCCAACGAATCGGAGATCTTGCAGATGTTCGACGAGGTGGTCCTCGAGGTAGGCCAGGACGCGGGGGTAAAAGCGGGCGATCTGTACCGGACTTACGAGGTGGGAGAATCTTACCGCACCTACGGATCGGGCCGCGGATTGGGCCGGCTGATTGAAACCAACGGCATCGTCGAAGTGATGCGGGTGGGGCGTAAGAACGCGACCGCCCGGCTGGTCAAATGTTACGGGACCATCTCGCGCAACACCCGCGCCTGTCCCTTGTCCTCGCCCCCGGAAGTGGCCGCCTCGTCCTACCAGGTCGCCACCGACGGTAAGTTGGCTTCGCAAGTGGTCTGGGTGGCCGGCGATCAGCAATTTCCGCAACCTTACGCCTACGCCATCGTCGACCACGGGTCCGGCAAAGGCTATCGGCCGGGCGACATGGTCCTTTTCCTCAACCGCTCGGGCGGGAAAATCACCGACAAGGTGCTGGGGGACGGAATCGTGGTCCATGCGGGAGAAAAATCGTCCACCATCCTCATCCGGGACCTGCTGCCGGGCATCATCAACCGCGGCGATTACGCCGTGATCGTGCAAAGCGCAGTCCTTTAACCGTCGCCGCATAGGCCGAACCATCGGCATTTTATAGTTTTCCATGGGAATCCCGTCCTGGATCCGAATGCGCCTTCACGGGGCGCCTGACCTGCGCGGTTCTCGCCTATGACGACCTTCCTCCTCAACTTCTTCTACGCGGTGGCCATCGATAGGCAAACGCAAGAGCCGAGGCGCGTGGTGTTTTTCCTCCTGTACTACGTGATCGGATTCTTCGTGGCGTTTATCGTGCTCACCATGGTGCTGTTGTGCCTGGAGGTGTACGATTTCCCCTTCGCCCGGAATTTCATCTACCGGGAACTGGGGGAGCACGTGCTCTTGGGGTTGGAGTCCGTACTGTTCTGAGCGGGCCGCGGTGAACTTCTTTTACAAGCACCTCTACCCCATATTCCTCCTGAGCATCCTGGTGCCCGGGCTCATCCTCGCCTACTTGAGCTTCCGCACGGTCAAGGACGAGCGCATCTTGATCGAAAAGTCGCTGGAAAACCGCAATGAGGAATTCGCCGATGCGGTGCAGGGCGTGCTGGACAAGACCAAGGCCGAACGCTTGGCGCGCCTGCAAGAGCAATTGCAACGCTCCAGTTCATCGTCCACGCCGGACAATTACCTGTTCCTGGGAACCGACTTGCTCGAAAATCCCCTGGTTCAATCGCTGGCCATCTTCCGCGGCGACGATATGGTTTTCCCGCGCCGGTTGGCCTATGGCGATAGCCTGCCTCCGGCGCCGGCCCAGGCCCAACAGATCGCCGGACCCGCGGTGGAAGCCGCTCCCGTGGCCATGATCCCAACGCAGGCCCCGCTCCCGGCCCAGGCCAGCTTCGAGGATCTCGATCTGCCTCCGCGCGCGCAAGAAGCGGTGGAAGCCATCCAGGCGGAATACCGGGCGGGCCGCTACCTGCACGCCGCGCGCATGATCCGCGCCTTCTCGCATACATCCGACACCCTCTTTTCCACTCGCGCAGGCTCGTTGTACCGCTATGGACTTTGGCTAGTGGAGATCAAATGCCTGATCGCGCTCAACCTCACCGAAGAGGCCGTCACGCGCGGGCGGGAGCTGATCCAGGCCTTGCTGCGCGGCAACGGATTCTCCAGCTACCACCAGGTCAAGTTCTACCTCAGCGAAACGGTCAACCTCCTCACCTCGGTGGAAACCCTGCCCCGGGAAATCCGGGATTACTTCTGGTCCGTGCACCAGAAGGCGGAGATTTACCTCGTGAACGCGGAGTTCATCGGGCAAGAGTGGAAGGTCCCGCCGGAGCAGCTCATGCGCGCGCAGGCCCTGGATTCCCAGAACCCCATCCAGATCGAATACCTCGAAGGCATACCCTACCTGATCATCGGCTACCCTTGGCTGGATCGGGAGACCCGGGTGATCGCGCGTTTGAACGAATCGGTGTTCAACGAAGCGGTGCAAAGCGAGATCCTGCAATCCAAGAAGAGCGCTTGGAAGGCCATGGCTTTCGCGCTCGTCTCCGCGCGGGACCAGGTGGTTCTGACTACGGATTCGCTCAGCGATCGCAAGGTGGCCATGGAACGGAACCTGGCCGGCGAGTTCCCCGCCTGGAAGCTCGTCATCTTCAAGATGAAGGACAGCGAAGTGATCGCCTTGGGCCGGCGCAAGCTCACCTTGCTCTATTCCCTGGTGGCCTTCTCCCTGGCCATCTTGCTCATCGGCAGCTTCTCGGTGTTGCAGGGATTGCGGAATGAACGCCGCCTGGTGCGCATGAAGTCCAACTTCCTCTCGGCCGTCTCCCATGAGCTCAAGACCCCGCTGACGGCCATCCGCATGTTCGCGGAGATCCTGGAGAGCGGACGGCAGACCCAGGAAGACAAGCGGAAACGTTATGCGTCCCTCATCGGCGAGGAGGCGATGCGCCTGCACGGGATGATCGAGGGCATTCTCGATTTCACCCGCCTGGAGGAAAACCGATCCAAGCTCGATTTCAGCGACATGGATCTGGCCAAGGCGGTGCAAGAGGTGGCGGGCCTGATGGCCGCCGCTTTCGATAAGGCGGGCATCCGCCTGGTCCTGAATCTGGATCCGGGCGGGATCATCCATGGGGACTTCGACTCCATCCGCTCGGTGGTGCAAAACCTGCTGGAGAATTCGCTGAAATACGGCAAGCCGGGAACCGCGGTGGAAGTGCGGCTCGAGAACGGGCCGGACCGGGTCTTGCTTCGCGTGAAGGATCAGGGGATCGGGATCTCGGGAGCGGATTTGAAGCATATTTTCGATAAGTTCTACCGCGCCGGGGACGAGATGACGCGCAAAACCAAGGGCAGCGGGCTGGGGCTCGCCATCGTGAAGCAGATCCTGGACTCCCATGGGGCGCAGATCAAAGCCAATAGCAAGTTGGGGGAAGGGACCGAAATGATCATTACCTTCTTCAAAGGCAAGGCGGCCCGTCACGAGCATCGGGCCAAACCGGGAATCGAAGGGGATACAGATGCATAAGATCCTGATCGTGGAGGACGAAGAAGCCATCCGCCTGGGGCTCGCGGACTTGCTCGAGATCGAAGGGTTCTCCGTCGACGTCGCGTTGGACGGCGAAGAGGCCATGGAGAAGGTGAAGAGTTTCCAGCCTCACCTCGTCATCTTGGACCTGATGCTGCCCAAGGCCAACGGGTATGACGTCACCCGTTTCATCCGCAAGTCGTACCCCCAGACCTTCATCCTCATGCTCACCGCCAAGAACGAGGAGATCAACAAGATCCAGGGCCTGGAAATCGGCGCGGACGATTACGTGACCAAGCCTTTCTCCGTGTTCGAGCTGATGGCCCGCGTCAAGAGCATGTTGCGGCGCGTGAACCAGGATCCCGTCCCCTCCCCCGCGGCTTCCCCCGACGTATTGGAATTCGCCGATGTGCACGTGGACTTCCGCAAGTACGAAGCCTCCCGCGGGGGCAAGCCCATGGAACTCTCGGCCAAGGAATTCCAGATCCTGAAGTATTTCGCCGCGCGTAAAGGCGAGGTGGTGACGCGCGAAGATTTGCTGCAAGCCATTTGGGGCTATTCGCCGGACAACATGCCGACCACGCGCACCGTAGACAACCAGATCGTTAAGCTGCGCCAGAAGATCGAAACGGACACGGAGAATCCGGTCCACATCAAGAGCGTGCGCGGCGTAGGCTACAAATTCGACCCCCAGGCATGAAACGATTCCCTTTTCCGGCCCTGGCCCTGATGGGAGCGCTCTGCTTCCCCATCGTTTCCCTCCGCGCCCAGGACCGCGATCTCGGCTACAACTCCGAGCAATTGGAGATCGAAGCCGCCCGGCATCTCTTCCGCATCGAAGGCAACCCCGAAGCCGCGAGCAAGCGTTTGCAGGCCTTGCTGGCGGGATCGCATAACGAAGAAATCCTGACCCAGGCGCGCTTCCTGCTCGGACGCATCTTGGACCAGGCGGGAGCGATGGGACCCGCCGCGGAGGCCTACCGCGCGGCCCTCAACGGCCGCGGGCTGCAAGCTCCGGAAAAGCTTTGGTTGTTCAAACGCCTGCTGGCCATGGATCCCTCTTCGGTACGCCCCGCGGTAATGGACGCCTCTGCGGAATCGGGCCCCTCGCATATCTTCCCGGCGTTGCGCGGCAAGCGCACCGTCTACGCCCTCGAATTCCGCGGCCCTCCCGACGGCCAATGGGAGCGCGCCAAGGAGCTCGGATGGCAGGATGAAAACGCCGACTACCACCCCTTCGACCTGCGTCTCACCGGGCGGGAAGAAGTGCTGGACGCCGATCCCGAACGGGTGCTGGTGCTGAACCAGGAATCCCGGCGCGTAGCCCTCCTGCCCCTGGGGGAAGACTCTTCCGGTAAGCCCCGGGCCGAGGTCGCGGCGGGCCCGCGTATCGATGCCGGAGCCTTGTTGGCAGGCGAGACCGACGCCTTCCTTTTGGTCGGATCCGGTTCGCTGCGCGTCTTCCGCGCCGGTAAGCTGGCCTGGGAGACGCCTTTGGAACAGGAAGGCTGCGTCTGGACGGCCGCCCCCGATCGCACGCCGCGCGGCATCCTGCAATGCGCGGACAACCAAATCTACCTGGCCGACTTCCGCAAGAAATCCCTAAAACCCTTGCCCGGCATCTCGGACAAGGCCTTACAGGTGGCTTGGCAAGGCGAGTATCTGGCCGTCCGTTACATCGATCGCTTTGAGGTCCGCAAGGCCCCGGGCTTCGAAACGGTCAAGTGGGCCATGCCCGGCCTACTACAAGAAAAATTGGTCCTAGGCGGGGACCGCGCTTATCTGGTCACCGCCAAAGGGCAGATCAAGGCCTATGATCTCCCCACCGGGCATCTGGACTGGCAACGGGAGGCCCAAGCCAGCCAACTCGCGGTATTCGGCGATGACTTGTTCGCGACCACCTTCGCCCAATCCGTGGCGGCTTTCGACTCGCGCGGCGAGCCGCAATGGAGCTACGAGTTCGGCTGGGATCACGAGCCGGCCTTGCTCCCCAACGAGGAATGGCTGGCCCTCCATTTCCCCGACGGGAGGCGCATCAAACTCAATCTCGGGCTCCTGCGCGTAACGGGCAACGCCAACGGCTTCAAGTTCATGGACTTCCGGGCCCGCGAGGCCGAAAAGGACTGGAAGGGCGCTCTCGGGGCCCTGAGCCAGGTCTTGACCCTGGAGCCCGGGAACGGCGAGGCCTGGCGCTTGCGCGCCGACGCCTTGCGGCAAACGGGAGCGCCCCGCGTCCAGCAAACCCAGGCTTGGATCGAAGCCGCGCGCTCCCAGGCCACCCCCAGTTGGTCCAACGGCACCGTGCTCAAAGCGCTCTCCGGGAATTTGGGGGCCAACTGGGTGTGGAAACGCCAATACGGCCCCAAGTTCTACCCCAACCTTATCCCCCACAAAGAGTTGTCCTTCTACCTGGAAAACGACAACCAGACCTTGGTCCTCCTCAACCACGAGACCGGGGAATTGTTCAACTCCTTCCGCTTCTCGGAAGAGCTGGACATGAAGGTCGCGCTTTGGAAAAACGACACCCTCTGCGTCAGCAGCCCTTCGCGCATCTATCTCTTATCCCCGTCCTCGGGTTCTGGAGGCCTCGGGCAAATCCCCCTCAAGAATCCCGTCTGCCAGGCGCAAGCCCTCGCCGGCGGAATCGTCTATAGCGATTGGTACGGCGGGCTTTCCTTCATGGGCCTGCCCGATCGCACTCTTCGTTGGGAGAGGCAGTTGGGCCAAAGCGGGCTTTACCTCGGCAAATCCCGCACCGCCGACTACCTCGATGTCGTCGATCTGGAAGGCCACTACTTCGCGGTCCAGCCCGCATCCGGAAAAGTCCTATGGCAGGCCCGCCTGCCCGCCGGGACCATCACCGAGACCTTCTCCAACAAGGACTTCATCTACGCCGGCTATAGCCAAGGAACCTTGGTGGCCATCGACCGGAACAAGCAGGCGGTCGCTTGGTCCGTCGATTTCGGCGAACAGATTTTCAGCCTCTCCGGCAATCGCGACAATACCCTGGTTGTCACCACGGCTTCCAAGAAGCTGGCCTGTGTGCAGGCGCAGACGGGCGCCATCCTCTCCGAAGTCCGCATCCAATCCTATCTGTTCAACCGGCCCACCGTCTTCGATCATGGGTATTGGATCGGGACCACCGAACCGGCCTTGGAAAAGCGGAATTTCAACCATGAATTGATCTTGAAATACAAGTTGCCCGATCTCCCCGGCAGCCCCATCCTGTTCGGCAACTCGGTGTTCATCGGGACCCTGGACAACTTCATCCTAGGATTCCCTTCCCAGCCCTGAATTACTCAGCCGCGCATCCGCATAATTTCCGCAATACCGCCCCGCGATTTTTTATCTATTGGGCATGGTCAAATCCCGCTACTTGGTCCCCAATCTGTTCACCGGGCTCAATTTCATGCTCGGGATCTTCTCGATCATGGTCATGCACGAAACCTTCACCAGCCCCGACCCGGGCCGCCCCATCCTCGGTTTCGGAAAGGCGCCGTTGATCCTGGCCTCCTGGATGATCATTTGGTGCGTGCTCTTCGACAAGCTGGACGGTTTCGCCGCCCGCATCCTCAAGGCGTCCTCCGACTTCGGGGCCCAATTCGATTCCTTGGCGGACATGGCCGCCTTCGGCATCGCACCCGGATTCCTGGTGTACTTCTACCTGCAAACCCTGGACTACGAATGGTTCGCGGGCCACCGCCCCCTCATGCTGGTTTCCGTTTCCGTATACATGCTCTGCGCCTCAATGCGGCTGGCGCGCTATAACGCCATCGACTCCGAAGAGCTGGTCAACTATTTCCACGGCCTGCCTTCCACCTTCGCGGGAGGCTTCATTTCCATGAGCGTAATCCTCTTCGCCAAACACGGATTGGCCGGCCGCATCCCGGGAAGCCTGCTCATCCTCCCCTTGCTCCTCATCTTCGCCGGCATCCTCATGGTTAGTCCGCTTTACCTGCCCAAGCTCGTCGCGCGTAAGAACAAGCTCTTCAATCTCGTCCAAATCATCCTCATCATCGTCGGGTATATTTGCGGCTTCGGAATGGTGATCCCCGAGATCCTCTATGGGATCCTCCTGCTCTACGGCGTGTTCGGATTCGGCATCGGCTTCCTGCAAAAAGGCATGATCGAGGGCGCCGCTTCCACCCCCAACACCGACTAGGATATTCCCCCGACTAGGACTTTACCCAAGCCGATTCCGATTCTGCGCCGCGGAACCGGATTCCGCGCCTCGCGGACTGGCCTTTCATGGATTACAGTCCGCCAACTCCCGCGGCGGACCCGCTTCCGGGCGCGCCAGACACCAGGCTTCCGGCTTGGCCCTTTGGCTTAACTCCGTCGCCGAGAGCCTTGTAATCCACCCCTCCTTCATAGGAAGGGCGGTGGCAGAATCGGCCGCGGCGGAAGAATAGCGCAAGCTGTCCAGCAACAGGGAATCCCCCGCGCACAAGAGCAGCAGGGACGAAGCCGTGTTCACCAGGGAAAAATCGGCATAGGCGTAGTCCGCCTGCACGGCCGGCCGGCCGAAAACCAGCGAGCCCCCGGGAGGCAGGGCCGCCTGCGAGGGAAAAGCGTACGACCGCGTGGCTCCCGCGCCCCGGTCCCGGGCCAAGCGGCACCCGGACAACGCTAAGGTATCCGCGCTGCGATTGAACACCGAAAACCATTCGCCTTGCGAACCCGAATCCTGCTCGGCCGGCGCGGCATAGAAACCCGAAACCACGATTTCCCCGGCGTGGAGCGGCGCGCGGCGGGCAGCCGGAAATCCGGTCCGGACCAACGCCTGCTTCGGGGCCGCGAGCCCTAAGGACAAACCCGCGGAAGCCTGGGTAGGCAGCAGGGTGAGATCCCAATCCGCCTCTTCTCCCAAGGGCAAGAGCACATCCGCCCGGTCGGCGCTGTAAAGCTGGCGTCCGGCGCTATCGGTCAGCGCCATGGACACCTGATAGCGGATATCGCCCGGTACCTCGTCCACCCGGAAGGATCCGAATTCGTCTACCACATCGAGGTCAGCGGAATACTCCCCCGCCGTTCCCTTCAAGATCAATTGGCCTCCGCGTATCGGCGCCGGTAGCCCAACGGGAAGATGGAAGCGCGAAACCACCCGGGAGAATTGCGGATCGCAGCGCAAGGAGGCCTCCAGGCGCGCCTCAAGTCGAAATGCGAATTGGCCTTTGCCGATGTAGAGAATCTTTCCTTGGCGGAAAAGCCAGGCGCTCACCAAGCGATCATCGCCGGCAGGCAATCCTTCCAAATCCACCGTCAGGGAATCGCCGCCACGCGCGAATTCGATGGGCGCCATATCCTCGCCCGTAATGCGGATCCGTACCGAATCGATTTCCGGAATCGCCTCCGCCTGCGACTTTAAAAGCGCAGCCGGGGCCAGGGATAATCGTAATCCGGCTCCCGCCCCGCCCCCGGTCGTGCCTCGCCCTCCATCCTGGATGCATCCCCAAAAGCCTGCGCATGCCATCGCCGCGCCTACCCGTAGCCCTCTCATGCCAGCCATCCTGATCACGCTCATCATCCGCCCCTTTCCGGCGACGCGACCCGCGCCGCTTCAACGGGAAGGATAAGCGCGCGCGGCGGCCGCACCGGTGCGCGCGGCCACGGGCGAAGCGCGAAGGCCAACTCGATTCGTTCCCCTCGGGAACGGTAATTATATTCTTCCCATGCGGGTCACTTTCCTCGGCACGGGCACTTCCCACGGCATTCCCGTGATCGGCTGCTCTTGTCCGGTCTGCACCTCCCCTAATCCCAAGAACCGCCGTAACCGCATAGGCGTCTGGCTGCACGATGGGCCAGCCCACCTAGGCCGCGACCTTTCCGATAGGGTGCGCGGGACGGCTCCCGAAGCCGGCGCTTCCCGGCCGCCAGAAATCCCGCGCGGACTTTCCGCCGTGATCGACGTATCGAGCGAATTCCGGACCGCGTCCTTGGCCAACGGACTCAAGCATCTCGATTTCGTCCTGCTCACCCACTCCCATAGCGACCATGCCTCGGGCTTGGACGACCTGCGCATCTTTTCCCAGGCCAGCGGCAAAGCCATGCCCATCTACGCCGACAAGCGCACCTTGGATGAGATCCGGCAACGGTTTTCCTATGCCTTCGACGAGCGCAAGGCCTACGGCGGCGGCGTCCCCCAATACGAATTGCGCCCGGCCGCCCAGCCCTTCCGCGAAGGTAACTGGACGGTTACCCCGCTCCCCGTCATGCACGGGCCCGATCCCATCCTCGGTTTCCGCGTCGGCAATTTCGCATTCATCACCGACGTGACGGTCATCCCCGAAGCCACGCTTGATCTGCTCCAGGGTCTGGACGTGCTCGCCTTGGACTGCCTGCGCCCGCGCCCGCATACCACCCACCTCTCTTTCGATCAGGCGGTGGCCTACGCCCGCCGCATCGGCGCCCGGCGCACTTTCATGATCCACATGACCCACGATTTCGAGCATGACGAGTTGGAGCAGATGCTGCCCGCGGGGATGCGGGCGGCCTACGACGGGTTGACCGTGGAGATCGCGGACTAGATTTTTCGGGGCGCGTCGGGCCATCGCTAGTGTGCTTTTCGCGCGCTGAGTTCGGGCGACCGCATGGGGTCGCGGTCCGCGGTCGGGGTTGGGCGGGGAGCGCGCGTTGACATCTGGTCCCGGGCGGGGCCGGGGCTCGAGTCCGCCTGCAACGCTCGCTTACCTATTGCTCGTTCTATCCACGGCCTGGAAAAGGAGGCGCCCGCGGAAAGCAAACTGCCGGTCGCTCACCGGCTGCCGCGGGCTTTCTTTTCTGCGCGGTCGAAACCCTTTCCCAGGCCGTGGGCGCTCGCAATTCGGCGGACCCGAGCCCCGGCCCCGCCCTACCCCGCAGGAACGCGCGATCCACGCCCAACCCCGTCCGCGCTTCGCGGGCCATGGGCTTTCACGAATTCACCCCAATGACCCCGCGCGGACCGACTCGGTCGATTTGTCCGCGCGCTCTACGGGTTTTCCCGGGGGGAAGAATGGGAAGGTGGGACACTCTACGACGATCTCGAATGAACCTTAGCCAACTCTTTGAACCTAAACCAACCGGTTCGGTTAGGTTAGGAGCTTGCGTTTGAATTCGTTGAAGGATTGGTTTTTCTTGTCGCGGTCCGATAGGATGGGGACGATGCCTTGGAGGGGCCAGGCTACGGCGAGTTCGGGATCGTTCCAGGCGATCCCGGCTTCGGTGGATGGGTTGTATAGGTTGGAGCATTTGTATTGCACTTCAGCGGTCTCGGAAAGGACTAAGAAGCCATGGGCGAAGCCGACCGGGATGAAAATCTGCATCATTCCGGTATCGTCCAATTCGGCGCCGTAGTGGTTTCCGAAGGTGGGCGACGATGGGCGGATGTCCACGGCCACGTCCCAGATTTTACCGCGGGTACAGCGGATGAGCTTGGCCTGCCCCGGATGGGTTTGGAAATGCAAACCGCGCAAGGTGCCGCGCGTCGAAGCGCTATGGTTATCCTGCACGAAGGCGTCCCGGATGCCCGCCGCTTCGAAGGCGGACCGGTTATAGCTTTCCTGAAACCATCCGCGGTCATCCCGGAAAACCTTCGGAGAGAGCAGGAGCAATCCTTCCAATGGCGTCTTTATCGCATCCATGGCGCGCAAAAGTAGCTAATCGGGCCCGGCCAGGGCCGGCCATGATTGAAAAACGCCCCTGCATTTGCCATTTTACCGGAAGCATGGCGGCACGCGTTTCGATCTGGGCCAAAGCCGCCCTCGCCGTTGGCGCTCCCCTATTCGTCTATTCCGTTTGCGAAGTGGTCCTGTGGGCCGCCGGTGTCAAGCCCTTGAGCCTTACCGAAGATCCCTTCGTGGGTTTCGCCGCCTCCCAACCTTTGTTCATCCGCGGCAGTGGCGACAGCTCCGGCCTCATGGTCACCAATCCGGTGAAGTTCACGCACTTCAACGCCCAATCGTTCCCGATCAAAAAAGCCCCGGGGACCTTCCGTATCTTCACCGTAGGCGGGTCCACCTGCTATGGCCACCCCTGGCGCGATCCGGTCTCCTTCAGCGGCTGGTTGCGCGATCTGTTGCCTAAGGCCGACTCCAGCCGCAAATGGGAAGTCATCAATTGCGGCGGCATCAGTTACGCGAGCTACCGCGAAGCCATGCTCATCGCCGAGGCCATCCAATATCAGCCCGATCTCTTCCTCGTCTATAGCGGGCATAACGAATTCCTGGAAGAGCGCACTTACCGCGGCACCACGGGCATGCCCAAGTTCATCCGGGAGCTGAGCGGCCTGCTCGAGCATACGCGCACCTACTCTGCCTTGCGCCGCCTGACCCGTCCGGGACCTAAGCCCGTCGCCGCCGAAGCCAAGGCGGGGGAGCGCAACGCCCGGGGAGCCTCGTTCCAGATGGCCGGCGAAGTGGACGATATCCTCGCCAATACCGTCGGTCCCACCTCCTATACCCGTAACGATACCCTGCGACAGGATATCTTCGCGCATTTCCGGGCCTCCCTGGGCCGTATGGCCGACATGGCCCATTCCGTCGGCGCCGAGGCGATTTTCCTGACCACCCCGGGCAACGAAAAGGACTGCTCGCCTTTCAAGAGCGAACCCAAACCAGGCCTCTCCCCGGACGATGCCGGCCGCATCGCCGACTTTCGCCGCCGCGCCCAAGGCGCCCCTCCCGCGGTCGCCGCCCGGCTACTGGATTCCGCCGCCGCCCTGGACGATCGCGATGCCGCCTTGCTCTTCGAAGCCGGCAAGGCTGCTTATGCCGCGGGCCAGTTCCCGAACGCCAAGCGCCTCTTGCAGAAATCCCTCGACGAGGACGTCTGCCCCTTGCGCGCGCCCACGCCTCTGCGCGCCATCGTGCTGGAAACCGCGCGCGAGCATAAGGCCCAGGCCCTCGACTTCTCGGCCTTGCTGGAAAAGAAAACCCGCTCCGATTCCGGCAACGACGTATTAGGGGAGCCCGATTTCGTCGACCACGTGCATTTGTCCATCGACGATTACCGTTATATGGCCCTTGCCATCCTGGGTAAAATGGCCTCCCTGGGCATGGTCAAGGCCTCTCCCGGATGGGACGAAAGCGCTTTCAAGGGAAATCCGATCGTGGACACCGTGGCCGCCCGGGTCATGTCGCGCATGGGGCCGCGGGAGCTGGGCGAAGGACTACATAATCTGGCCAAAGTGGTGAATTGGGCGGGCAAGCACGACGATGCGGCCCGGATCGCGGAGCGCGCCCTGGCGGTGGACACCGAAGGCTTGGAAGCCATCTGGAGTTCCCTTTTCGTAGGCGCGGCCCGGGAGCGCGCGGGACGCGAGGCGGAAGCCATTCCGCAGTACCGGCGGGCGGTGCGACTGGATACCACCAATCCGATGTCGCACCATTACCTCGCCGACGCTTTGGGCCGCTTGGGGGATCGCAGCGGCGCCGCCTCCGAATACGCGAAGGTCGTCGATCTGGATCCGGGCGATGCGGACGCCCAGGGCAAATTGGGGATCTTGCTCGCGACGGGCGGGCGGCCGGTGGACGCCGTTCCCCATCTGCGCGCGGCCCTGAACCAAATGCCCGACCGCGCCGACCTCAAGACAGCCTTGGGCGATGCCCTGTTGAAATCAGGGGACGCGGGCGAAGCCGAATCGGATTTCCGGGCCGCCCTGGCCCGCAATCCCCGGGACGCCCGCGCCCTAGCAGGCCTGGCGCATATCGCCGAGGCCAAAGGCGATATGGCGGGAGCCATCAATCTCTACGCCCAAGCCTTGGCCATCGATCCCGATCTCACCGAAGCCCGGGCGGCTTTGAGCCATGCCTTGGGCGGGATGCCTTCCGCGCATTAGGCGCCGCAATGCGGGCGTGCCAGCGCGATCGGGCCGGTTAAAGCAAGTCAGGGTTATTCCTTCCCATTACTGATCCAGGATTTCCAGGAACTCCTGATTGAGCAGGGCGCCCGCCTGCTTGGCTCCCGTGCCGCTTAAATGCATGTCGTCGTAGGCATCCGAGTCCGCAAATGCATGATCGCCGTTCTGGTTGAGATCGATCAGGTGGAAGCCGGGATACTTCGCCTGAAGGGCGGAAAGTTGCTCCAGGATATGGCGGGCCGTGTCCCAGCTGGGGCCCCAAACGCTAAAGCTGTGCATGCCCTTATAGGCCGGGCTTTGCGGGAAAACCACGAACGCCACTTGAACGTTCCGTTGCGACAAATCCGCCACCAGACGCTCCAGAAAGGAGAAATTATTCTGATACTCGGCATCGGAAACGTCCCATTCCGGCCCGGCCCATTCCGGCAGATTGCTGCCCCAACCGTTGCTGGGAAATGAGTATAAGCCCAGGGAATCGATGCCCAGGCTCGGGTAAGGCGCGCTCACCGCCAGATCCCTGTAACCCGACGGCAATCCCAATGGCCAGAAATCATGGTTCTCATCGTAGACCAGGCCCTTGCTGCCCTCCACCGCATTGCTCCAACTGAAGTCGTTATCATGGAGGTTAAGCCAGCCAAGGGGAACGCTGATGGCGACCAAACGCAACTTCGGGCAACGCGTCATCACGTAATGCCGCAAGACGAAATCCACGCCCTTCAAATCGCCGGCCCCATAAGCCAGGTTGAAACCCTTTACGCACGTCACCTGGGAGGGATCCAAACCGTCCGTCATTTGCGAGCTGCCGACGAACGCCGCTTCGAGCTGATCGTTGTTTTCCCAAAAGAGGTGCATCTTGCACGCGAAAACCTCCCGCGTGGCGGTGGTCAAAGGATCGTCGTACCAACCCAGGCTATCCGCGGACAACCCGCCCTGGGGAAGGCCACGCGCGGAGCCGAGCCAAAACGCGGGCTGCATGATCTGGGTACCGGTAGCGATCCGTAGCGTCGTCGAATCTTTCAAGTCGAGCAGATAAAGGTGCCGGCGCGCTTGGCTGGCGTCCGTCGCCCCCGTCACCGCGATGTCCGGATCATTTGTCCACTCCAGATCCTCGAAGCCCGATTCATCCGGCGGCGACTTATACCATCGCAACACCTCGCCGCCGGGGCCGGCCATGAAGGCCACCTGATGGATGTCATAGGAACCGCGGGTCAAGGAGCTGATCCCATCGTACCCGAAGTCCAGGAACAGGGTACGTCCGGTAGAGTCCGGGGACATGGAAACGTTGCAAACCTGCGAAGTGTCGCCCGGCGCTTTGCCGTTCCGAGGCGCGGTGAACAAGACGTTAGCTTGGCCGGAGGCGAAGTCTTCCACCCGCAATAGGCGATATCCCGTGGCCAGGTAGCGGCCATCCGTCGAATAACCATCGTGGAAGCCCCCTTGCACGCCCAGAGGACGGGGGTCCCCTTGCGGCGCGCCGCCGGAAATTTTCTGGAGAAAGGTTTTGCTCTCGCTCCATCGCGCACTAGCGTCATCGATGGCCGAGTTGGTATAGATCAGGAAGGTATCGCGGGTGGCAGGATCCACCCACCAACGCGGGATGAATCCCGGCGCGATTTTCCGACATGGCGATGCGGTCCCGTCCAAGGCCCGCACGTACAGGTCGGAACCGGAGTCGACGCCTTCGAGGCGCGTCCCGAAAGCCACCCAATTGCCATCCGGTGATATCGCGGGATGGAAAACGTCTTCGCGATCGGTGAACTCCAGAAGCTTGGCGGGGGTCTTGGAATAATCGACGTACGCCAAGTGGCGCATCGTAGGCGATGCGTTTACGAAAACCAGCTTCGCTGCCCGGCCGCCAACTAGGTCTTGCGGCCTTTCTTCGTTCAGGATGACCTTGCCGGTGGCGATGGGTTGGCCATCGGCGGTGGAGAAAAAGGGTTTGGCGATTGCTCCCAGGGCACAGCGGAAGCCCACGTATTCGGTGGAAGCCGAGGGAATGGTGGCGTAAGTGTCGGAGCGGTTGGCCGGGCGCAGGTCGCGTAATCCGTATTTGAAGGCGCCGCCTTTAACGGGAATTTCGCCCTCGGGGCCGGGATCGCGCGCGCCCGCGAAATCCGAGACGGGTCGGGAGGGATACTGCTCTTTCCAGTCGCCGACCCACTCCATGACATTGCCGGCCATATCGTGGAGTGG
>Ga0265324_10000408_pt1 | contig 30939 bp, 36 predicted proteins | sample 41419metaG_FD_198634 | JGI IMG/M metagenome (GOLD analysis project Ga0265324, IMG submission 198634) | Rhizosphere microbial communities from Carex aquatilis grown in University of Washington, Seatle, WA, United States - 4-14-19 metaG | ecosystem: Host-associated > Plants > Roots > Rhizosphere...
CTCACGCGTGTGCATGCGCCGAGCTCGCTTCTTCGCTTCCTTGGACATGTGGCACCCTTTCTACGCCCTTTCGTCTGAGGGCGGGTGTCCACCAAACCGGGTCAACCCCAGAGCGCTCATGTCACTGTGCGAGATCTGCGTGCCGCTCGTATTCTTGAGCGCGCCCTTGAAGGAGTAAGTGCCGTTCACGGTCGAGGAGGTTGCATACACGACCTCCTTGTCTGCTTGGTACGTGACGTCCGCCGCATGCGCGTATAGGACGAATTCACCGGTTGCTGGACACTGGATAATGTGGGGCCGCTCGCCCTTGCGATTGGGGCCGAGCAAACCGCTCGACTGTTGCGAAAGGATCATCGCCTCGTATTTCCAGATCGAAAGATTCTTGGACGAATACATCGCGAAGCCGCGAAAGTTGTTGTCGCTCGATGTGCTCGAGAAGTATTCACCATGTAGATAGAATGTGTCGCACACCTTGATGATGCCGCCCCCGTGGGCGTTGACGAGGTTGCCGGATGTGTCCTTGAGCGTGATTCCAGGCGGATTGGGCGGCGAGATCGGCGAGGCGGTATCGGGATCGACGAACGAGCCGATCTGCGCGCCGGCCGGAGTACTGCAGCTCGCAAAACTCGCAAGGGACGCGGCAATCTCGTCGCCTTTCGACGCGCCCACGTTGCCGCCACTTCCGTCGTCGTCCAAGCCGCAAGCAGAAAGCCCAATCGAGACCGCGATTGACATCCAAGCTACGATTGACTTCATGTTTGCCTTTCCGAGAGAGATTGCCGACTTCCTTCTAGATCTCGCGCCACCCTGGCGGCAAGTGAAACGTGTGCTCCTGAAACCTTCAAGCGACCCGGGCGTCGAAAAAGAAATCATCTTCCGTCCGAGATCGCCCTGGCCCACGACGCCGGCGGTCCATTCACGAGCCCTGCCGCCGGCCACGACGGTCCTGGTAGGCACGGTCGTCTTGGATGGACCGCACGATTACGGCTCCCGGCGTCTTCTATCCACGAGGCGTTTCGTGGACCGAGCGACCTCTCACCACCGCTCATCGGCCCGGCTGTGTAGACGGAACCAACCTACTGCTCTGGCTGCCCTACGGACCGAGACACTCCCTTCAAGAAATCACCAAAAGCATTGCCAAGCGAGCGCAGGTCCATTCCGACTCTGCACCCTTCGACCTCCGCGCAACTTTTCGCGTGCACGATACAGTCCGTCGCTCGTCGAAACTGGTCTGGGGCAAGCGTCTGCTTCATTTCTTCCATGTTGCTGACGCAGGTGTTGGCCGCTTCCTTCGCCCCGCCACAAAGCGATGCAATTTAGCGGCAAATGCGGGCTCCAGGACGCATAGCCATGATTCCCAGGTAGCCGCCAACGCTCACGAGGCCGATCACCACGACCGCGATGATCGCTTTCTTCATCTGCCCAGATTCACACGACGGCCTAGTATTCGCAAGAAGGCTACGGTTCGCACAGCCTGGCCACAGAGGTTGGGCCAGATCGCCAAAGCGTATCCGTACCGGATGCTTGGGATAACGGGGACGTCGACAAGGCGGATGCTAGGATAAGTGCCTCGTCATGACTCGCGCAATGCTAGCGCTTCTACTTGCTGCCACGACCGCGCCAACGGCAGGCGGCTTGGTCCTTTCGGGCAAAGTGTTGGGCGCATCCGGCAAGGGCACAGTCCACATCGCCCTTTGGCAGTCCGACGGATTTCTCAAGCACCCGACTGCGGAGGTGCACTTCGATCCGGGCAACTCCACCAGCTTCCATTTCGACGTTCTACCCGGTCGTTACGCACTCAGTGCCTTCGAAGACCTGAACGGCAATGGCATCCTCGACATGGGCATGTTCGGCCCGAAGGAGCCCACTGGCTTCTGGCGCCCCTTCCGAGGTTGGCACAGGCCGCGCTTCGAAGAGGTCGCCACGCTATTCCAGGGTGACACTCGCGACCTCGACATCGTTCTCAAGTAGGCGAGAATCGCCCGCCGCCCCCTGTCAGCCGTTCTGGGCTCAGAGGAGCCCCCCTTCAAGCGCAAATCCCGCGCAACGCGCGAAGTATTGGTCGCATAGCGGAGATCCGCGGGTGCAGTCCATGCAGCGGCCAGCACCCGGAATGGGCACGCACGCGCGTTGCGTGCGCAATCGGATACCCTTCTCCCTCCACGGCGGAAGATGGTTCCGGTTCTTTCAGCACAGAATTGACAGAACCGCGGCCACGCTCAGCTCCGCGCCACCCGCAACGACGACATTCCGGCGCAACCTGCGTTCACCAAGTCGAGAAAGCCTCCGCATTTCGGCAAGGTGTTGCCACGTCAAATGGGCAGATCTCGTGCCCTCTTGCCTTCGGCCTGGTCGCGGACAATGCACCACCTGCCTCCGGCGGCCCCATGAAACTCCGCGCTCTCATGCGTGCCTTTGAACCATGCGGCCGTACCTGAAAGGGGCGCGCTTTGGACAAATGACGTTGCCCCGCACCTCAACTTGGATGCAAAGAAGCTAGGCGTACAAGTGCCCTTTCCGCTTCACTGAGGTGCCTCGCTCGTGTCCGATAACAAGCAACCTGTCAACTACGCTGCGGCGCACCTCTGCCACCCCCAATCTACCCAGAAAGAGCGACCTGGCCATCTTAGCGAGCACGACGTCATCTCCGTCCACGAGGTGGATTTCGTTCATCTTGACCACATCGATCGATCGCGCCCAGCGCGATCGAAACACCGCGCTTCTGGGAGTTTCTCTCCACCCAAGCAGCCGGCCACCGTGGCCAGCTTGAAGCAAGCCCGCCGCGCCGGCGAACCGGGGATCGCGGAATTGAATCCAGAAAAGTTTGGAGCCGAAGCGACGCCCCTCATTCGTTGAGGGCAATCAGATACGCTTCGCCGGCTTCTCTCTGGTGCCTTTAGTGTGGAGATCCTGAGGCACGCCTGGGGAGGCGCTCGGGAAGGCCGAACGACGGGAAGAGCCGCGGCGCCGCGAATCGGGTCATCTGCGTGACCTGACCGCAACGCATCGACACGAGGTTGATTGCCTCCCCGCGGAAGTCCCCTGCCGCAAGCGGCGCCGTGTAAACCGCCACCGCAGCCTGACCATTCGCCGCCACCGGAACCAGCCGGTAGCGATGGGGCTGGGTGGCCATGATGTGCGCGAGGAAGCGGTGGATGGCTTCGCGCCCAGCGTACCACTCCGGCTGGGGCGGCATCGACAGTCTGGCGTCTTCGGCGAGCAAAGTGGTGAAGGCGTGGAGATCCCCGCTTTCCCAGGTGGTGATATAGCGCCGCAGGAGCTCCTCGTCGTTTGCACCAGAAGCGGGCCAGCTATCCTCGCTCCGAGATTCGACATTCTTGCGCGCCCGCTGCAGGAGCGAGTTGACGGAAGGGACGCTCGTCTCGAGTAGGCTCGCCGTCTCTTCGGGGCTCCAGCCGAGGACGTCCACGAGCAGGAGCGCCGCCCGTTGCTTGGGCGACAGGAATTGAAGCGCGGCAATGAAGGCCAAGCCGACGCTCTCGCGTAGTACCATGCGCCGTTCGGGTCCGGGCTCCACATCGTCGGCCGCGTCGAAGAGGGAATCGGGCGCCGGCTCGATCCAAACCTCCTCGTGCAATGGCGGGCCGAAGGCCGCACCCGAGGCCGCCGGCGGGGCGAGCAAATGAGGAAGCGCACGCCGGCGGCGGGTCTTCAAGAGGTCGAGGCAGGAGTTGGTGGCGATCTTGTAGAGCCAGGAGCGCGTCGAGCCGATCGACATCCGTTCATCGAGCCGCTGCCAGGCGCGAAGAAGGCTTTCCTGAGCCACTTCTTCGGCCTCCTGGAGTGAGCCAAGCATCCGGTAGCAGTGCAGCGTGATAGCCCTCCGATGAGGCTCGAGTTGCGTCCGGAAGTCTTCGTCCCTCGCCTGTAGGAGCATCCCTCTGGAAGATGCCGCAAACCCTCCCCAGGTTGCCGCCGACGCAGATGCCCGGCACAAGGAAGATTTCGACGAACAGGGCGATGAAATTTCGGCCCCCACGTCGTCTTGGCTTCAGAAGGTCGATCAACAACGACCGTGAAGAAAGAGAGGTTCCCCATGAAGATCGAAGGTTCAGTTGCATTAGTTACCGGCGCTAACCGAGGGCTTGGCAAGGCGATGGTTTCCGCTCTCCTCGAGGCCGGAGCGGCCAAGGTCTATGCTTCGGCCCGAGACGAAAGCAAGGTCTCCGGCGACGGCTCGCGTGTCGTCCCACTCGCTCTAGATACGACGAAACCGGATCAGATCGCGACCGCCGCCAAGAAGGCCAACGACGTCACGCTCCTCATCAACAACGCGGGCTTGCTCACGTCATACAATGTCTTGACGATGAGCCCGGCGGAGCTCGACGCCGACCTCCGCACCAACGTTCACGGGACGCTCACCGTAGTCAAGGCGTTCCTCCCGACGCTCGAGCGTGCGCCAGGGAGCGCGACTATCGTGAACGTCCTGTCGCTGACGTCACTCGCGAGCTTCCCGCCCCTCGCTGGCTACTCGGCCTCGAAGGCCGCGGCGTTCTCGATCACGCAAGCCCTGCGCGCGGAGCTGAAGGCGAAGCACATCGACGTCCTCGCGGTCCTTCCCGGTCCCATCGACACGGACATGGTTAAGGCACTCGAGATGCCGAAGACGAGCCCCGCCGACACCGCCAGGGCGCTCGTCGCAGGAATCGCGCGCGGCGAGGAGGAAATCTTCCCCGACCCCATGGCGCAGCAGATGGGCGTCCTGTGGAACAAGAGCCACAAGGAATACGAGCGCGCATTTGCGAACATCTGATGAAACGAAACCGAATTTCACACCCGCATCGTAACGGAGGGAAAGATCATGGGCACTCGTAATTTCACGACCTCTTTTACCGTCGACAAGTCTCCGGAAGAAGTCTTCGCAGCCGTCAACAACGTCCGTGAATGGTGGTCAGGAGAAATCGACGGCAGCACCGACAAGCTCGGCGCCGAGTTCAGTTACCGCTACAAGGACGTTCACCGCAGTACCCAGAAGATCACCGAGCTGGTGCCCGGAAAGAGAGTCGTGTGGCACGTCACGGACGCCAAGCTCAACTTCGTCAAGGATAAGACCGAATGGAACGGCACGGAGATAGTCTTCGAGATCACCAGGAAGCGCGGAAAGACCGAACTTCGCTTCACACACGTCGGTCTGGTCCCGACCTTCGAATGTTACGGCGGCTGCTCGGGAGCTTGGGGGTATTACGTCAACGACAGTCTGCGCAGCCTGGTTGTGACGGGCAAAGGACAGCCCAATCCGGAGGAATAGGTCGCGCCCGCCTCCGCTCAAAATGGATAGCTTGCCAGCGCACGCGCGCCTGACCTCGTTTCAATCAGGGCGGATGGTTCCTCCAGGTCACGGACAAGGACCGTGCAGAGCGGGCCAAGGTCGCACTTGCGGAGGCTCCGCACACGTCTTTTAGCTTGGGATGAATCGGCTTTCGAACATCTTCAACGAGGAGGAAATGGCCGTGAAAGCAGCCAGGATTCACAGCTTTGGGCCGCCCGACGTCGTGGTGGTGGAGGATGTGCCGATGCCGTTGCCGGGCCCAAGCGAAGTTCTGGTGCGCGTGATGGCCGCGGGCGTCGCACCCTGGGATGCCATCATCCGTGAGGGCAAGAGCAAGGTTAGCCCGCAACCTCCGCATACTCTCGGTTCGGACTTCTCCGGTGTCGTCGAGAAGGTCGGCCCCGGCGTTACGGTCTTGGCGCCGGCCGACGAAGTGTATGGCGTCTACAAGCGCCCTTTTCTCTTCAGCGAATTGCATCCAACAAATGTCCGATAACAAGCAACCTTTTTACTGCGCCGCCGCGCACCCTCCTGCATCCACTCTACCCGGTCGTTGAACGTCTCCAACCCAAAATTGAGGGCCGTAGAGCGATGGCAATGGGGAATCCTGATTCAGTGGTGTTTCAGTAGTGTTAAGAACGTGATGCCAGCCGCTACAAAGGGTGGCGAAGGCGCCAGACTGGGCGGCCCGCCGCCCGCCGCATCTGTCAACGCTGGATGCACCGGGAATTCAAGCCGTTCGACGCTCTTCCCTTGGCGGGCTTGCACCGTGTACTGCAAGGATCCAGCTACGGGGGATGCGCTTTGTACGTAGCCGCGACAATCAGTCTACCTTGCTACTGTCTTGCCTGTTTTTAACGTCCTTTTAATCGGAGGTGAGGAATCTTAGTGGTGACCTCGTCGAGAGGCCGCAAATAGGAGGATTCATCATGACTACGAAAGTAAGGACATTGCTATCTGTCGTTGCGATTGGAAGTGTTTCCGTCCTTGGTGGTGGGGCACTGGCTGCAGGAACAAGCGAAACACCTTCAGCCGCACGATATGCAGCTATTGCAGAGAGTGTTTGTGCGGGCGTGCCGGCCAGGGAACGTGAGATGGGACTGCTGGCCTATCGAGACGCGATCGTGAGTGTTGCGCCACTCAAGGAGGACTATTTCATGGGAAAGGCCAGAACGAGCCGGACCATCGGGGCGGTCATCGAGCTGCGCGCCACACCCAGCATCACCAAACCGTGGCTCGAGCGGGTCAATAGTTGCCATGTTGCGATGGTAGGATCGGGCCAGGTGGTTGCGCACGAGGCGGCTGCGGATCCCTTTGTTGTAGCGGGAACGTCGCTCGTTGCAGCCGAAAAGTTTGCGGGCTACGTGCTGTTCGTCAAGGGCGTCAACGCTGACACAGCCCAGGAGATCACCAAGCGGTCGCTCGCGCTTCTATCGAAGCCAAACCGTACGACAACGGCGTCGCTCGAGTCACGATGAGTTGCGACACCGCCCCATCCAATTCATAGCCGGGAGCGCGGAAGGATGCGCTTCCGGGCTGTGCTCTACCGCAGGGAAAGCGGTACTTCGTCGATAGCGATGGACGGAAAATCTAGAAAGTTGGGGTTGCACCATGCTCAGCACGACGATGACCGGATCGCCCGCGTACTCCGGAGAAGTACGGTGGCGTTCGGTCCAAGCCCTGGGACGCGACTGTGATTTTCCGGCGACCGCGGCACCTCCTTGAGGTGCGCTCCCAGGAATACATGACCGAGCTCACTCGCCTCACCCGAACGGCCGACCTGGTATCGGTCGAAGGTCACCATGACTTCCAGAGGCTGAGTCCGAGTGATCACCACCTGGGCTTCCTTTCTACTTTCGCGCTCGTCGTGAACGCGCCCTGATATTCCACGCTCGACAAGGGCCTTCCGTTCGGCCAAACCGAGTCCCGCCTTCACCACGGGCTAGGCCTTGCTCTCGACGAGACGGAGCGCCACCTTCAGGCGATCTTCGACGTCGAGTGGAGTCCAGGGCGTGGTCGTCGCACCATTCGAGGTAGTCCTCGCCGAACTCGCTGCCTTAGTCGCTGACTGGAACCGATCCTGCTGAATGTGCGGTTATGTCGAGCTCGACATAACCCGCCATTCGAAAAGATCGTCTACATTCTTGGCGCGCGGCGCAGGTCACGCTCTGACCCTCAGCCGCCGAACGGAACCAGGACGATCCCGGCGATGTCGATTTGGATTCTCATGGGACACGCCGAATAGTGGGCGACACCGGCCGCCCCTTGGCCTGCTCCGGTGTCGATGTTTAGGTAGATCTTGGGGCCGACAACCGTGTCCTCCACCTCGAAATTCCAGCTTAGCAGGTACCCGAAGTCCATCTTCGGCACGAGACCCGAAGAGCCCGAAACCAGCTCGTAGCCTTCGCCCCCCCAGTCGACCCCACCGTCCGAGCCCAGCTGCGACGCCGACGCGGGGTCGAGCTCGACCCCCACGACCCCATTAGGCAGGCCAGGCCAGGCGCCGCAGATCCGCCACCGCCCAGCCAGCGCCGCGGCGGCGGACGCGGCATCAACGAAGGTCACTTCGGGGCCAGCGGCAGTGCTGCACGTTGATCCGCAGCCCGCCGGAACCATCGGAAGACCCTGTGCACCGGCGCCTGCGTCCCCCAGCTGAGGGACGAGATTTTGAGCCTTTCCGACGAGGCTGCCGCAGCAACCCTGGTCGACCCACTGGAACGCGACGGTGAACGTGTACGCGTCGCCGTTCATGAGTTGAACGTGGACGTCACAATTCCCCACACCGCTTTCGGTTCCGACGTCGATCTGAGCGACGCCCCCCACGCTCGCGTTGCACGCAGAATCCGCCGAGAGGCTGACGATCCGACTCACCGCCGCGGGAGGGAAGGGGACGGTTATGCGACCTCCTTGCGTGTTCGGGCAATTGCATGACCCGCACGCCGGAACAGCCAGACCAACCAGAGCCAGCGTGGCAGTTGCCAGCCACCCCCAACAGCATCGCATGGTCACCAACCGACGGCGCAAAGCGTGCCGCAACAGCGACCTTTCTGTCAGCCGTGCGCGAGTCGCCATCAATGAGAGCCATCGACGCCATTGCCCTGCGACCTCGTCGTAGGCTGTCGCGTCCCCGCCGACCTGCCCTCCCCTTACTATGGCGGCCAGCGTAGGAAGATCCTGAATCTTCGTGTCTTTGTCGCCCATCCTGATCGTATGCATCTACCCCTCCTTCTACGTATGCGTGGTCGGCTTGCTGGCCGCCCAGCTGAAGCGAGAGCGAGGACATATTCCTGCGCGCACGGTTGGCACGAGAACGAACTCGCGGTCACTGAAAGCCGCACGCCGCCGTTGGCGATCCGCCGACAGAACTTTCCACCGGGCCAGTCAATCCAAGACAGTCGTAGTACAGCGCACACTGTGCTGGCGTAGGGTTCTGCATGCATTGCAAGTCGACACTGGTCTTCTCGTTGGCGGCTACTGTCGTGGTTGTTCCGAAGGAGGCTGACTTTCCACACCAGGCCCCTTTGATGTTGGACAGGTCTCCGACCGCGCGCAGATCTTCGAGGAAATAGGTTAGCGAGCCTGGGGGATAATAGGAGTCGCAGCCGCCATCAGGGCAAACGTATGGACCCCAGTTGGGCGGTCCGACGGTTCGGGTGGCACTGCCGTCGCTGTACACAAGCACGGTGATGGCCCCGCTGTTGGTAGAAGCAGATTCCGAGCATTCTGCTACCGGAGCACCAGTCTCGGCTTGAAGGGTGTCAACACCGCCATCTCCCGAACCGGGAGAAGATCCATCGACCGAGTTCTGGCAAGACCCCGTGTGTAGGTAGGGCTGGTCACTGATACCGCAGCGCCCTGTGAGGGTGGTCAGGCCGTCGCAGGCGCAGAAGTAGTCGAGGGCGAGACATGCGTCTTGCGGCAGGTCACCGCAAATCGCCTTGGCCTGGGTACCGCACCCCGGACTGTCGTAGAAGACGTTGGGCATCCTGCACGACAGGCCGTCATCGCTGGAGTCCGCCGACCCGCTGTCCAGCCCGAGGCTGTCTTTCGATGCGCCGCAGGCCGAGAGGCAAACCGCCGAAGCGAGCAAGACCAGGATCAAAATGTCGCTCTCGGTGCTCCTCTTTGTCGCAATTCTCGCGGTTTCCAGCATGAGAAGGGGCATGGAGCAACTCGCGTGCCGATCCCCTCTCCCCGGCGTTCGAGACGGCGCCCCCATTGTTCACGCAGTCGTTCTGGACCGTTGTGATCGTTTGGGAAGTGGAGATATTGGTCCAGACCTCAACGCAAGTCTGGCTAGGTCCGGTGCCTGCCGTGCACGCAGTGGTCGTGCTGCTTGCCATGAATGGCACCACATCCCTCGACCAGCAGGGGAACGAGAAGACCTACGACACGACAAAGAGGCTTCATGGTGCCTCCAAGGTTGGCCATTTCGAGCGCGCAATCGCGGCCATTTCTGCACGGCGCCTGTACGATGTTGGAGGAGCCGATACTGAGCATCCGTCAAGAAAAGCACTTGCACCGTGAACACACCGGAGCTTGGTCCCGAAAATTGAAGGCTCAAGGAGGCGCGCTTCAAGGTCAAAATCCGAAGGCGGATTCGCTGGGCTGCTACGGCTCCACCGCTACCCTTCCCTTCAAATCCTTCACCCCTGTGCGGTCATCAGGAATATCTTGAATGGCAGCAAGGTCCCATCGGCGATGGGCTTCTCCAGGTCATAGGCGTCGCGAAACTCGATGTCTGAGAAGCCAGCGGCGACAAGAATTCCGGCCAGCTCCTTGCGGTCGAAACCATCGTGCATCACATCGGTGTGGTCGGAGTGGAACAAGCCGCCCTCCGGATCAAGATCCGCGATGGCCAGCTGACCACCTCGCCGCAACGCTGTCTTGAAGGCACGGGCAAGACCGAGGGTGTCGCGCACGTGGTGCAAGGCCATGGAGCTGACGATCATGTCCACGGCCGGCAGCTTCGGCATCGTCTCGCTGGGCATGCCTTGAACCAACTCGACGTTGGTGATGCGGTTCCGCGAGATCTTGTCCCCAAGCGCCCGCAGCATGCCCGCCGATGTGTCAAAGGCGAAAACCTTGCGAACATGAGGCTGGAGCCTCAGCGCGATGAGCCCCGTGCCGGTGCCAAAGTCGAGGAGATCTTGGTCCAACCCAAGTCGTAGGGATCGAGACATCGCTTCTGCGATGGCTACGGCCATCTTCACGCGCGGCTCTTGATGATCCCATCGGCTTGCCTCTTGGTCGAATCGGTTGTTCATAGCCAAGGTCTACTTTGCGAACGTCAACCGGCGCAATGGCCATCACCGCGAACGATTTCTTCGTCGCCTCTATCCGTTGCGCTCAGGAGTCGCCATGCCTCAACGCCATCTGGCGGCTGACGACGAGGATGCTATGGCGGCAAAGTGCAACATCCATCCGCGACTCTGCTTTGAAGACGATCCACAAGTTTGCGCCACCACATTATTGGGGCGAGCTGCGGCGCGTCGGCTGTCGGTCGGGTGTGGCGTACGCTGACCATTGAGCGCCCGAGTTGTCGTCCCCTAGGTACCCTCGAACCTCGGTCGACGTTGGGTTCGTGGAACGTCTCGATGATCGTGGCTTCACCCGCGCATGCGCGCGCGAGCACCTAGATACAGATCCGCGCCTGCTGGGCTGCCAGCCGGTTCGAACTCGGAAAGAAGATCGCGGAACGCACCTCGGCGAAGGCAAATCCATAGCAGGTTGCGGGGTCACCTCGGCTGGCATCGTCGTCACCGTGGCCGGTGCACGTGGAAACAATCTCGGTACCGTGAACGAAGGCGAGATCGTTGAGGGGCTGCATGAGCACGGGGTCAAGAGCAGCGTCCAACTCGTAGGTCCGCCATCCCTTCGTCTCGGCGGAGCGCAGGCGAACGTGGCGCACACACCGTTTTCGATCAAGGTCATCGGTCCAACTCCACACGGCTACATCGGCGTCAATGAGACAGCTCTATCCTGCCCAGCTTGGTCTGGCTACACTCCTCGTGCAGGTTTGGGACTACGATACGAGTCGTACTTCAGTTTCCAGAGGATGATGTCCCAGATTCGCAGAGCAGTCAGGTGCGGACAGCACCTGCCCTGTATAGCGAGGAGAGCATCTCGCGTGGTTTCACGTCGGACGTCGGAAAACACGGCCTGGAGGTAATCAGTCCAGGGTTGTAACCACCCCCCGTACCATTCCCCGACAAGTTCATCCCATATAGGCACTGAACCTGGGCGAAGCCGATGAAGGAGCTTGGCAGCTCGTGTCGGCCCCCATCCAGGCGTGTGCTCGATGAGGGTCAGAACTTGGCTTACCTTGTCCGTTTCAGAGCGCACCTCATCGTCGGTCAGGCCGGTGACGTCCGAATGGCTGAGGCGAACCTGGGCGAGTTTGTTCTGGATGGCGGTGCGCTTGCCCCAAAGAGCCGACATCGGCTCCATCGGCGCTGTCCCCACAAATGCGTTCAGCGCGTTCAACGCCAAGACATCCATTGGTGTCACATCATCGTGCGGTCCCGGATTCGTGCCGTCGTACAGCTCCGAGGCTGCTCCGTGGTCCGTGAGGTACTTCCGGACAATCGCCTCGCCGTGGTCAACCGACAACTTCAGGTCAGTTGGCAAAAGGACGTAGACGCTCAGGTGTGTCTCCTTGTCGTTGGTAATGGCCACCGACTCCGTGGTCGTGACTTTGTGATGATGCCCCAACAACCAATCCTACAAAGGCCTCGGCTGGTCAAACATGATCAGAGAGGTCAAGTTGGCCGCGACAATATGACCTGGCAGATCAAGTCCATAGCGCGGGCTCCGGAGATCGCGGCTGACGTCGCCATCGCGTGGCCACCCAATCACGGACCGATCTTGGTGGGCGACAGGTAAGCGACAGGACCACGCCGCTTGGCCCCCTGAACGCCGCTCACGCCGGGCTTGGGAGGTTGGTTGCGCAAGAGTTTTGCCTGGCTTGAGCTGGGGACCCCGGTGCGATCCCCGTCCCCACGTCCCCAAACTCCCCGTACCCTAACGATTTTTAAACGTCGTCGGTAGAGTCCCCTCGTTCGGCGTCGTCGGTCCAGTGGGATTTCTCGTCTCCCAGGGTTCCAGAACCGTTCCGCAACTCGTCCGGTGAAAACGTCGACATCATCACCCGAGGGAACCGACCTACGTCTCAAGGATTCGCGTTCGACCCCGACCGCGAACGATTGGAAAGGACCGATCCGCACCCCGCCACAAGCAGTCGCAGATCATACAGCGACCGAGGAGTTTTCAGCGCTGAACCTTCCCTGCCCATCGTTCTTGAGCGCCAACACCCTCCCGTCTCGCGGACGGTGATATACTTTGAATGTTGTGAAGGGGAATCGACTTTTCGTTGCGGTCGCAGCCTGCCTGTGTCTTCCGGCCTGGGCGTTGGCAGGCGGACGCTCCTCCCTTCCTCGATGTCATCTCGTGGATGTTACCCAAGACGAGCAATCGCAAAAGCTCACCTGCGTGGTTGGTAAGACTCAACCACCCGCGAAGGCAAAGGCAGTCGCTGTCTACCTCACAGTGCCTACAGGTTTCGCGTTGGACTCAGCGACGGTGAACACTGCGTCCGGTCGGTTCGATGTCAGTGTGGCATCGACGGTGTCGGGGGCGGGTCCGTACATGCTGAGTATTGACGCCGCCAAGGTCGACTGTGCTGCATCCGGAAGCCTGGTCCTGGTGATTCACGGCGATTTCACGATAGAGACCACCGTCACTTGTCCTGCGCTTCCGCTCTTTCAGCCCGAAGCGTGCGGTAGAATGTGAAACACGAATCAATTGCGAAGGCCTGAGGCGTAGAGGACCGATACGATTCTCTCCGGCGAGACCTTGCCAAATACTCCGACCGTGGGGTAGTGATTCCATCCTTGCGGAACGCGCGCGTGGGCAGCGCCTTGGATAGCGCCTCGGAGCAGCCACACCCGATAGCCTGGAATCAGATGGTGGTCGCCGCACATGGTCCTGCAGGGCTATGGACACAGGATGAAGAGGCCGCGCTTGCCTATCGCAACCTGGTTGCCGGTGAGGCCAACCCAATTGGCGCTGGGACCGGACAAACACAGCAGATACAAACTCTTTTCTAGTGTTTCCTTTGGCCTACCTCTTGCTGTGAGGTACCACGGGAAGGCCTTTCATGATTCGCAATTCGAAGCTCCGCATTCTGGGCAGGAGGCCCCTCCGATGGGCGAGAGCACTTCCTACTTTGCCACTCGCCTGGTGGGCCTGTACATCGCAGCCGCTCACGCAGCCAGTGCCGCGGGTTCACCCGATAGCATCCCCCTATATTGGGATGTTGCCCCAGCGTCCCCTCGACCTGGTGTTCATGATCGACAACTCGCCGTCCATGGCGCCCAAGCAGGCGAAGCTGAATGCTCGCTTTTCCAGCCTGATGAACGCGCTCAAGGCTCCCAGCAACGGTACCCTGCCCGATCTACGCGTCGCCATCATCGACAGCGATCTAGGAACCGGCGGTCATTATTCGAGTGGACCTTGCGGTCCCAAGACGCTGCCCGACGGGACCCAATCTAAGTATGGGGACCTAGGCCGGTTTCAGATGATTGGCGCCACGGGTTGCGGCGTGAGCAGCGCCGATGCCACGTATCTCGAATACGCCAAGGGTGCGCCGGTTAATTTCGCGGGCGATATCAGCGCCGTGTTTCAGTGCCTGGCCTCGGGTCTGGGGACCGGCGGCTGTGGCGAGCAGCACCAGTTGCAGGCCTATGAATTCGCACTCGTAGCTGGAGGCCTGGGCGACGCCAATGATGCCCAGCACACAATGATACGCCCCAATGCCTACCTGGGCTTGGTCTTCCTGAGCGACGAGGATGACTGCTCCGCGTATCCGAACGACGCCATATTCGGCGATATTCCGTCGTTGCGCGGTGAATCCGCAAATCTCCGCTGCTACACACGAGCCTACGCGTGCAATGGCAACAGCACCTCCAGCCCGCCGCCTGGCTATCCGACCTCCGCGTCTTTCACTGCGCCCTTGACGTTTTGTGAAGCCCGTTCGGGTGACAGCGACGACTGCACGCACGGGGAAGATGTGTCGCAGCCGACCGCCTGCAACCCCATGAAGGATGTGGTTGATCTGGCGAACGAAATCAAGAGCCTCAAGAGCGACCCAACGCAGGTCCTCGTGGCAGGTATCTTCGGCTGGCCTCTCTCCGGGACCGACCCTTCGCAGGCTCAGTACAAGATTGACCTGATCCCCAACCCTAACGCCGCAGATGCAGCCCATCCTACGATCTGGGATACCTGGCCGGTTTGCTACGATCCAGACCACCGGCCAGTGGCCGCGACCACGGAGACGACCACCAATTTCGACCGGGTCGCCGCTGGCTGGGGAGCCACGCCCGGTTTGCGCATGTCCAAGTTCATCGACCAGTTCGGAGACAATGGCTTGAAGTTCAGTATCTGCGAGACTGACTTCACGAACCTCATGAAGACCATCGGCGACACCATCACCACAAGGATGCAGGACCCGTGCGTTGACTATAAACTGTGGAAAGATCCCACGACTGGGCAGCCAAACTGCCGCGTGGCCTACCGAACACCCGATCCCAAGGACCCCTACGGCGTGACCTACGTCGAAAACCCAAACGGAATGCCGGCGTGCGTGTCGAGCGCCACTCCTGATAACATTCAAGCGGACTGCTGGCAGCTCACCACTGACATGACGAAGTGTCAAGTTGCCTACAATGGACAGTTGCTCAACGTCGTGCGGACCCGAGAAGAAATGAATACAGGTCCACTGGTCGCGGGTACCACGGTCGCCATGGAGTGCCGGTCATGCACCGACCTCGTTGATCCGACGACCAATAGGCCGCCAGCTGGCTGCGATTACTAATGCTTTGACCGATGGCGTAGGGATCGCGAGGTGGATCGATTACGGTAGAATCATTACGCCTCGGTCGGAGCACTGCAACCGCTGAACGCTCACGCCTCGTGCCCGCACAAACGCGACATGGTTCATGCCACTGGCCGCAAAGCCATCCAGCATTGGGCGCGCCGTAGTGGCAGTCCCATCGTTTTTTGGTCAGCTCGTTCTTGGGTAGGGCATCCGCGTCCATGCCTAGCGGCTTTGCCCAATAATTGAGATTGACGCGATGATTGGAGTGGCCGGCGGCCGGATTTTCGCGGGAATTGTTGGCTGGACGCTAATTGTTGGGCAAGCCCCCAGAGCATCGGCACCGACATTCTTTCGCGGCTGCTATTGAGAAGAGTCGCGTCCCAGTGTGGTGTGGATCGATTGGCCTCCGAAATCGATGTCCAACTCGCAGGTGTCGGCTGCGATCTTGCCGGCGTGCGGGTAGTCATTGCCGTCGACGGTCAGCTTGAAGGAGAACGCGTCGACGGTGATACTGCCGTTGTCCACGGTGACGACTCCGGCCGGCGACTCCGCGGTGCCTGTCAGTTGCTCGCCGTCTACCTTGAAGTTGTAGATGACTTGCATCTCGTTTCCGTCGGGTGTTGTTACGACCCCCTTCCATCTACCATTCAGATCGGTGGCTGGTGCCATTCGCAAAACATAGGACACCTGGGCGGCGTTGCAAGGCGCAGAAGCTCGCGGTCCTTTTCTTGAACCTGAGATGACCCGCCTTGCATCTCAGCTCCTAATGGCCATCGACATCCAGAATCTCTTCAACGAGGTGTTAGATGACGCCGAACTCGACGAGATCGGTGAGTCGCGCTTCAGCGACATTGTCTCCAGTTTAGGTCGGCGATCTGAATGGCGAAATGGCCAGCGAATGTAGTACCAGGCAAGCGCGCTCTAGGTCTTGAATTGGCCGACCAGCGCGCTTAGCTGGGTGGCGAGACGGTGCAATTCGGTGGCACTGTTTTCGACTTGCGTACCACCTCCTCTAATTTCGGCGACTGCCATGCTGAGTGCTGCGATTTCCTGGGCGATCGATCCTGAAACCGTCGCCGTTTGACTGACCTGCTGCTCGGCGGTAATCACCCCCTCCGAGGCACGCGCGATGTTGTTCGCCACGTCCTTGGTCACCGCTGCTTGTTCCTCAATAGCCGCCGCAATGGAGGCGACGATGCCGTCTACCTGGCTGATGATTCTCGCGACAGCTTCGATATCGGTCATAGCTCCCGCAGCCGAGTTCTGGACATCGTGGATCTTGGCGCGAATATCTTCGGTCGCAGCGGCGGTCTGCTGGGCCAATTCCTTGATCTCGTTCGCCACCACGGCAAAGCCTTTCCCGGCTGTTCCGGCGCGTGCCGCCTCGATGGTCGCGTTGAGCGCCAGCAAGTTGGTCTGGGCCGAAATGCTGGTGATACTCTCGGTCACCTTGCCAATCTCCTTCGCGGCATGACCCAATTGCTGCATGAGCAGAGAAGCTGATTGCGCCTGCCCCGTCGCCTGATTGCTGATGGCCCGTGCCTTTTCCGAGCTCGCCGCGATATCGCTGACGGTAACGCTCATTTGCGCCGAGGCGTCACTTACCGATGCGAGATTGGTCGAGGCTTCGTTCATGCTCGCTGCCAGTCCGGCGGTATTGGCGCTCGCCTCTTCGGCTGCTGCGGCCACACTAGTGGCTCTTTCGGAAACTTTGTTGACCCCAAGTGCCGTCTGACCCGAAACGCTGGTCAGATTCTCCGATGCGCTGGACAGCGTCTTCACGCCTTGACCAACGTCGCGCAGCAGCCCGCGCAGACTGACGGACATGGCTTGCGCCGCCTGCGCCAAGGTCCCGATCTCGTCGGTCCTCTCGCAGAGCTTAGCCTCCACGTCACAGGTGGCATCGCCCTGGCCAATTCTGTGCATTACATCGGCAATGGTGCCCAGCGGAGCGAGCGCCCTTCCAATGGAGAGGTAGGCGGTCACGCTGACCACGAACGAGCATAGAACAGCAAGCATGAGCAGCGCATCTCGCAGCCAACTCAGCTCGCGATAGAGCTCGTCCGTGTAGCTGCTGGTCGCAATGATCCAATCCCAAGGTTGGTAGTAGGCCAGCGACGCGATCTTCCGGCGCGGATGCGTCTCGCCCAGTCCCTTGTTGATCCACGCGTACTCGACGATACCAGTCTTGAGCTGGACGAACTCCTTGATGAGCTCGTGCCCGTCGCCATCCCTGGCGTCGAGGATATTCTGACCTTCCAAGGTGGGGTGGACGACGGCGTTTCCCCGACTATCGATGACGAAGGCATACCCGGTCTTCGCGATCCTGATTTCGTGAATGAGTCTCTTGAGGTCGCGCAGCGGCTCGCTGATCTCGAACCCGATGAAGTAGACGCCGACCACAGCGCCGGTCTTGTCCGTGAACGGCTCGTAGCGAGTCATGTAGTCGCGACCGAAGAGGCTTGCTTTTCCGGTGTAGTCACGGTTCTCGATCAACGAGGCAAATGCCGGGTGTTTGTGGTCGAGGCTGGTTCCTACGGCCCGGGTGCCATCCTCCTTCTTCAAAGAGGTACTGATACGAATGAACTCGTCGTCCCTGCGGGCGAAGATAGTAGCGACGGATTTGTCCCCGGTCTCGCGGGTGAACGCATCCACTTGCGTAAAGTTGCCGTTCACGACCTCACCGCCGGACCTGAGAACGGGCGTGATCTCCACGCCAACCTTAGTGGTCTTGCCCGAATCCAGAGTCATGCCGCCCGCAAACTTGCCCTTGAGGCAGCCGATAAGCTGGAGCGCGGAATACTTGCTGCTGCTGTCAAACCTTTGAACGACGTCCCTAAGCAGATTCGTTTCCTGCATCAGGTCGGATTCGAATCGCTTCGTGAACGGGGCCTGGCTGCCCCAATAAGCGACCAGAGTGCCCAGCAAAAAAATGCCCGCAGCCGCCGACGAAACCAGCAGGGCCAGCCGCGCCGACATGGAGCGCCGGGAAGCCTGACGGGATGGGGTGCGCCCAGGCGCGAAACCGTTCGTCATCGAGATTGTCTAAGTCTCCTATCGACAAGGCATCATTGCACCTTGAGCGGCATCGGATTGCCTCGCGCCGAAATCCACGCATTCATGTACCCACACCACGGAGGAAATGAGGCGACCATGGGCTTCTACGCCAGCAACAATTCCGCCCCACATCGCACCCTCACCGACCACGAGCAGCACCAGCTTTTGGCAATCACCGGTGAACGGCGCGACGGGTAGGGATGGGCCACTGTCGCCGTTGCTGCGTAGTCGATGCCATGGGCCGCGATAATCTCGAAGATGTCCCTTTTTTCGCCTGCGCGCCCGAGCAACGACTCGCCCAGCCGGACTGGTGGTGGTTCGGGCCCCGAACGGCGTCAGGCCGCTCTTCTGCACGCCTGTGTTCATATAGACTTCGTTGTCGTAGCAGACGTAAATGAAGTGGTCGCCCCGATCGATGGCTCCCGACAAGGCCTGCAAACCAATGTCCGCGGTACCGCCGTCGCCCGCAAAACCGACGACGTGATAGTCGCGAAGTCCAAGCGCACGAGCGGCGGCGGAGATCCCTGACATCATCGATGCCGTGCCAGCAAACGTGGAAATGATGGCATTGCAGCCAAAAGCAAGCTGCGGATAGATGAAGCCCACCGCCGACATACAACCCTCGGGCAGCACAACGAAGGTGCGTTCGCCCAAGGGATGTCGCGGTCGCCATTGCCGATCGCCTCGCTGTAACGACAAGAAGTAGAGCAGACCTGCTGGATTTGCTTTCATACGCTTCCTTTGCCCGCATCAGCTGGGAGTTAAATCACGTCGAACCAAATATTGGTTTGACAGTCGTTGAACCCAGCCTAAACTACTACCTTAAAGGTGTTAGTTTGAGTTCCTCGATGTATGGCGCCGGAGCCGAATATGCGCTCCACTCGATGTTGATACTGGCGACGCAACCCGATCCTGTGAGCGTCAGCGATCTCGCGGGCTACCAACAAATTCCTGAACGCTTTCTGGCCAAGATCTTTACTCGGCTCAAGAGAGCAAAACTCGTCAAGGGGAGCGAAGGCATCGCCGGCGGGTTTGTCCTGGCCAAGCCCTCCAAGGACATTCACGTGTCAGAAGTGCTCAAGGCGGTTGATCCAGGCCGCTCCCTATTTGCCTGTGCAGAGATTCGACAGAAGTGTGCTCTTTTTGGCGTTCGCCCCCCTAGATGGGCCGTCTCGGGTCCTTGCCGGATCCATGCCTTCATGGAAGAGGCCGAACGAAAGCTGCATGGATTTCTCGCTTCCAAGACTCTATCGGACTTGGTTTGTGAATACTCGTGCAAGGCTCCCCAAGGGTTCGCAGCGGAGACGAAAGGCTGGTTCCGGGACCGCAAGAGGGGCAGAAGCGTGCGCGATTAGCACCGTGAATCAGCAGCGCTGGCCTGGTGACCACAGCAGCTCGTGAAGGTCAGTCTGCGTGGACTACGGCGAGAATTGTAAAGCCCTAACAACGGAGGCAGATCATGGAGATTCCAGAAACAATGTTGGAAGTGCTTAAGAAGGATGGTGTAGTCGCCATCGCCACCCTGGGTCCAGATGGGCCACACATGGTGAATACCTGGAACAGCTACATACAAGTCTCTAAGGATGGCCGCTTGTTGATACCAGCGGGCTATTTCCATAGGACAGAGGCCAACATCGCGGCCAACAACAAGGTCCTCGTGACCTTGGGCAGCAGCAAAGTGCGAGGGCTGAATGGCGCGGGCACCGGCTTCCTGGTCAAGGGGACAGCCACCTTCATAACTTCTGGTCCAGATTTTGATGCCATCAAATCGAGGTTTGGCTGGGCCCGTGCAACGTTGGCTATCTCCGTCGATTCTGCAACCCAGACCCTCTAGCACACGCGGGAGGGCTGCGCCTCGCGAACACCGTCCGCTACAGAAAGGCGTCTGATTCAATCTGTGTATCTCCGTAAATTCGTGCCAGAATTCCGGCGACGGCTTTTCGGACATCAAGGGATGCGAACGCCGCGACTGCTTGGTGGAATATCAGCCTCGGTAGCTTGCGGTAGATCGATCAGAATCATTCTTGCCGCCAGCGCAACCTCACCTTAGGATGAACGACGAGCGGCGCGTTCCGTCCGCCTCGCATCTTCGAGGGGCCAGATGAGGAGCACAGTAACATTACCTCTCGACACGATCCCGGACGCTTTGATTGTCGCCGATGAAGACGACCGAATCACGGCGCTAAATTCTGCGGCGGAGCGTCTATTCGCCGTCTCGTCCGACGCCGTCCTCGGTATTGCGCTGGCAGACCTTGCGAACTTCGCCGATGCCAATTGGCGAAAAGACTGTAAGCGACGGTGCTCCGCCGAAGGGCGCTGGTGCGGGACCGTGGCCGCGACGATCGCTGGACGATCGTGCTGGCTTGACTGGTCGGCGAGCCAGCACGGCAGCTCAGGCGGGACCATCCAGCTGGTGCGAGACATCACTTCCCTGAAGAACGCCGAGGCTCAGCTGCGTGAGAGCAATCAGCGCTACGAAGAGGCGATGGATGGAATCACATGCGTGGTCTGGCACGCGGAATTTGATGGTCAGGGGAAAGTCCTGAGCTCCTACAGCTCGCCCGAGGCGGACCGGCTGCTCGGGCTTCCCGTCGGCACTGTCTGCAACGACTTCGAAGCCGTGTGGTCTCGCCTCCATCCGGACGATCTGGCCGGCACGCAGGCCAAGCTTTTCGAATGTATTTCGCACCCAGGAGCCGTCATGACGCACGAGTATCGTCAGTGTCGTGCCGACGGCAAATTGCGCTGGATGCAGGTGACCGGCCGCAGCCGGTCTCGTCCGAATGGTAACGTTCTGGTGTTCGGCGTCACCCAGGACATCACGGAGAAGCGCGAGACCGAGGAAGAGCGGGCGCGTCTGGCCCTGCAGCTGCAGCAGGCGAAAAAAATGGAATCGGTTGGCCGGCTCGCGGGAGGCATCGCACACGAGTTCAACAACCTCCTCACCGCCATCCTGGGCAACATCGAATTTGCCAAGGGAGACCTGTCGCCCACCGCACCTCAAGTCACCATCTTGGCCGACGCCGAAAAAGCCGGTCGACGTGCCGCCGAGCTGACGGCGCACCTACTCGCCTACTCGCGGCAGACTATCATTCAACCGAAGATTGTGAATCTGAACGAGCTGGCGAAAAAGGCCGAGCGACTCTTGGCGCGCCTTCTCGGCGAGAACATCCAGATCGAGATTGTGCTCGCCGCCGATCTATGGCCCGTAAAGGTAGATCCGGGTCAGATCGAGCAGATTGTGGTGAATTTGGCCGTGAACGCCCGCGATGCCATGTCCGACGGAGGCAGACTGAAGCTAGAGACCGCATGCGTGGTGTTAGATGAGGAACACTGCCAGCGTCACCCGGAGGCGCGTCGGGGTCGGTATGCCATGCTGTCCGTGAGCGACACCGGCTGCGGAATGTCCGACGACGTCAAGTCGAAGCTCTTCGAGCCCTTCTTCACTACCAAGCCGGTAGGTCAAGGGACAGGGCTCGGGTTAGCCATGATCCACGGGCTCGTCAAACAGCACGGAGGCTCGATCACGGTGCACTCCGAGATCGGCCAAGGAACGACGATCAAGTTGTATTTTCCGGCGTCGGACAACGGAGCGGCGGCGAAAGCGGACGAGGCCGCCATGGCGCAAACGGCGACCGAGGCGGAAACCATCCTGCTTGTCGAGGACGACCACGCCGTGCGACGCCTGGGGCGTCAGGTCCTGATTCGCCTCGGCTACCACGTGCTCGAGTCCGCAACCGCGGACGAGGCCGAGCGGACGGCCGTGACATACCCCGGCGCCATCGAGCTTTTATTCACTGACATAGTTCTGCCCGACGACAACGGGCGACGACTCGCCAATCGAATCCGCCGCGCACGTCCGGGGATCAAGGTCCTCTTAACGTCGGGCTACAGCCAGAACGTGATTGAAGAGCATGGTGTGCTCGACCGAGGCATCAACTTTCTCGAAAAGCCCTACGCTATTTCCGATCTGTCGCACAAGCTGCGCGAGATTCTAGACGCGAAAGACACCTAGTGCCTGAGCGTAGGCCGTACAAGCGCCATGTTGCCGTCACCAAATCGAACGCAAAAGTCCGATACATAGACAATGGCCGAAGCCGCTTGCGCGGCAGATTGGCGGCAGTGCGACTTGGGATGGTGTTCGCCGGTCGGTGACGGGGCCATCGTCGAAACCATTCGCATCACGAAACCAGATGTGGCCACCGAGCTTCGCCGGAGGGTCGAGATCTTCGACTACGCTCGCATGCAAGACTTTCCGGGTCGGTGAGAAGAATGATGAATGGCTTGGCAGATGATGGGCGAGGCAGCGTCCTGAATGTCCTCGATATCCGAGAGTGTGTCGCGCAAGTAGCGCTTGGCCTCACTGTGAATCTGGCAGACGCGCGACTCAGTGACGCCGAGGAGCTGCCCGATCTCTCTTAGATTCATGTTTTCGCAGTAGTAGATCGAGAGCACCTGCTGCATTCTTTCGGGCAGATCGTCGATGGCAGACACCAGGCGGGCCAGGACTTCGCGATGGGCAGTGCGTTCGAATGGATCGGGCGAATTGCTGTCGCTCGTTCGCTCGAGGAAATCCGGACCAGCCTCGTCGATGCCTACCACCGAAGCACCGGACAGCTTCTGCCGGCGCCTGTGCAGCTCCGGCATCTTGAGCCCAAGGATATTGGCCAGTTCGGACTGATCCGGCTCGCGGCCGAGCTCGGATTCGAGCTTGCGCGTAGCCTCGCTCAGCTCATTCGACAGATGGCGCATGTCACGTGAGAGCGTGTCGCGTGCGCGCAGGTCGTCGAGCATGGCTCCGCGGATGCGGAACAGTGCGAAGGCTTCAAAGCGATCCGCGCGTTTGGGATCGAAACGGCCGGCGGCTTCCATGAGTCCGATTGCGCCAGCCGAAACCAGGTCATCGATCTCGAAGTGGGCGGGTAGCCGACGAGCCAGACGTCGCGCCACCTTTTCGATGTAGGGGAAAAACTTGGCTGCGTACGCGCTTCGCCGAGCCGCAAGCGTCTCTACGGACATTTTGGCTCGCTTCACGTTGAACATGCGGGAGCGGTTTGCACCTCACGTGCCAGTCCGGCTGCCCGCACCTAAACCAGGCGCTCGAGGAGGTAGGTGGCGACGGATTCCGCATCTCCTCGGACGCCTTCGAGCGCGTTGCACCGCCGCAACACGGCTTCCAACGTTCGTAGGACGCGTTCGGCATCGTGTTGTGATGCGACCGCGTACCTGAACATGCCCAGCATAAACTTGCCGCGCGAGAGCATCTTGGGCTTGAACACGGCGCCCGATTGGTAGGGGGCAAAGAGCACGACCCCAACGGGTACGGGTTTGGGCGCACGGGCGCCTTCGTCGACCCATGCGCCGAGTGATACTCGCGGCACGGGCCAGCTCGATGAGCGTAACGGATAGGGCTCCACCATTCCGCCTTGCAGAACAGCATACTCCTCTGAGAAGTAGGTCGCTCCGCAGGCAACCAACGCGCGCACCAGGGTGCTCTTGCCCGAACGCGGCCCGCCCGGAATCACGATGGCGCGATCGCGCCAGCCGACCACGCCCGCACGAAGGAACACCCTGCGCGGCGAGCGCTCGGCGATCAGCCACCTGAGATCGTCTTCGAGAGCCGCGGCGATCTCGCCAACGTCTGAGGTACGCAGCATCGGCCTGCCGTCGGCGTCAAGGAGGTAGCTGGGCTCAGGCTCCGAGAGCGTGGGCGACAGGTAACGGAGGGAGTATCGGCGCGCCGTGGTCTTAAATCTCGTCGGCGCGCTTCCAGGAGGCAAGCGCTGCAGAAGCAAGTTGAAGGCCGACACATCATCGCTACGGAGCTCCCAAGAAACGCCAAAGGCGGTGAATCTGCCTCGCGCGACCCAAGACCGCTCATCGACTGTTGAACGCTCCTTCGCCGGATCCGGCCCCCATGCATCCTCCGGTGCCAACAGCGATCCAATGTTCTCCATCTGCCCACTCCTCATGCGACCTTCCACCCCTTGAGCCGCAGGCGCTCTCGCTTGGCGTGTTCGTAAATGCGCACGTTGTAACGCCGCTGGCGGTGCGGCAGCATAGGCCACAGCAGGTTCCGGGCCAGCGGCCCGGTGGCCTAGGCGCCCAGGGACTTACACCGCATGCCGGCCCCAAGACGCAGCTGTAAAATCAATTTGGTCGGCTCTATCAGTCGGATTGAATGACTCGTCGGCCCCCACTCTGCCAAGGTCCGGCCTCACGCCATCTCAGTACGTGTTGTTGTTCTTCCTTGTTGCTTGGAACTCGTCGTTCTGCTTTAGGCGTACGCGGAAACACAAGTGATGGATGTGCGCACGATTCTGCGCTCCCGGCACAATCAGCAGTTCAACAAAGACTCAATGCCAGAATCATTCCGCGCACTCCATCGGCGTCTGTCAGCAATGTCCGCTTCCGTAGTGACCACCACGGCATCGAGTACCGAAACGCGATCGCGCCCCCTCGACGCCAATCCGAAGCCGTTTTGCGCGACCTTCCGGTATTAGAAGTTGAGAAGGCCGCCGAGCCATCCCCACGACTTGAGCTGTCCCCGTGCGACATGTTGACCAGGCAAGAGCCGCTACTATCCAACCTCGCTGGCACGACGCCAGAGAAGCTCGTCCTGAGCTACTACGCCTGGCGGAAACCGGCACGATGTTGCCGTGTCGAGAGCCGCAGGCGCGCTGGCCAGGGTCAAGGCGCCTCTGAACTTTGCCGATACCTTACTCGTCTGGCTATCGTGGGCCAGCTCGACTCTGATGGACAAATTGCTCCCCAAGAAGCAGTGGCACTACCTGATCCTCGGCGCGTTGCTCTTGGCAGGCATTGGCGCGATCTTCTCGACTCACCTTCTTAGCAACGCTCGAAAGCCGGTGGCGCTGAACGAAATGCTGCTGCAAATGCGCAACAAGAGAGCGAGCGAGAACGCGTGGCAGTGCACGAGGCGGGGCACGCGATCATTGCCCAAGTCCTCAATGTGGGAAAAGTTGAGAGGGTCACCATTTTGTCGCGCGGGGGCGCCCTTGGCGTCACTCTTGTTACGCAAACCGAAGACAAACAATTGCATCTGAAGTCCGAGTTGCAAAATCGCATTCAGATGTTGCTTGGCGGTCGTGCCGCCGAGCTCATTACTTACGACGACGCCTCAAGCGGCGCGGCGAGCGATCTGAAAGAGGCATCAAAACTTGCCCTGTCCATGGTTGCAACGCTCGGGTTAAGCGACAAGGGCACGCTGTTCAGTCTGGATGCATTGAGCGCGCTCCATCTCAAGCCTGATCCCACGATCGCTGTGGCCCAGGCGGAGGCCATTCTTGCGAGCCAGAACGAGCGATGTCTTGTGAACCTGCGCGAGCTGCACGGCGCTCTGGTCGAGCTGGCTGCAAAGCTCGTCGAGCACGAGACTGTAGAGGGAGAAGACGTGGCTCGAGCGATAGCAAACGCTCGCACAGCAGGCGGCTCTTCGGGTGCGCGATGGAGCGTTTGAGGGGCAGACGCCAAACGCTGTCGACGCTGTGACGAACGTAGGGCGCTACAACTCGCGCGGACTGGCGGCCCTGAACGTATCGCACTTCCGGGCGTCGCCGGTTTCGAAGCCGCGGCGGAACCAGCGCATACGTTGTGCGCTGGTCCCGTGGGTTTGGTCCGCGGTGCTGGTATTGCCCAGAGCATCGTCGCCGATGGCGTGCGCGGCGTTGACGGCTTCCTTCAAATCCTGCTCGTCAATGGCCAACGAAGCGCGGGCCGTGTGGCCCCAGACGCCAGCGAAGCAGTCAGCTTGCAGCTCGACCCGCACGGAGACCTGGTTGGCGGTTTCACCACGGGGACGAACGTCGGTTGCCCCGATCAGGTTTTGCACGTGGTGGCCAACCTCATGGGCGATGACGTAGGCTTGCGCGAAATCGCCGGGTGCACGCAAACGCCGCTCCAGGACTTGATAGAAGCTGGGATCGATGTACAAGCGCCCATCGCGACGGCAGTAAAACGGTCCGACTGCCGAGGTGGCGGTGCCGCAGCCGGTATCCACCGAAACGGCAAACACCACCAGCGTGGGATCGCTGTACTCCACCCGGTCGCGTCCGTAGCTCGGCAACTCGCCGCGGCGGAAGGTCGCCGTCCACACGTCTTCCGTCGAAGCCAGAATGACTCTGGAAAAGTCGCAGGCCTTGGCGCTGCTGGGGGAGGACTTGCAGACGCTGGCTGCGCCGGCCCCGCTTCGGGCTGGATCGCCGCCGCTGCCGAAGAGCTGCTGCTTGATCCCTGACGGTAGCAGGAAGTAGCCGGCACCCACAACGGCGGCGACCAGCAAGGTGCCCTTGATGCCCAGGATCCGGACCAGCCCAAACAGGGCCTGAACGGGCAACGCGAAGGCGGTGCGGCCGCCGCCTGCACCTTGGCCGCGGTCTTCGAAATTGTCCGAGCGTCTTCGACCTTCGGTGTCCATGGGCTTTGACCTTCACGGTTCTAGCGTTCGAAACAGCGCCGCGCAACGCGGCCGGATCGCGTGCCCGCCACCGGAAGCGATGATCGATTCAGAGGTTCGCACGTTCGCGGAAGAGGCAAGCAAGCGAGCCAAAGAGAGCTAGCGATCGAGGGAAGTACACCCGAAGAACATGGTCGGTCCTGAAGTGGGCGTTCTTGGTTCAAGCGCGTTCGTAGCTCAAGGCGAGGCTGCCGTCAGCGCCGATGCGCACCTGGACCGCGATAGGCGCGCAGCAGACGTCGCAATCCTGGACAAAGGCGTGTTCGCCGGGCTCCGCGGATTCGATCTCGCCCTCAAGGTCCACCTCGGTCGAGGCTCCGCACGTCGGACATTCGATCACGTTGGTCATGGGACCGGTTCCCCCGTCGTGAAGTCAGATGCCGGCGCGGGAGGTGACGACTCATCGATTGTTTGCCAGGACAGCTCTAGGTCGCGAAGCCCCGCGGCACGACGACCAGGTAGTCAGACCTGCCGGAGAGCGACTGCACCTTGAGCCCGCGGGCTTCGTCCTGCGCGCGGTCGTAGCCCACTGTGGTGCCCTCGCAAAGAGATACGTTCTCGTCGATGATCGCGTTGCGAATCCGGCAGTGCTGGCCGATTACGGTCTCGTTGATGAGGCCATTGTCGATGGAGCCGCCCAGCAAGACCGAGTTTTCCACCAGCGCATGGCTGTGAAGGTAGATCCCTGGTGAAAGCACCGACCCGCGCACCCGCCCGCCCGAGAGGATGACCCCGTCGCACACGATCGAGCTCGATGCCTGACCCACCCGCCCGGGCAGCTCGTACTCGAACTTGGCGGGAGGGTAGTGTTGCGGCGAACAGAAGAGCGGCCATTTCTCGCCGTACAGGTTGAAGCGGGGCGCAACCGAAACCAGGTCCAGGTTGGCGGACCAATATGACTCGAGGGTTCCGACGTCACGCCAAAAGTCCGAATCCGAGGCGCGCGGAACCAACCGCTTGCGCCGTCGCCCTTCGCAAAGCACCGCCTCGAATTCCTCGATCTTGTTGTTGGCCGAAAAGTCGTAGGCGTGGATCTTCTTGCCTTGGGCAAGCATGCCCGGCATCACGTCGCGCCCGAAGTCGTCGCCGCCCATCGACAGCCAGTCGCGCAGCGTCTCAGTGTTGAAGAGGTAAATGCCCATCGAGGCTAGGCACTGCTGGGTACCCGGTAGGACCGGTGGATTGGGCGACTTCTCGACGAACCCGACGATCGTGCCCTGCTCGTCGACCTCAACCACCCCGTAGGACGATCGCGCCTCCTCGACGTCCACCCGGCAGACCGCCAGACTGACCTCGGCACCACACGCCACGTGAAAGCCCTGCATCAGCCGGTAGTCCATCTTGTAGATGTGGTCACCAGAGACAATCAGCACCCGACGTGGGTTGTGCTGCTCGACCAGGGCCAGGTTCTGGCGGACGGCATCGGCGGTGCCCTTGTACCAGTCGCCGCCCAGCTGCATCTGGGCTGGGATCTCATCGATGAACTCGCCTACCCGGCGGGAAAGAAAACCGTAGGTCGTTTTCAGGTGATTGGAAAGGGACCACGACTTGTACTGGGTGAGCACGAACACCCTGCGCAGGTCGGAGTTGATGCAGTTGGAAAGCGTGAAGTCGATGATGCGGTAGAACCCGCCGAAGAGAACGGCCGGCTTGGACCGCTCGTCGGTCAGGGGTCGAAGCCGTTCACCCGCGCCCCCAGCCATGACCAGTGCAATGACGTCCATAGAAAGCAACTATGGGCCGAACCCGCCGCGAATGCAGGGCGCTTTGCCGAGACGCGCCAGGCTGCATCGGCCGCGCTCTGCGCGCAAACGATTCGATCGGTCGCTGTATCGGCCCAGGTTATTGCAGCCACCAGCGCCCAAACCGCAGCCGAAAGCTCTCGTGAGACCACCTCGACAGCCGTCGAGGATGTTGGCATCAGCGGCCGCGAAAGAGACGGGCGGCCCGGACGCGCACCTTGGGGCTCTTGTCAAACTGGGATGCTTCTTCGAGGTAGGGCATCGAGATGTCAGCCATGTCGTGCAGGAGCAGAGCGGCGGCTTTCTCCCAGACGCTGTCGTTGACCAGCGAGCGGATGATCAGCTTGGCCAGCACGGGACTCTTGCGATAGGCAGGGTCGACTTGCAGGGCGATCTGGGCGTGCTGGAGGGCGGGCGACCAAAACAGCTTGCCGAAATAGGCCACCGCGAGCAGGAAGTTGGCGTAGGCGCTGCGCGGGTGGCTCCGCTGGATGTCGACGAGTACGGTGATGGCCTGCTCGCGCAGACCCAGGCGCAAGAGCTGCGCCGCCCCCGGCAGGCCAGGCGTGTCGTCTCGGTTCATGGGGGCCAGGTCGTCGGTGGCGGCGGGCGCGGCCGGCTCGACGACAACGGGCGTAGGCGGGGCGGGCTGCGCGCGCGGCGGTTTGTGGCGGCTCCGCCACAGGGCCCAGGCGAAGATGATGGCCAGCATCAGCGTCGCGGAGGCGGCCAGCGCCAACCAGCGCCGCCAGCGCGGTGGGGGCGGGTCGGGCTCGGCCGGGGCCGGGCTCTTGGGCTCGGCGGGTTCTTGCCTGGCGACCGGAGCGATCACTCGCCCGCTCGCCTCGCGCGAGGCGGGCGCTGTCACTGGAACCGCATCGCCGCCATACACCGCCGCGGCCTCGGGCACCTGCACAAGAGCCGCCGACATCTCCTCGGCGCTGGCGAAGCGATCGGCGGGCGCCTTGGCCAAGGCCTTGGCCACCACGGCCTCGAGCGCATCCGAGAAAGAGGCGCGACCGGCGACCGCGGTCATGCGCGGCGGGGGTTGATGGCGTTGCATGAGGATGAGATTGGCCATCTTGTCCGAGGCGAACGGCTTGCGCCCGGTCAGCATCTCGAAGAGCAGGATGCCGACCGTGTAGATGTCCGCGCGCCCGTCGGAGAGACCTTCGCCCATGGTCTGCTCGGGCGCCATATACGAGGGCGTGCCCACGGCCATGCCCACGGTCAAGGCCGGACCGTCCTTCAGCTTGGCCAGGCCGAAGTCGAGAATGCGCACGTGATCGATCATCCCCGGCGTATCGCTGACGATGATGTTCTCCGGCTTGAGGTCGCGGTGGAAGATGCCCTGGGCATGGGCGTGGTCCACGCCGGATAGAATCTGGCGGGCGAAGCCGATAGCGCGCGCGGGCTCGATGCGCCCGCCCTCGATGACGTTGCGCAGGCTGCGCCCGGCCACGAAGTCCATGACGAGGAAGGGCACGTCGTCGACGCCGAAGTCGATCACCGAGACGCAGTTGGGGTGGTTGAGGCGACTGAGAGCGCGCGCCTCCAGCTCGAAACGCTCGCGGAAGGACTTCTGCGCCGCCACCGAGGCGTGGAGGAACTTGATGGCCACCGGTCGCCCCAGCTGCAAACGCTCGCCGCGGTAGACAACGCCCATGCCTCCGGAGGCAATGACATCGAGGATTTTGTAGCGGTCCTGAATCACCGACCCCACGCGAGCGTCGGTAAGATTAGGCGAAGCCGTCACGGCGGACAGGATAGCAGAGCCGGCCGCCCGCGGTTCAAGAACGAGCTCCCCCTGCTGGGCCGGCCCGATTTCCTGTCGAGCCTTGCGGCAAGACCGGGTCGAGCAGGTCCCTGGCCAGCGGCGTGCGACACCAGTGCGGTCCCACGTCACCGCGCATCTGCCCGACGCCGGCGAGGCGGATGCTAGGATAAGTGCCTCGTCATGAGTCGCGTATTGGATGATTGTAAATTTGTGAAGACGATCCGCGATTGCTTTTGAAACGCAGATCGACAGAGCCTTGGTGTCCGATTTCATGGTCGGCGCACGAGGACCCGCGAGACGAAAGACATCCCAGTCGTCGAAGGTTCCGCTACCTCTACAGCCGCGACGAGCTGGAGGAATGTCTGCCCAAGATCCACCTGATCGCTGAGCGCGGCCGCGTAGTGCATGTTCTGATGAACAACTGCCTTATCGAGCTGAGCTTGCGCGCTTCCGCCGTTTTCATCAGACTTCCGAAATGAAAGCGTGCGGATGCTTCGGGAGCTCCTTGGTGCTGTCAGCACTGCTTTGGGGCTGCGGTAGCTCCCCGTCTCACTCGGTCGCCGTCTCTGCCTTTGATAGGAGCTGTTCGGTCGATGCGGATTGCGTTCCGGTTTACGACGGAAGAATAGGATGCTGCGGTCCGAGTTGTCCCAATGCCGCGATCAACAAGTCGGCTTATGCGAAATACGAAGAAGTCGTCTCGAGTAACGAGCCCGTCTG
>Ga0265324_10000409_pt1 | contig 30860 bp, 27 predicted proteins | sample 41419metaG_FD_198634 | JGI IMG/M metagenome (GOLD analysis project Ga0265324, IMG submission 198634) | Rhizosphere microbial communities from Carex aquatilis grown in University of Washington, Seatle, WA, United States - 4-14-19 metaG | ecosystem: Host-associated > Plants > Roots > Rhizosphere...
TCGGACTGCTCGGCGCGTTGCTGGCCACCAACCAGCCGCTCGCCGTCAGCAACGTCATCCACGAGCAGACGGGCATCGCCATCACGGTCGCCGCCACGCCGGAGGAACGCGAGTTGCACGAGGTGATGCTGGCCGATGACGCGTCGCAGGACGACGTGAAGGCGTGGATCGAGGAGTTCAACTCGCAATCGCACACGAATAGCACGGAGGAGGGCAAAGCTTTGAACACGCGTATCCTCGCGCGCTTCGACCGCGTGCGGGGCGCGTATGACAATTTTCTCATCCGCCATCCCGACAGTGCGCACGGCTTCCTGGCCTATGGCAGTTTCCTCAATGAAATCGGCAGCGAAGACAAGGCGGTGGAGCAATACGAGAAATCGCGCGAGCTGGACCCGAAAAACCCGGCGGTCTGGAACAACCTGGCGAATTACTACGGCGAACACAGTCCGCAGACAAAGGCGTTTGAATATTATGCGCAAGCCATCAAGCTGAATCCGGGCGAGCCGATTTATTACCAGAATTTCGCCACGACGGTCTATCTCTACCGCAAGGACGCGCGGGAGTATTTCAACATCAACGAGCAGCAGGTGTTCGACAAGGCGCTGGGGCTTTACCAGCAGGCCATGGCGCTCGCGCCGGACAGCTTCGTCATCGCGACGGACTACGCGGAAAGCTATTACGGCATCAAGCCGCTGCGCACCAACGACGCGCTCATGGCGTGGACCAACGCGCTGACCATCGCGCACACGGACACCGAGCGGCAGGGCGTGTTCATCCACCTCGCACGCGTGAAGATCGCAGCGGGATTTTTTGACGAAGCGCGCGCGCAACTGGCCGCCATCACGAACGCCGCCTACGCGGACTTGAAGCAACGCCTCATCCGCTCGCTCGCCGATCACGAGCATCCGGCAACCGTGGTGACCACGAACGCGGTGAGGGTCATGCCGCCGGAACTGCCCGCCGTGGTCGCCACGACCAATGCCGCGACGGTGTCGTCCAACTTGTTTTCCGCCCCGCCCACGGCGCATTTGAAAGAATAACCGTGAGTTGACGGACAAGCCGAGTTTGCGCTGATTGGCGCGCTGGATTTAAGGCTCGTAAATCGCAAATCGCATATCGTAAATTTCCCCCATGAGCTTTTACGACAAATTGAAATTCGACGCGCAGGGTTTGATTCCCGCGATCATCCAGGAACAGAAAACCGGCCGCGTCGTGATGATGGCGTGGATGAACCGCGCGTCGCTGGAAAGCACGGTCAAGACCGGCAAGACGCATTTCTGGAGCCGCTCGCGCCAGAAATTCTGGATGAAGGGCGAGGAGAGCGGCAACACGCAAACGGTGAAAGACATCGCCTTTGACTGCGACGGCGACTGCCTGCTCATCCAGGTTGAGCAAGCCGGTCCCGCCTGCCACGAAGGCTACAAGTCGTGCTTCTTCCGCTCGGTCGAAGGCCAAGGCGAGACGTTCAAAATCACCGAGGCGCAGATCCTCACGCCGGAGCAGATGTATAAAAAGAAGGGCTGAACGCCCACCGCCGGCTATTTTTGCGGCAACAACTGGATGTAAGTCGGCTCGTCGCGATGGCACGTCAGCCAGCCGCCCTGCTCGAACATTTCGACCACTTGGATGGAACTGCGCCGACCGCCGGGATCAGGATGCGTGAAGTAAAATAGAAATGCCCGGTCGCCGCTCACCACCACGTCGCAATGTTGGCCCATCGCACGATCATCCGCGCCGGTGCCGGGCCGGGCGACGAGATTCTCCGGCTGCTTTGACCAGGCGATGCCGTCGTCGGAACGGAAGACGCCAAGCCCTTTCCACTCATCAATCACACACCAGAATTTTCCGCGCCAGCGGAATCCTTTCGGCCCTTCGCCCCGGCTGGGAAAAGCGCGACCTTTGTCCTTCCAGTTTTTCAGGTCAGGGCTGACGGCGTAGTTGATGGCTTTGCCGGCCAGCTCGTCGTTGTAATAAAGCCGCCACATCCCGTCCGGCATCCGCTCAATGCTCGGATCAATCACGCGGCCGGATGACAGTGAAAGCTTTCTCGGATTCGACCAATCCAGCAGGTTTGTGCTCGTGAGCTGGACGATGTAGCGCGGATGCCCCCAGTCCTGAAAAATTCCCGGCACGACGGTCAGGAACATCTGCCACGTCCCATCCGGCGCGCGCACCACGTCGGGCGCCCATTCTGTAATGTTCGTGCCACCGTATTCCTCCGGCAGGTCGAACCGCGCCATGCCAACAAATTTCCAGTGCGCGCCGCCGTCCGCCGATTCCGCAATACCGATGGGCGTGCCGTGAACCCACGCGACACCGGACAGGCCGGAGGCGTTCGCGCGGCGGTCGGTGTAAAACATCCACCACTTCTGCACGAGCGGGTTCCAGATGAGCGTCGGGTCCGCCGCGCCGTCATAGACCTGGTCGCGGTAAAGCGGTTTGGCGGCCACCGCGCCCAAATCGGCAGCGGACAAGGCGGGCGCAATCAAAAGCAGGGCGAGGCAAAGGCCGGAGAATTTCATGGTGGTAAGGCAGAGATACAAATTGTGGCGGAAATAATCAAGCCGCAGGGAACCGGAGTGCGGCCGTCCTCGGCCGCAGCAACATCCAAACCACAGGCCGCATTCGCAAGTCCATGCCCGAAGGTCTTGCCGCATTGCTGCGCCCGGGGACGGGCGCACTCCGCCGGTCATGTTTCCGCGCTTTCATTTGGGCGGCAAAAAATGTTTTCATCTGGGCATGGTTCCGTGCGTAATTTTTGAGGATGAGCATCTGCTGGCGGTCAACAAGCCCGCCGGCTGGAACACGCACGCGCCTTCGCCTTACGCCGGCGAAGGCATCTACGACTGGCTGCGCCACCGTGAACCGCGCTGGGCCGCGCTCGCCATCATTCATCGGCTGGACAAGGAAACCAGCGGCATCCTTGTCTTCGGCAAGACGCCGCTCGCCAACAAATCGCTCACGGAACAGTTCACCAGCCGCCGCGTCCACAAAAAATATCTCCTGCTCACCGACCGCGCCGTGCCGAAGAAAGAATTCACGGTGAAAACCGCGCTGGCGCGCGTTGGTGAAAAATATGCCAGCCGGCCCGGCGGGGAAATCGCGGAAACACGTTTTGCGTTCGTCGAGAAATCCATCCTCCATCCTTCAGCTTCCATCTTCGCTGCGTTTCCGTTGACCGGCCGCACGCATCAAATCCGTGTCCACGCGGCGGAGAGCGGCTTCCCGATTCTCGGCGACACGCTTTACGGCGGCACGCCGGCGGCACGCGTTTTTCTGCACGCGGCGGAGATTGAGTTCACGCATCCGACCACCAACCAGCCGGTGACATTTTGTGCGCCTGCTGATTTCGATAACCATGGACAAGCTGGTGGGGCGAGCATCCCCGCGAGCCGCTCTTTGCAAACAGCCAGCCCCGGCTCGTCAGGAGCCCCGCCCCACCTTTCAACTGACGCGCGGCTCGCCTTGCGCACCGCCATCATCGAACCAGAAATGACCAACGCCTTCCGCGTGATTCACGGTGCCAGCGACGGCTGGCCGGGCTGGTTTGTGGAAAAACTCGGCGACTTCCTGCTCTCGCAAGCCGAAGCGCCGTTGACCGCAAAGCAGCACGCAGAATTGTCACGACTCGCAAAAACTTTCTCCACGCGCGGCGCGTATCACAAAATCCTTTCGCGGCATGTGCGCAAGTCCAACGTGGCGGATGTCTCGCCGCAACTGGTTCTGGGCGAGGCTGCTCGTAGCGGCGTCTCGGCAGAGCGCCGCAAATCTGACGAGGCGGATGAATCCGGCTTTCTGCCGAAAGCCGCTACGCCGCCCTTTGAGATTCTGGAAAACGGCGTCCGCTACGAGATGAGCTTCCATGAAGGCTATTCCGTCGGCCTGTTTCTCGACCAGCGCGACAACCGGCGGCGTTTGTTGACCGGACATATCGCCGCAAATTTTCCACTACTGCAACCCCAGACGCCAGACGCCCGACCCGAAATCCTAAACACCTTCGCCTACACCTGCGGTTTCTCCGTGTGCGCGGCGAAGGCCGGGGCGCGGGTGACGAGCCTGGATCTCTCGAAAAAATATCTCGAATGGGGCAGGCGCAACTTCACTTTGAACGGCCTTGACCCGGCGGCGCATGATTTCATCTACGGCGACACGTTCGACTGGCTGCGGCGGCTGGCGAAGAAAGGCCGCGCGTTCGACGTCATCGTGCTCGACCCGCCGACGTTTTCGCAGTCAAAGGAACACGGCACTTTCCGCGCCGAGAAAGATTACGGCAAACTCATTACCGCCGCCCTGCCCGTCCTCAAGCCGGGCGGCGTGCTGCTCGCCTCGACGAACGCGGCGGACTGGCCGCCGGAAGAATTTCTCGCGGACATCGAAACGGCGGTGCGCGCGGCGAAGCGGAAGATTATGAAGCGGCATTACGTTCCGCAGCCGCCGGATTTCCTCGTCAGCCGTGACGAACCCGCGTATTTGAAAACGGCGTGGCTGAAGATTACATGAAAAAAGCGGCTCCCATTTCTGGCAGCCGCTTTTGAGGGAGAGAAATTTTACTTTCCGACCGCTGCGACAATCTTCTTCGCCGCGTCGGCCATCGAATCGCCGTTGATGATGGCCACGCCGGATTCCGCGAGCGTTTTCTTGCCGGCGGCGACGTTGTTGCCTTCGAGCCGGACGACGAGCGGGAGTTTCAAGCCGGTTTCCTTCACCGCCGCGACGATGCCGGTGGCGATGACGTTACAGTCCATGATGCCGCCGAAAATGTTCACCATGATGCCCTTCACATGCGGGTCGCTCAGGATGATCTTGAACGCCGCCGTGACCTGCTCCTTGCTCGCCCCGCCGCCGACGTCCAAGAAGTTCGCCGGGTTGCCGCCGAAATGCTGGATGATGTCCATCGTCGCCATTGCCAGGCCGGCGCCGTTCACGAGGCACGCGATGGAGCCGTCGAGCTTGATGTAATTGAGCGAAAATTTCGACGCCTCGATTTCCAGCGGCGCTTCCTCGTTCAAATCGCGCATCTCCAAAATGTTTTTGTGGCGATACAGCGCGTTGTCGTCCAGAGAAATTTTCGCGTCGAGCGCCATGACGGTTTCCTTGCCATCAGCAAGTTCGACAACCGCGAGCGGGTTAAGTTCCACCATCGAGGCGTCCGCTTCCCACCAAGTGTTGTAAACACCGGTGATCAATTTCACGCCGGCATTGAACAAATCGCCCTTGAGGCCGAGCGCGGCGGAAATTTTGCGCGCTTGATACGGCATGATGCCGACGGCGGGATCAATGGTTTCCTTGAAAATCTTTTCGGGATGCTTCTCGGCGACCTCCTCGATGTCCATGCCGCCCTCGGTGCTGGCCATGATGAGCGGGCGGGATGTTTCGCGGTTGAGCAGCACGGCGAGATAAAATTCCTTTTTGATTTTCGCACCGGCGGCGAGCAGCAGCGTTTGCACCATGCGGCCGTCCGCGCCGGTCTGTTTGGTGACGAGCGTCTGGCCAAGCATCTTTTCGGCGAAGCCCACGGCCTCATCCACCGAGCCAGCAACTTTCACACCGCCCTGGAAACCGCTCTTGAAAGTGCCCTTGCCGCGTCCGCCCGCGTGGATCTGGGATTTGACGACGACCTTGGCGCTGCCGCTGGCGGCGATCTGCTCCGCCGCGGGGCGCACCTCGGCGAGCGACTTGGCGGGTATCTCGTAGGGAACATTGACGCCGTATTGGGCGAGCAACTGCTTGGCTTGGTATTCGTGGATGTTCATTTCAAAATAAGTTGGCCAATTAAAAACGATTGCCGCCGGAAATCAACTTCCAACTGCGCGCCCAAAGGTCATCGCCCATTTCCCTTTGAAACCGGCGCCGGCTGTGGCAATTTGCGCGGCCATGCACGATTCCAAAGCCATGAACCCGGAAAAATCGGAGGCGTTCAGCAAGGTGCCGGAAGTGACCCTGGTTTTCTGGCTCATCAAAATCCTGGCGACCACGCTCGGCGAGACCGGCGGCGACGCCGTTTCCATGTCCATGAACCTTGGCTATTTGGCGGGCACGGGCATTTTCGCGGTCATCTTCATTGCGGCGGTGGGCGTCCAGATTACCACCAAGAAATTTCATCCCGTGATTTATTGGGTGACCATCATCGCCACCACCACGGTCGGCACCACGCTGGCGGATTTTGCGGATCGTTCGCTCGGCATCGGTTACGCGGGCGGGACAGCCATACTGCTAACGCTGCTGCTGGCGTCGCTATTCATCTGGTATCGCGCGTTGGGTTCTGTGGCGGTGGACACGGTGAGTTCGCCGAAGTCGGAAGCTTTTTACTGGGTGACCATCATGTTCTCACAAACGCTGGGCACGGCGCTCGGGGATTGGACGGCGGACACGGCGGGCCTGGGCTACGGCGGCGGAATGGTTGCGTTTGGCGTCCTGCTGGCAATCATCGCCGCGGCATATTTTTGGAGCAAAATTTCCCATACGGTGCTGTTCTGGGCGGCGTTCATCTTAACGCGTCCGCTGGGCGCGGTCGTCGGCGATTTTCTGGACAAGCCCGCCAGTGAGGGCGGACTGGCATTGAGCCGCTACTCGGCCTCGGCAACCTTGCTTGTGCTGATTGCGGCGGGCATTTTCTGTTTCTCCCACCAGCCGGCGCGGCGCAGCCATTGAACGGGCGACGCCGGCAAATTTCCCCTTTGGCTTTGGCGTGCTGCCCTTTATCTTGCGCGACCATGAAAGCCGTGTTTCTGCTGCTGCTTGCCGTCGCGCTGTCCGCGCCGGCGGCGCGCGCGGCGTTCATCAACGGCCACGGCTACACGCCGCTTTCCAGTTGGACGGTGGCAAACGGCTTCCGGCTGCAAGCGCGCGCCAGCGCAATGATCAGTTATACCAACCGCACGACGCGGCTGGTGTTTGAAAAAGATTCGCGCACGGCGGAAATCAACGGCGTGAACATCGCCATGTCATTCCCGGCGGCGCTGGACAAAGGCGAAATGCTCGTGTCGCAACTGGATTTGGCGAAGACCGTGGATCCGCTTATCTTCGCGCCGGCGGCGCGGAAAAAGATTTCCACCATCGTCCTCGACCCCGGCCACGGCGGCAAAGACACCGGCAACCACGTGGGTTCGCGCAACGAAAAAACCTACACGCTGCTGCTCGCGCAGGAACTCGCCGGCCAGCTCCGGGCGGCGGGCTTCAAGGTCATCCTCACGCGCACGAAGGACACGTTCGTCGAGTTGCCGGTGCGGCCGGACATCGCCAATCGCAAGAACGCCGACCTGTTCGTGAGTTTGCATTTCAACGCCACGGAGTCGGGCAAGGCGGAGGTAAGCGGATCGGAGACATATTGCATCACGCCGGTCGGCGCGGCATCGTCCAACGCGCAGGGCGAGGGCGCGAACTACGGCGCGACGCAGGCCAACATCTACGAGAAGAAAAGTCTTTTGCTCGCCTATCAGGTGCAGAAGGCACTGGTGCGAAATCTCGGCGCGGAAGACCGCAGCGTGCGGCGGGCGCGGTTCGCGGTGTTGCGCGAATGCGAGATGCCGGCGATCCTCGTGGAGAGCGGCTACATGACGCATCCGGTGGAGGGCAAAAAGATTTTCGACGCAGCCTACCGGAAGCAAATCGCGGCGGCGATCGTGAAGGGTATCGTGAATTATCAGAAATTGACCGCGCCGGCAGACAGCAATAATTACGTCAGCAGCAACGCGCCGCCGAAAACTTTCAAACGCAAAAAATCATGAGCATCGCAACCAAGACCGGCGACAACGGCACGACGGCATTGATGTATGGCCGGCGCGTGCCGAAAAACCATCCACGCGTCGAAACCTACGGCACCGTGGACGAATTGAACGCGGCGCTCGGCCTCGCCCGCGCGACGGCAGATCACGATTTTGTGCGCGGCAACCTGCTGGCCATCCAGAAGGATTTGATCGTGTTGATGGGCGAATTATGCGTCCAGCCCGAGGACTTGAACCGCTACACCGCCGACGGCTATTTTTTGGTGTCGGCCGAAATGACGGCGAAACTCGACGCGCTGGTGAAGGAAATCGAGGCGCAAAACATCAGTTTCAAGGGCTGGGCGACGCCGGGGGCGACGCTGAACTCCGCCGCGCTGGACGTGGCGCGCACCGTCTGCCGCCGCGCGGAGCGGCGCGTGTGCGAGCTGAAATTCACCGGCGAAGCGCGGAACGCCGAAATCATCCTTTACCTCAACCGGTTGTCGGATTTGCTGTGGCTGTTCGCGCGGTGGGTGGAGACGCAGATGAAAGCCTGACCGCCAAACTCCGCGCTTTTCAAAACCCGGCGTTCGGACTATCTTCCCGCTCCCGTTTCGAGCCTGGCGCAAGGATTGTCGGCGCGGCTCCGGAAAATTTTTCGTATGGCATTGATTGTTCAGAAATACGGCGGCACCTCGGTCGGCAACACCGACCGCATCAAGAACGTTGCCAAGCGCGTGGCGGAATACCGTTCACGCGGCGACTCCGTCGTCGTCGTCGTCTCGGCGATGAGCGGCGTCACCGACGGCTTGATCAAATTGGCGAAGGACATCGCCCCGCTGCCCAGCGAGCGCGAGATGGATATGCTCCTCGCCACCGGCGAACAGCAGACCATCGCGCTCACGGCCATCGCGCTACAAACCATCGGCGTCCCGGCGGTTTCCATGACTGGCGCACAGGCGGGCATCGTCACCGACGGCGTCCACACGAAGGCCAAGATTCACAACATCACGCCCAAGCAGGTTCACGAAGCCCTTGATGCCGGCAACGTCGTCATCGTCGCCGGTTTCCAGGGCGAGACGAGCGAAGGCCAGATTACCACGCTGGGCCGTGGAGGTTCCGATTTGACCGCAATTGCGCTGGCCGCCGCGCTCAAGGCCGACCTTTGCCAGATTTATACGGACGTGGACGGCGTCTATACCACTGACCCGCGCATCGTGCCGACGGCAAAAAAATTGCCGGAGATTTCCTACGACGAAATGCTCGAACTCGCCAGCCTCGGTGCCAAGGTGATGCAGAGCCGCTCGGTGGAATTTGCGAAAAAATTTGGAGTCGTGTTCGAGGTCCGCTCCAGCCTCAATGACAACCCCGGAACCATTGTGAAAGAAGAAACGAAAAGCATGGAAGGCGTCGTCGTGCGCGGCGTCGCGCTCGACAAAAACCAGGCCAAGGTCACGCTCGTCGGCGTGCCGGACAAACCCGGCGTGGCCGCGAAGATTTTCAAGGCGCTCGGCGACGCGACCGTGAACGTGGACATGATCATCCAGAACATCAGCCACGGCACCAGTTCGCCCGCCACCGACATTTCCTTCACCGCCGACAAGCCGGATTTGCTCAAGGCGCAAAAGGTCATTGAAGGTTTGAAGGCTGAAGTCGGCTACCGCGACGTCATCACCGCCGAGAAGGTCGGCAAGCTGTCCATCGTTGGCGTCGGCATGAAGTCGCACACCGGCGTGGCGGGAAAACTGTTCGAGACACTCGCCAACGAAGGCATCAACATTGACATGATTTCGACCAGCGAAATCAAGATCTCCGTCGTCATTGATCTGGCGAAGGGCGAGCAGGCGGTGAAAGCCGTGCACGCGGCGTTCATCGGCTAGATTTTTCGCTGGCTGTTTTCCAGCCTTGGGCCAGAAACAGCGCGGCGCGTTCGTTGAAATTCACGTTTTGATTGGTGCCGGGTTCAAGGCGTTGAATGGCTTCGCAATGTTGACGCAAAAAGTCGTTGGCCTGTTGGTTAAACTGGCCACCCACCAACTCATCCCATCCAATGGCGACGGGATGTTCGGGGTCATACGCCTGATTCCACCCGGTAAAGTTGCCGACAATCCAGACTTTATGGCCGGATTGCAGCGTGACTTCCAGATTTTCCAGCAAAGATTTCATGGCGTTGGTGTTTTTGGCCTGCGCTGCGTAAAGGTCAAACCGGGCGGTTTTCAGGTCGGCCATTGGCGGAACCGTGGACCAAGAACAAGCCCCGTCAAAGTAATGGCCGAAGGTCATGCCATACGTCCAGTTTTTGACGATGACAAAATCTTTGGGGTCAGCCTGCGTGGCGATTTTGTTCGCGAGGGTATCCACATTGGTCATGCGATAATCCAGTATCTTCACGGCAAAGATGCCGGAGATCAGGCTGGTTGCCAGTGCGCCGCCCCAAAAGATTGAGCGGCACCTTCCGGCCAGCCGCGGCAGGGAAATCTCCAGAATGATTCCCGTCAGGGCGAGCAACGGCATAAAATACCAAGGCTGCACGTAATAATTTGCCGCCCGCAAGAACCAGACATACATGAAAACGCCGCTGACGAAGGTTACCGCAGCGAACAAAGCCCGGTCGTCGCCGCGCCGCGTGATGATGTGGCGGACGCCCAGTCCGATGATCCACGCGGCCATGCCCAGCCAGAGCCAGGCGTATTGCGGTATCGGAAAAGCCAGCAGCGAATCCAAGCAGGTCAAAGCGGACGCGGCATCGAAGAAATCACGGTGCAGCACGGTCGAGGTGGCAATGCTGCTGATGGTGCACCAGTATGGCAACAGCGTGACCGCCGCCGCCAGTCCGCTCAAAAACACGCCGGCAGCTGCGCGGTAGTTTCTCCGCCCGACCGCCACCACCATGCCTCCGGCGCAGATCGCCGCCACGAGGGCACAGTTATGATACAAAGTTTGAACGCTCAAGACGGTGCAGGCAGTCAGCACCAGCCAGGATGATTTCCTCCCCGGTTGTTCCAGATAGCGCCACGTTGCGGCAAAGCAGAGCACAATCAATGTGCCGCCCAAACCATAGGCGCGCAAGGTTGAGCCGTAGATGATGACCCAAGCGTTGAGTCCAACCAGCACCAGTGACCAGAGCGGTTGGGAACAACCCAGCCAGCGGGTGGCCAGCCAAAAGACGGCCGTGAGCGACAAGCCTGACAGCATACCCAGCAACCGCCAGTCGGCCCAGCCCAGCCAGTCCCACAAGCGGATGCAGAGCGGGAAAAACACCGGAAATGAATCATTTGTGATGGCCGCCCAGGCACCCAGGCCAATGTTTACGGAATTCACCTCGTCGCGCCAGAGGCCGCCCGCGTGCTCGTAGAAATAAAAATGCAGCGCCATAATCAGGCTGGTCAGCAGGGTGGCCAGCAAGAACTCCGGTGAATAACGAGACTTCAGCGCTCGGTGCAGGATGGCAGTCATTCCCGGCCATTCAACGTTTTTGATGATGATTACTCAATACAAATGCGCTGCCGAACCGGGATTTTTCATTCGCCCGTTAGAAATCACCAAACCCGCACTTGCGTGGCTAATTTTTCCAGCCGGTCAATTTTTGCAAGGTGATCGACTCGTTGTCGCCGAGGTTTTGTGGCGTCGCCCGCTTGAAATCCTCGATATGCGTCGAGCCGCCGCGCCCCAGCCAGCCGAGTTGGTTGTTACAGGTAATCTGATAAAGGTCTCGCTCCAACCGCGCGATAGCCGCGGTAATAACCCGGAAACGAATCGCGCGTGAGATTTTCCGTTCGCCTTGCGCGAGATTGAGCGAACTCGCCTCATCGCGCCAGAGTCCGCCGACATGGGTGAGAAAATAAAAATGCCCTGCCAGTACCGCGCGGCGCGAACACGACGAGCAGCCGGCTTGCATCCCGACAGGGAGCAGCGTTGATGGCGCAGCGTTGATTATCACGCGGCCATTCAACAATTTTGCCGGTGACAAGACATAATAATTGCGCTAGGTTGGCCGCGTGAACATCAATCTGAACCTGCTGCTTACGAACGCGCTGCTGACCGGCGCGGCAGTCGGGTTTTGATTCGTTCCAAGAATTTAACGAAACCCACTGCCGATACGGCGGTGGGTTTTTTGTTTTAACCTGACCGCCGGACGGCAATAATAAGAAAGCCAGACCATGCAAAAAGATCCGTCGAAAAAATACCGTGCGTTCCCGCCCATCCATTTACCGGAACGCCAGTGGCCGAACCGCGTCCTCACCACCGCGCCGCGCTGGGCGAGCGTGGACTTGCGCGATGGCAATCAGGCACTCGCCGTGCCGATGAACGTCTCCCAGAAACTGGAGTTGTTCCAGACGCTCGTGAAGATCGGCTTCAAGGAAATCGAAGTCGGCTTCCCGTCGGCGTCGAACACCGAATTCACGTTCAACCGCCGGCTCATCGAAGAGAAGCGTGCGCCGGACGACGTGTGGTTGCAGGTGCTCGTGCAGGCGCGCGAGGATTTGATCGAACGCACCATCGAGTCTTTGATCGGCGCGAAGAAGGTCATCATCCACATGTATAATTCGACCTCGCCGGCGCAGCGCCGCGTGGTGTTCGGCAAGTCGAAGGACGAAATCAAGGCCATTGCCGTGAAGGGCGCGCAGATGATCAAAGACCGTTTGCACCGGCTCAAAGGCACGGAAGTGATGCTCCAGTATTCGCCGGAAAGTTTTTCGGCGACGGAGGTGGAATACGCCAAGGAAGTTTCCGAGGCGGTCATGGACGTGTGGCAGCCGACGCCGCAGCACAAGATGATTTTGAATCTGCCAAACACGGTCGAGGTCGCGATGCCCAATGTTTATGCGGATCAAATCGAATGGATCTGCCGCAACATCAAGAACCGCGACTCGCTCATCATCAGCTTGCACGCGCACAACGACCGCTCCACTGGCGTGGCGGCGACGGAGTTGGGAATGTTGGCCGGGGCCGACCGCGTGGAGGGAACTTTGTTCGGCAACGGCGAGCGCACCGGCAATCTGGACATCGTCACCGTGGCGTTGAATCTCTATATGCACGGCATTGATCCGAAGTTGGATTTCTCGAATCTCCATTCGATCATTGATGTTTATGAGCGCTGCACCGGCATGACGGTTCCCGCGCGCCAGCCTTACGCCGGTGAACTGGTCTTCACTGCGTTCAGCGGCTCGCATCAGGACGCCATCAAGAAAGGTTTAGCCGAACGTGAAAACAATCCCGGCATGCACTGGGATGTGCCGTATCTCACGATTGACCCGGCGGACATCGGGCGTGAATACCGCGAGGTCATCCGCGTCAACTCGCAGTCCGGCAAGGGCGGCGTGGCGTATTTGCTCGAAAGCGAATTCGGCATCGAGTTGCCGAAGGACATGCAGCGCGAGTTCGGACCGATTGCCAACGACGCGGTGGACCAGCTCGGCCGCGAGGTCAGCGGCGCGGAGTTGAAGGCGATGTTCTGGAAGGAATACGTCGAACGCACTTCGCCGTGGCAGTTGTCCAGCTTTGAAACGGAAAGCAAGAACGGCGTCGTCAAATGCCGCGCGAAATTCCTGCGCTACGGCGAGCCGGTGGCGTTCTCCGGCGAAGGCAACGGCCCACTGGCGGCGCTTGTCCATGGCTTCGGAACGGTCGGCGCGCGCTTTGAAATCTCCAATTACAGCGAGCACGCCTTGAGTTCCGGCGAAGGCGCGGCGGCCATCGCCTACATCCAGATCAAAACCACCGACGGCAAGACCCGCTGGGGCGCGGGCGTGGACACGAACATTGAGCTGGCGTCGGTCAAGGCCGTGTTGAGCGCGCTCAACCGGCTTTGATTTTGAACACCACAAAATCCCACTCGTCAAACCGTTGCAAAGTGCTAAATTTCAGCTCCACATGAAACTGCTCCGGACATTTTTTGCCGCCGCCAGCCTGCTTTTTGCCGCCGGAATTTTTCCCGTCGCCGCACAGACCAACGCCGCCGCTGCCACCGCGCCGGTTTATGTGCCGGATTACACGCATGCCGGCGAACCGCTACCGGACGGCGTGCTGGCGTGGGATGAACTGACGAAGGCGGTGGACGCCACGAACGAACAGGCGTTCGCGCGTTTCAGCTTTTCATTCACCAACCTCACCACCAATATGGTGGCCGTGCTGTCCGTGCAGCCCGGGTGCCATTGCACGACCGTGGAACTGCCGCCCACGCCGTGGTTGATCGCGCCCGGCTCCAACGGCACGATCAAATTGAAAGTGGATTTGGCGGGCAAGTCCGGCACGCTGTTCAAGACGGTGAGTTTCACGTCGGACAAGGGCCGTAAAGACCTCATCCTGCGCATCAATATTCTGCCGCCGCCGGCCATGCCGGAGATGACCGAGGAGCAGCGCACCGCCGGCCTCTTGGCGGCGAAGGCTGACCGGCAGGCCGTTTTCAAAGGCGATTGTGCGAGCTGCCACCTGAAAAAAACCGAGGGCAAATACGGCCAGCAGCTTTTCGACGCCATCTGCGCCATCTGCCACGAGGCGAAAAACCGCGCGACGATGGTGCCCGACCTCGCCACTCTCCAAATCCCGACCAGCGACGAATTTTGGCGCACTTGGATCACCGCCGGCAAGGCCGGTTCGCTCATGCCGGCGTTCGCCACCTCGCAAGGCGGGCCGCTGAACGATTTGCAGATCGCCTCGCTGGCCGCATATCTGAACGCGATTCATCCGTCCAAAGTCCCGCCGCCGACCAAATGAAGTCCGCCTGACCTTCGGTGGAACTTGTCCTGCCGAATCAAGACACACCGCTTGCGGATTTTTCAGCGCCCGCTATCCTGTCAACCATGACTGCAAAACTGGTTGACGCTAACAATCACGGCAAAATCGCCACGCTCGGCGAAAAAGTTTTGATCGGCGGACAAATCTCCCGCGACGAGGCGCTGTGGCTTTTTAACCTCGAAACGTCCGCCGACATTCTGGATTTGCTGTCCTGGTCGAACCGCATCCGCGAGCAGTTCAAGGGCAACAAGATTCATCTTTGCTCCATCGTCAACGCCAAAGCCGGCGCGTGTTCGGAGAATTGCAGCTTCTGCTCGCAGTCGTCGCATTACCAGACCGGCTCGCCGAAATATGGCTTCGTTGACCCCGAACCCGTCGCCGAAGCCGGCGAGGAGGCGAACAAAAATTCCGTCACCGCCGTCGGCCTTGTCGCCGCGTGGAAAGGCTTGAATGAAGGCCCGCTATTCGACGAGATTTGCGAGCGCGTCCGCGAGATGAAGGCGCAGGGCAAGACGCGTCCGGATGTTTCCCTCGGCATCATCAAGTCGCAGAAGATTGCCGACCGGCTCAAGGAAGCCGGGGTCGAGTGCTACGGCCACAATCTCGAAAGCTCGCGCCGCTTTTTCCCGAACACCTGCACCACGCACACGTTTGACGACCGGCTGGAGACCATCGGTTATCTTAAGAAGGCCGGCATCAAGATTTGTTCCGGCGGCATCATCGGCATGGGCGAGACGCGCGCGGACCGCTGCGACCTGGCGTTTGAATTGAAGGCCATCGGCGCGAACGTTGTGCCCGTGAACATTCTCAATCCGATTCCCGGCACTCCGTTCGCCAAAAACGAGCCGCTGCCCGTGATGGAAATCTTGAAGACCATCGCGTGTTTCCGTTTCATTTTGCCGCGACAGGAAATCATGATCGCCGGCGGCCGCACCGTGAACCTGCGCGACGCGCAAAGCATGATTTTCATGGCCGGCGCGAGCGCGCTGATGGTGGGCAATTATCTCACCACGCTGAACCAGCCCGTGGAAAAGGATCTGCAAATGCTCAAAGACCTCGGCCTCGATCCGAACTGGGACAGCCACGATTTCAGCGACCAGGAAGAAGGCGGCTGCGGGTGCGGAAAAGAAAAGTGCGAGACGGAAATGGAACTGGCGACTGCAAAATAGCCGCCGCACAAAACATAATCAGATTCCCGAATTTCTTTCGCGGTTGTTTTTATAGGCAAACGAGGAAATCACCCTTGGTTTCTTTGTAATAAATCCGTGCATGCTGCTTCTTATATTACAGAAAGCTCATGGATATTGCCGAACAACAACAACGGTTCACCGACTGGACGCGCGAGCATGGCGCGATTCTGCATCACGTCGTGAACGGTTTTGCGGCGGGTGATGACCGCAACGATTTGCTTCAGGAAGTGTTGCTGGCCGTCTGGAAATCCATTCCGCCATTTCGCGGCGATGCCAAACCGACTACCTATCTTTATCGGGTCAGCCACAACGCCGCCCTGCTGTGGGTTCGCACGGAAAAGAATTACCAGCGTCGGGTGGAGCAATTCGGCGCATCTTCCCCTGACGGGTTCGCCACGGACGCGGATTTGCTGGCCGACGAACGGCTGGCAAAAATTTACTCAGCCATCCGTCTGCTCAAGCCGCTGAACCGTTCACTGATGCTTCTATCGCTGGACGGGTTGAGCTATCGCGAGATGGCAGAAATCCTTGGTCTTTCGGAAAGCAATGTCGGTGTAAAAATCAACCGTATCAAAAACCAACTCACCCAAACCTTGAAAGGAAATCACCATGAACCCGAATGAAATACAGGGCGCATGGAATTCACCACGCAACAATCTGCCGACTGAAGTGCAACAACAATTGGCCCGGAAATTCGCCCGGCAGATGATCCGTCGTCGCCGCTTCCAATTCATCTGGCTGATCAACACGTTTGTCTGGCTGTCGGTCATCACAGCTTTAGCGATCTGGAGCATCGCGGCTGGCAAAGTAAAACCCGGACAGGAATGGGGTTTGTTCCCGCTATTGATCACCCCATGGGCATTTGCCATCCACTTTCTACGGCGGTATCTGAAACCAGCCTCGCCCGCCGCGCCGGGTGAATTGTCGGTCATTGACTCATTGCGAGCAGCGCTAGATTCCAACCGGACAGCGCAATCGCATTTGAAACTGGTGGCCGGATTATTCGCCATCGTGATTCCACTGCTGGCCTTGGTGATGCGGCAGTTGCACGTTTCTGGAAAAGCGTCGTCAAACGAGTTGGCATGCATGGCGGCATTTTTCGGAGGGACTTTGTTATTGAGTGGTGGTGGCATCGCGGCTCGATATTTTGGACGCCTGTTGCCGCAACAAAAACAACTTGATGCCGTGCTCGCTGAACTAGGATGCATGAACGATTCCACTTTAGCTTCACCGGTCGCTGCCACCTCGTCCACCCTCGCCAAAGATTGAACCGGCGGACCGGTCTGGAGCATCCGAATAAAACTTCTTTGCGTTCCGGCGGCTATGCGTGAAATTCTCCGCGTGCAAAAGCTCGGCAAAAATCACGGCGGCTACTGCGGCGAGACGATTGACATTCGCGCCGTGTTGCGCGAGGTCGAAAACGCGGCCCGGCAACACGGCTGGGCTTCCGAGATTTTTCACGAGGCCAACGGTTTCAAATTGCCCGCGCTGCATCGCGCATCGCGCCTCACGCCCAATGCCCCGCGCCTTTACATTTCCGCCGGCATCCACGGTGACGAACCGGCCGGGCCGCTCGCGGCGTTGAAGCTGATCCAGGAAAACCGATGGCCCGAGAACGCAGAGTTTTTTCTAATGCCGTGCTTGAATCCCATCGGCTTCACGCTGAACCGGCGCGAGAATGCCGAGGGCGTGGACTTGAACCGCGATTATCGCAACTCAAAGTCCGCCGAGGTGCGAGCCCATTTCGCGTGGCTGGAACGGCAGCCGGCGTTCAGCCTGTATCTTTGCCTGCATGAGGACTGGGAATCGAACGGTTTTTATCTCTACGAACAGAATCCCGACGGCAAACCGTCGCTCGCGGAAAAGATGATCGAGGCGGTGAAGCAAGTTTGTCCGGTGGATTTGTCGGAAACCATCGAGGGCCGCGCGGCGCACGGCGGCATCATCCGCCCGAACCTCCTGCCGCACGAACGTCCCGACTGGCCGGAGGCGTTTTACCTGATTACGCAGAAGGCGCGCCAGGGCTACACGCTGGAAGCGCCGTCGGATTTTCCGCTGGCCACGCGCGTGAACGCGCTGGTCGCGGCGGTGAACACGGTCATCCATTTCAACCACGGATGAACACAAATGGGGGCAAGCGTCCTCGCGAGCCGGACGTCGCCGGCACCAGCGGTTATTTATCCGTGTCCATCCGCGTCCATCCGTGGTTTAATTTCGGCGCATGAGCAAACCGGCCAAATCGCAGTGGGACTTCGGCGAACTGTTTCCGCCCGCGGAAACGCGCAAGGTTTTGTCCGTCTGGGAACTCACGGCGGACATCAAGCGGCTGCTCGAAAAACAAATCGGCTCCGTCTGGGTCAGCGGTGAAATCACGAATCTCCGCGCGCAAAGTTCGGGGCATGTTTATTTCACGCTCAAGGATGTCGCCGCGCAGTTGAGCTGCGTGCTGTTTCGCGGCACGGCGGCGGCGCAGCGGGGCCTGCTGGCGGACGGACAGAAAGTTTTGCTGCAAGGCGACGTGACCGTTTATGAGGCGCGCGGACAGTATCAACTCATCGTCCGCGAAGTGGAATTGCAAGGCGTGGGCGCGCTGCAAATCCAGTTTGAAAAGCTGAAGCAGAAGCTCGCGGCGGAAGGTTTGTTTGCGCCGGAACGGAAGCGGCGGCTGCCCCAATATCCCCAGCGCATCGGCCTGGTGACGTCGCCGACAGGCGCGGCGATTCGCGACGTGCTTCACGTCATCCAGCGGCGCAATCCGGGGCTGGAAATCGTCCTTGCGCCCTGCCGCGTGCAAGGCGACGGCGCGGCGCGCGAAATTGCGGAAGCCATCCGAACACTGAATGAATTTTCATTCCGTAGCAGCCGAGGTGACGAGGCTCAAACCTCAAAATCGGAAAGCAAAAGTCAGAGCCTCCTTACGTCGGCTGCTACAATGGGATTGGATATCATTCTCATCACGCGCGGCGGCGGGTCGCTGGAAGACTTGTGGGCGTTCAACGAGGAAGCGGTGGCCCGGGCGATTTTTGAGTCGGCGGTGCCCGTCGTGTCGGCGGTCGGGCACGAGATTGATTTCACCATCGCGGATTTTGTGGCGGACGTGCGCGCGGCCACGCCGAGCGTGGCAGCGGAAATCATCACGGAAGGCGTTTTCGCCAGCCGTGAATTTGTCGGTGAAGCACCCGCTTTGCTGCAACGCGCGGCGCGGCGTGGTTTCGATTCGGCGACAGAAAGTCTCTCACAGCTTGGCGGGCGGCTGGCGCGTTTGCATCCGCGCCGAAAGCTGAACGATTCGTTGCAGCGGCTGGATGATCTGCAGTCGGGACTGATGCGCGGATTGAAGACGGCAGCGCGTTCACGCAATTTGGTTTTGGGAAATCTGGCGGGCAGATTTTTGCGCGCGAAGCCGGCGCTGGCCTTGAAAGCGCGGAGGGAAACATTGCGACAACTGGAAAAACGGCTGAATGCGCTCGGCCCGGAGCAGGTTTTGGCGCGCGGCTATTCCATCACGACGGATACGGCGAGCGGGAAAGTCCTGCGCGATGCCGCGCAGGTGTCCGCCGGCCAGACATTAACCACCCGGCTGGCAAGCGGTGAAATTTTCAGCCGCGTTGATGAGTGATTCGTTTGTCTCCACGCTGGACGCGGATAGGGTTTTTCCTTATTTTTTCACCATGTCAAAACCAGCCAAGGCCGGAGATGCGGCCAAGGGCAATGTGCCGTTTGAAGAGGCCCTCAAAAAACTTGAGGGCGTCGTCGAGGCCATGGAGGCGGATGATTTGCCGCTAGAAACGCTGCTCGCGCGCTACGAGGAAGGCGCGCGGCTGGTGAAAATCTGCCAGGAAAAACTCGCCGAGGCGGAAGTGAAAATCCAGCAGCTCGAAAAGACCGCGGCGGGCGAACTGAAACTGAAACCGCTGGATTTGGCCGCAGAATGATTTAGAAACCACGGCTGGACACAGATGCACACGGATTCGGAATGCGGCATCGCACCGGTAGAATTTAATCCGTGTTTATCCGTGTCCATCCGTGGTTAAATATTTTTAAGAATTTATGAGCCGATACTTGGACATGGTGGACGGACCGGAGCACGTCAAAAAGCTCACGGTGCCGCAATTGCAGGAACTCGCCGGCGAAATCCGCACCGAGCTGATCGAGGGCCTCGCCAAAGGCGGCGGCCACCTCGGCCCGAACCTCGGTGTCGTCGAGCTGTCCATCGCGCTGCACAAGGTTTTCACCACACCCAAGGACAAATTTGTCTGGGACGTGAGCCATCAGGTCTATGTCCACAAGCTTTTGACCGGCCGCAAAAACCGCTTCCGCACCATCCGCCAGACGGACGGCTTGAACGGCTTCGCGCTGCGCACGGAAAGCGAACACGACAGCTTTGGTGCCGGTCACGCGGGCACGGCGCTCTCTGCCGCGCTCGGCATGGCGGCGGCGCGCGACAAGCGCGGCACGGATGAAAACGTCGTCGCCATCTTCGGCGACGCGGCGCTGACCAACGGCATCTCTTTCGAGGCGATGAACAACGTCGCACACACGACGAAGAAGTTCATCGGCATCCTCAACGACAACGAGTGGAGCATCGCCAAGAACGTCGGCGCGATTTCCGGCTACCTCAACAAGCTCATCACCAACCCGCGCTACAACCAGCTCGCGAAAGATTTTGAAAATTTCGTCCGCCGTTTCCCAAAAGGCGAACTCGCGCTCAAGCTCGCGCACCGCGCCGATGGCGGTTTCAAGGGCGCGCTCACCGGCGTGGGCCTGAACAAAACCAACAGCCTCATCGAATCCGACGGTCGCGGCGGACATGGTTCGCCCGTGCTCTTTGAAGAAATGGGCCTGCGCTATCTCGGCCCGATTGACGGCCACGATCTGCCGCTGCTCATCAGCACGCTGGAATTTGCCAAGACGTGCGATCATCCGATTGTCATCCACGTTTTGACGCAGAAGGGCAAGGGCTATGAAGCCGCGCTGAAGCAGCCGGAAAAATTCCACGGCCTCGGACCTTACAACGCCGCCACCGGCGAAACGCCCGCCGTCCGCCCCGGCACGCCGCCGATGTATCAGGACGTGATGGGCCAGACCTGCGTGAAGTTGGCGCGGAAAAACGAAGTCGTCGTCGGCCTCACCGCCGCGATGCCCAGCGGCACCGGCATGAAGCATCTCGAAAAAGCGATGCCGGAGCGTTACTACGACGTCGGCATCGCCGAGGAACACGGCGTCATCTTCGCCGCCGGCATGGCGACGATGGGCTTGCGTCCCATCGTGGCGATCTATTCCAGCTTCCTCCAGCGCGCCTATGACTGCATCCATCACGACGTCTGCTTACAGGATTTGCCGGTGATTTTCTGCATGGACCGCGCCGGCCTTTCTGCCAACGACGGCCCGACGCACCATGGCATTTTTGACATCTCGTATCTGCGCTGTTTCCCGAACGTCATCGCCATGGCCCCGGCCAACGAGGATGAACTCGCGGACATGATGTTCACCGCAACCACCGTGAATCATCCCACGTTCATCCGCTATCCGCGCGGCGCGGCGGAAGGCGTGCCGGTGAAGGACGAACCGGCGCTCATCGAAGTCGGCAAGGCCGTCGTGCAACACAATTTTGCCAACAATGGCGGGCGCAAAGTCGCGCTGTTCGGCTTGGGACCGATGAACACCATCGCCAAGAAAGCCGCCGCGCAACTCATCGCGGACGGCTACGATGTCGCCGTCATCAACCCGCGCTTCACCAAGCCGATTGACGCGGCGGTGCACGCGCAGTTCGGGCGCGAGGCGGACCTAATCGTGACGCTGGAAGACCATGTGCTCATCGGCGGCTACGGCTCGGCGGTGCTGGAACTCTTCAGCGAGCAATCCGTGAAGACGACCGTCGTGCGCATCGGCTGGCCGGATCAATTCATCGAGCACGCCACCACGCAGGACGAACTGCGGAACAAGTATGGCCTGTCCGTCACGAACACGGTGGCCAAGGTGAAGACGCATTTCGGCGACACTACTTCCTCGACGAAGCTAGTGGGCGGGGCGTAAAGATTTCCGCGCGATTGGAATATGTTTTCATTTTTCAAACGCCCGGTCGTGGCCAGACAAGAACTAACTTTCAAAACGCGGGTTCGGCGTTTTTGGGAATGGTATTCTGAAGTTGCCCCACGTTTTTACAAAACCATCGAAGCCAAAAAATGCGCCGACCTCGTGACTGAAGTAAGCGCTAAAGTTGACGAAATGTTGCCCGGTTTTGCTTGGGTATTTGGTCCGGGTGCAAATGGAAAGGGGCATTCATTCACACTGACGGGTGAAGGAGTTTTGCATCAGCAGTTACTTGCGATGTTCTGGCACAGCCAAGCTCCAACGCTGTCGGGCTGGATATTTTACTGCGCCCGTCAACCGGGTTCTATTGAAGGAATCCGCATGGACATAGCGAACAAGGTTTTCAATCCCCTTGAATTTTGGATTACTGCCACCCCCAACTCCGAGAGCGAAAAGGTTGACTTGGTGGTTTGGCACCCTTTGTTTGGCGAGATGCCAGAAAAGGATCGCTACACCGTCTTGTTTCTTTTCCTCGATGAGGTTCTTGGTGAGTTTGGAACACAGCTATGGATTGCAGAAATCAAATTGAATGACCAGAAGTTGGCCGAAGCAATGCAGCTTCACGAGCTGAATTTATTCTTGAAGCAAGTCGAGGCGGAAACCGGCTGGAAAAAGTTTCCTCCTGGTGAATCTTGGGTTGGTTATCAGATGAAGCAACCGCATCAGCAGTTTCTTCGTGGGGATGTCATTGCCGGTTCGACAACGAATTACCGCCTAATCGAGGAATATCTTGATGCAAAAGGTGAATTGCCAGACCCGCTGGCTGGAACCGGAGCCGATTATGTGTTCATATCTTTCGATGCCAAAATTCTTCCCGATGGCAAACAAAGCGAAGCGCGTGGAGTTATTGAGGACGCTTTAGCAGAGGCATTGAAGTTTGATTCAAACGGGCGATTGCTCGGTGGGGCGTTTGGAACTCAAAACGCCTACATTGACCTGCTGGTTTTCGACGGTAGCAATAGTATTGAAACCGTGCGACGGGTTTTGAAAGATCAAAATCTACCATTGGGAACGAGCATTAACTATTTCGCGAAGGAAAAACGCGGGCATAGAATTGTGTTTTGAAAGAAATCCACGGCCACGTTGAATCGCCGACGTTGTCCTTTCTGTTCACCGACACCAGCAACGACGCCCTCTGCCGCTGGAACCGCGACCACCAGCCCCACCGCGAACGCCTGGCGCCGTAGCGTCTGGCATCTTGCCTGACGTAGAGGGCGGCATCCCTGCCGCCCGGAAAAAGCGTGAATTTTATTGAGGCTCACAACATTTCAAGCCGCTGGATGATGCGTGAGTTTTCTGCCGCCGGGCTGGGAAGCCCGGCTCTACGGCAGGCAAGGATGCCCGCCGCCACAACTTTGCACCAGCCACGTTGAATTGCCCGGCGCCGGCCTGCCGGTTTTATTCCTCGAACAACGCCTGCGCGAACTGCTTGGCGTCGAACGGCTGTAAGTCGTCCGGCTGTTCGCCGAGGCCGATAAATTTAACAGGCAGGCCAAGTTCCTTCTGGATCGCGACGACCATGCCGCCTTTGCTCGTGCCGTCGAGCTTGGTCACAATGAGGCCGGTGAGCGGCACGGCCTTGTTGAATTCACGCGCCTGGTTCAGCGCGTTCATGCCGGTGCTGCCGTCAATCACCAGCAGCACTTCATGCGGCGCGCCGGCAAGCTGCTTGCCGATGACGCGATGCAGCTTGTGCAATTCCTGCATCAGATTGTGCTTCGTGTGCAAACGGCCCGCCGTATCAATAAACAGGTAATCCGCCTTGCGCGCGAGCGCGGCGGTCACGGCATCGTGCGCCACGGATGCGGCGTCGGACCCGTAGGCGCTGGCGATGACCTCGACTTTGAGACGCGCGCCCCAGAGTTTCAATTGTTCGATGGCCGCCGCGCGGAAGGTGTCGCACGCGGCGAGCAGCGTGGTTTGTCCGCGCGACTGGACGAGGTGCGCGAGCTTGGCGCTGGTCGTCGTCTTGCCGGTGCCGTTGACGCCAACGATGGAAACGACAGTCGGGCCGGTGGAAACTTTTTTCAGTTCCGCCTGGTTGCCGGAAAAACTTTTTTCAATCTCGGCGCGGGCGATGGCGAGATAATCCAAGCCGGCCGAACCTTGCGTTTCGTAGGCCTGTTTCACCGCCGCGACAATTTGTGCGGTCATCGCCACGCCCAAATCGGCGGCGATGAGGGCGTGTTCGATTTCCTCCAGCGACTCGGCGGTGAGCTTGGGCGAGCGCGTGACGATGCGCTTGATCTCGTGCGTGAGCTTGGCGTGCGTCTTGGCGAGGCCGGCCTTGAATTTGGAAAAAAGTCCCATTTTGTCAGCCACAGATTTTCATAGATGGACACAGATTCAAAAATCTGTTTCCGCAAAATCCGCGTTTATCTGTGTTTATCTGTGTTTATCCGTGGTTTTAGATTTTCGTTCGGCGACTTTGGCTTTGAGTTTCTCGACGTGTTCGTAGGGCAGCCTGACCGTGCCGATGAGCGGCTGTTTTTTGCTGAAGCCGTGACAGTCGCTGCCGCCGGTGACGAGCAGATGATATTTCTCAGCGATTTCCAAATAGCGCTCGGCCATCACTGTGGAATGCTTGGTATGAAAACATTCAATGCCGTCCAACCCGGCCTCGACGAGCGCGGGGATGATGTCATCAGTGCGGTTCAAACCGGGATGCGCCATCACGGCGAGGCCGCCGGCCTGATGTATCAGCTCGACGCTTTCGAGCGCGGACATCTTGGTCTTGGGCACCCACGCGGGCCGGCCTTTTTTGAGATATTTTTCAAATGCCTCGTCGAGGTTACCGATGAGTTTTTCCTTCACCAGCGCGCGGGCGACGTGCGGGCGTCCGGGCGACTTGCAGTTGGCCAGCGCAAAGACGGATTCGGCTTTCAACGGAATGCCGAGCCGGTTCAGCGCCGCGCACATTTCATTGATGCGGCTCTGCCGGACGGCTTGAAACTTGGCGATGCGGTCGAGCAGCACTTTGTTTTTCGTGTCGAGAAAATAGCCGAGGATGTGGACCTCCGTGTCCTCATGTTCCGCCGTGAGTTCGGCGCCGGGGATGAAATCCATCTGCACCTTCGCGCACGCCGCCGCTGCGCGTTCGCAGCCCTCGACCGAATCGTGGTCGGTCAGCGCGATGCAGGCGAGGCCGGTATTTTGGGCGCGCAGCACCAGTTCCTCCGGCGTGAAAGTGCCGTCGGAAAAAAGCGTGTGCAGATGCAGGTCGGCAAATTTCATTTCACGTTGCGCGCCGGCCGGAGAATTTCGCCGCGCACCTTGTCGAGGATGCCGTTGACGAATTTGCCGCTGTCCTCGGTGGAAAACTTCTTCGCGATGTCCACCGCCTCGTTGATGCTAACGACGGGCGGGATGTCCTCGCGATGGAGCATTTCGTAGATTGCGAGCCGCATGATGTTGCGGTCCACGACGGCGATGCGATTGAAATCCCAGTTGCGGCAGTGCTGCTTGATGCGCTCGTCAATCGCGTCGCGGTGCTGGATCACGCCCTTGATGAGCGGCTCGGCAAAGAGCCGCGTCTCCGCCTCGTCCACGGTCGGCGGCGGCAGCTCGGTCTTTTCGCCCCACTTGGCCATGCCGGATTTTTCATCCTCGATGGCGGCGGCACGCTGGGAGTTCCAGAACGTCGCCAGCTCCAACTCCAAGTCGGCCGGCGGGTTCATGTCATGCTGAAATAAAAATTGCACCGCGCGTTCGCGCGCTTCACGTCGTTTGCCCATGGAAGCCAGTCTAAAGCCTAAAGGCCAAAGTCCAAAGCCAAAACTCCGCCGGCGTGAAACTTCCGCCGGCCCGGCTACGCAAAGACAATCTTCGTCGTCGTTTCCTTTTCATCCCAACCGCGCGTTGGTTCGGCGGTCACGGACGAAATGTCCTTAATGGAAATCTGCCGCCCCAGTGTTTTGGGTGATTTCACTTCGACTTGCACCGGATCGCACGTCTGCTGTGAAACTTTTTGGTGCGGCGCGGGCTTGTAGCGGATGTAAAGCGTCTTCGGTGTTTCCGGCGCGAAATACAGGATGCGCGATTTTTCCGGGATGCACGAATACGCCTTGTTCATGATGGTGCCGCCGAACGTGAAGCGTTTCAAATAACTCGCTTCGCGGTCCGTGTAGGCGCAGGTGAAAACTTTTTCACGATCCGGCAGGCCGCAGAAGAATAATTCCTGCCCGACGAACAGTTTCTCCGGCAACTCCGTGACCTTGTAGGTGCCGTCGCGGAACACGAGCAGGAGCTTGTCGAACTTTGTGCATTCCAGCCGGAATTCCTCGCCGGAAACCTTGTAGCCGACGTAGCCAGTCTCGCGGTCGTAGCTGACCTTGAACGCCTTGAACGCCACGGCCTTCACGTCCACTTCCTCGTGGCGCGCGGATTTTGTGGTCAGGCGCGGATACACGTTGCCATATTTTTCCAGCAGCACTTCGAGGTGGCCGATGACATATTTCGTCAGCCCCTTGAGATTTTTGAGCGTCTCTTCCAACTCCGCCTTCGTCTTCTCCATTTCTTCGCGGTGCTTGTTGATGTCGAAGAGCGAAATCCGGCGAATGCGAACCTGCAACAGTTTTTCCACGTCCGCGTCCACGAGGTCGCGGATCAATTCTTTTTTGAACGGCTTGAAACCCTCGTAAACTGCCGCAATAACGGCCTCGTTCGTCTTGCACGCCTCGATCTTCTTGTAGATGCGCTCCTCGATAAAGATGCGTTCCAGCGTGCGATAATGCAGTTCGTCGAGCAGGTTTTTCTCGCGCAATTCCAGTTCGCGCTTGAGGATGGCGACAAGCTGATCGGTGTTCTCGCGCAGAATCTCCGACACCGTCAATTCCACCGGCCGGTTGTCCTTGATGACCACGATGCGGCTGGAAATCGTCACTTCGCAGTCGGTGAACGCATACAGCGCATCAATCAGCTTCTCCGCGTCAACGCCCTGCGGACAGCGGATCTCGATCTCCACGTCTTCGGACGTGAAATCGTTGATGGATCTGACCTTGAGCTTGCCCTTTTGCACCGCGTCCTCGATGGACGCAATCAGCGATTCCGTCGTGGTCGTCGGCGGGATTTCCTTGATGACGACGGTGGATTCGTCCTTCGCCTTGAGCTTGGCGCGGACTTTCACCGAGCCTTTGCCATCCTGATAATCGCGCGCGTCCATCAGGCCACCGGTCGCAAAGTCCGGCAGACACTTGAACGGCTGCTTTTTGAGAATGGCGATTTGCGCTTCGAGCAGCTCGGGAAAATTATGCGGCAGAATCCGCGCGCTCAAACCGACCGCGATACCTTCCGTGCCGAGCATGAGCGTGAGCGGCAATTTGCACGGCAATGTCACCGGCTCCCGGTTGCGGCCGTCGTAGCTGGGAACAAACTCCGTGATGGAGTCGTTGAAAACTTCCGTGCGCGCGAGTTCCGTCAGCCGGCATTCGATGTAACGCGAGGCGGCGGCGGGATCGCCGGTGAAAATGTTGCCGAAGTTCCCCTGCCCTTCGATGAGATAACGCTTGTTCGCCAGCACCACCAGCGCGTCGCCGATGGAGGCGTCGCCGTGCGGATGATATTGCATCGTGTGGCCGACGATATTGGCGACCTTGATGAAGCGCCCGTCATCCTTCTCGTGCAACGCCCAGAGGATGCGCCGCTGCACCGGCTTCAAACCGTCGGCGAGATTCGGAATCGCGCGGTCGCGGATGACGTAGCTGGCGTAATCCAGAAAACCGCGGTCTACCCGCGTGTGCAGGCCAGCTTCGAGCTTCTTTGGATCAAACGGCTTGTGGACGATGGCCTCAACCGTCTCGGCGATGACATGATCGCCGCCGTTGCCGCTGGTGTCGGTGGATTTATTCTTGGCCGGCTTGGTTTCGGCGGGCGCAGGTTGCGCGCCTGCGATAGACAATTCGGACTGACCGGTATCTTTTTTACTGGCTGACATGATTAAAAGCGGCGCGTATTAAGCCACAAGCGGACGGACGCGGCAAGTTTTACGCAATCCTTGGGCAGGGCGGCGGAACAATCTCGCGGCGCAGCGCAGACAACCCGTTGAACACGCAGCCACGGACGGCGGCAGCAACCCCTTCTGGCTGCTGCTGAAACCCGGAAAAGTGACGGCGCATAAAAATTAGCCGCAGCGATTCAAGATTCGGTTGACCTTTGCCGAAATTATGTGAATGATAAATCCAGTGACGACCATCACTCTAAACCAGCTCCTGGAATACTCACGATGAAGACGATTCTGGTTTTGTCCCATCATCCCGATTTCGCAGAGAGCATCCGCGCGAGCTTAAGCCCCGAAACCTACCGCGTGGTGCATCGCCTCACCGTGGAGGAAGCCGAACCCCTTGTCGGCAACAGTCTTGCCAGCGCCATCATCCTCGACGCCAGCCTCACGGCGGTGGAAAGCATCTGGAACATCGAGCAGTTGCGCCGGCGCGACAAAAAATGCCCCATCATCACCTTCACTGACACGCTCCAAGCCGACTGGGAGGAGGAGGCGTTTTTGCACGGCGTCACGCAGATTTTGGCCAAGCCCGTGCGGCCCCGGCTGCTCAATTCCGTATTGGAAAAACTCTGGAACGCGCCCGCCGCGCCCCGTGCGGCCGCGCCCGTGCCGGCGGGCCACACCGCCTTCTTCAGCCGCGCGGCCAGCGACCCGCAGGCAGCGGGGCGGTCCGTCAACGCTGCGCAGACGCTCGACGTGCTCCGCGATTTTTCGCCGATTCTCACGCACTCGCTCGACGCCGACGCGATGCTCAAGAAGTTTTTGCAGTTCCTGCGCGAGATGCTGAGCATCAACCGCGCGGCCATCTTCATCGCCACCAGCGGTTCGCCGCTCGCCGAGAATGGCCTGCCCGCCGGCGACCGCCGGCTGCGTTCGGCGGCGGCCATCGGTTTGTCCAGCGGCCTGCTGGAGCATTTCGAGCTGTCGCTCGACGCCGGCATCGGCGCGCAGGTTTCCCGGCTGGGCCGCATCCTCCGCCGCGACAGCGACGAGGTCCGCGCCGACAGTGAGGCGCAAAAGGAATTTGAACTGCTCGGCGCGCAGGTGGCCGTGCCCATCGCCAGCCATGATCGCATCATCGGCGTCGCCACGTTTGACGGACGGATCACCGGCGAACCGCTGGTGAACGTAGAGCTGGAATTGATTTTCCATTTGCTCGAACAGGTCGGCCTCGCGCTGCGCAACATCTCGCTGCACGACCAGTTGGTCGGCAACCACGAGATGATGACCGACGTGCTGCGGGAGCTGAACAACGCCTGCATCGTCGTGGGGCGCGACCTGAAGATTTTGCACGCCAACAAGGCCGCGCGTCGGCATTTCGGCCGGAAGAATGAGCGCACCGGCAAGCTGGAGTTCAGCGACCTGCCGCCCGCGCTGGGCGCTAAAATTTACCAGGTGCTCAAGACCGGCGCGGCGCTGGAGCCGTTCCGCTTCGAGCCGGAAAATTCGCCGGGCACGGTTTACAAGGTCAGTGTGCTGGCGTTCCAGCATGGCAATTCCTCCGTGCCGGTTTCCGTTTTGCTGACCGCCGAGGATTTGACGGAGAGCGAGCAGTTGAACCGCCTCGAGGTCGAGGCCTCCAAATTGCGCCTCATCAAGTCCATGTCCTACCGGCTGGTGAACGAGATCGGCAACGCCATCGTGCCGCTCTCAACGCACCACCAGTTGCTGAACGAAAGTTTTGCCGATCCGGATTTCCGCAAGTCGCTCGACGGCGCGCTCGGCGAAAGCATCAAGCGCATCATGCGCCTGAACAACCAGATGCGGTTCCTCGCGCGCGAGGGCCAGTTCGAGCAGGAGACGTTTGCCGTCGGCAAGCTCGTGGAAGACGCGTTTCAGGAGGCGATCCGCCACCAGCCGGGCAACGGCGCGCAATTGAATTTTGAAAATGCCGGCCAGCCACACTTGATTGTCGGCGACCGCGCCGCGCTGAAACACGCGCTGTCGGAAATCATGCTGAACGCCTTGCAGTCCAATCCCAGCGGCCCGCGCATCGAAGTCCGGCTCACGTCCAGCGGCAGCAACGGCGACCGCACGCTGACGATCGAGGTGCGCGACAACGGCGGCGGTTTCAGCGCCGAGACCGCGCGCAAGGTGCCCGCGCCGTTTTTCACGACGCGGAATGTCGGCCTCGGCCTCGGCCTGACGGTCAGCCAGAAAATCATCGAGACACATCACGGCCGGCTGGAAGTCGTCGCCTCGCCCACCGGCATCGTGCGCGTTTCCCTGCCGGCGGATGCGGCCTTGGCCAGTTGATTTGGGTTCTATTTTTGACACGAAAAAACCCGCCGGAATATTCCGGCGGGTTTTGTTTTGAAATTTCGGGCGGACTAAGCGCCGTTGTCGCCGATGGCTTCCACGGGGCAGCCTTCCTTGGCTTCTTTGCAGCGCGCTTCCTCGTCGGGCGAGGCGGGTTGCTTGTAAACGAAGGTGTAGCCGCCGTCCTCGTTGCGCTTGAAGTTGTCCGGCGCCGTTTCGCGGCACAGGTCACAGTCAATGCACTGGTTGTCAACGTAGAATTTGCCAGGGGCGTTTTCGGAATATTTATTTGCGGCGTCAGCCATAATTTTTAAGTTAAAAAGTTAAAAGTCAGGCGGGATGATGGCGCGCGCGCAGCGGTTTGGCAAGCAAGATTCGCGGCGGAACCGCAGTAAAAACTTTTATTTCAAGTTCAGATAAGTATCCTGATTCCATGCAAAGAGGATTGCTGCGTCACACAAAAATCGTCTCCACCCTGGGCCCTGCCACAGATTCCGCTGAAATGATCGGCAAGCTGATGGACGCGGGCGTGAACGTCTTCCGCCTGAACATGTCCCACGCGCCGCACGACTGGGTGCGCCGCGTGTTCGCGGACATCCGTGCTGAATCCCTGAAGCGCAAGCGCCACACCGGCATCCTCATGGACACGCAGGGTCCGGCCATCCGCACCGGCGACTTGAGCGTGCCGCTGGATTTGAAACCAGGGCAGAAATTCACGCTGACCGTGCGCGGCGAGAAATCCGAGGAGGAGCATTCCGTGGACGTGAACTACGAGAATTTCATCAACGACATCAGTGTCGGCGACGTGGTGCTGATGGACAACGGCGCGATTGAAATGAAAGTTCTCGCGAAAAACGGCAACAAGGTGGAATGCGAAGT
>Ga0265324_10000416_pt1 | contig 30560 bp, 26 predicted proteins | sample 41419metaG_FD_198634 | JGI IMG/M metagenome (GOLD analysis project Ga0265324, IMG submission 198634) | Rhizosphere microbial communities from Carex aquatilis grown in University of Washington, Seatle, WA, United States - 4-14-19 metaG | ecosystem: Host-associated > Plants > Roots > Rhizosphere...
CGATGTAGCCCGAGGCCAGGAGGACGCCGGGGCTCTTGTCGCCCTCGGCCGCGAGCTGGTCCTCGCTCAGGTTCTTGCCGCTGTGGCGGCGGCGGTTGTAGGCGTCGACGAGCCACCGGATGATACCCCCGGCCCAGATGGGGCTCGACGAGGAAAGGGGCAGGTAGATGCCGACCGCAAACGCGAGCGAGGGCACCCCCGACATCTCGAGCGTCAGCGAGATCATGACCCCCAGGAGGACGAGCGACCAGGGCAGCTTGTGGCCGAGGATGCCCTTGATGATGTAGGAGATCAGCGTGGCCTTCGGGGCGAAGAACTTCTTCACCGTGGAGCCGTCGGGCCGCTTGAAGTGGGTCCCGTTGATCCCCGGGTCGACGAGCCACACCGCCTTACCCGAGGCGTCGACAAGGTACTTCTCGGAGGCGCCCCCGGAGGGGTCGCTCCGGTGCCAGACAAGGTAGGTGTTAGGGTCGTCGCGGGCCTGGGGTCCGACGATCCGCTCGCGCGCCGTGAGGCCCGACACGTCGACCGTGAGGCCTCCGGGGGCGACGGCCGACACCGGGATGTACGTCGCCTGCGAGTCGTTGAGCGCAAGGAGCATGGGCCCGAGGACCAGCGCCGAGGCAAACGAGCCAAAGAGAATCGCGATCTGCAGGTACTTGGGGGTCGCGCCGAGGATGTACCCGGTCTTCAGGTCCTGGGAGGTGCTCCCCCCGTTCGACGAGGCGATGCAGACGATGGCCCCGATCGAGAGCGCGGTCACGTAATACGCGCTGCCGGTCCAGCCGACGATCAGGAAGATGAGGCACGTCAGGAGCAGCGTCGCGATCGTCATGCCGGAGATCGGGTTCGAGGAGGAGCCGATCTCGCCGGTGAGGCGCGACGACACGGTCACGAAGAGGAACCCGAAGAGGACGATGAGGAAGGCGCCGACGAGCTTCGTCCCCAGGCCTGCGTCCAGGAGCATCGGCGCCGCCATGATCGCCGCCATGAGCGCGACGATCCCGATTCCCACAAACTTCATGGAAAGGTCCCTCTCCGTCCGCGGCACCGGGCCCGCCCCGGCCTCGCCCCGGCCTTCCCCGAGGTTCAGGAAGCCGACGTCTCGCAGCCCCTCCTTGAGTCCGTGCCAGATGGTGGGAAGCGAGCGGAGCAGGCTCACGATGCCGCCCGCGGCGACGGCGCCCGAGCCGATGTACAGGATGTAGGCGCCGCGGACCTCGTCCGGGGCCATGTCGGCGATAGGCATCCTCCCCGGAGCCAGGGGCCCCGGGATGTGCTCGCCGAAGAACTTGATCATCGGGATCAGCACGAGGTATGAGAGCACCCCGCCCCCGCACATGAGGGCCGCGATCCTCGGCCCTATGATGTAGCCGATCCCCAGGAGCTCGGGGGATATCTCGGCGCTCACCGAGGCGCCGTTGAACGGCGCCCCGAACACCTTCTCCGGGGTGTCCTTCCAGAGCCGCGCGACGCGGTTGAGGACATTGTAGACGATCCCGACGCCGAGCCCGGTGAAGATGGCCCTGGCCCCGGGAGCCTTGCCGAGGCCGGCGGCCTCGGCGGCCCTCATCTCAGCGACCGCCCCCGGCGACGCGTGCAGCCTGTCCTCGGCCGATGCCCCGGCCGTCAGGACCGCCGCGCACGCCGTCCCCTCCGGGTACTTGAGTATCCCGTGCTCCTTGACGATCAGCGCCCGCCTCAGGGGAATCATCATGAGGATCCCCAGGAGGCCCCCAAGGATCGAGACGAGGAGGACCCTCGTCAGCTCCAGGTCGAACCCGAGGATCATGATCGCAGGCATCGTGACCCCCACGCCGAAGGCCAGCGACTCGCCCGCGGAGCCCGCGGTCTGGGTGATGTTGTTCTCGAGGATCGTCGCGTCGCGGATGCCCACCTTGGAAAGCATGCGGAAGAGCGCGAGCGAGATGACCGCCACCGGGATCGAGGCGCTGACCGTAAGGCCGACCTTGAGGACCAGGTAGAGCGACGAGGCCCCGAAGAGGGTCCCCAGGACCGTCCCGGTGATGAGCGCCCTCACGGTGAACTCGCGCATGGAGGTCCCGGGAAGGATGAACGGCTCGAGCTTGGGCTTGGGGTCTTGGGGTGAGTCCATTGGCAATTCTGGGTTCGGCCTATTCCGGCCTGCGGCGGGTCCTTAGCCACTTGCGGAACTCCCCGCCCCGCCACGGGGGAAGCGTGCGCTTCGACTCCCAGGCGCGGAGCGCCGGGACCGGGATGAGGCTTGTCGGCAGGTGGTTGATGAGGCGTCCCCCGAGGAGGGCCACTTTCCAGGCGGCGGGCTGGGTCGCGAGGACGGCCCACGCGCCCATGGGCGGAGTGCCTGGGGAGGGGACGCCCTCGGCGTGCGCCCGGTCGCGAAGGCGAAGGAGGAGGTCCGGGATGGGGATATTGACGGGGCAGACCTCGTTGCAGGCGCCGCACAGGCTCGAGGCCTTGGGCAGGTCGGCCTTCTCCGGGAAGCGCTTACCCAGGAGGAGCGGCGAGAGCACCGCCCCGACGGGCCCCGGGTAGACGCTCCTGTAGGCGTGCCCCCCCGCCTGGCGGTACACCGGGCACACGTTGAGGCACGCGCCGCACCGGATGCACCGCAGGATGTCGCGGCAGTCGCTCGCAAGGGCCTCCGTGCGCCCGTTGTCGACGAGGACGACGTGCATCTCGTCCGGCCCGTCGGGCTGGCCCGGGGCTCGCGGCCCGCTGATGAATTCGTTGTAGACGGTCAGCTGCTGGCCCGTCCCCGAGCGGGCCAGGAGGTTCAGAAAGAGGCCCAGGTCGCGGTCGCGCGGCACGATCTTCTCAATGCCGATCAAGGCGATGTGGCAGCGCGTGGCCGCGAGGCAGAAGCGGGAGTTTCCCTCGTTCGTCACGACGACCACCCTCCCGCTCTCGGCCACGATGAAGTTGGCGCCGGTCAGGGCCACGTCGGCCTCGAGGTACTTGTGGCGCAGGAACCGCCGGGCCCTCTGGGTGATCACCTGCGGCTCGTCGTCGTACTCCCCTAGGCCGTTCTTCTCGAAGGTCTCGGCGATCTGCCTGCGGTTCTTGTGGATGATAGGCGCGACGATGTGCGACGGGTGGTCGTGGTCCAATTGCACGATGAATTCCCCGAGATCGGTTTCCAGCGGCTCGATGCCGCGCCTCCTTAGGTAGTCCTCGAGCTCGATCTCCTCGCTGACCATGGTCTTCGCCTTGACCATCTTGGTCGCGCCCCGGGCCTTCATGATCGAATGGACGGCCTCGCAGGCCGCCTCGGCGGTCGGAGCCCAATGCACCTTCACCCCGTTTGCGACGAGCTTCGCCTCGAGCGCCGGCAGGTAGCTGTCGAGGTTCTCGACCACGTGCTGCTTGATCTCGCCCGCCAGGGCCCGCAGCCGGTCCGGGTCGGCGTAGTGGTCAAAGAGCACCTTCGTGCGCTTTTGGTACACCGCCTTCACCCCGCCGTACACGGAGGCGCGCGTCCCCGCGTCGACTCCGGCGGCAAACGTGTCGATCGGCTGGGACTTCATGAGGTTTTGAGCGCCGCGTCGCGCAGGACCTGGGCGAAGTGCATCGTGCGCAGGGGCGCGCCCTCCTTGTCGGCGATCCCGCCCAGGTGCATGAGGCAGCTCATGTCCCCCGAGACAAGGAGGTCGGGTTTCGACGCGCGGACATGGTCCAGCTTCAGGTCGCCCATGGCCCCCGAGATGTGGGGGAAGGACACCGAGAAGGTCCCGCCGAAGCCGCAGCACTGCTCGCCCTCGCCGAACTCGACGAGGCGCACCCCGGCGATGGAGCCCAAAAGGAGCGCGATCGCGTCGCTGCTGCCGGTCCCTCGCGTGTGGCAGGAGCGGTGGAGCGCGATCGACGCGTCAAACCGGCCGGGCCACGACCGGACGCCGAGGCCGTTCACGATGAAGTCCCCGAGTTCCCAGGTGCGCCTGCCAAGCGCCACGACCTCGGCCAGGTCGGGCTCACGCTCGAACTCGAGCGCGGCCCCGTGGAACATCATCGCCGCGCACGAGCCCGAGGGGACGATGACCGGGTCCGCCGAGGAGAAGGTGCGGACCGCGTGCCTGACGACCCGGCGCGAGGCAGGCCAGTCCCCGCCGTTGAACGCGGGCTGGCCGCAGCAGGTCTGGCCCTCCGGGAACAGGACCTCGCAGCCGAGGTGCTCCAGGACCTCGACCGTCGCCTTCGCCGCGTCGGCGTAGAACGCGTCGCACAGACAGGTCGCCATCAGCTGGACCCGTTTGCCGGTCACCGGCGTGCGGTCGGCGCCGTGCATCACCAGATGACGACGCGGTCGGCGGGGGCCCTGCGCATCGGGGCTCCCTCCGGCACCGCGAAGGCCTGCGCGAACTCGTCCAGGTTCGACAGGGGCCCGTTCACCCGGAAGCGGTTGGGTGCGTGGGGGTCGGTGTTCACGAGAAGCCTCAGGCTCTCGGGCCTGTCATTCGAGCGGAAGGACATCGCATAGCTGATGAAGAAGCGCTGCTGCGGCGTGAACCCGCCGACCTTGGCGGCGGACTTGCCGGCTTGGGCCTTCTCGAATGCGGCGTAGGCGATCCGCAGGCCGCCCAGGTCGGCGATGTTCTCGCCCTGGGTGAGCTCGCCGTTTACGTGGAGGTTGTCGACCGCGACATAGGCCGAGAACTGCCGGACGATCCCGGCCGCGCGCTCCTTGAACCGCTTCGCGCTCTCGGCAGACCACCAGTCCGAAAGGTTGCCCTGCTTGTCGAACTGCCTGCCCTCGTCGTCGAAGCTGTGCGTCATCTCGTGCCCCACGGTGGCGGCGATGGCCCCGTAGTTCGCGGCGTCGTCGGCGGCCGGGTCAAAGAGGGGCGGCTGCAGGTAGCCCGCGGCAAAGACGATCTCGTTCATGCCGATGTTGTTATAGGCGTTGACCGTGGGGGGCGTCATGCCCCAGAGGGTCCGGTCCACGGGCTTGCCGATCTTCGCCATGTCACGTTTCTCGGCGAACTCATTGGAGCGAAGCACATTCAGGACGTACGGCCCGCGGTCGATGACCAGGGTGCTGTAGTCTATCCACTTGTCCGGATAGCCGATCTTCACCCCCATGGCGTCGAGCTTGGCCACCGCCGCGGCCCGCGTCGGCTCGTCCATCCATTCGAGGTGCTGGAGCCTCTCGCGAAGGGCCAGGCGGACGTTGCCCACGAGCTTGAGCACCCGGGCCTTTGACTCCGGCGGGAACGCAACGGCGACATAGAGCTGCCCGAGCGCCTCCCCCACGTTCTCGTCCACGACCGACAGGACCCGCTTCCAGCGCTCCCTCGGCTGGGGGGTGCCCGTCAGCTCCTTCGCAAAGAAGGCAAAGTTCTCGTCGACAAACGGGGAGCTCAGGTAGCGCGCGTTGTCGTGGATGAGGTGCCAGCGGAAGTAGGCCTTCCAATCCTGGATGGAGGTCCCTGCGATCTCCCTGTCGAGGCCCTGCAGGAATTCCGGCTGCCCGATGTCGACCGAGGCGGGCACGGGCGAAAGGCCCATGCCCGAGAAGTACGCGCCCCAGTCGAAATGGGTCGAGAGCTTGCCCACGTCCCCGAGCGCCATCGGGTGGTAGTTGGCGACGGGATCGCGCAGGTCCGCGGCGGACTTGGAGGCCTTCGCAAGCGAGGTCTCGAGCCTCATGACGGCCTGGGCGTCGGTCCCGGCCTCGGGCTCCTTCTCTCCCGACAGCCGGAGCATCTTGGCGACATGCGCCACGTACTTCTCCCGGAGCGCCTTCGACCCGTCGTCGTCCCTGAGGTAGTAGTCCCGGTCGGGCAGCCCGAGGCCGCCCTGGCCCTGGCCCGCGATCATCATCGCGCTGTTCTTCGGGTCCTGCTCCGAGCCGAAGCTGAAGCACACCCCCACCCCGGCGCGGTGAAGCTCGGCCACGAGGTGCGGAAAATCCGAGGGCCCCGTGATCGACGCGATGCGGTCGAAGAGCGGCTTGAGCGGGGCCGCGCCCAGGGAGTCTGCGGACGCCTGGTCCATGCCGCTCGCGTAGAAGTCCCCCACCATCTTCTCGATGAATCCGGGGTGCTTCGCGGTGGCGGCTTTCTCGGCGATCTCGTGGAGGATCCTCTCGTTGTTCGCGTCGATCTGGTCGTCCGTGCCCCAGCTGCTGCGGTCCGCCGGGATCGGGTTGCGCTTGATCCATCCCCCGTTCGCGTACCCGTAGAAGTCGTCCTGCGGCCTGATCGACAGGTCAAAGTCCTTCGGGTCGATGGACGCGCGGGCGTTAAGGACGAGGCAGGTTGCAAGGAGTCCCAGAACAGTGGCGGGCCGGAGCATTCCGAAGGATGATTCCAGAGCCCCTATCGACCGCAAGCGCGTTGATGGCACCTAGCCGCGGCAGAGGCCTAGAAGACGCTCGTAGAGGTGGGCCAGGCGGGGCGTCCCGACCCCGACAGACGCCGCCCGCCTCAGGGGCTCGCCCCAGATCGCCTCTACCTCGACCTCGCGGCCGGCCAGGAAGTCGACGAGGCTCGACGGCTGGTAGGGGCCCATGGGCGGGGTGACCTCGAACTGCTTTGCGATCAGGCTGTCGGGGATCGCGAACCCAAACCCCGCCGCCGCCGCCTGGACCTCGTGCATGAGGGCGCGCGCCTCGGCGGCGATGCGGGGATCGGCGCAGATCAGGTCGGTCGTGATGGCGCCCTCGGCGATCGCCAGGCCGTTGAACGGGATGTTCCAGACAAGCTTCCTCCACCTGGCCTCGAGGAGGTTCTCGACGACCTGGGCCTTCATCCCGGCCCTTTCCATGAGCGCCGCCGCGGCGCGCGTGCGGTCCGAGGGGGGCCGCCCGAATTCGCCTATCGAGACCGACCCGGGGTGGAAGCATCGCACCTCGCCCGGCCCCGTCCGGGTGACGGCCATGAAGACGAGCCCCCCGAGGATCCTCCCCGCGCCGAAGAGGCCGGCGAGGAACTCGTCGGCGCCGAGGCCGTTCTGGAGGGTCAGGATTGCGGTCTGCGGGCCAAGGAGCGGCTCGACAAGGCCCCTTATCCCGCCGCTCGAGGTGGTCTTTAGGGCGACGATCACGAGGTCCACGGGCCCTATTTCTTCGGAGGAGCCAAACGCCTTGACCGGCCCGACCTCGACCGTCCGGGAGGCCTCATGGATGAGAATCGATCCCCTCGCCCGGACGGCCTCGAGGTCGCCCCGCATCAGGAAGCGGACATCGGCGCCCGTTTGCACCAAGCGCGCCCCATAGTAGGCGCCGACGGCGCCGGATCCGACGATGCCGATCCTGGGGAAGGGAGAATCCATTCCGCCCAGGCGGCCTAGAGCACGACGTTGTCGGTGAGGCGGATCTCGTCGACCCACGCGGCGATGCACAGGAGCGCCCGGCCCGGCTCAATGTCTCCCCGCACGGCCTCCATGGTCACGGGGTCCACGATCGACGCATAGATGACGCGCACGCGGTTGTGGTGGCCGAGGATGTGGGTCACCTCCGCGACCAGGCGGTCGGAGCTCCTGACCCCGGACTCCACCATTTCCGTGGCCCGCCCGAGGGCCTTGCTTATCGAGAGCGCCTCCTGCCTCTGCTTGGAGGACAGGTCGCGGTTGCGCACCGATATCGCGAGGCCGTCGGCCTCGCGCACGGTGGGCACGACCACGACCTCGATGTCATAGTTCAGGTCGGCGACCACCTTGCGAAGAACCGCCACGTGCTGCACATCCTTCTGGCCGACGAACACCCGGTCGGGCAGGACGATGTTGAGGAGCTTCGTGACGAGCGTCGTCACGCCGCGGAAGTGCGTCGGGCGGGAGACCCCGCAGAGCGGCCTGCTCACGGCCTCCTCGGAGACGTAGGTGGAGTAGCCCCGCGGATAGACCTCTGCGGTCTGCGGGGCGAAGACGGCGGCCACGCCCAGCTTCGCGCAGGTCGCCAGGTCGGCCTCGAGGCTCCTCGGGTACCCGGTGAAGTTCTCGTTCGTGCCGAATGAGAGCGGATTGACGAAGATGGAGACGACGACGGGAAACCCGGCCGCCTTCGCCGCAAGGATCAGGGCCTCGTGCCCCGGGTGGAGGGCGCCCATCGTCGGGACCAGGGACAATCCGCCCCCCTCGGACCTAAGCCGCGAGGCTTTGGTTCGCATCTGCGAAACCGAGTCGATTGTCTCCATGGGTCGAACGAGGGCTTGAACAAAGACCTCCCTGAGGGTTTGTTCAAGGTTTTCGGCCTTCCGGGGCCCTCTTAACGCCCAATTTACGACCTACCATGATCCGAATCAATGAGAACTACACGAAGCTGAAGGCTTCGTACCTGTTCGCCGACATCGCGCGGCGGGTCGGCGCCTACACGTCCGCCAACCCGCAGAAGCCCGTCATCCGCCTCGGAATCGGCGACGTGACGGAGCCGCTTCCGCCCGCGTGCGTCGAGGCCATGCACGCCGCGACCGACGAGATGTCCAAGAGGGCGACGTTCAAGGGCTACGGCCCTGAGCAGGGATATGCGTTCCTCAGGGAGCTTATCGCGCAGCACGACTACGCGCAGCGCGGCTGCCGGATCGAGGCCGACGAGATCTTCGTCTCGGACGGGTCCAAGTGCGACTGCGGCAACATCCAGGAGATCTTCTCCGCGGACGCCCGCCTCGCGATACCCGATCCGGTCTACCCCGTGTACGTCGACACCAACGTGATGGCGGGGCGCACCGGCCAGAACAAGGACGGGCGCTACGAGGGCATCCTCTACCTCGATTCCACCGCCGCGAACGGGTACGTGCCCGCCGTCCCCTCGGCCCCCGCGGACCTGATCTACCTCTGCTTCCCGAACAACCCGACCGGAGCCGTGGCGACGAAGGCGCAGCTTGCCGCCTGGGTGGACTATGCAAGGAGGAACAAGGCCGTCATCCTCTACGACTCGGCGTACGAGGCGTACATCCGCGACCCGCAGATCCCGCACTCGATCTACGAGATCGAGGGCGCGCGCGAGGTCGCGATCGAGTTCAGGAGCTTCTCAAAGACCGCGGGGTTCACCGGGACGCGCTGCGCCTACACGGTGGTCCCGAAGACGCTCATGGCCTCCGACGCCGGGGGCAATGCGCACTCGCTCCATGCCCTCTGGAACCGGCGGCACACGACCAAGTTCAACGGGGTCTCGTATCCGGTGCAGAGGGCGGCCGCCGCCGTCTTCACCGACGCCGGGCGCCAGCAGGTCAGGGGCCTGACGGATTTCTACCTGGCCAACGCCCAGCTTGTCCGAAGCGCCATGGCCCGACTCGGCTTCGCGTGCGTCGGCGGCGAAAACGCCCCGTACATCTGGGTCAACGTCGGGCGCGACTCCTGGGAGTTCTTCGACCTGCTCCTTGAGAAGGCCCAGGTCGTGTGCACCCCGGGCGCCGGCTTCGGGAAGTGCGGCGAGGGCCACGTGAGGATCAGCGCCTTCAACAGCCGCGAGAACGTCGAGAAGGCGCTCGAGCGGATCGCCGCGGCCCTGCGGTAGCGTCAGTTCCTCGCCGGGATCTCCGAGGCAATCTCCTGGCCGAGCGCCGAGGCGTCGGCCGTCAGGAGGCTCGCCAACTTGTCGAAGTCCCTCCCATCCCAGGATGCGCCCGGGGCGGTGAAGAGCTTCCTTGAGACGACCCGGGGATTGGCCCCGGCGGTGGAGACCTCGACCGCGGCCGTGAAGCTCGCTCCGAACGAGCCCGACCGGCCCGTCGTGCCCTCGCAGGCGCGGACCTCGATCGAAACGACGTAGTCGGGCTCCTGGTCCGGGGGGAAGGGCTCGGTGAGGACCTGCGCCACCTGCGCAGAGCCGAGGAGCCTGGCCTTGACAATCCGGGTGATGGCCGCGTCGAGCGGCTCAGCCCAGCGCCGGAAGTCCCTGAACTCGACCTCGTTGCCGCCCGTGCGCACGACCATCTCCTTTCGCCTGAGGTAGCCCTCGAGCTTGACGGTCTTTAGCCCGATCCTCGCGCCGACGGCCTGGGGAGCGGGCGCCTGGCCCTCGGTGTCCGAAAGGACGTAGTAGCGTGTCGGGTCGTCCTGCGCGGGCTGCGCCACGTTGCACGCGGCCAGGCCCCCGAGGAGGCAGCCGGCGGCGAGCGCCGTAAGGACCCTAACGCGGAGGCTGTAAGTGTCGTTCATCGGGATGCCGGGGTTCAATTGGGGCCCTTGCGCCCCGACAGGAGCGCGTTCGGGTTGCGTTCCAGGAAATCCGCGAGGCTCTGCACCGACTCGGCCGCGTCCGCGACCCTCTCGAGCGCGCGGGTCGTCTCGGTCCCGAAGCTCTGCTGGGCGTTGATGAAGCCCTTCGCGGACTGCGCCGCGGCGTTGAAGGACTCGAGCGCGGCCTTGGCCTGGATGAGGGTCGCCTGCAGCTCCTTGCCGTTCGAGTCGACCTGGGTGTCCAGTTTCCCGATCGAGGACCGCAGCACCTCCAGCGTCTTGTTGAGGTTCTCCAGGGAGTGGATCGTGTCCGGCGAGCGCGCCAGGGCGTCGATCGACTCGCCCGTCTTCTTCCACTGGTTGGCGAGCCCCTTGAAGTCCACGCCATCGACCCTCTGCCTCGCCTCGACCACGAGCTTCTTCAGCTCGTCGGAGAGGCCCTTGAAGTCGATCTCCTGCATCTTGGCCAGGAGCGTCGTCGCGTTGGCCATGAGGGACGCGGCGCTGGCTCGGAATTCCGAGATCTCCGACGGCGCGGACGGGATGATCACGTACTTGACGTCGGAGGTCTTGCTGATGTCAGGGTACTTGGCCCGGTCCATGAAATCGAGCTCGACGAAGAGGAGCCCCGTGGCCAGCCCGCTGATCTCGAGCTGGGCCCTGAGCCCATGGTCGACCAGGGCCTGAAGGGCGCCGCGGTCCGAGACGTCCAAGTCGGCGCCGTTCCCGTCGGAGATCGAGCCGCGGTTGAGCTCGCAGAGGACGACCGCGAGCGACTTGCCGGTGTCGCGGTCGTAGCGGATCGAGGTCTCGACGACGCGCCCCACCCTCACCCCGCGAAGCTTGACGGGCGAGCCCTGGTCAAGGCCGCTGATCCCCTCGTCAAAGTACACGAGGAAACGCTCGGGCCTGGAGAACAGGCTCAGGCTCCCGATGGAAAGGAGCGCGAGCATCCCGATCGCAAATGCTCCCAGGACAAAGGCACCGACCACGGCTGGGCTGACTTTGGTTTTCATTTGCATCGGGGTTGCCGGGGGGCGGGTGGCGCTACTCTGACCCTAATCCCCGGCGTGTCAAAAATTCTACGACCTTGGGGTCATTGGACGTCCTCGCGACCACGCTGGGCTTCCCCTCGGCGATGATCCCGCGCTTGTCGCGGTCAAGCATCACGATCCGGTCGGCGATGCCGAAGATCGAGTCGATGTCGTGGGACACGACGACGATCGTGGTCCCGAAGGTGTCCCGGACCTGCAGGATGAGCCTGTCGAGGTTCCGCGCGGTGACCGGGTCGAGGCTCGCCGACGGCTCGTCGAAGAACACGATCCCGGGGTCGAGGGCCAGGGCCCGGGCCAGCCCGGCCCGCTTGCGCATCCCGCCGCTTAATTCCGACGGGAAATGCTCCTCGTAGCCCGCGAGCCCCACCTGGGCCAGCTTGAACGAGGCGATGCTCTTGATCTCGTCCTTGGGCAGGCGGGTGTACTCCTCCAGGGGAAGGGCGATGTTCTCGCCGAGCGTCAATGACGACCACAGGGCCCCGCTCTGGAAGAGCATGCCGAAGGTCCTGAGCATGTCGCGCCGGCTGCGCGCGTCGGAATGGGTGAACGACTGGCCGTTGAAGAGCACCTCGCCCCTCACCGGGTTGTTGAGCCCGATCATGTTCCTAAGGAGCGTCGTCTTGCCGCAGCCGGAGCCGCCGATGACGAAGAAAATCTCGGCCTGGCGGACCTCGAACGAGACCCCGTCCAGGACCAGCTTCTCGTCGTAGCTGCAGGCCAGGTCGGTCACCTCGATTGCGGGCCTTGTCTCGGTGCTCATAGGCCGATGGCGTTGAACAGGACCGCGAAGATCGCGTCCGCGACGATGATGAGCAGGATCGAGGTGACGACCGCGGAGGTCGCCGCGTTGCCGACGCCGGCCGCGTCGCGCTCGGACTGCAGCCCGCGAAGGCAACCCGAGAGGCCCACGATCAGGCCGAACACGACGGCCTTGATGACGCCCACGAGCACGTCCTGCAGGTCGACGATCGTCAGCATCTCCACCCAGTAGGCCGTGGGCGGGATGTCGAGAGTCGTGTAGGCGACCGCCATGCCGCCGAGGACCCCCAGGCAGTTGGCGTACATCGCAAGGAGCGGCATCATCAGGACAAGCGCCAGGACCCTGGGGATGACGAGGAAGCGCACCGGCGATATCCCGAGGGTCGAGAGGGCGTCGATCTCCTCGTTCGCCTTCATGCTGCCGATCTCGACGGCAAAGGCCGCCCCGGTACGCCCCGAGAGGGTCACGGCGGCCATGAGGGCGCCCATTTCCCTCGTCATGGCGACGCCAATCAGGTCGGAGACCCAGATCTCGCCGCCGAACCTCTTCAGGACGATGGCCCCCGAATAGGCCAGCGTCACGCCGACCAGGAAGCTGATGAGGCTGACGATCGGAAGCGCCATGGCGCCGCACTTCTGCATCTCCTCCACGGTGTCGTTCCATCTCAGGCCCGTCCTGCCGCGGACAAGCCTCGTCGTGTCGATCCAGAATTCGCCGACAAACTGGAGCAGGCCCCGGATGTGGAGCATCGTGCCGCGGGTCGCCAGCCCCACCTCCTCGACGAAGCTGCGCGAGTGCTCGTCGCGGGCGCGCGCCCTGATGGAGGTCGCGAACTGGCCGGACAGGGCTCGCATCTTCTCGGGGAGCCCCGCCGTGTCGCACTCGACGCCCTCGGCGCCGCACCACAGCTGGGCCTCGCCCAGGAAGACGAGCAGCGAGGTGTCCCAATGAGAGACCGCGTCCGCGACCAGGCGGACCCGGGAGGGCTTCGCGGGGCCGATGTAGGACGCCCAGCGGGGCGTCTTTCCCTCGAGCCTCCACGGGCCCGCAAGCTCGACATCGAGCACGCCGCCCTCGGCTCGGGTCGTGACGCTGGCACCTGGGGGCTCTTGACTCGCGAGCATCGCTCAGAATCTCTGACACCGGCCCCCCGCGCGCCAGTACATTTTACAAAACAGCAGCCCGGGTCCACTGGACCCAGGCGACGGACCAGCCGGCGGCGCGGCGCACATAGAGGGCCGAGTAGCGGGTCCGCACCGGCGTGCCGTCCGATCTCCGGTAGGTGACATAGGCGCCGATGAGGGCCGTGTCCCCGTAGGTGCGGATCACGACATCGTGCAGGCGCAGGTCCCGGGCGTCCGGGCGTTCCCTCGCCTGGCGCAGGAACTCGGCCTTGTCGATCACCCTGCCGTCGGCGAGGACCCCCAGGAAGTCGTCGGAGAGGAGCGCCCGGAACCGGGCGACGTCGCACGAGAGGAAGGCGCGGACATAGTCGTCGTTGAGCTGGCGCAGGGCGACCTCGTCCGGGCCCGCGGCATCGGCGGCCCGCCCCGGCGCCAGGCTGAGGAGAAGGAGCGCTGAAAGGGCGCACATGCGGCGTACCATGGGCCGAGGATTACCCAACCGGCCACCCGGATCAACGCCGCAGAACATGCGCCATTGATTTCCTGGGCGATCTCCACCATCGCTTCCGGGTCGTCCCGAACCGCGTGCCTTCCCCCCCAGAACCCTCCTCGCTCACCGGAGTCGTCGAGCGCATCATCTTCCTCAACGAGGAGAACCACTACACCATCGCCGAATTCCGGCCGGATGGGGGCGCCGACGGCGCCAAGGCCGAGCCGGTCACGATCGTGGGGGCCCTCCCGGGGGTCGAGTGCGGGGAGACCCTGCACCTGACCGGAGAGTGGACCCGCCACTCCCAGCACGGCGCCCAGTTCAAGATCGCGGCCTTCCGCAGCGAGCTCCCCTCGAGCGTCTACGGCATCCGCAAGTACCTGGGCAGCGGCCTGGTGCCCGGGATCGGCCGGGTGTACGCCAACAAGATCGTCGACGCCTTCGGCACCGAGACCTTCCGGATCCTGAGCGAGGAGTCCGGCCGCCTGCGCGACGTCGCCGGGATCGGCAAGAAGCGGGCGGCCGCCATCAAGCAGGCCTGGGACGGCAAGCGCACCGAGCGGGAGCTCTACATCTTCCTGCAGACCTACGGGGTGAGCCCGAGCCAGTGCGTGAAGCTCGTGAAGCAGTACGGCTCCCAGGCGAAGGTGGTCCTCACGACGGAGCCCTACCGTGTTGCCCGCGAGATCGAGGGCATAGGATTCAAGACGGCCGACAAGATCGCGATCAACCTGGGCTTCGCCAACGACGCCCCCCCGAGGCTTGAGGCCGGCATCCTCTTCGCGCTCGAGGGCCTGCAGGAGGAGGGGCACACGGCCTTCGGGGAGGAGCGCCTAAGGGATTACGCGTCGGAGCTCCTCGACACCTCGGCGACGCTCGTCACCGCGAGGATCGAGGCGCTCGTCGCGGCGCGCCAGCTCGTCCGCCACTATCCCCCCTCGGAGGGGACGCCCCTGCCGGGGTCCGGCCTCGTCCAACTCCCCCCGAACGACCGCGCCGAGCGCAAGATCGCCGAGGTCGTGTCCCGGCTCCTGCATGTCTCCAGCGGCCTGCCCCCCATAAGGATCGAGGCCGCCCTCGAGTGGGCTGAGACCAAGGCCGGCTTCCATTTCCACGAGCTGCAGCAGCACGCGGTCCGAAACGCGCTCAGCAACAAGGTGTCGATCCTGACGGGCGGGCCCGGGACCGGGAAGACCTCGACCCTCAGGTCGCTCGTGAACATCCTCAAGGCGAAGGGGGTGCGGGTCCACCTTGCGGCGCCGACGGGGCGCGCCGCGCAGAGGCTCGCCGAGACGACGGGGGGCTACGCCTCGACCATCCACCGGCTCCTCAAGTACGACCCGGGCGCGGGGTTCACGGCGAACGAGTCCCACCCTCTCGCCACGGACTTCCTCATCGTCGACGAGGTCTCGATGCTGGACACGCGCCTCGCCTCGGCGCTCTTCCAGGCCGTGCCCTCCCGGGCGCACCTGCTCCTCGTCGGCGACACGGACCAGCTCCCAAGCGTCGGCGCCGGCAACGTGCTGCAGGACCTGATCGCCGCCTCGCGCGCCCCGGTCACCCGGCTCTCGGTCATCTTCCGCCAGAAGGGCCAGAGCGGGATCGTGACGACTGCGCACTCGATCAACTCCGGCGACTCCTCGCTGCCCCTCGTGGCCACGGCCGTCGAGAACGTCGAGCCCTCGAGCGACCTGACCTTCATCATGGCGGACTCCGCGGAGGACTGCGTCCGGAAGGTGATCCAGCTCTGTACGGACTTCATCCCCCGGAGCTTCGAAGGGTGCGACCCGGTCGGCGACGTGCAGGTCATGGCGCCCATGCACAAGGGCGTCGCGGGCGTCGCCAACCTGAACCTGCAGCTGCAGGCGGCCCTGAACCCGCGCGGGCGCGGCATCCGCACCCAGTCGGGCGAGTTCAGGGCGGGCGACAAGGTGATCCAATTGCGCAACAACTACGACAAGAACCTCTTCAACGGGGACATCGGCGCCGTCACGGCGACGGACCCTGAGGCGGGGACGATCGACGCGGACTTCGACGGCGAGCGGCACACGTTCACCCGCGGCGAGACGGGGGACCTCGCGCTGGCGTACGCCATCAGCATCCACAAGTCGCAGGGCAGCGAGTACCCCGTCGTCATCGTCCCGCTCCTGAAGGCGCACTTCATGATGCTGCAGCGAAACCTGCTCTACACGGCCATCACCCGCGGCAGGAGGAAGGTCTTCATCGTGGGCGAGCCCGCGGCCTACGCGATGGCCGTCAGGAACGGCGAGTCAAAGCTGCGCGTGACGCACCTGCGCGAGAAGCTCGCCGCCGCGAAGCCCTCCTAGGGCCGGGGCTCCTTCTCCAGCATCTCGATGGCGCCGAGGAGCGCCCCCCAGTGGTAGAAGGGGTCGCTGCTCGTGACGTCATCCCCCTCCCCCGTGATCGCGTTGTAGTTCTCGTGGATGTGCCCGCGCCCCTTCCATTCCCTGAGCAGCAGGGCCTCCGAGCGGCCCGCGAGCGCGGCGCGGGCCCCGGGCAGGTCGTAATTGCGAAGGCCCAGGTAGACCAGGTAGTTCATCGGTCCCCAGACCCGGCCCCGCCAGTACGCCTGGTCGCGGAATGCGGGGTCGTTGCGCGGGACGGACGGCAGGACCCACTCCCCCCAGAACTCCGCCGGATTGAGAAGGTGCTCCTGCACCATCTGGCGCGCCTGCGCCTCTGTGGCCTGCCTCGCGATCAGCGGGTAGAAGTTGGTCGGCGACACCCTGGGGCTGGGGGAGCCCGTCCTCAGGTCCCTGTTGAGATAGAGGTGCGCCCCGGGCGACCAGAGCGTCGCAAGGGCCGGCCGGTACCTGAGCGACCTGGCCTTGAGCTCGGCCTGCTCGGGGCCCCTGCCGAGGACGCCGGCGATCTCCGCCAGGGCGTCGCAGTCGGCGATATACAGGCTCATGAGGCCCACGTCCGCCAGCTGCATCCTGTGCGTGCGCGGGTCGAAGCCGGCATCGTCGTACATCGGCGAGTTGTCGAGGCCCGACTCGTACTTGGCTCCCTGGAGCGTGTTCACGGCGCCGTCCTCGCGGTCGTAGGTCGGGTTGGCGGGGTCGCTGCCGAGGACCAGGTATCCGCCCGTCTCCCGGTTGTCGTTCCACCAGCGGTTCCAGCTGAGCAGCCTGCCGAACGCCGCCTCGAGGAGCCACCGGTCGTGGAACCTGCGGTAGGTGTCGAGGACGACCAAGGACCCGACGGGGGGCTCGGAGCGGTCGAGGCTCGTGACGCGGGCCCCGGCGTAGTTGGGCACGAAGCCCCGCGGCGTCTCCTCGTTGAGCATCTCGATGATGTTGGCGTAGGCCAGGTCGCGGCTGAAGAGGCCCGCCATGGAGGCGGCAAAGAACGTGTCCCAGTCGAAAAGGACGTAGCCTCCCCAGCCGACGCTCCAGGAGCGGCTCACAGGCGAGATGACGCGCCCGTGAATGGGGTCGTAGATCGTGTCCCAGCCGAGCGCGCTCTCGACCGCACCGACCGTGTCCGGGTCGACCCCGGGACGCCGGAGCGAGGCCGCGTGGCGCTCCCTCGCCTCCCGGACCTCCCGGGCGATCTCCCCCACGGAGCGCCGGTGTCCGGTGCTGACCCCGGCCTCGCCCGCCAGGGAATACGAGAGGAACGGCGTCGACGCGGCGATCGCCGGGTCCTCCGCGGGGGCGCCCGCTCCGAACACCCTCACGGCGCGCCCCGGCAGGGTGGCGGTGACGACACCCTTCTCCGAGGACAAGGCGCCGGGGCGGTTCCAGAGGACACCCACCTCGAAGTCGACGACGGGGGCGAAGGGGGGCTCCTCAAGCGGCGTGACGAGGACGAGCAGGTCCCCTCCCGAATGGGCTCCCTGGATCCGCACCCGCATGCCCCTCCAGGCGACCGTCAGGTCGCTGTAGCTCCCGTCCAGGGCGTGCAGGCCCATCGAAACCTGCACCTCGTCCTTCGCGGTGCCGCCCGCCTGCGCCAGGCTCAGGTAGCGCCCCTGGTAGAGGCTTATGCTGTGCAGGCCCACGCTCACCGAGAGCCCCTCCGGCAGGAGGACATGGGAGAACACTGAGTTGGTGTTCCACGTGTTCCATCCGCGGGCGAGGCGTCCCTGGACGGCGGCGTAGTCGCGGACCGGGTCCGCGGCCGCGCCCCGGATCCCGGCTGCAACGAGCAGGATACCGACGGCCATCGCGATCCCCGGACGGGCACGGGAGGGAAGATTCGCGGGCGCGGTGGGCATCGCAGCGGCCGGCTACTTGCCGATCTTCTTCAGGGCGAGGTTCACCTTGTCCAGGTCGCAGACGCCCGGGTCGTAGTCCGGGCCGAGCCAGGCGAGCCATTCCTTGCCGAGGTCGGAGCCGGGATCCTTCAGGCACGCGAGCATGTCGTGGAACGCCTCGAGCCCGCCGCAGTCCTCGGGAGGCCCCGAGCGCTCCCCGGCGATGCACACGGGGTAGCGGATGCCCTTGCCCGGCGCCGCCGTCTTCTCGACACGCACGTCGACCCGCCATCCCTCTCCGAAATGGTAGTCGTAGGCGATCCGGTCGCGGTGGGCGAGGTTCAGGTCCGCAAGCGTCACGTCGCGGTCGTCCTCGACGATCAGGTCGTCGCGCTTCACCGGGCTGCCGAACTTGAGGTCGTCGAGCGCGAAGGTGTGCGTCTGGTAGTCGAACCAGTCGAAAGCGATCTGGATCGCATCGTGCAGGCGCGAGAGCCACATGGTCTCGCGCACGAGGAGCCTCCTCCAGATCTTCGGCTGGGTCCCCGCGAGGACCATCCTCAGGCAGAGTATACGCTCCGCGGGCTTCTTGGCCTTCGACCCCCTTCCCTCTTGCAGTGAAATCATCGGTTGAAAGTTGAGCGGGGCGCGCCGGGGCGCGCAAAAGCAAACGCGCGGGGTCCGCGCCGGGCCGGACGGCTCAATGGTCGGACACCCGCCGGTCGCCGGAGGGAAGCGTGATGATCCTTAGTCCGGGCTGCGGCACGGCCGCGTCCGGCGACGCCGCGCCGACCTCCACCCTGGAGAACACCGCGGTCTCGAACGCCGCGTCGTCGTGGGCGCTGACCGCCAGCCCCACGTAGAACGGGTCCCCGAGGCGCAGCTTGAACGAGGCCCCGGACGGCCTGAGGACGCCGTCGGCGCCCGCGACGCTGAGGTAGACCGTGTCCCCGACCTTGTCCAGGCGCACGCGGCTCGGCCCCGCGACGTTGCTCTGGATCTCCTTCGTCACGCCGCCCGCCTCCTCGCGGAACTGCAGGGACGTGAGGCCGTCGCCGTGCTTCGCGACGTCGACGTACGCCGATCCGGGGCTCAGGTCCTGGCGGATGACCAGGCACGCCTTGCGGTGGCCCTGCACGCTCGACCCGACAAACGAGATGTCCGCGCCGATCGACATGTCCCCGGACGCCTTCCTCCAGACGAAGTGCATCGCGTCCTCCTTGAACCACATGTTCGCTCCGCTTGAGCCGACCATGTAGGCCCCCTTCGCCCCGTCGAAGGCGCACGTCCCCGGGCGGCTCACGCGACCCACGTCGCCCTGGTCGGTGAAGACGCCGAGGTCGCCCCCGGCGCGGGCGAGTGAGAACGCCGCCGCGAGGACGCCGGCGCAGAAGATCCTTAGTGGGGTTGTTTTCATTCCTGGGGAGCCCCCAGTACAGCACGTGCCGACCCCCGGAGGAAGCCGATTTGGAACGGCGCGCGGGCCCTTTCCGGACAAGGAATAACTTGAACCGCCCCGCGCCAACCCCAAGCCTTCGCGCCCGCCCCCCCGGCAAAAACCCCAAAAACCGGAAATGACCGAACCGCAGTACGACGCCATCGTGGTGGGCTCAGGGATAAGCGGCGGCTGGGCCGCGAAGGAGCTCACGGAAGGGGGCCTGAAGGTCCTGCTCCTTGAGCGCGGCGAGAACATCGAGCACATCACGGGCTACGTGAACGCGCTCAAGGCGCCCTGGGAGATCCCCCACCGCGACCGGCTGACGAACCAGATGCGGAAGGAGCAGCCGGTGGCGACCCGCGACAATTTCATCCACGAGGCCAACGCCGGCTACTGGGTGAAGGACAGGGAGTCCCCGTACGTGGAGAAGAAGCCCTTCGACTGGTTCCGGGGCTACCACGTCGGCGGCCGCTCGCTCATGTGGGGGCGCCAGAGCTACCGGTGGAACCCGTTCGACTTCGAGGCCAACCTGAAGGAGGGCGTCGGCGTCGACTGGCCCATCCGCTACGGGGACTTGGCCCCCTGGTACGACCACGTCGAGTCGTTCGCCGGGATCAGCGGCTCCCTGGAGGGCCTGCCCCAGCTGCCCGACGGGAAGTTCCTGCCGCCGATGGAGCTCAACTGCGTCGAGAAGGAGGTCGCCGCAAGGATAAGGGCCCACTACGCGGACAGGCGGCGCATGATCATCGGGCGCGTCGCGAACCTCACCGTCCCCCACAACGGCCGCAACAACTGCCAGTACCGCAACAAGTGCGACCTCGGCTGCCCCTTCGGGGCCTATTTCAGCACGCAGTCCTCCACCCTCCCCGCGGCCGCAAGCACGGGGAACCTGACGCTGCGCCCGCTCTCGATCGTCACGCGGATCCTCTACGACAGGGACGCAGGCAGGGCGTCGGGCGTCGAGGTCATGGACACCGAGACCCGCCAGGTCCGGCAGTTCCGCTCGAAGGTCGTCTTCCTGTGCGCCTCCGCGATGGCCTCGGCCTGGGTGCTCATGAACTCCGCGACCGACGTCTGGCCCGGCGGCCTCGGCAGCAGCTGCGGGGAACTCGGCCACAACGTGATCGACCACCATTTCAGGGTCGGGGCCACGGGCGACGTCGAGGGCTTCGAGGACCGCTACGTGTTCGGGCGGCGGGCGAACGGGTTCTACATCCCGCGCTTTCGAAACCTCTTTGGCGACAAGCGCGACTACACCCGCGGCTTCGGCTACCAGGGCACCGCGAGCCGCCGGGGCTGGGAGCGCGACGTGGCCGAGGTCGGGATCGGGGCGCCGCTCAAGGACGCGCTCTGCGAGCCCGGCGGCTGGGAGATAGGGATGACCGCCTTCGGCGAGGTCCTCCCCAGCCACGACAACCGCGTGTCCCTCGACAGGAGCCGCACCGACGCGTGGGGCCTTCCCATCCTCTCCTTCGACTGCGAGATCGGCCCCAATGAGAAGAAGATGCGCGTCGACATGGCGAACGACGCGGCAGAGATGCTCGAGGCCGCGGGCGTGAAGAACGTGAAGGCCTACGACAAGGGCTACGCGATGGGACAGGCGATCCACGAGATGGGGACGGCGCGCATGGGGCGCAGCCCGAAGACCTCCGTCGTCAACGGGAACAACCAGGTGTGGGACGCCCCGAACGTCTTCGTGACCGACGGCGCCTGCATGGCCTCGTCCTCCTGCGTCAATCCCTCCCTCACCTATATGGCGCTGACGGCGCGCGCCGCGTCATTCGCAATCGGGGCGCTCAAGAAAGGCGAGATATGAGCGCCGGGGACAACGCCCAGCCCGGCATGAGCCGCAGGGAGGCCGTGCGCCGGGTCGCGCTCCTGATGGGCGGGGCCCTCGTCGGCTCCCGCGCCCTCCTGAGCGGGGAGACGGTGCCGGACAAGGTGGCTACGGGTTTCACCGACCTGGACCGGGCGCTCCTGGACGAGATCGGCGAGACGATCATCCCCGCGACCGACATCCCCGGCGCGAAGGCGACGGGGATCGGCGCCTTCATGGCGATGATGGTGACCGACTGCTACAACGAGGCACACCACGCCCTATTCAAAGAGGGCCTCGCGAAGATCGATGACGCCGCGCGGGCCCGGTACGGGAGGCCCTTCCTCGGGTGCTCGCCCGGGGAGCGCACGGCCTTGGCCAACGCGTTGGACGCCGAGCAGCGCGCACTGCGCGACAAGAACGGCAGGGACGGCCCGCCGCATTATTTCCGGATGATGAAGGAGCTCACGATCCTCGGGTACTTCTCCTCGGAGATCGGGGGCACCCGGGCGGTCCGCTACATCGAGGTCCCCGGCTCGTTCAACGGAGACACGCCCTACCGGAAGGGCGACCGGGCCTGGTACTAGCGCTTGGGCACCTTGGGGGCCGGGGGCGGCTCGTAGGCGAGCGTCTCCTCGATCGCCGCGGACAGCTGCTCGGGCGTGAAGGGCTTCATCAGCGTCCGGTAGGCGCCGACGTCCTTGGCATAGCCCAGGAGGCGGCTGCCGCCCGACATCGCGATCACCTTGAGCGTGGGAAATTCGCTCCGGAGCACGCGGATCGCGGAAAGCCCGCTGTGGGGCATCACCATGTCGGTCATGATCAGGTCCACCGGGCTCGCCCGGTAGAGCTGGGTTCCCTCAAACCCGTCGGGGGCCGACACGACCGTGTGGCCGGTCGCCTCGAGCATCTTCCCGAGCATTTCCCGGAAGATTTCGTTGTCGTCAATGATAAGGATGCTGGCCACGGAAGCCTTATATATACAACCCATCCCCTCACGGCGCAAGGAGCGTATATCCCGTATATTTACGGGCCCGGGTCCCAGCGGCGGCCCCTCGAACCCCGTAAACACAAGAGCCGCTCCTTTCGAAGCGGCCCGTGTGACCTAACACCAAGCAAACCGTAAGAACTACAAACATTCACCGTTCTATTGAACAGTGCTGACTACGCGGAGTAAGACGTGCCCGCCTTCAAAACATTCAAAATTTCATCGAGAAATTTGAATGTTTTTCTATAATTTTGTAACTGGTTAAAAACCAGTATCTTAATATACAACAATGGGCGCCCCGGCCATCGGGACCCCATCCGGAACGGGCGCCTTGGGTGTGCTCTTTATCGGGTAGCGGTAGGTTTCGCCCTGGAAATTGCGGAAGACGACCTCCTCGTCCGTGATGCTCTCGACGTAGTCGGGGTTCACGGGGACCTTCCCGCCGCCGCCCGGGGCATCGATCGTGAACTGCGGGACGGCATATCCCGTCGTGTTCCCGCGCAGCGCGCGGATGATCTCGATCCCCTTGCGCACATCCACCTTGAAGTGGCTGCCGCCGGTGATGAGGTCCATCTGGTAGAGGTAATAGGGCCTCACCCGCATGCGGAGCAGGCGGTGGACGAGCGCCTTCATGACCTCCGCGTCGTCGTTGACCCCCTTCAGGAGCACGCTCTGGTTGCCCAGGGGGACCCCGGCAAAGGAGAGGCGCTCGCAGGCCGCCTTCAGCTCGGCGGTGCACTCCCGCGGGTGGTTCACGTGGATGCTCATCCAGATCGGGCCGTGCTTCTTGAAGATCTCGCAGAGGGCGGGCGTGATCCTCTGGGGCAGGAAGACGGGGATCCGGGAGCCGATGCGGATGAACTCGACGTGCTTGATGGCGCGAAGGCGGCTGATCAGGTGCTCCAGCTTCTTGTCCGAGAGGAGCAGCGGGTCCCCCCCCGACAGGAGGACGTCGCGGACCTCGGGGTGGGCCTCGATGTAGCGCAGGCCCTGCTCGTACTCGGGATGGAAGTTGTAGTCCTGGGCATTCGAGACGAGCCGGCTCCGGGTGCAGTAGCGGCAGTACGCCGCGCACCGGTCCGTGACGAGGAAGAGCACCCGGTCGGGATAGCGGTGCACGAGGCCCGGGACCGGCGAATGCGTGTCCTCACCCAGGGAATCGAGCATCTCCCCGGAGCTGACCACCATCTCGGACTCGCGGGGCACCACCTGCTTGCGGATGGGGCAGTCCGGGTCGTTGCGGTCGATCAGGTTGAAGAAGTAGGGGGTGATCGCCAGGGCGAGCTTCTTGTTGGCGTGCTCGCAGCCCGCGGACTCCTCGGGAGTAAGCACCATGTACTTCTCCAGCTGCTCTTTAGACGTGATCCGGTTCTTGAGCTGCCACGTCCAGTCGTTCCATTCCGCCTCGGGGACGTGCTGCCAAAGCCCCTGGCCTTCGAACCACGACTGTCGGTCTTCGGTGTAGGGCATTTGGGTGTGGGCGCCACCGTCAGGCACCCCGCCATCGTTGTCAAATCGGAGGTTATGATCGTCATTTCGGGGCTTTTTGGTTGGCAGGGCGAAGCCGGCAGATTTTGTTCGACCCTTGATGCCGACTACCAAGCCCGCAGTTCTCGCCCTTGAGGATGGAAGTGTCTTCAGGGGGGTCGCATTCGGAGCCGACGCCACGATCGCCGGCGAATGCGTGTTCAACACCTCGATGACCGGCTACCAGGAGATCCTGACCGACCCGTCGTACTTCGGGCAGATCGTCACGATGACCGCCGCCCAGATCGGCAACTACGGCATCAACGAGGAGGACGCCGAGGCCGCGGCGCCCAAGGCGAGCGGCTTTGTGGTGTGCGAGCTCTCGCCGGTCGTGAGCAACTGGCGCTCGAAGCGCTCGCTCGGCGATTACCTGGCCTCAAACGGGATACCCGGGATCAGCGAGGTGGACACACGCGCGCTCACGAAGAAGCTGCGGGTCGACGGGGCCATGAAATGCTGCCTGAGCACCCTGCCGATCGGCGACGAGGAGGCGGTCGCCCAGGCGCGCGGCTGGAAGGACATGGCCGGCTCGGACTACGTGAAGGACGTCACCTGCACGGAGCCCTACGTCTGGCGCGACGACCTCGCCTCGAACTACAACGCCCCCTACATCCCCGTCGGAACGACGTTCGGGACCGTCCCGGCTCCTGCCAGGAAGTTCCGGGTGGCGGCGTTCGACTACGGCGCCAAGCGCTCCATCTACCGCAAGCTCGTTCGCCACGGCTTCGAGGTGCACGTCTTCCCGGCGGCTGCGACGGCGGCCCAGATCGCGGAGTACGGCCCGGACTGCGTCTTCCTCTCGAACGGCCCCGGCGACCCCGCGGCCCTCCCCTACATCTACAAGACCGTCACCGATCTCCTCCCCAGGTACCCGATCTTCGGGATCTGCCTCGGACACCAGATGATCACCCACGCGCTCGGGGGAAAGACCTTCAAGCTCAAGTTCGGCCACCGAGGCGGCAACCAGCCCGTGAAGAACACCGAGACGGGCAAGGTGTCGATCACCGCGCAGAACCACGGGTTCGCGACCGACCCCGCGAGCGTCGAGAACCGCGGCGCGATCATCACCGAGGTGAACCTGAACGACAACACGGTCGAGGGCCTGCGCCACCGCGAGCTCCCGGTCTTCTGCGTGCAGTACCATCCCGAGGCCGCGCCCGGCCCGAGCGATGCGGACCCGCTCTTCGTCGACTTTTACCGGATGGTCGAGGCCCGCAAGGCCGGCAGGATCTAGAGCGGGCCTTGGCCCTGCCTCAGGTCGCCCGTGAAGACCCAGTCCCTGCCCTGAACGGGCGGGCCCAGGCCCACCCCGGGTTTTCGGGCCGCACCGTCGAAGAAATACGCCCTCTGGTGCAGGACGGTCGCCCCGTCCACGGCCACGAAGAGGGTTCCGGAGAGGGCGTCCGCGTCCTGCCGGCTGAGCGAGTCGTAGAACGGATGCTCCCTAGGCGGGTAGAACGACCCCATCGAGATCCGAAGCGTGTGGGGCCGGCCGTAGTCTATCTCAAACGGCGGCCCCAGGGTCGGGCCCGCGGGGCCCAGGAACCCGAACTGGATGTGCGTCGCGTCCGTGTAGTGCACGTAGAGGGCGTTGGTCCATGGCCTCCAGCCGGTGACGACGAGGGGCTCGTTTCGCCCCGCCTTCTCCCCGGGGAAGCGGACCACGAGGTCCACCGGTCCGTACGCCACGTCGTGAAGGCGGTCGTACCAGAAGGACGGAAGGTCGAGCGCGTGCGCGATCGCGCGGTAGGCGCGCGGGTGCACCGTCCTGAAGACCTCGTAGCGCGCGATCGCGGCGCACCCGACGAAGAACACCGAGGCTGCGGCGAGTCCGCCCCAGAGGATCCGGGCCGCGGCCCGGCGCACCGGGCCGGCCCGCGCCCACGACTCAAGCGCCCAGAGGCCGAGGACCATCAGGACCGGCAGCCCGCACATCGCGTCGACCGTGTACCGGCTGTTGGTCCCGCAGTAGAGAATGAGGACGCCGCACACGGTGGCGAAGAGCGCCGCAAGCGAGGCCGCGGCGAGGCCCAGGCCCGCAGCCGCCCCCCTTGACCGGGCAAGCGCGGCGCCCCCCGCGCACAGGAGAAGGACCGGCATGTTCGCGAGGACACCGTACATCTCCTCGGGATCCGAGGTGTAGCCGCTCGGCACCACGGGGAGGCGCGGGACCCTGAAGAAGGGGAACCAGGGCGAGAGGTGGGCCGGCGCCAGGAAGTACAGGTACGCGTTCGTCCAGGCGTAGGAGAGGCTGAACGGCTTCGTCGGCTCGGGCGAATAGAGCACCATGTAGCTCGTGCCGAGTTCGAGCGGGTTGCCGAACCGCAGGGCGTTGTACGCCGCAAGGAGGAGGCCCACGCCCGCAAGCGGAAGCCCGAGCGCAAGCACCCTCTTGGTCCACTCGGCGCGCCCGGCCGGTGCGGCCCGCTCGGCCCGCCAGAGGTAAACGAGGGGAAGCGCGAGGACCGCGGTCCCGAAGATGAAGTTGGGGCGCGAGCCGATCGCCAGGGCATACGAGAGGGAGGCCGCGCCGAGCCAGGAAGCCGTCCTGGGGCCCCCTGCCGCGGCGTGGGCACACAGGAGCGCCAGCATCGAGAAGCAGTAGGCGCTCGCGATCGGCACCTCCCACATCCCGACCCGGCACAGGAGGATCGGCCACCAGTTGACAAGGCCCAGGAGGAACGCGCTTGCGAACAGGACCCCGCCGTCAAGCCAGGGGAAGTGCTCCCTGCGAAGGCGCGCAAGGAGCGCGAGCGACGCCAGGTACCCCAGGCTCGCGAAGATCGCGGCGGCCCAGTACTGCGCGAGGTGGGCACCCGTGAGTACCTTCCACGGCAAGAAGAGGACGACCGCGGGGACGGCCCCGAAATAGAGGTAGTACCGCCCGCGGTAGAGGCTCGTGTCGTGCACCCGCGCGCTGTAGAGCGGGAGCACCTGCCCGTCCCTCACCGCCGACGGGTCGGGGGCGAGGTCCATGTACAGGTGGCCCGAGAGGAATCCGTCGACCAGGAGGTTGTAGTGGTTGTAGGTGACGGGCTTCGCCCGGTAGGCCTCCCGGTTCTCGGAGGCCACGGCGAAGTACAGCGAGACCACCAGCAGGGCCGCCGCACCCAGCAAAAGGATGTCCCGGCGTTCCTGGCCTTGCTGGGCGACGCGGGCGTTCACCTCGGGGGTTGGGGCTCGACCCGGTCCGGCACCGGCTCAGCCCGCCTCGGCACCGAGGTAGGCCGCGAACTTCGCCGCGTCCTCCGGGACATCGACGCCAATCGACGGGTCCTGGGTGAACCCCACGGCGATCTCGCGGCCGTTCTCGATCGCCCTCAACTGCTCCAGCCGCTCGATCGCCTCCAGCCTGCCCGGGGGCAGGCGCGCGAAGTCCTCCAGGAAGGCGGCCTTGTAGGCATAGAGTCCCAGGTGCTTGTAGCACGAGTTCGCCGACACCCAGCCCTCGGTGGGGTCGCCCGCGAGGTCCCTCGGGTAAGGGATCGGCGAGCGGGAGAAATAGAGGGCCCGGCCCTTCGCGTCGCACACCACCTTGACCTGGTTGGGGTTGCGGAAGTCGGCGGCCGTCGTGAAGCGGGTCGCGAGGGTCGCCATGTCGGCCGGACCCGCGATCAGCTCGGAGAGCAGCCTGATCTGCTCGGCTGATACAAGGGGCTCGTCCGCCTGGACGTTGATGACATGGTCGGCTCCCACCGTCCTGTTGGCCTCGGCGATCCGGTCCGTTCCGCTGGCGTGGTCGACCCGGGTCATGACCGTCCGGTATCCCCCCGTCGCCAGGCACTCCGAAAGGAGCGGGTCGTCGACCGCAAACCAGAGGTCAAACCGCGGCGCCACCTCGACAATTCGCTCCGCAACCCAGCGCAGGAGGGGCTTCCCCTTGATCTTGTGCAAGAGCTTCCTGGGAAATCTCTTAGATTCCAGACGGCACGGTACGATTATTGCTATTCGTGACACCCGCGGCCATGCTGCCATCTGGTTTTTGAGTTGCAAGCCGGGCTTAGCTGCTGAGGGTTATCCACCCTTCACCCAACTCCCGCAAATCGAACCCACCTTGACGAATCCAACTGACACGACCCCCTCCGGATCGGCCGTAGTGAAGGAGCTAGTTGTCCAGAACAAGCTGGGGATCCACGCGCGCCCTGCCGCGATGATCGTGCGGATCACCAACAAGTTCAAATCCGAGGTGTTCGTCGAGAAGGACGAGGAGCAGGTGAACGGGAAGAGCATCATGGGGCTCATGATGCTGGCCGCCGGAAAGGGCTCGACCGTCAAGTTCATCGTCACGGGCGAGGACGCGCAGCAGATGCTCACCGAGCTTGAGCAGCTCTTCGCGCGCAAGTTCGACGAGGCCTGACCCCGCGGCCCTTTTCCGGGCCCTCAGAAGCCGTAGAACGCACGCGCCGCGGCCGTCGTCGACGCCGCGAGCTCATCCAGGTCGACCCCGAACATGCCGGCCGCATACTCGGCCGTGTGCCGCAGATAGGCCGGCTCGTTGGGCTTTCCCCTGTGGGGGACCGGGGACAGGAACGGGGCGTCCGTCTCTATCATGAGCCGGGGGAGCCCCTGGGCCTTCGCCGCCGCCCGCACGGAGTCCGCGTTCTTGTAGGTGAGGATCCCGGTGAACGACCCGCGCCCGCCCCTTTGCACGAGCTCGCGGATCTCCGCCTCCCCCTCGGAGAAGCAGTGGAAGACGACGCGCCCCCAGTCGACCCCGCTCGCGTCGATCATGTCGACGCATTCGCGGAACGCCCCCCTTGAATGGATGACGAGCACGCATCCGAGCCCGCGCGCAAGCGAGAGCTGGGCCTCGAAGGCCGCCCTCTGCAGGCCGAAGACCCGCTCCGCCTCCGCGGGGTCCTTCGGGAGGTGGAACCGGTCGAGGCCGCACTCGCCGAGGGCCACCGGGGCGTCGGCCGCCCCGCGGTCCCAGTGCCCCCTGATGAGGGCCGCGGCGTCCTCCCAGCCCTTCTCCACCGAGCAGGGATGGATGCCGACCGTGTAGCGGATGCAGCCGCGGTGGGCGCACGAGATCTCGCGGTAGAGCTCCCAGTCGTCGGGCGCCGTGCCGACGGCGACCATCCACTCGACGCCCGCCGTTCGCGCGCGCCGGATGAGGTCCGGAAGGCCGCCGGCCTTGGCGACGGCGTCCAGGTGGGTGTGGGTGTCTACGAGCGTCATGGGTCTTGGGCCGCCGATCCTCGGAAATCCGGGGCCGGCGCACAAGACCCGGTTGAATTCCCTTGGGGCGCCCTCCATCCTCGTTTCCGTGGCCGACATCCTCAAAGTCTCGGGTCTGCGCGTGACCCGCGGACGCACCGAAATCCTGCGCGGCATCGACTGGCGCGTCCAAAGGGGCGAGCACTGGGTCATCCTGGGGCCCAACGGCTGCGGGAAGACGTCGCTCCTGAAGTCGATCACGGGCTACCTCTCGCCGTCGTCCGGAGAGATCGCCCTCCTCGGGAGGCGCTACGGCGAGAGCGACTGGCGGGAACTCAGGCTCGAGGTCGGCATCGTGACGTCCGCCCTCCAGGCGGCGATACCGCCCGCCGAGACCGCGCTCGAGACCGTCGTCAGCGGGCGCTACGCGCAGCTCGACCTCTGGTCCAAGCCCTCGCGCTCCGAGTCCGCCGAGGGCCGCAGGCTGCTCCGGTTCGTGGGAGGGACGCACCTCGCGGGACGCGAGTGGGCGCACCTCTCCCAGGGGGAGCGCCAGAGGATCCTGATCGCCCGCTCGCTCATGGCCCGGCCGAAGCTCCTTATCCTCGACGAGCCCTGCGCCGGGCTCGACCCGGTCTCCCGGGAGGAATTCCTCTGGTTCGTGGAGGGCTTGGCGAGGAGGCGCTCGGGCCCGTCCCTTGTCCTCGTCACGCACCACGCGGAGGAGATCATGCCGGCGTTCACGCACGCGCTCCTCCTTCGGGAGGGGGGCGTCTTCGCCTCGGGGGCAAAGCTTGGGGTCGTCACCACCCGCAGGCTGAGCGGCGCATTCGGGGCCCGGGTAAGCGTCCGCCGGCACCGCGGCCGCTACGCGGCCTTGGTCGGGCACCACCGGAATCCCTCGGCGGGACTCTGAGGGCCCCGGGGAGCCTACTTCCCGGGCACGACGCCCAGGTCCTTCACGTCGCCCACCTCGACTCGGCCCTCGGGCACCGGGTCGTGCCTGAGGCCGTTGCTGTCCCGGCCGAAATAGCGCGACGCGTAGAGCGCCATCGTTGCGAGCTCCTTGTCGAACCCGTTGTGGTGCTCATCGATGCTGAACCGGGTTTCCCAGAGCAGCTTGTGCTTCTTATCTTTCAGCAGGAGCTGGAAGTCGTAGGCCATGAGCACCACGAAATAGCGGTCCCGCTCAAGCTCGTTGAGCATGTCCTGCCTGCGGACCGCGAGCGCCGTCCCGTTCTGGGCGTTGAACGTCGTGTTCCACCACGAGTCGTAGCCAAGCATCATGGCGTTTCGCCTGTTCATGTTGTCGCGTATCCGGTTCTGGGCCTGGACGGCGGCCATCGCGGTCGTCACCTCGTCAAACGCCTCCTGCTTCGCCAGGCCGGGAGGCAGGTTGTTGTAGACCTCGTTCGCGTAATAGAGCTCCTGGTAGACGGGTGAGTCCGAGCCGTACTCCTCCGCCCGAGTCGTGCCCCAGTAGACCATGATCAGGAGCCGGGTCGCCTTCGGGTCCTTTGCCGGGACGTAATTCTGTGCGGCGAGCGGGGCGGCGATCGTCCGCGCCACGTCCATGAAGTCCAGCTTGTCGATGGTCTTGTCGACGCGGTTGCCGCTCCAGTAGCCGCCCTTCGCAAAGGCATAGGCCTCGGGCCGGAAAGACCCGTCCGGGCGTTTCACGCGCACGTAGTCGTCGCTCACCTTGGACGCGACGGCCTCGATCTCCTCCGCTCTTGCGGAAGGGGGGCCCGAGAGCGCCGCCAGGGCGCCCGCCATGAGGAGCGGTCCTATGCGGGGATACTTTGTCATCGTGCCCGGGGCTCCGGTTACTTCTTCTCTGGGACGACTCCCAGGTTCCTCACAT
>Ga0265324_10000421_pt1 | contig 30438 bp, 28 predicted proteins | sample 41419metaG_FD_198634 | JGI IMG/M metagenome (GOLD analysis project Ga0265324, IMG submission 198634) | Rhizosphere microbial communities from Carex aquatilis grown in University of Washington, Seatle, WA, United States - 4-14-19 metaG | ecosystem: Host-associated > Plants > Roots > Rhizosphere...
TCAATCCGCACCCGCGAAAAAAAATCGTAGTCGCGATAGGTCATGTCCTTGTCGGCGAAAAACGAGGTGGCGTAGGCCTTTTGCTCGAGAAAATCCACCGCGCCGTGGTAGCGCTGGAGAAATTTCCAGGAGCTGGCCGAACCGCCGGGGTTCACCTCCGTGTCTTCCCAGTCCATGCCCAATTCCGCATCGAGGTGGAATTGCACCAGGTTGGGATGATACACCGAGCCGTCCAGCCCGAAGCCCACCACCGGTTCCACCCTTGTCTGGGTGTGGGTAAACACGGCGGCGGGCGAACCGGCGGACTGGCGCTCGTTTTGATATTCCACTTCGGTTTGCAGATAGACCTCACCCCATTCCAGCTTGAGCGGCTGCGGGCTGCCGGCCGGGGCGGCGGGCGCGCTGCGCCCCATCGCTCCGAGCAATGCCAGCAAGCCATAGCGGAAAATGTGGCGGCGATAATGCATGCCGGGACGAGTGGGATACCATCAACCGCTTTTACCGCCAGCCACCGTCGTCACGTTGGCTTCGGAAGACGTGCGAAATGAAACCTGGGCGCGCATTCAAATCAGTTTTTATGGCCCAGACCAAATACGCTCACCTTTTGCGTGCCCAGTTGGTTGGAGATGATGATCAATTCTTCGATGACAAAGCCGGGGGCGGCGAACTTCTGGAATGTGCCTACCTGGTCATAGTCCACGCACACCGCCGCCGGCAGGTTCAACGTGCCCGTGCCATCCGCAGAGCCGCCCCCCGGCTCGCCAAAAGGCAAAAGCAGTTTGCCTTCCGGGTCGAAGATCTGGCAGGTCTGCGAGGCGGCATCCACCACAAAGATGCGGCCGGCGCGATCCACGGTGATGCCCTTGGGCCGCGCAAACTGTCCCGGCAAATCCCCCTGGCCGCCAAAGGCGCGCAGGAATTTTCCTTCCGCATCAAATACTTTCACCCGGCACACGGACAGGTCGGAGACATAGATGCGGCCCTGGGTGTCCAAGGCCAGGTTCACCGGCATGTAAAGCTTGCCCGGCTCGGTGTCTTCATCCGCCTTCGGGTTCCGCGGGATGGTGAACAAAAGCTGGCGCGTCGCCTTGGCATAAACGCGGACGCAGTGGGTGTTGATGTCCGAGATGTAAATCCGTTCCGCCGTCACGGCGAGACCGGTCGGTCGCAGCGCATTGGTGTCATCCAGCATGCCGGTGAATTGCCCGGCCGGGTCATAGCACAAAACCTGGTTGCGACCGGTGTCCGTCACATAGCGCGAACCATCGGCATCCAAGGCGATGTTGATCGGCACGCCCAGTTTGCCCATGCCGGCCGGCGAAAACAGCTGCATCGTCCCCTGCGCCAGATCCAGAACATCCACGGCCCGCGTGCCGGTGTCACAGATGAGCAGCTGGTTGCTGCTGATGGCCACGCCGTAGGGTTTGAGAATCGGGACCGCCGAGATTTCCTGGCCGACGATGAACTCGGCAAATTTTCCGGAAACCGCCTCCGGGTCTTTGCCGCAGGTGAAACCGGTGAGATACTGCACCCGGGGTGCCACCGGCGGCGGCGGAAAAAAAACATATTTCCGCGTGCCGCCGTTGGCGGGTCCCGTTGAGCAACCACCGGACAACAGCATCATGCCCGCCGCCGCCAGCGCATAACCGGCCCACCGGAAACGGCGGGCTGATTTGAGACAATCCAAGACACGGGTCATGGCGCAAGATTTACAGCGCAACACGGAGGTTCAATAAGTATGGCACGTCAGGCACATGGCGCTGCCGGCGTTGGAGACACGCATGAACTTGGTGTAGGTGTTGTCATGCACCGAGTGGCAGGTCGCACATTCCAGTTTGCCGGCATAAAGCGGCAGCGTCTGGCCCGCATCCACCCAACTCACCGAAACCGGCGTGTTCAGATGTTTGGCCGACGTGGCCAGCCCGCCGTTGTAGGTAAAGGCAATCGGATGGTCGAAAGCCAGGCTGCCGCTGCCGCCAACCGTGTTGGTTGACGTCATAAAATGTGTGCCGGTCTGGAGGATGCCGCCGTTGGCATACGAATCCACCGCCACCGTGCCATCATGGCAGCTCAGGCAAAGTTTGGATTGCGGTCCAGGCTGCCCGATGGTGAGGCCGCCATTGGGGTCGAAGGTGGCGCTGCTGTAAAGCGTGTAAGCGCGTGACGTGCTCGCGTGATTCCACAAGGGCGCGCCAATCACGCTTTGGGCAAGGTGGGGGGTGTGGCAGAATTTGCAGAGTTCCGTCGTCCCCCAGCCCCTTCCGGACAAGTCGTGCGGGGTTCCGGTAATTGCCGCCTGGGCGGAAACGGCTGCCACGACCAATCCGAAGATGGCGGGCAGGATGATTTTAATATTTCTCATGGTGGTTTTTGTGTTTTTTGGTTTTGGTTTTGGTTTTGCTGGCGATTGAAATTTTTTCTGGTCGGGCCATCCGGTTCACGGCGAGCGCAGGCGATAAAATCGACCGGGATAATTGGTCCACTGCGGATCGGCAAAATAAACCGAGCCGCTGGTCAGCACGCCGGCTGGGAGCGGCAACCACACCGGGCGGGCAAAATTCGAGCAGGCTTCCACGACCACGTTGATCAGGCTCGCGCAACCTGGGAATGTCCGGCTGCCGACGGTGGCGACGCTGCCGCCCAGCGCCGACACTTGAAAACGACAATATTTTTTCAAAGCGAATCGCCACATGGTTTGTTTCGAAAACGTATAATCTCATGTCTGTGTTTGGCCGCCGCCGCCCGCAATGACGACAACGATTCTGCCACCGGCTGAACACATCTGTTGGACTACAAGCACACTCTTTCAAAGCGCGGTTAAGGGAGCTAAACATAAATTGCCTTTCATCCTGCTAATTCTTGTCATAAATTTTTTGTTAGAATCCAAAGTCGGCGGCGGGGGTCAGGAGCTGTGCTTTTTGTTTGCAGCCGAACACTCCTTAAAACGATGCTTGTATTGCATCGTGAATTATATAGGTGTCAGCCTGACAGCAAATCCGGCAAAGTTTTTGTGCATTGTCGCAGCGCCGGCACTCACTTATCCAACGGTGTCTGGCAGCAACCCATTTAGCTCACAGTCTGCTCCGAAGTGATTGTGCGCTAAATATACACGCGCCCCGATCCGCCTGGTGACAAGGTTGATGAAATTGTCATAGTTCGTTTTTTGTGTGCTTTGTCGCGTTTTGGCACGATTTGGCGCGTTTTGGCGTTTTTGTCACCGGCTTTTTGTGTGCGCCGGCATTTCGGCGCAGGCCTGATCGCGCTGCCCGGGCCAAGATGGCTCGCGGGGACGGTGGCAACGCCACTCGCAATCGCCCCACCGATCCGCTTTACCTTTTCTTTACCTTTTCTTTACCAAATTAATTTTTTTGGAAGGTAAAGGTCCGGACGAAGGGGCACACCTCATCCGTCGTTCCGACACGTTGACTCGTTTGCTCCCGCGCACTCGGCCCTGCGGGTCTCCGTCCTGCGTCCGAAGTCCGTTCGCAACTTCCCAAATTGCGAACGTCTCCCCAGAGCGGAGAAGGACCACGCAGCCGCGCCGCCCTACCACCCCTACGCCTGCCAGTCCGGCATCTGTTCCTGGTATTCGTCCGCCGGGATTTCATTCGTTGGCCGGTGTTCTCGTTGTGCATAGGGTCCTTTCCCGCTCACCCCGATTGCGCGAGCTGAGCTGGGTCTTGTCCGCCGATCTTTTATTCCCGACGAACGGTTGATGATTACAGGTCACGTCGTAATCAAGAGGTGCGGAGTTCGCCGGCACGGGCGAACCTTAGCACGGGATTTTCTCACAACGGAGCGGCGGATTTTCGTCGCCCGAACGGCACCCCCATGCGACCACCACCGCACCCCCACGCGGCCACAAAATTATTTTCAAAAATACATTTGACGGAGCTGAAACCTGAGACCTGCCCCAAAGCGGAAATGAGGGGAACAAACAAGGAACAAAGGTGAAACCGGGAATCTGAAAAAACGGTTTTTACGCGAATTACGCGAATCAGCGCGAATTAAAAAACTTTTCACAGGTAACCGGCTCGCGGGGACGCTTGCCCCACCAATGACGAAGATGGAGGGTGGAGAAACCTGAAGCCAAATGCTGAAAACTGAAATCGGGACTGACTTAAAAGGAGCACGGTGGGTGAAGCATCATTTTAAGGACATGGCGGCGGGGTGTATACAAAGTAAAGACCCCTTTCTGATCTCAATTCATCGGACGGCGAAAACAAGAATGGTATTAACAACCGTCCTCACCCCGGCCCTCTCCTCCAAGGAGAGGGAGAAAGCCGAGGTCCAACGCAGGCTGAAGATGCTCTGCCGCACAGGCAACAAGGTTTTCAGCTTCAAAGCGATTTCCGCGATGTAAATTGCAGTCATCACAGAGCAATCGAATATTATGCTCATCCGAACTCCCACCTTTTGAATACGGGATTATGTGGTCAAAGTGGATGTTACCATCTTGGACACTTTTACTACAAACACTGCAAATTTGGTTTTCACGTTTAAGAACACGAAACTGTACAGGCCTAGGAATGCTTCGAGAAATATTCCGTAATTCTTTAGTTTCAGTGAATGGCTCAGCAACATGAAACACCGGGCAGTCGTGACCAAATATGCGGCAGCTTTGCGAATCGTTTTCTTCCTTCAATGGAAAATCTTCGACCAACGGTCCGTAAGGACAATAGCGAAGCTCCCAGCACGGCTTACATACAGCCTTTACTCGTTTCTTCCACTCAACATTTTTCCCCGCATGGTTAAAAGGGTTTTGTTGAGCAGGCATAAGGCAATTAGAATTTTTATTTCTCCCGCTTCAACAGATATTCCGCCAGAGCTTCGAGGGCGACGGCTTTGCCTTTGAAAATTTTCAGTGAGGCAAACGCCTTGTCCGTCAGTTGCGTCGCAATCTTCCGCGATTTCTCCAAGCCCACGATGGCGGGATAGGTCGCCTTCTGCACGGCCACGTCCTTGCCCGCCGTCTTGCCGAGCTGCTCGCTGGTCTGCGTCACGTCCAGGATGTCGTCAATCACCTGGAACGCCAGGCCCACGTTGTAGCCGAAATCAGTCAGCGCCTGGAGCTGCGCGGCGGTGCAGTTGGCGCTCATGCCGCCGAGCCGCACGGAACAGCACAGCAGCGCGGAGGTCTTGCGCTCGTGGATGAATTTCAGTTCGGCGATGGACAATTTCTTGTTCTCGCCTTCCAAGTCCGCCACCTGTCCGCCGACGAGTTGCAAGGAGCCGGACGCCTGGGCGATCTCCAGGATCAAATCCTTGTGCGCGTAGCGCGGCCAGCCTTTCGCCTGCGCGGCGATCTCGAACGCCTGCGTGAGCAGCGCGTCGCCCGCCAGCACGGCGATGCCTTCGCCGAAGACTTTGTGGTTCGTCGGCTTGCCCCGGCGGAAATCGTCGTTGTCCATCGCCGGCAGATCGTCGTGGATGAGCGAGTAGGTGTGGATGCATTCGACGGCGCACGCGAGCGGCAGGGCATCGGCATCTTTGCCACCGCACGCTTCCGCCGCCGCCAAGAGAACCGCCGGGCGCATCCGTTTGCCGCCGGCAAAGAGGGAGTAGCGCATGGCCTTGTGGATGGTCGCAGGCTTGGTTTTCTCGCTGGGCAGAAACTTGTCGAGGGCCGCGTTGACGGCGTCGGTGCGGGTGGCGAGGAAGTGGTCGAGATTGAAGGATGATTGTTTGGCGGCCATAAAGTTGCCCAAAAATGCCGGAAACAAGGCAAAGTTAGAAGGGAATTTTTAAGATTGCTTTGAAGCGCGCGGCTGGTATTCTGACCCGCTCTTTATCGAATGAACGCTGAACTTTGCAAAAAGGCTCTGGAGAAGGTTGGCAACCCCAACGTCCTGGTGAACATCGTCTCGCGCCGTGTGCGCCAGCTCAACCAGGGCGGCGGCGGCCTGGGCCGCCCGCTTGTGGACGTGCCGGCCAGCATGGGCCTCGCCGACATCGCACTGACGGAGATCATCGAGGAGAAGATGGGCTGGATCCTGCCGGAAGAAGTGGCGGCGGTCCGCCCGATTCCCAAGAAGCGCAAGAAGCATTAAGCGCCCGCCCGACATTTTACGAAAGCCGGAGGAATCTTTCTTCCGGCTTTTTTATTTGCCGTAATCCGCGTAAGCTGCGCGAAAGAATTTTTCATGGCCGACATCGTGACCAACCACAAAGCCCGGCGCGATTACCTCATCCTCGAGACGTTCGAGGCGGGGATCGTGCTGCACGGCACGGAGGTGAAGTCGCTGCGCGCGGGCAAGGGCCAGATCGGCGACGCGTTCGCGCGGGTGGAGAAGGACGAGGCCTGGCTCTACAACGCGCACATTGACGAATATTCGCACGGCAACGTCCACAACCACGCGCTTAAGGCGCCGCGAAAATTACTGCTGCACAAGTCGGAGATCCGCAAGCTTCAGGAGCTGTCGGCGGTGAAGGGCAACGCATTGTTCCCGCTGGCGTTTTACTGGAAGAGCGGCAAGGTGAAAGTCTCCATCGGCGTGGGCAAAGGCAAGCAGTCCTTCGACAAGCGCGAGGATATCAAGAAACGCGATGACGACCGCGAGATGAAACGCGCGACGATGAAGTGGACGAAGGGGAAATGAAAGGCCACGGAATAACCTCGCGGGCGCTCGCAGCGGCTGTTTTTTTTGCCATCTCCCTGGCCATCGGGGCGGACTCGACAAATCGCCCGACTCATTGGGCGCAAAAAATCGAAGTGGCCGGCATCAAGAACTGTTACCAGGTCACCCCCCAGTTGTATCGCGGCGCGCAACCCACGGCGGAAGGGATGAAACATTTGCAGGCTTTGGGCATTCGGACGGTCATCAGCTTGCGCGCCTGGCATTCAGACAAGAACGTCCTGGCCGGCACCAGCCTGAAGCCGGTACGCTTGAAGATGGTGCCATGGCACAGCGACGAGGATGAGGTCGTCTTTTTCCTAAAAGCGGCCACGGATACAAACAATCTGCCGGTGTTTGTTCATTGCGAACGCGGCGCGGACCGCACCGGCACCATGTGCGCCATGTATCGCATCGTTGTGGACGGCTGGAGCAAGGAACAGGCGCTGGCCGAAATGAAAAACGGCGGGTTCGGCTTCAATCCCGCCTGGCAGGAACTGGTCACTTTCGTTGAAAAATCCGATGTCGCCGCCATCCGGCGCCGGATCGAGCGCCCTGGAAACTAACCAAGCGGGGAGGTCAGGCCCCTCATCATAGGGCCGATGCCTTAGTTACGGCCGGCATCCAAGGGAGCCGAGCCACCGGGGCGACAAGACCCTGCTTGAGGGCAGCGGCGAAGCGGACGCAGCGCCCCGCCTATGCGCCGAAGAATTTCTGAATCTCGCGGATGGCTTCCACAAAATAGTCCACCTCGGCCGGCGTGTTGTAAAAATAGAAACTGGCACGCGCAGTGGATTCCACGCCGAGCTTGTGCATGAGCGGCTGCGTGCAGTGATGCCCGCCGCGCAACGCCACGCCCGCCTGATCCGCCAGCGTCACCACGTCATGCGCGTGGACATCCTTCAGCAGAAAACTGACCAAACCGGCGCGATTTTGTTTCGGGCCGAAAATGCGGATGTTGTTCAGCGCGGAAAGTCTTTCCACCGCGAAATTCGCCAGCTCCTGGTCGTGCTTCCAGATATTTTCGCGCCCGATGGCGTCCAGATAATCCATCGCCGCGTGCAGCGCAATCGGCCCGGAGATGTCCGGCGTGCCAGCCTCGAACCGGTGCGGCGCGTGCTTGAACTCCGTCTTGTCGTAGCCGACGGTCAGAATCATTTCGCCGCCGCCCTGATACGGCGGCATGGTCTCCAATATTTCCGTGCGCCCGTAAAGCGCGCCGATGCCGGTCGGGCCGCAAATCTTGTGACCGCTGAATGCGAAGAAATCGCAGCCGATGGCCTGCACGTCCACCGGCAGATGTCCCGCGCTCTGGGCGCCGTCCACGAGCGTGGTGATGCCGAGCTTTTTCGCCCGCGCACAAATTTCCGCAACGGGATTCACCGTGCCCATCGAGTTCGAGATGTGAACCAGCGAAAGCAATTTCACTTGCGACGTGAGCAGTGAATCCAGCTTGCTCAAATCCAAAACCCCTTCGTCGCCGGTGACGGGAATGTAGGCAATCTTCGCGCCGGTTTTTTGCGCGAGCATCTGCCACGGCACAAGGTTACTGTGATGCTCCAGCTCGGTAAGCAGAATGACATCGCCAGCCTTCAGATGCTTCGCGCCCCAGGTGGACGCGACGAGATTGATGCCCTCGGTGGTGCCGCGCGTCCAGATGATTTCGTCGGCGCTTTTGGCGTTGAGGAACTTTGCGGTGCGGCTGCGCGCGGCCTCGAAGGCGTTCGTCGCGCGGTTGCTCAACTCGTGGATGCCACGGTGGACATTGGCGTTGTCGCGCTCGTAGTAATGCACCAGCGCATCAATCACCGCGCGCGGCTTCTGGGACGTGGCGGCGTTGTCGAAATACACCAGCGGCTTGCCGTGAACCTGCTGATTCAGAATCGGAAAGTCGGCGCGCAGCTTCGCCCAGTCAATGTTCTTCACGTCGCTCATGCGTGAAGTTTAACCCACGCTACCTTCGAGACTCACGCCCAAAAGTTTCTGCGCCTCGACGGCGAATTCCATCGGCAGTTCCTTGAAGACCTCCTTGCAGAAGCCGTTCACGATCATGTTCACGGCGTCCTGCGTGGAAAGCCCGCGCGCGTTGCAGTAAAAAATCTGGTCCTCACCGATCTTCGAGGTCGAGGCCTCGTGCTCGACGGAGGACGACGTGTTTTTCACCTCAATATACGGAAACGTGTGCGCGCCGCATTTCGCACCGATGAGCATGGAATCGCACTGGGAAAAGTTGCGCGAGTTCGCCGCGCTCTTGCGGATTTCCACGAGGCCGCGGTAACTATTCTGCCCGCGACCGGCGGAAATACCCTTGGAAACAATGGTGCTTTTCGTGTTCTTGCCGATGTGGATCATCTTCGTGCCGGTATCGGCCTGCTGCATGTTGTTGACGACCGCGACGGAATAAAATTCGCCCTTCGAGCCATCGCCGAGCAAAATGCAGCTCGGATATTTCCAGGTGATCGCCGAGCCGGTCTCGACCTGCGTCCAGGTGATGCGCGAGTTTTTGCCTTTGCACAGACCGCGCTTGGTCACGAAATTATAGATGCCGCCGACGCCGTTCTCGTCGCCGGGATACCAGTTTTGCACAGTGCTGTATTTAATCTCGGCCGTTTCGAGCGCCACGAGTTCCACCACGGCGGCGTGCAATTGGTTTTCATCGCGCATCGGCGCGGTGCAACCTTCAAGGTAGCTCACAGACGCGCCGTCGTCGGCCACGATGAGCGTGCGCTCGAACTGGCCGGACTTGGCGGCGTTGATGCGGAAATAGGTCGAAAGCTCCATCGGACAGCGCACGCCTTTCGGGATGTAGCAGAACGAACCGTCCGTGAACACGGCGGAATTCAGCGCGGCATAATAGTTGTCCGTGTAGGGCACCACCGAGCCAAGATATTTTTTGACGAGTTCGGGATGCTGATGCACCGCTTCGCTGAACGAGCAAAAGATGATGCCCTTCTTCGCCAGCTCTTCGCGATACGTCGTGCCGACGCTCACCGAGTCAAAAATCGCGTCCACCGCCACGCCCGCCAGCCGGCCGCGTTCGCGCAAGGGGATGCCGAGTTTCTCGTAAGTTTCGAGCAGCTTGGGATCCACTTCGTCCAGGCTCTTCGGGGCATCGCCCTTCGGCTTGGGCTGGGAAAAATAGCTGATGTCCTGAAAATCAATCTTCGGATACTTGACGAATTGCCACGTCGGCTCCGGCATCGTTTGCCAGTAGCGAAAGGCCTTGATGCGCCAGTCGGTCAACCACGCCGGCTCATTTTTCTTGGCCGAGATGTGGCGGATGGTGTCCTCGCTCAGGCCGGGCGGCGTGGATTCGGATTCGACGTCGGTGACGAAGCCGTATTTGTATTCCTGCTTGACCAGGCTCTCAATCGTATCGGTGGCGGTGCTCATCTTGGAAAATTATTTCTGCTTTGCGCACTCGGCGCACAGGCCGTGGATCGTCACATCAAAACCGTCGGTGCGAAAGCCGCGCGGGACGGCGACGCACGGCAGTTCGTGCGGCAAATCCACATCGTAAATCATCCCGCAATCGCTGCAATGAAAATGGCCGTGCTCGTGCATGTTCGGGCAGAACCGCGTCGCGCCGCGCTCCAGTTGCACCTGCCGGGCGAGGCCGCTTTTCACCAGCGCATCCAGGCAGTTGTAGACCGTGGCGTGGGAAATCTCCGGCATCGCCTTTTTCGCGCGGATGAAAACCTCTTCCGCCGTCGGATGGTCGCGCTTCGAAACCAGCACGTCATAGACCTGCTGGCGCTGCGGCGTCAGGCGCAAGCCGGTCGTGCCCAACCGCTCGGTCAGGTGCTGTTCTTCGTGGTGATGGCTGCGCGCCTTCATGGTGGAAAAATCTAACGCAGGCCCACGGCAAGTCAAGATTTAGAATAATTCTAAACAAACTTCCAACGGGAAGCCTCGCCCGACCCGTCGATTTTGCAAAACCGTGACAACTGAAACTTGCGGTCTGGCAGACTTGCCGTCATAAAGAATGCGCATGACCGCCCCGCGAATCCAACGCAAGCCGACTTTTCTCTGGCAGGGGGTTTTGATTTTGCTGCCGGTGGCGGTGCTGGTGGTGGCCAGCCTGGTCTCTTTGCGCCGGGATGAAGCAGCAGCGGAACGCGATGCGCGTCAAAAAGCCGCCGCTGATGTCCAGAGCCTAGCGAGCGTCATCCGCTATACCATCAACGAAGAAATCCAGCGGTTCATCGTCCTGCAAAACATGCGGATGATGGAGTTGGGTTATGCAAGCCAGCCGTCCATCACGGGAACGCCCGATCAAAAGCTTGCTGCGGACATCGCCAGGTGGGAACGTGACTATTCTGGACTCAAGATCGCTGATCTGGCAACAGGCGAGGGCGAACTATTGGAAGACGGCCGGCAGATTGCCCCGCCTGCTATTCCCGTGGCCCCAACGCCGCCAAAATGGTTCCCCGAACTGACCCCGCAACAACAAGCTCTCTGGAACAACCTGCCCAAACATTTTGTCACCCGCACCACCCGCGACCCGACATTCAACGAATTTGAAAATAGCGGTGTATCCAGTGATGCCAGACAAGCAGCCAACAACTTGGCAGCACGCTTGAACCACCACAATTTCAGTTACGGCGTTCCGTTGGATGATACGGAGTATTCCGAATCGGGCCTTTCGTTCCGCAGCATCGCCTTGCAACAAATGCTCTGCGACTCCAAGACACCTATCACCAATGCACTTCAGCAGGCATTCTGGAGCGAGGTTTTTGACACACCATCTTTCATGGCACCGCTGCTTTTGGAACTGGCAGCAAGACGGGCCAACGAAGCCGACGGTGTGCCTCGCGAAAAATTTCACCGCATGAGACAGCTCTGGGATGTCCAGTGCCGGGAACGCGAATGGCTGGCTCCGTTGCGGCAGTTGCCGGAGTTGAAAGCGAAATGGAATCCTCCGGCTTTTTGGGCGCATTGGACTACGGGCACGGCGGGTGAGGCGCTGGCATTCTGCGAACCGGCCACTTTCGCCGGCATGGGGATGGACTTGCAGGGTGCGGCTTATTCGGGCCGAGGCCACAACGTCTGGTTCGTGCCGCGCGAAGTGATTGAAGCGATGTTCGCCAGCGCATTGGAGAAAAATCAATACCTGATTCCCGGCTTTGCCGGCGTGGCGGCATCGGTCGCCGGCAAGCCCCTGCCCGCATTGTCCCGCAACGGCGGCGATTCCGGCCAGTTACCATTCCTGGCGTCTTCGACGGTCACGTTTGGGGGCGGTTCCCGTCCGAATGCCGCCAGTTTCGAGCTGGAATTTTTTCTCGCCAGCCGGGAACAGATGCTTGCGGCGGAGCGCCGCCGCGGAAAACTTTTCGGCGCGCTGGTGCTGGGCGCGGCCTTCACGGCCCTGGCCGGATTGCTGTTCGCGCGACGCGCATTCCGCCGCCAGCATGAGCTGAACGAACAGAAATCCAACTTCGTCTCCAGCGTGTCGCACGAGCTGCGCGCGCCCATCGCCTCGGTGCGGCTGATGGCGGAAAACCTGGAGGGAGGGCGGGTCCGCGAGCCGCAGAAACTTCAGGAGTATTACCATTTCATCGGCCAGGAATGCCGGCGGCTGTCGGCGCTCATCGAGAACGTGCTGGATTTTTCGCGCATCGAACAGGGCCGCAAACAATACGAGTTCGAGCCGACCGATCTCGTCGCGCTGGCGCAGACCACGGTGAAATTGCTGGAACCCTACGCGGCGGAGAAAGGGGTGGCGCTTAAATTGGAAACATCCAACATCGAACATCCAACATCCAACATCGAATGGAACGTGGATGGCCGCGCCATCCAGCAGGCGCTGGTGAACCTGATTGATAACGCTGTCAAACATTCGCCCAAGGGCGAGGTGGTGACGGTGGGGCTGGAAGCGCGGAAGGCGGAAGGCGGAACGCGAAATGAATCAGCCGGCGATCCGCCATCCGCCATCCGCCATCCTCGTCTGTCGCTTTGGGTTCAAGACCACGGCCCCGGGATCCCGGCGGCGGAGCACGCGAAAATTTTTGAGCGTTTTTACCGGCGCGGCTCCGAGTTGCGCCGCGAGACGCAGGGCATCGGCATCGGCTTGAGCCTGGTGAAGCACATCGTGGCAGCCCACGGCGGCCGCGTGACCGTGCAAAGCGAGCCGGTCCAAGGCAGCCGGTTCACGATTGAGTTGCCGTTAACAAAATGAAAATTGAACATCCAACAACCAACATCCAACATCGAACACCCAATGTTCGCGGGCACCGGCCATTCTTTGGATGTTGGGTGTCGGATGTTGGATGTTCGATGTTTTCCATTTTTCAATCATGCACCGCATTTTGATCATCGAAGACGAGCCGGCCATGCGCACGGCGCTGGCAGATTTGCTGGCGGCGGAAGGCTACCGCGTGCTGACCGCCGCCGAGGGCGAGACCGGCCTCCGCCGCGCGCTGGAGGAAAAGCCCGACCTGCTGCTGCTGGACATCATGATGCCCCGGCTCGACGGCTTGTCCGTTTGCGCCGAACTGCGCCGCCTGGCCCACGACGTGCCGGTGCTGATGCTCACCGCCAAGGGGCAGATCGAAGACCGCGTGAACGGCCTCGACGCCGGCGCGGATGACTACTTAGTCAAACCCTTCAGCACCGAGGAATTGCTGGCCCGCGCGCGCGCGCTGCTGCGCCGCCGGGAGCGCAAGGTGAAATCGCCGGCGAAATTGAAGCTGGGCGAGGTGGAGATTGATCTCGCGCGACAGACGGCGGTGCGCGGCAAAAGCGAACTACGGCTCACGGCCAAGGAATTCGCCATGCTGCGCCTGCTGGCCGAGGCCGAGGGCGAACCGGTGACGCGCGAAAGATTTCTGGACGTGGTCTGGGGCTACACGGCGTTCCCCACCACGCGCACGGTGGACAACCACATCGCCAGCCTGCGCGCCAAGCTGGAGAAAAATCCCAATGAGCCGCGCTGGCTCAAGACTGTGCATGGGGTGGGCTACAAATTGGATGTAGCAGCCGACGTGAGGAGGCTCTGATAAAAAGCGGAAAGCGGAAACAGTCAGAGCCTCGCAACCTCGGCTGCCATGAAGAAAATGATTTTGCAAAAGCATGACAACTGGCGGGGAAATTTTTTAGCAGACTAAAACCATGAAAATCAAATTGTGCATCGGGGTGGTTCTTTTCGCGGTGGCGACGGCGTGGGCGCAGACGAACAATCTGACGACGCTGTTGCAACAGGGACTGTTTGAAGAACAAGCCAACCGCAATCTGGACGCGGCCATCGAGAATTACGCGGTGCTAGCCCGGCAGTTTGACAAGGACCGGCAGATTGCCGCCACCGCCGTGTTCCGGCTGGGCGAATGCTACCGCGCCCAAGGCAAGACCAACGAGGCCGCCGCGCAATACCAGCGCATCCTGCGGGATTTCGCCGACCAGAAAACGCTCGTCACCTTGAGCCATCAGAATCTGGCGGGGATGGAGGCCGTTGTTCCAACTAGAGGATCAGCGAGAGACAGCAATAAAACTGAAAGCTCGGATGCTGGAGTTGCTGACGAAGCTGGCGTGCTGGCCGCGAAACTGAATGGACTTCAGACATTCAAGGGTGATCCCGAGAGATATGCGAAGGCCGTCTTGGGCCTGTTTCCGGATGATCGGCTCCGAAAAATGCTTGAGCAACTTGCCGGCCTCCAAGCCCAGGAAGCCAAATTGAAGGCGGACCCCAAGGCCGAACTCAATTCTTACCGTGTCGCAATTTCGGGCCGGCTTGAAACTCTTGATCTGTCGTCATCGGTGGTCAAAAACTTGGAATGGGCTTCTGGCGAAACCCAAAAACAGCTCAAATTGATCTCAGAGCACGCAAGCGAGATCATCTCGGAACAAAACTTCCGACTCGAAGTGCTTCAGTCGGTCGCCAATGCATCGCCGACAAAAAATGCTGCATCACCGGCCATGGAAGACAACGAGGATAAAGAAATTCGACGCATCCAGCAGATGATCCAGAACAGCCCGGACCTGATCAATGCGCCTGAACCCATGTCTTCCTTGGGGACGCCGTTGATCAAGGTCGCTTACTTCGGCTGGCTCAAAGCGGCGGCATTTCTGCTCGATCATGGTGCAGACGTTAATCGCAGTGCTGCTGACGTGGTTCAAGGCAGAGAGCTGGCTGATGCCGGTCGCGCTTCACCGTTGCTGGCCGCGGTAGCGGCTGGAAACAAAGCCATGACTCAGTTTTTGATTGAGCATGGTGCGAATGTGAATTTCAAAGGGGAGAACAACGGCGTCACCCCGCTGCATCTGGCCGCGCGTAAAGGTTTTCAAGCCGTGGTGGAAGTGCTGTTGGCCAGCCATGCCGACGTCAACGCCACCGACAATGCCGGCCAGACGCCTTTGTTTTCGGCGGTGCAAGGCGGGCAAATCAAAATCATCCAGATGCTCGTGGCCGCCGGGGCGAAGCCAAATGTGAAAGACGGAAAAGACAACACCGTGCTGAATTTTGCCATCAAGACATCGCCGGAAATGTTTCAAGTCTTACTGGCAGTCGGCACGGATCCGAACACGGTGGATGCCAAGAATCGAACGCCGTTGAGCTACGCGGTTGAGCGGGACAGTCTGGAAGTGGTGAATATGTTGCTGGCTGCGAAAGCTGACCCAAACGCGGACAGTTATAATCCACCGTTGATGTGTGCGATTGCGAATAAAAATCTGGCGGCGGCGGAAACACTGCTCAAGGCCGGAGCGAATTCCAACGCGGTGGGAGGCGTGGATTTTCCCGATGCGCATATCCAAAAAAACGCAAATTACTTGAATCACCAGGGGCGTCTGACGCCGTTGTGGCTGGCCATTTACATGAACCAGCCCGCAATGGTGCAACTGCTTTTGAAATACAAGGCTGACCCGAATGAATTGCAAACGGACGGAAAATCATTGCTGTTCAGCGCACTGGACAAACCGGAAATCCTCAATGCGTTGCTGGACGCGGGGGCAAAAGTGGATGCCCGGGACGCTACGGCTGCCTTTTACAATAACAAGTGTTTGCATTGGACACCTTTGCTGCTCGCCGTTGAGAATAATTCGTCGGCGGTGGCCGTGGAAATTCTATTGCAGCATGGTGCCAATCCAAACCTGCAAGATGACGCGTTTGGTGATACAGCGCTTGGTTGGAGCGCGGGTTGGGGGGTCCAACGAGTGCCTGAATCTAAAATTTTGGAGTTATTGCTCGAGCATAAGGCCGATCCCAACATCCGTAATTTTGGTGGAATGACCCTGCTGAACAGGCTGAAAAACAAACAAAGGGATGCCTCTCCGAGTGATCAGGTTGCCATCAACAAACTTGCCGATTTGTTAAGCCAACATGGGGCGCTGTATGTTTTTCCCAACTGGGATCGCATCGACATCCGCCGCCCGTCCGCCAACTTTTCCGAGCCCGTATATTATCAGGGAACGAACGGCTGGAACCGGTTCACGCTGCTGGAGGCGCTGCTGAATTTTTACGGATCGTCGCGGACTCATTCTGTATCCCAAGGCAACGGGATGCAGCTACAGTCTTCTGGCGACAGCGTCCTGCCTTTTCCTGATCTGTCCCGCGTCGTCATCCTGCGCCCCAGTCAAGGTTCCACCAACCAAACCAGAATTGTGGTCAACCTGCCCAACCAGACGAATGGCATTGACTGCTCGAAAGATGTCCCGCTGGAGTTTGGCGACGTGGTGGAAATTCCCGAGCGGGAACACGCCTTGGGCGATAAACCGGTCGGTTTGACCGAGTCCCAGCGCGCCACGCTCTTCGGTTTTCTGAAAGGCTGGGTCCGGCTGGTCGTGCGCGGCCAAACCGTGGAAATTCTAGTGTATCCCAGCTTTGATTCCAGCCTCAGTGGAGTGCTGGAAAAATCCGAGGCGCGGAACCTTCTATTATCATCCTCCGATTTATCCAAAGTGAAAGTCACCCGCCGTGATCCGAAGACCGGCAAAAAGCGGGAGTGGATTTTGGATTGCCGGCCGTCACCCGCATCATCCAATGGGGTGGTAGTTTTTTCCGGGATTAATCAACCCCAACCACCCTATTCCGAGCTTTGGCTCCGCGACGGCGATGTGATTGAAGTTCCGGAGCAGCCGTAGTGGCATAGGCGTCCCGCCTGTCCGATCCTGCGGCACAGTCCTCACGCAAAGGACGCAGAGGCTGCAACGATTTAGGACGTTTTCAGAAAAACTGTGGCCGCTTGGAATGAGTGGGCGTTTTCCCTCCCCCTGAACCTCGGAGTAGCGCAGGTTGACAACCTGCGGTATCGCCGACGGTCAGTCGGTCGGGCATCGGGTGCGCCGACATCTGCGGATTACCAGTCCGCGACACAGCAGACTGCCAGTCTGCGCCACGACGTGCTTCGCGGACTTTGCGCGCGGCAACGGTTTGGGAAATCCATCGAAACTCACAGGCAGGATGCCTGTGCCACTACTTCTGAAACACGTGGACGCGGGCGGGCGGGAAATTGAGCCAGACGATTTTTGAGGCGAGCAGCCGGAAATCTTCGCCGCCCCGGCAGCGGCCCTGCGTGATGTGGTAGCTGTATTGCACCCAGCGCCCGCGCGGCTCCAGGATGGCGCGGATTTTTTGCGCGAGCGCGTCGGCCTTTTCCTTGGGAAAATTCAGCAGCGGCAGGCTGGAGATCACCGCGCCGACAGAGCTGATGGCCGGCGAATGTCCGCGGAGCAGTTCGTCCATCTGCCACGCGTCGCCGGTGATGATGTGGGCGCGCGGAAAGCGTTTGCGGAGGTGGCAGGCCAGCGCCGGATTGTGTTCGATGGCGACGAGCCGGTCTTCGCGCAACCCGCGCTTGAGCAGCGCGTCGGTGACGGCACCGGTGCCGGGGCCGAGTTCCAGGACGTAGCTGTCCGAATCGCGCGGCAGCCAGCGCGCCATGGCGGCAGTCAGCTTGGGCGAACTCGGCGCGACCGACCCGGTGCGCTGCGGATTGGCCAGCCACTCGCGCAAAAAGAGCGAGGAGTCGGACAGTGCCGCGATGAGTTTTTTAGCCATGACTATGCCTGAATGTGAACGGAAGCTTAATGCATATATTCAACCGTGCGCCACTTAAAACTTCACAGCGCACCGGCCAGCCGCCGGTATTCGGCGGCGGCGGCGGCGCGGCGGCGCGTCCATTCGCGCCAGTCCTTCTCGCGCGCCTCGCCGGTGAGGTTCGTCGCGGCGGCGGGCCAGTTGGCGGCGAGCCGGCGCAGGGTTTTGGCCGCGTCGTCCAGTTGCCGCCACTGCAACTGCGCCTCGGCGAGGCACAGCAGGTTTTCCGGATATTCCGGCACCAGCGCGGCGGCGCGCTCCAGCCATTCGCGGGCCTTGTGTTTGCTGCCGACGCTCAACGGCCAGGACGGCGCCTGAAAATAAAGTTCGCCGAGGTTCCGCGCCGGGCCGGCAAAATCATAGCGCACGTCCAGCGCCGCCGCCGCCGCGAATTCGCGCTCGACCTCGTGCACCATTTTGTAGGCGGCGAGCGACGGGGCCTCGGCCTGGGCGAGTTCGCCAACGTTCATGGCGAGATAATAATGCGCGGCGGCGGCCTGCGGCTCGCGCGTCAGCCAGTCGCGGCAGGCAGCAATCCCGCGCCGGGAAATTTCCGCGCGCTGCGTCTCGTTGGTCGCGAGTTCGGCCAGATCAAAACTGGCCCGGGCCAGGGCCAGCGCGGCGGCGGGAAAATTAGTTGCGCCCGAATAATTTTCCGCCGCGCGGCGAAAGGCCGCCTCGGCCCGGAGGTGAAAAACTGAATTGGTTTCGCCCGCCCCCGCCCGGCCACCAAATAATAGCGTTGCCAGCAGCAGGATGAGGCGCAGATGGATGCGTATGGGCGGCATGATGCAGTGAATTAGCGGTTGCCATCGTGGCCGACTGATTTACAATGGGCAAGTGAGATTAAACTGGAAAATCCTGCGGTTGGCGCTGGCAGCGACGTTGTTGTCGCTGGCCGGGACCGGCTGCAGCGGCATCAATGCCGGCCAGAGCGTGTCACCGGCCACTTTCCTGCTGCCGGGCATCATGAAAAATGATGCGCCCGCGCCGGCTCCGGCCTTGACACCGTCCGTTTCCAGCGAAATCGCCTCGGTTAATTAAATTATGCGTTTCCCCTTCGCACTGTCGGCGAAAATCGCCGGCCACATCATCAAACACAAGCTCAAGCGCACGCCAAAATTTGCGATGGTGCTCCAGCTTGAGCCGCTGCACACCTGCAACCTGACCTGCACCGGCTGCGGCCGCATCCGCGAGTATTCCACCAATCTCAAGGACATGGTGCCGCTGGAAAAATGCCTCGCGGTCGCGATGGAATGCGATGCGCCGATGGTTTCCATCTGCGGCGGCGAACCGCTGATTTACCCGAAGATCGAGGAACTGGTCAACGGCCTGCTCGAACAGAAACGCGTGCTCTACATCTGCACGAACGGCGTGTTCATGCGCAAAAAAATGCGCGATTACCTCGCCGCGATTTATACGCCGGCCACCGAGCCGACGCTGAAAAAACTGCTCGCGGAAAATTTGATTTCCGACAAGGAAGCCGACGCCATCCGCCAGGCGAACGACGCGGCGAAAAAGAAATGCGTCATCCGCCCGACGCAGTGGATGTATTGGAACGTCCACGTGGACGGCCTGGAATTCACGCACGACCTCATCGTCGAGCGCGAAGGCGTGTTCAAGGAATGCGTCGAGGCCATCAAGATGGCGAAGATCTGCGGCTACCAGACGGCGACCAACACGACGGTCTATAAGGAAACCGACGTGAAAGAGATTGAGGACATGTTCAAGTTTCTCTCGTCGCTCGAAGTGGACGGCCACACAATTTCGCCCGGCTACGAATACGACGCGGCCAAGAAGGACATGGTTTCGCGCCTCGGCAAGCAGCCGGAGGATTTTTTCCTCACGCGCAAGATGACGCGGCAGAAATTTGCCAAGATCCAGGAATGGGGCGAGAAGTTCACCATTTTCGGCACGCCGGTCTATCAGGAATTCCTCGCCGGCAAACGCGAACTGACCTGCACCGCGTGGGCGATCCCGACCTACAACGTCAAGGGCTGGAAAGCCCCGTGCTACCTGATGACCGACGGCCATTACGACGGCTACCAGGAAATGCTGACGAAGGTGAACTGGGAAAAATACGGCGTCGTGGACGGCGTCGCCCGCGATCCGCGCTGCGAAAACTGCATGGTGCATTGCGGCTACGACCCCAGCGGCGCGCTCGGCACGAACTACCAGCGCGGCGACAACTGGAAAAATTTCAGCTACAACTTTGGCTCCAAGCCCAAGCCCTATCCGGCCTCGCCGGAACTGGCCCGGACGGCGTTCAACGGCGTGACCATCGGCAAGGGACATCTGTCCGAGGCCAAGGCCGCGCTCAATTCGCCCCGCGCGGCGATGAACGGCGCGCAGGCCGCCTTCTCCCGCAAGGAAGAGACCGCGCACAATCATGAGGCGCATGTCGGCACGCATTGCGGCACCGGCGACACTTCCGAGCGCGACGAATTGCTGGTGAAAATCGCCGACGGAAAAAAGGCCGAATAAATTCCGGCCCTTCACCGGATGAGCCGCACGCTTTATCTCTCGCCGCCGAGCTTCGACGGCTTTGACGGCGGTGCCGGCGCGCGATATCAGGCGCGGCGCGAAGTCACCAGCTTTTGGTATCCGACGTGGCTCGCGCAGCCCGCCGCGCTCACGCCGAATTCGCGCCTACTCGACTGTCCGCCGCACAATATTGACCTCGCGCAATGCCTCGCCATTGCGAAGGATTTTCAGCACGTCATCATCAACACGTCCACGCCGTCGCTGAAAAACGACTGCAAAGTTGCTGAAGCGATCAAGGCGCAAAAGCCGGACACGAAAATCGGTTTCGTCGGCGCGCACACGATGGTGTTGCCGGCGGAAACCTTAAAGGCGTCGCCGGCGATTGACTGGGTGGGCCGCAAGGAATTTGATTTCACCTGCAAGGAAGTCGCCGAAGACCGCGACCTCGCGACCATCGCCGGATTGTCCTTCAAAAATCGCGACGGAAAAATCGTCCACAATCCCGAACGCGAAATGATCGCCGATATGGACACGCTGCCGTGGGTGGCGGATGTTTACAAACGCGATTTGGACATCGAAAAATATTTCATCGGCTACCTTCAGCATCCGTATATTTCGATGTATACCGGGCGCGGCTGCCCGGCGCAGTGCAGTTTCTGCCTCTGGCCGCAGACGATTGGCGGCCACAAATATCGCGTCCGCTCGCCGCAAAACGTCGCGGATGAGATGGCCTACATGAAGAAGATCTTCCCGCAGGTGCGCGAATTTTTCTTCGACGACGACACGTTCACCGCCAATCTCCCGCGCGCGCGCGAAATCGCCCAGAAACTCGGTCCGCTCGGCGTGGACTGGAGCTGCAACAGCCGCGCGAACCTTGATTACGACACGATAAAATCTTTCAAGGACAACGGCCTTCGCCTTTTCCTCGTCGGCTACGAAAGCGGCAACGACGACATTCTCACGCGCATCAAAAAGGGCGTGACGATGGATGAGATGCGCCGCTTCACCAAGTCGTGCCACAAGGCCGATGTGGTGATTCACGGCACATTCATCCTCGGTCTGCCGGTCGAGACGAAGGAGACGATTGAGCGGACGATTAATTTTGCGAAGGAACTCGACGTCTTCTCGCTGCAAGTCTCGCTCGCCGCGCCGTATCCGGGCACGGAACTTTTTGAACAGGCCAAGCTCAATGGCTGGTTCGTGAAAAAAGACAAGGGCGACATCCTGCACGCCGGCGGTTTGCAGCAAAGCACGCTCGAATATCCCGACGCCACGAAGGAAGAAATCTTCGAGGCGGTGGACCGTTTCTACCGCAGCTATTATCTGCGACCAAAGCCGATTCTGCGCATCATCAAGACGATGCTGGAGGACAAGGACGTGATGGTGCGCCGCTGCCGCGAAGGCTACGAATTTTTCAAGAGCCTCAACCAGCGCAAGCACGACCTCGCGGCGTCCAAAGCCGCCGCCTAAATTCACGACGGGTGGGGGCGCGCGTCCCCGCAAGCCGCGAAATTGCTTTTTGCCCGCCACGCTTTGAATTAGCTTCTGCCTGTGCCAAACGAAACGCCGCGCCTCCTCATCGTGGACGACGATCCCGGCCAGCGCAGTCTGCTGGACTCGTTCCTGCGCGGCCAAGGCTTTGACACCGTCGTCGCCGAGTCCGGCGAACGCGCGCTGGAACTCCTCCCGACGAAAAAGTTTTCCCTGATGATTTCCGACGTGCGGATGCCTGGCCTCTCCGGCTTGGAAACGTTGCAACGCGCGCGGAAAGATTTTCCGGCGCTGCCGGTTTTGCTCGTCACCGCCTACACCGACATCCGCGAGGCCGTCGCCGCGATGCGCGATGGCGCGGTGAATTATCTCGCCAAGCCGATTGACCTCGACGAACTGCTCGCCAATGTCCGCAATGCCACGGGCGTGGCTGCCGCGCAGAAACATTTCGCCGCAGAAAAATCCCTGCCGCCGCACGTCGTCGCCCAAAGCCCGCTCACGATTGAATTATTCCAACAGGTCGCCCTCATCGCGCCGTCGGAAGCGCGCGTGTTCATCACCGGCGACAGCGGCACCGGCAAGGAAGTCGTCGCCGACGTGATCCACGCGTGGAGCGCGCGCGCCCACGGCCCGCTCATCAAGGTGAACTGCGCGGCGATTCCCGAAACGCTGCTGGAAAGCGAATTGTTCGGTCACGAAAAAGGCGCCTTCACCGGTGCCAGCGCCACGCGCATTGGCCGGTTCGAGGAGGCGGACGGCGGCACGATTTTTCTCGATGAGATCGCCGAGATGTCGCCGCCGTTGCAGGCCAAGCTGCTGCGCGTGACGCAGGACGGCAAGTTCCAGCGCATCGGCTCCAACCGCGAGATCCGCACCAACGCGCGGCTCATCGCGGCCAGCAACCGCGACCTCGAGGCCGAGGTGAAGGCCGGGCGGTTCCGCGAGGATTTGTTTTACCGGCTCAATGTCGTGGAGCTGAACCTGCCGCCGTTGCGCGAGCGCCGCGAGGATATTTTGCCGCTGACGGATCTGTTCATCGCGCAGCTCGCCCGCAGCCGCGCGCGGCTGGCCGAGGCGACCGCCGACTGCCTGAAAAATTATCCATGGCCGGGCAACGTGCGCGAACTGCGCAACGTCATCGAGCGCGCCGTGCTACTCGCGCAAAGTGAATTGATCCTGCCGGAGCATCTGCCGGCGAAACTGCGTGACGCGGCGAAGCTGGCCGCGCCGGCGCTGACGTTGGATTCGCAGACGATGGACGAGATCGAGCGCAACGCCATCATCGTCGCGTTGAAACAGCACAAGTCCAACCGCACGGAAACCGCGAAGGCGCTGGGCATCAGCCGCCGCGCCCTGCTCTACAAACTGCAGCGGATGCGCCAGCAGGGATTTCAGTTCGAGTAAGCAAAGACAAGAATGTCCGATTCGACACCCATCAAAATTGTTTCTTCATCGGAATTTAAGCGGCAAGGTGATGAATTACGCGAGCGCACCCCAAAAAGCATCGGAAATTATGAAACATGGAAACGCTTTCACGATGCCCTTTGCCTTGTGGCAAGCCGACATGGAACAGTTTCCGACTCTCCCGAACCGACTCCAGATTTTTATTTCTCCGGCGATTGGTTTCACGAGTTGTCAGATGGCTTTGCTTTGATGACACCGAAAATCATTTCATCAAAATTGCTGCGTGATTTTCAAAAGGTAGTGGCTGCGCACCATCCGAATGCCCGTTTGAATATGGGTGGAGATTTTCAAACACCTATTGAAGGCTTGGAAATTCTTGTTACTGCCTCAAGTATTTTTGTTAGTTGGTGGAAATGTGAGTCGCCAACAATTTGTGCAGAAAAGCTCGAAGCGTTGAAGGTTAAATTGGATTGAAGTCAGCACGCCTTGATGCAAACACATTTCAGCTTTTCAGCAGCGCGGCCAAGTCCAGTTCCCGCGTGAACATCGCCAGTTCGCCGGCCGGGGTGCGCGGCCATTCGGCGGCGGGCCGGTCGCGGTAGAGTTCCACGCCGTTGCCGTCGGGGTCGCGCAAATAGATCGCCTCGCTCACGCCGTGATCGGCGGCGCCGTCCAGTTCCCCGCCTGCCGCCAGCACGCGGCGCACGGCGTCCGCCAGCATCGCGCGGTCGGGATACAAAATGGCGACGTGATACAGCCCGGTGCTGCGCGGCGGCGGCGGCGAACCGCCCTGGCTCTCCCAAGTGTTCAGCCCAATGTGATGATGATAGCCACCCGCCGAGATGAACGCGGCCGATGTGCCGAATTTCTGCTGCAATTCAAAGCCGAGCACGCCGCAGTAATATTGCAGCGCGCGTTCGAGGTCGGCGACTTTCAGGTGGACGTGGCCGATGGTGACGCGCGGGTCAATGGGCGCGGATTTCTTTTCCATGGCATGAGCATAATTCAACCATCGCCGGAACGCGAACCGGGTGTGTTTGAATACGTGGTGGCGCGCTAATTTTCCCCTCTCCCCTCGGAGGGGAGGGCTAGGGTGAGGGGTGAAGCTCTCGCATAAAAATAACGCCGCAAATTTTTCGGGCACCCCTCATCCTCAATCCTTCTCCCCTCCGAGGGGCGAAGGAAGCCTGCGCTCCGTTCAAACTTCGTGCACACGCATCGGCTTGCGCCGGCGCCATCCCAGCCGCTAATCTTTCGCCATGATCACCGATACGCTTAGACTTTGTCATCGCTACGCCGGCCTGCATCCGCGCTTCGCCGCTGCGTTTGAATTTTTGAAGAAGCTGCCCGCCGACCAGCCACTCGGCCGCTTTGAGTTGGACGGCGACAATTGCTTCGCGCTGGTACAGAGCTACACCACCAAGCCGGCGGCGGATGGAAAATTTGAATCGCACGAGCGCTACATTGACATCCAGTTCATCCAGTCGGGCCAGGAAACACTGCTGTGGGCGCCACGCGCCACGCTGCAGGTCACGCAGCCTTACAACAGTGAAAAGGATGTGGCGTTTTATTCCCTGCCGGCACGGACGACACCGGTGAATTTGATGGCGGGTGAGTTCGCGATTTTCTTTCCCGAAGACGGCCACGCGCCGGGCATCGAATACGGCGGCGCGATGACTGTCCGCAAGGTGGTCATCAAGATCCGCGCCTGAAATTTGCTTCGTGAGAAATTGCCGCCAGCCAACCGGCGGCGGCGGAAGGTTGCCCAAGTTCGGGTTGTGTTGCGACGCGGAAAACTGCTATGCTGCTCCTTTATGAGCAAACCTGCCTGTCCGATGTGCGAGATGACCGAAGTGCTGGAATTTCCCGACAAATGGGAATGTGTCACCTGCGGCCACGAATGGCCGCGCGAAGCCGCGCCCGAAGCCCCCGAAGCGCCGCGCGTGGTCAAAGACGCCCACGGCAACGTGCTCGCCGACGGCGACTGCGTGATTCTCATCAAGGATTTGAAACTCGGCGGTTCGTCGGTGCTCAAGGGCGGCTCGAAGTCCAAGCCCATCCGCCTTGTGGACGGCGACCATGAAATTTCCTGCAAGGTGGACAACATCGCCGTCGGCCTGAAAGCCTGCTTCGTGAAGAAGGCCTGAACGGCGTTCAACTGATTATGAAACTCAAACAAGGCCAGATCTGGCAATGCGGCGATGAATTCGTCCGCATTGTGCAGCTCGAACGCCTCGAAGTCGGCTACAAGTCCGCGTCCAACTTGAAGTTCACCGACGGCAAGCACGAGCACACGAGCAAAAAAGATTTCTGCCGCCTGCTCAAGGGCGCGACGCTCATCTCCCCGCTGCCGCCGGAAAAACCCTCAGCGCCGGTCTAAAAATTCCGTATTCGGAGTGCGCCCGTCCCCGGGCGCTGCAAGGTTCAAAATCCAGCGGGCCAGCGCCGTTCTCGCGGCACGGACATTCTCCTGTCGCTGCGCCCGAGGACGGGCGCACTCCGGCGCAAATACCCTCGCAACTCATCCCGTTTTTAAGACTGGCTCTCAGCGCCGCCAGCGCGAACGATTTGAACGCGGCGCGGTGCTGGGAAAATGCCGTTCGTTGCCGCCCTCGCGATTGCCGCTCGCCGGCTCGGCGGGAGGTTGCGGGCGCTGACCGGTGCTGAACTGCGGGCGCCCACTTGGCGGACGGGAACTAAACTGCGGACGGCCACCTTGCGGCGGGCGCGGCGCGGCTGACGGACGCTGAGAATTTTGTTGTCCGCGCTGGTCATTGCGCGGCGGACGCTGGCCGCGCTGCTGTTGCCGGGGGTGACGACGTTCTTCTTCGGCGGGATTATATGGCGGCACGGCCTGTGAATAATTAAACCCTTCCGCTTTTTTCCGCACGATGCCGCGACCGATGAAGCGTTCCAGCGCGCGCAGTTCGCCGTGGTCCTCGTTCGTCACAAAGCTGATGGCGTCGCCAATTTGATTCGCGCGACCGGTGCGACCGATGCGGTGGACGTAATCCTCGACGTGCATCGGAAAATCGTAGTTCACGACGTGCGAAATCCCGTCCACATCAATGCCGCGTGCGGCGATGTCCGTGGCGACCAACACGCGCACGGCACCGGACTTGAAATCTTGCAGCGCGCGCAAACGCTGGTTCTGCGAACGATTGGAGTGGAGCGTGGCGGTCTTGATGCCCGCCTGTTCCAACTGGCGCGCGAGCCGATCGGCGGCGTGTTTCATGCGCGAAAAAATCAGCACCATGTCCATGTTGGGTTCCTTCAACAGATGGACGAGCAGCGCCGTCTTGAGATGCCTCGGCACTTCATAGACGAGTTGCGTGACGGTTTCGGCGGGATTGGCGCGACGACCGATCTGGATGATTTTCGGCGCGTGCTGAAATTCATGCGTGAGCGATTCAATCTCCTTCGAGAGCGTCGCGGAGAACATCAGCGTCTGACGTTGCTTCGGAAGCTGGCGGACGATCTGGCGGATGGACGGAAGAAAACCCATGTCGAGCATACGGTCGGCTTCGTCGAGGACAAGAAATTGCAGGCCGGAAAAATCACCATTGCGCCGTCCGAGCAAATCGAGCAAGCGTCCGGGACACGCGACCACAATGTCAGTTGCGGAACGCAACGCGCGGATTTGCGGCTGTTCACCCACGCCGCCGAAAACCGTGGCGATGGTGAGCGGAAGATGCTTGGCGTAGGCGCGGATGTTTTCCTCAATCTGCACGACGAGTTCGCGCGTGGGCGCAAGGATGAGGACACGCGTGCGGCGGTTCGGCCCGGCGGCAGCCTGCGCGGCGGCGAGCTTCGTGAGCATCGGCAACGTGAACGCGGCGGTCTTGCCCGTGCCCGTCTGCGCAATGCCGATGAGGTCGTGACCCGCGATGATTGGCGGAATGGCGGCGGACTGAATCGGCGTCGGCTCGGTGTAACCGGCTTCCGTGACGGCCCGCAAGATTTTGGCATCAAGGCCAAGACTACTGAATGACATAAAGCTGCATCATAACAGATGCGGAGGCGATAGCAGCAATTAACTTGGCCGTGGCGTGCCGCCGAAAAATCGCCTAACTTCGCCGCGTTGAAATCCGTCCTGCCAGACCATTACGCCACGCTCGGCCTGCACCGGCGCTGCACCACCGCGCAGATCCGCGCCGCCTATCGCACGCTCGCCAAACAGCATCATCCCGATGTGAACGGCGGCACGCGCGAGGCGCAGTCCCGGACGCAGGAATTGAACGCGGCGCATGAAATTTTGAGCGACCCCGCGCGCCGCGCGGACTACGACGCGGAACTGGCGGCACCGGAAAAATCCGCCGCGCCGCCGCGCCGCGGAAATTTGTCCGGCAACCTCACGCAGGAAGTTCATCTGCGCCTCGAAGATTTTCTGCGCGGGGCAAACCTCACCGTCCGCGTGAACGACCCGGCCAACCCGCACGGCCCCGAGACCTACGAACTGCGCGTGCCGCCGGCGACCGCGCCCGGCACGCGCTTCAAGATTCCGCGCGGCGAACCATTCGCGCGCGGCAGCGTCACGGTGCGGGTGAAGGCGGGACCGGATTTCCGCTTCAAAACGCGCGGCGCGGATTTGCGCTGCGACCTGAAGATCAAACCCGAACGCGCCGCGCAGGGCGGCACGGAAATGCTGCGCGGCCTCACCGGCACCATGGTGCGCGTGACCATCCCGCGCGGCGTGGGCCGGGGCGAAATTCTCCGCGTGGCGAACGAAGGTTTGCCCAAGCCGCGCGGCGGGCGCGGCGACCTGCTGGTGCGCGTGCTTTACCAACCGGAAATCCGCATCACGCGCCAGCGCGGCTAGCTTTTCCGCCGGGGCGATGACACGGAAAAAAATTACAAGCAGTATTTACAAGCGGCTTTGACCGGCGCATGATGCCGTTGCCGGCGGGGAAACTTTCATCCCGCCAAACAGTCAACTCGGTCAACCAAAAGTTAAAACATCATGGCTACCAAATCCAAAGCGAAGAAACCCGCCGCCAAGAAACCCGCGCCGAAAAAGAAGGCCGCCGGCAAAAAGAAATAGTCCGGCCCGCCGGTCATCTCTCTTGAATTAAAACGCAAGAGAGATGAATTTCTTTTCTTCCCCCGGCAATTTTCCCGCACCAGATAAATCGCGGCGCTGGAAAATGATCACGGTTGCCCTTCGCGGCCGGCGCGTTTTTCTTCGTCATCTTCGGTCCCGGTTTTGAAGTCACCGGACAAATTCGCCGGTCACTGGCAGTCTTGATGCGTTGCCGGACCCTCGATCGCCGCCCAAAACAAACGGCGTTTAACATTGCTATGTCCCCGGCACACGCTGAAGCTGGAGCATGAGCAATAGCCTCCAACAACACGGGATCAAAGAAATCTACAAGCAACTCCGCCTCGCGATGAAGAACAGCGGCCTGGAAACCATCGAGGTGCAGGTCACCCGCCGGGCGGGAAAATTCAAATACGCCTTCACCGGTTCGGCCGAGCAGGTCGTGAAGGCGGAAGCGATTCTCGCGGCCTGGGCCTGATTTTTCCGTTCCCGCTTCGTTCCTCCCTGGCACCCGGAAAATCTCCCGGGTGCCAGACGATGGGTTGCGTCTATCATTTACAATCGTCGCGCCTTCCCGCACCCTGCGATTGCCTCCGGAGAAACTTCCATGCCGCAGGCCAGTCAACCGCAGAACCAAATTAAAAGTTATGGGCGATAAATCCCCGAAAGCCAACCAGAAGAAATCCGGCCAGAAAGACGCCAAGACCAGCAGCGCCAACGCGAAGAAAAACGCCGCCGTCGCCGCCAAGTCCGCCGCCGGCAAAAAAAAGTAACCGTGGTTACTTTCTCTGACTCTCCTGCGGTCATCGTCAGGAGAGTCAGAACGCTTTCGGTGGCAGACGCGAACCGTAGCCGGAAACCCCGTTGAAATTCGGGCTGAAAGCCTGCTTGATGAAGAAGGCGTGAAGCGTTTGGATTAAACGACCACGCGCGAAAAAATCCCGGCAGATCACGGCTCACGGAGTCGCATTCCGTCATGCCGCAACCCGCCGGGCAGAGGAAGCCTTACTTGGACTGGGTATCCGTGGTCGTCGTGGTGGTCGGGCCCGGCACCGTGGTTTGCTGCGACGTGGTGGTGCGGCTATGAGATTCATCCTAGGCGCAGCCGGAGATGAACGCGAGGGCCATGACCGCCAGGCAGGAGACAATGATTTTCTTCATAAGTGGAATGTTGGTTGGTTTTTTATTAACAATCCACGGTGACGCATCTGTTGGTCCATGACTATGGGGTGTAACCCTACCCGGCGGTTGAGCCATTGCTCGGGATGTCTGGCGATGATTGAAAGACGTCTCGGAACTGCCGGAAGACCGCTTGTGACGGCTGGTAGATGTCCGGCAGCGGTTGAATCACGTCTTGCCCCGGCCTAAAGACATCAGACAACGACCGAACCATGTCTTCCCCTGACAGCAAGACGTCTTGGAATAAGTGAAAGACATCTTCCAACGAGAGAATGATGTCTTCTCACGACAGCAAGATGTCTTCTCACGACAGCAAGATGTCTTGGAACGACGTAAAGATGTCTTCCAATGACATCAAGACATCTTGGAACGATTTCCTAAAACACAAAAACCGTCGGAAATGCAGGAAAAACGAGGTTTTTGATTAAAACCGGCAAAAATAGCCACTGTGAGCCGCACTCGGAGACAAAGCGGTTTGACCGACCACATCCGGTTCGCCGCCGGTGCGTTCCATTTCCGCGAGCGACCACAACTTTTCCGGCCGGACCTCCAACCGCGCCTGCACCTTGGCCCACACCAAACCTGGGTGACGGCCCAGGTTCTTTTCAAACCGGTCTTTTAACGCCGCCAACAACTCGTCGCGTTGTTTGGGAGACAAATCCTTTTTATTGGGCTTCATGTGCTCATAGTTTGGAAAGGCACAAGTGCAGCAAGTCATTTAGCTGGATGTGATGACAATCTTGGATAAGTTTCGCGATATGTTGGCCATGTTAAGAAAATAAAGACTCTCATTAAAAGGCAATCCGCAAGAATCATTTCCACTTGTTATATTTTTTTACAAGTATTTTAGATGCGCTGCCTAAACCCTGCTCGCTTGCCCATCGAGCATTGATTATTGCAGGAGCATACATAACCAGCACCGCTGCTGAAGGAGCGTCAAACTTTCTGAATTTGGTATCTAGTTGTTCGTATTCTTTCTCCATCTTTCGCAGAACATCCTTATTTGCTTCAACAATTTGATCCAAGTCTTTCAAAGAGGGATGCTCGTCTTTCTTCATCATTGAAAAGACTATTTTGGCCTGCCCGGTAAAATTCTCTAACTTAAGGTGAGGGAACTTCCAACGCGCGTAAGCTGTGAAACTATCCATGTTGAAATCTGCTTTTAAGAAATCGTCAGGCTCATTCTTAGAGCGTTCTAG
>Ga0265324_10000425_pt1 | contig 30175 bp, 26 predicted proteins | sample 41419metaG_FD_198634 | JGI IMG/M metagenome (GOLD analysis project Ga0265324, IMG submission 198634) | Rhizosphere microbial communities from Carex aquatilis grown in University of Washington, Seatle, WA, United States - 4-14-19 metaG | ecosystem: Host-associated > Plants > Roots > Rhizosphere...
AGCGCCTGTGGCGCCAGTTACGCCGGCTGTGCCGGCAGATCCATTGGGGCCTGTGGCCCCTGTTACGCCGGCTGTGCCGGCAGATCCATTGGGGCCTGTGGCCCCTGTAACACCAGCTGTGCCGGCAGATCCATTGGGGCCTGTGGCCCCTGTAACACCAGCTGTGCCGGCAGATCCATTGGGGCCTGTGGCCCCTGTAACACCAGCGCCTGTGGCGCCAGTTACGCCGGCTGTGCCGGCAGATCCATTGGGGCCTGTGGCCCCTGTAACACCAGCGCCTGTGGCGCCAGTTACGCCGGCTGTGCCGGCAGATCCATTGGGGCCTGTGGCCCCCGTAACACCGGCTGTGCCGGCAGATCCATTGGGGCCTGTGGCCCCTGTAACACCGGCTGTGCCGGCAGATCCATTGGGGCCTGTGGCCCCTGTAACACCAGCGCCTGTGGCGCCAGTTACGCCGGCTGTGCCGGCAGATCCATTGGGGCCTGTGGCCCCTGTTACGCCGGCTGTGCCGGCAGATCCATTGGGGCCTGTGGCCCCTGTAACACCAGCGCCTGTGGCGCCAGTTACGCCGGCTGTGCCGGCAGATCCATTGGGGCCTGTGGCCCCAACTACTCCAGATGGCCCAGTAGCCCCTCCACCAGGACCAGTAGCTCCCTGAAAGCCAGTGGCTCCCGTAACCCCAGATCCAGTAGCGCCACCCGGTCCTACCGGGCCGGTTGCCCCAGTCACACCCTGAGCACCATTGGGGCCTGTGGCCCCTGTAACACCAGCGCCTGTGGCCCCTGTTACGCCGGCTGTGCCGGCAGATCCATTGGGGCCTGTGGCCCCTGTTACGCCGGCTGTGCCGGCAGATCCATTGGGGCCTGTGGCGCCAGTTACGCCGGCTGTGCCGGCAGATCCATTGGGGCCTGTGGCCCCTGTTACGCCGGCTGTGCCGGCAGATCCATTGGGGCCTGTGGCCCCTGTAACACCAGCGCCTGTGGCGCCAGTTACGCCGGCTGTGCCGGCCGGACCAGTAGCTCCTGTTACACCATTAGTGCCATTAGCGCCTGTGGCGCCTCTTGGGCCTGTGGCCCCTGTGGCACCATCTCCCCCGCCACCAGCACCACTACCACTACCAGGATCTCCTTTAGGGCCAACGTTAATAACAACAGTTTGGGCTGGGGAAGAGTCAACCACTTCAACCTGGATAGAACTTTCAGGTTGAATAAAAATATCTACGGAGTCCAATGAGTGACTCCTGATTCAACAATTACATCCCCCTTTAGAAGTTTAAAAACTCTAGATAAATCAGCATTTGCAATAAGAACATCATATTCAGGATGGGGAGGCTTAGGAGGGTTTGCTTTGGAGGTTACAGACAGTGCGGAATTTTGGGTTATAGATGTAGAAACCTTTAAAATCCCTCCAATAGCATTAGTGATTGTAACCGTTGGAGTACAGAGTATTGACCCATCAACGGCAGATTTAATCTGGCACTGTCCTGTATAATTAGTAAGATCAAAAGCTGTACCCGGAGTAATCCCACCATCTACCGATGGATTCTTAATAGTAAGCGTAATTTCCCAAGTAGCGTTTTGCTGAATGATGGGATTGTAGGTCGCACTCATACTCAAAAGATTGGGGATAGCCCAAGGCAATCTTTGAGATAGTCTAATGGCGCAATCAGATATTCCAACCCCTCTGTCTCAGCCTCAGATCCTTGGAGAAATGCTTGACAGCACGACTTCCAGACTGGGTATCAGAAAATTCAAGGTCGGCTCCCCTATCCTGTCGATCCTTGAGTCTGTATCCCAGAGCCTTACACGGGCCACTTATGGGGCCTTTAAGGCCCTTCAGGCCCGTGATGTGGACAATGTTGAGGGAATTGGACTTCAACGTATTGGCAATGACGAAGATCTCCCCCAGTTTGGACCAGTAGCGGCCAGCACGGCCGTTACTATTACTGACACCCGCTACACCAGAATCGCCTCCAACCTTTACCACGGCCTCCCGGCCCCAATTGTTGGAACAATGTCGCTGTATGTGGACAAAACTCCCACATTGGCGTCTGCGCCAGCTTCTGGAGTACTTTATGTTGGTCGCGGCTCTACCCAACAGGAAGGGCCGTTAGTATACACAAGCAAGACAGATAGTGGTAACTATTGGACAATTGCTCTTTCTACTCCTACCACAGCCTTCCACAATCAGGGTGAAGAGGTAGTCGTTGGCCAAGGTGGAGACCGAAACATCAATGCCGGCCAGATTGTCTCAACTCCTGCAGGTGCACTGTCCACCCCTGTTCAGTATTCAGTTCTGGTTGGTGGAGTGCTTCCTGATGGAGAGGTTTCCCTTAATGGGCTTGCAGTCACCTGCCTAACCCCTGGAGTTATTGGTAACGTTCCTGAAGGAGCTATCTCCGATTTTGGCGGCTCACCGCCATTTTTGGGTGCTGCAGTAACCAACTCCAACAGAGTTACGGATGGCCGGGACACCGAAAGTACCAAAGACTACCGAGCCAGAATCAAGAACACGCGAAATTCGCGTTCAAGGGCTACCGACCTGGCTCTCAAGAACGCTGTTCTGAACATTACGTCTCCTGATGAACAAAAGACCGTTCTGTCCTCGTCTATTCTACGCCGGTTTGGCAAGCCTTCAGTTATCTACATTGACGATGGCAACGGCTACGAGCCGATTTCCGAAGGTGTAGGATACGAAGTCCTTAGGGCTAATGCTACTGGTGGGGAAACTGACTTCCAGACCATTCAATCTCCTCTTGTCAAAGCTTCGGTCGAGACGACCCTTGCCGCCCCTTTCAGTATTCTCAATGGTACCTCTCTAGAGGTTTCTGTTGGGTTTAATATTCCTCAGATTCACTTCTTTGACACGTCTACCTTCAACTCACCTTTGGCCGCATCGGCCTATGATGTTGTGTCTTCTGTCAATTCGGATACCCAGCTTCAGTTTTCTGCAAGAGTGTCATCCAATGGCACCAAGGTGACTTTTTTCACCAAAGACGAAATTGGACAAATTGCCGTTACTGGTGGAACCGCCAAGGACACGCTAGGGTTTCCCTCCAACCAGTCCTACACATCCCTTCTCTTCATTAATGATCGCCAGCTTGGATTCTTTGAGTACACGCTGGACCGCGCCACTGGCGCAATTATCTTAAAGAACTCACTCAATGTAGGTGACAATCTCACCCTGGGCTCTCTTTGGACTCAGGGATTCCTGGAGTCTGCAAATATTTCAACACTTACCATTAGCGATACTCCACTGTGGTTTGTCGTTGACGGAAATACGACAGTTGTGGATACCGGCAACAGCTTGGTTTCTACGCTGACGGTTTCTATCGCTAACGTTACTCCTTCCTGCTTCCACCTCACCATTCAGAACAGCTCCAACTTCTCTTCCAATGTGGCTATTGGCCAGAACATCCTTCTGTACCAGACAGCCAACAACAACCTTCCTAGCTCTCTTGTTGGATCGTGGAAGATTATTGACGTTCCCGCTCCCAATCAGGTTGTAATCGAGTTCCCTTGCATGAAGTCTGCTAGGAAGATGGCTGCGTCAGTTGTCCTTCCTAGTACTAACACCGTCATGGTTTGTGGTGGTCTCTGTTCCCAGAACACGGGTGCTTTGGCTTCCTGTGAAATCTACGATACGGTTACTGGTCTTTGGACATCAACCGCCCCGATGTCCGTTGCTCGATATGCACACACGGCTACGGTTCTAAACAACGGCCTTATCTTTGTTGCTGGTGGAACCGGAGTTAACGGTACGCCTCTGACCTCGACTGAACTGTACGATCCTACCGCCCATACCTGGAGCAACGGGCCGTCTCTGTCCTTGGGTCTTACCCAGCACTCGGCCATTCTTCTGTCCACGGGCAACGTTTTGATTGCTGGTGGCATCAACAGTCTTGGAACACCCGTCAGCTCGTCTATTGAATATGTAGCCGTGGGTGGAACTCTTTCATTTACGGGATCCTTTACAGCCCCTCGTTATTCAGCCTCCGCATTAACCCTGCCAGACAACACGGTTATGCTTGTCGGCGGACTGTCTTCAACCACAGATTTCACAACCTCCGATGAAGGGTCTGGGTCTGCCGTTCTTACCTGCCAAAAATACACGCCTACGTCTCACGCTTGGTCCAATCTGGCCGATTTACCCCTAGACGCGCCCTTGACTCGGTTCCGAAACTATGTTGCGGAGCTGCTTAATAGCACCACCGTAATTGCTGTAGCCGACAAGTACTACTACACCTACAACATTTCGGGCAACACCTGGACAGCCCAAGGTGCTATCGCGACCGTTCCCAACTTTGACCCGGCCGAAACGGCCTACAATGGAACTTCGGTCGCTGAAAACACAGATCCTACCACTCTAGGTCAATACCTCTATTTTGGTCGGGCTAACCCTCTTATTAAAACAGCCAATGGGACAGTGGTCCTTCCTTTTACTGAGCTATCTAAAGTTACTGGCCCGAACACTGACCGCAAGTTCTGTCATATCTACTACGACACAGGAAGTAGCAAGTGGACTAAGATTCCTTCAACCTTGACGGTAGCGGGATGCAAGTCCTTATTCGCAGCTACGCACTTGAGCAACAAAGTGCTTGTCTTTGGTGGACAATCTGACAGCAGCTACTTTGATGGCGGCGAAGCCGTAATTAGTGCCACCGTAGAAACAATCGACACATCGATTCTTGCGGCTACCTATATCAGCCCAATGACCGGCGCATACGCCGGAACACAGGGCTGGGTTATCTACAATACGACAGCGCCAACCACTAAAGCCATTGTCCCCTCAAATACCTATGTCACTGAATCGCTAAACAGCGCAATCGTGATTAGTGGGGCTAGTTCTGACGTCTACAGGACTTCTAGGATTCGTCTGTCCACAAACGACAATACCGGAGATTTGATTGAACTAGGTCCTTCTATTGCCGGGACCCCGTCCGAAACCCTACAAAAGTCGGGCGTTTCTCTATCAGCAAACGTAAAGTCTGCCAGGTCAGAAATTGACATTCCTGCAGACTTCATGGCCTACTCTATCGGCTCCATTGAAGGATCTGCCGTCAGGGTGCCATTCCAAGTCGAAAGCACTCTGAGTGGAAACATTGCAGAAGGGTTGGTTGTTAATACAAGCCTCTTCAAGAACTGTCCTCCACCCCTAAATGCCGCTCTTCGTGGATTGACCAGAAAGAACTTCCTGGAAAGCCACCCCAGCTACGCGGCAGAACTACATGTGTGCGATTGGACAGGAGCTATTCAGTCCAACGGCAGCAAAGAGTGGGGCAACTTCAAGAACGAAATCGCCAGGATCGGCTCTTGGTCTACCGTGGGAAGTGTTTCAGATGAAACCGCTGGGTATTCCGCCTTCTCGGATTCCACTCTCTTGGGGATTTCAAGCTCGGTAACCATTTCTCCCAATCAGCCCTTCTACTGCGGTCTGCCCTTTAGGTTTACCAATACTGATAGACTGTCGGTCATTGTGGATGAGAATACCACTTCGGGGTTCTTCTCTATTCCGATGGCCCGCAAGGTCAAGTCGTCCAATACCACCTACGGTCCACAGATTACGGTCAATGACGCCGAAAACGCAAATCTGCCTCTAGCTCAACAGTTTGGCATCAATTACTCCTTCAACAACTTCGACGTCTTGATGAAGGCTCGAAATATTGTTGGCGGAATCATCTATCGATTCTACCGCCCTGGAGCCGAAGGCGAGAACTACATCGTTCGCTATACGTATCCTACAACGCCAAATCAGGCCACGTCGGTAACAATTGACCACGGTTGGGACACCTACGCTCCTACATACAGCCACGCGCAAAAGAGCTTTATCAATATCGGGCTCCCTTCAGGCGCTCCCTACACAGGCAACACACTTACTCCAACGACCAGACTCTCCACCCAACAGGTAGCTGTCTCTGGGAATGTGTCAGACATCCATATTTTGGTTGGACTCAAGGTCACTGAAGCCGACAGACCTACTATTGGTGGTAATACTCACCTCACTGTTCAGTATCCAGATACGGCTATCTTGAATGCCCTTTCTACTGGTGACTTCATTCGATTTGATGCGGTAACTCCTACACCGAACACTTTGTTGAGTGGTCAAACCCGAGTCGTATCAGCCTCTTCCCCCTCTGGAGGTTTTCAAGACGTTGTTATTGCCGCTGGCTCCCTAGATGATGGAACCGCAACCCTAACATCTACAGCTAACCCCGGTACAATAAGCCTCGACCCCTCGGCTATTGCCAAAGTTGGATTCGATCCTACTATCGTTGTTGGTGACATCGTTGTCCTAAACGCTCCACTTCACTGCGCAAACACTCCCATCCGTATCACGGCCATTGGTTCAACCAACCAATACCTAAAAGGAAGGATGCTGAGCACGATTGCAGTTGACGGTACCACTCTCAATACCGACACCTTGGTTGTTCCTTCTAGGGTGGCAGTCTTTGGCAAGCCGGTATCTACCGAAGCAAGCCTGGTTAATGACATCACGGCTCTCGCCGCAGCCGCAAACTCTACTTGCCCAATTACGGCAACGCTTTTAGGTGCCGGCACCGCAGCGATTGCCACGACATCCTGGGACAACAACACCGCTTGGGATAGCGGTACGCCACTCCTGGACGGCTTCAACGCCGTTTTGGGGACTGTCGCCCCAGGATCGGTCGCAATCGACACACAGCTCACCCTGAAGCGTCCTACGGCTGCTGGATTGGCAGTCAATAGTGACTGGGTAAACGAAGACGTCTACTTGCTCCCCTCATACGCCGCTGACGTAGCAAAATGGCTCAACACGCCCTGCGTTACAGGGCTATGGAGCCAGGCGCTAATCAATACGGCGAATAGTGGGACTTGTGTACAAATCACGTCCAACACTCTAGGAAGCACCTCCAGCATCCAGATTAGCGGTGTTGGAGCCAATCAGGCCACGGCTACTGTTGTCGGGTCTGCGCAGCTTCCAAACCACGCTTTCCCGTCTTTCGTTGTTTCGGTCAACGCGTCTTCCGCCTCGGGATTCAGGGGTGGGGACGTGGTTAAAATCACCAACACGGTCCCTCTTTCGAAGAGATACGTCAATAGCGATGCTGGTACAATTGTAGCATCTATATTCCCTGACGGCTACTGGACTTTGGCCTATAAGCCATTCAATGCCGACTCATCATACAACAATACGACAACCGCAAGCTTTGAAAAAGCCGGTGACTTCTGCGTCATCAAGCTGAATTCTCCATACTTGAGTACTCCAAACTTCAGAAGTCCAGGTCAGTATATCTACATTGACACTCCAGCTTACCACTATGGTCAATTCACATCAAGCCTACCAAACGTAAGCAATGGAAACAAGGGAATCTTTAAGATCATCAACGTTACCCACAATGGTTCTGTTATCTGGATTGAGAACGATACTGTAGTAGAGGAAAAGTCTGTTTGTGACTTCAACTTCCTCAGCCACAGCTCTATCATTCCGGGAGACGTGCTGGTCGTAACTGATGACCGATTCGGGGTAGGAAACGTTGGTTCGTGGACAGTTGTGGCTGTAGGCGAGACGATTCTTGATGGCTCTCAGTTCACCAGTTCAAGAATTCGCGTTTCCACACAAGACAAGAGCCCCTCTCAGTACTCCTCTTTCCAAACAATGGACAGCTCCTGTGTCCAGGTTCTAGAAGGAAAACCCAGTACATTCTACAAGAAGATCCTTGGGATCAACCCCAATCAAGACAATGGGGCCTTAGTAGACATCAAGCTGACCGACATGGGATCCGTAAATGTCTTCCCTAATAACGCCGTAGACATCCCCGAATACTCCTTTATCTCAAATTCCGCTGGCTCTATCATGGAGTCTCTCAACAAGCTCTCCTTTCCCACAGACCTACACCTAGGCATCGATGCTTATCGGTACAATACCGGCTTGGTCGGTGAGGCTAAGAATGTTCTCTATGGAACTTCTGACACCCAAACCTACCCTGGCTTTGTGGCTAACGGAGCCTCTGTGCTTATTGACGGTCCCGTAATCAAGAGAATCCAACGGGCCTTCGCCGTTAGGGCGGTTGGGGATCCTAATGACGCTCTGGCCGACAGGGTAAGATCTGTCATTTCGGGGGTTATCAACAGCTCTCCTCACGGACAAGACATCTCGGTTTCCGACCTCGTCTCGGCCGGCGCTCAGGTTGATGGTGTGGTCACTATTACTCCTCTCTTCGACGGAGACAGGATTATCATCGCAGCGTCGGAAAAGGGTATGGTGGTTAATCCCACTGAGGACATCAGCGTAATCTTTGCGGGTCTGTAAGCCAATCTTTGATAAAGAATGGCCATTAGTATCAAGGACGGCGAATTTACGGGCGGAGTCCCCGGTATTGGGACGGACTTCCTGGTCGCTGGCATTGAACGGCTAAGTGACAGTTCTGTCAGAGTTTGGTACACACAACCACCCCTTTTGGGGACTGGCAAGGCCAACGATGCTACAAATTATGCTATTTCGGGTCCTGCAGCCCTAACCGTAAGCCTCGCTACGGCCACCAGCACGGACAGCCGGGCTATTGATCTGTACTTTAATAAGCCCTTGACCTACGGTCAGTGGACGATTACCTTTAATCGCACCAACATCACCAGTGCGACTACTTCTGCGCAGCTACCTGTAGGGCCTACTTACATCTTCGATGTCGTTGTAATTAATCAGGAATCTCCTGGTTTAAGCAACGATGCCAACCTAGTTAGGAAGTTCTTCAACCCGGCGTTTCTCGGCCAACCGGCTTGGGAAGCCGTTATTGCCGGTTTGGGCGCCGGGAATGACCTGGTAGCTAATACAGTCAACGGCGTTTTTGACCAGCTTTACATCTCTTCGGCTCAAGGTAAGTATCTGGGCATCCGAAGTGCCAACTATGGCATCTCCAAGCCATCCATTCTAGGTTTAGTAGATGATGCGTTCAGAAACCTTTCAATCACCCTGATTAACGAAAAGCTGACTGAAAACGCCAACCTAGATCTTCTTGAGATCATCTATGGGCCTGCAGCAACCCACGCCAACATCACTTCGGCTCTCCAAGAGCCCTTCGCACTGTTTGATAAAGCCACCCTTACAATCCTAACCGATGGTAAGCAGGTAGTCCCGGTAGTTTTCTCCTGGACAGACTTCGTCAACTCCTTGAGAGCTACGGCCAATGAAGTTTGCGCAGCTATCAACAAGAACTTCCTCAAGTACAAGTGTAACGCCTTTGCGGCTACCTACCAAGACCCCCTTACCCAAGTTGTCTTAGTAAGACTTTACTCAGGGACTCAGGGTCTTCGGTCTTCCATCTGTGTAACCAGCGGAAGCGCTCAAACGGCTTTCCAGTTTGACCAACTGCTGTACAACGCAATTGACAACTCCCTTGCGCCTGCGGCTTCTATTACCGTCAGCCTCCTTCCTCTGAACAAGGCGGCACTGACTTTCAACAATAGCTCCGCAAAAGTTCTGTCCATCTTTCAGACTGTCGTTCCTGGCGACTACATCAACATCCTTGGATCTGAGTTCTCTCTAAGTAACCGAGGGAGCTTTGTGGTAGAGAAGGTCTCCTCAGTACCGACCAAAACAATCACAATCTCGAACAGTGCGGCTGTCGGCCAAACAGTCAGCCCTATCTCCACCAACAGCGTTTCTATCTGGCGTCCGAGCACCAAGCAGATCTACGACAACCCCAACTACGCCCTTGTCAACAGCAAGCTTGGAGAGTCAAGGGTTAGTCTTCCGGTCAACACAGAAATCGTTGTTAGAGATACGAGCAACGGGGCTTACCTATCTAATCCGACCGAATTAGATATTTCGGATGTAACCAGGCTTCCTGATGGGACGTCTATTCTCACAACCGCAAATCCTCCACTCAACCAATTTGGTATAATTTCTGGGTTTTTGCCCAAATTGGTGGAATCCTCTGATTTGGTAACCCAGGCGGGGTCTGCTGGAGTTTCCAACGCATCATATCTGTCTTGCGCATCCAGTGTGGGCGGTTACAAAGGCATTCTAGCTCGCTGTGTAACGGATTTCAAGAACAACAATATCGTTTTTGGTGGCCGAGATATTGATGCGGGTACCGATGTCAAGTCGATTTCCAAGTACGCAATCACCGGTCGGCTTAACAACGATCAACTGGTCTCCCACACCTACACCTGGTCAACTACTTCTAATAGCAACGTGAGCGGTCTTGGGTCATCTGCCGTTCTTTTAGACTATCCCAGGTTCTGGAATAAGATTCTTGTTGCTGGTGGTTACCCCAACGGCCCTGCACACGCCCCTGGAAGCGGCTACGCCGAACAAAGGACCTTCCTCTATTCTGCTGACTCAAACGCCTACACAGAAATCACTGGCACGCAACCGGCTACGCCGATAGCGGACGCAGGTTTGATCTGGAACAATGTCACCAATAAAGCCTATATCGTAGGCGGTATCCACCAATTTGGACAACCCCTTTCTACCATCTCAGCTTGGGATCCTAGCTATTCCACTGGCAACCAACTTGGCCAGTGGTCAACATTAAGCCCCACCCTTAAATTCGCCCGATCAGAGGCCAAGTTGGCCAATTTGGGCGATGGATCGGTATTAGTAATCGGTGGCAGGGTTCCAAACAGCACCAACACATCTGACCTAAACAACGTAGGCTATATCTACAGCTCCTGTGAGAAAATCTACGTTGACGGCAGCCACGTCTACCACTGTGACCTTGCTGGTGGCATGGGGTATTCTAGGTTTGCCTGTGGTGTGGTCAACCTGCCAGGAAACAGAGTGTTGGTTGTGGGCGGTATTGGCCACATTCCTGACAAAGAAATTGATCCTATTACCAACCAGCTCTCCTACGAACTAAAGAGCTGTGAAATCTACGACGCCTACACTGGCTACTGGAGTCCAATTCCAGACACTCTAGATCCACACAGCTACTGCAGTTGCCATTATGTTCCGGAATTGAACAGAGTCTACGTCTGTGGTGGAGCTTCGTCAACCAAAATCGAGTACTTAGACCTGGAGACGATGACCTGGAGGTTCTCAGTAACTTCTCTGCCTACGGTCTCCTTTAGGGCTGGCAGTACAATCGTCTACTCAGACACGGACAAGCCCATTATTCTAAGAGTTGGAGGTTCTGCCTTCAACGGCCTTGTCAACGTCAATACCGCCTACATCGCTGTGGCTGGTGGAGATATTTACGAGCTTGCCGGGGATACCGGAACACTCCTAGACGTTAACTCTTCACACTTTCAGTGGTCTGCCTTTGCCGTAGCTCCGAATGGCGACATTTATGCCGCCGTGAACGGCGGTGACGTCTACAAGCAAGCTGCTGGTACCGCAACATTTGTGGCTTTGGGCCAAACTCCTAGAAACTGGACCGCGCTGACTGTCTCGATTTCAGGTAGCGTTTACGCGGCTGTGGCTGGCAACGACATTTATCAGCTAGTGGCTGGCGCCTTCGTTCCTTTAGGCCAGGGAGCTTTAGAATGGTTCGCCATGGCTGCAGCACCCAATGGCGATATCTATGCCGCCGTTAACGGCGGTGACATTTATCGTCAGTACGCCAGTGGTGGAAGCTTCTTGGCCCTTGGACAAACTCTAAGGAACTGGACTGCCGTTGCTGTTGCGGCTTCTGGTAGCCTCTATGGTGCTGTTGCCGGTGATGACATCTACAAGCTGATTGGGGGCACGCTGACGGCCCTTGGTCAAGGAACGCTACAGTGGTCAGCCATGATGGGAACGCCCGGTGGCGACATCTATGCCGCCGTGAACGGCGGTGACTTATACAAACAAACTCTAGGAGCTGGAAACTTCGTAGCTCTAGAACAGGCTAGCAAGAACTGGACGGCCTTAGGGGTTGTTTCAACCAAAGTCCAGCTTGAGGACAATACCACACAGGCGACAGCCATTCAATGCTATTCCGAGACTGGAAGAGGTCAAGGAATCAATGGTATCATCAAGACCGAAGTAACCATAAGCAACCTGTACGGCTCTGTTTCTGGTGGAAGCGTCTTTGAGATCGTTGGTGATGCAGGAACCTTTACGGATCTAAGCCAAGCTAACTCACAATGGTCGGCTATGGCTGCAGCTCCTAGTGGCGACATTTATGCCGCCGTTAACGGCGGAGACCTATACAAGCAAACTGCTGGTACTGGACTGTTCGTTGCTCTAGGACAAACAACCAGGAACTGGACCGCCCTTACTGTTGCTCCCAATGGCGGTATCTACGCCGCTGTTGCTGGTGGTGACATCTACCAGATGGTTGGTGGCGTAATGACGGCCCTTGGCCAGGGGCACCTACAGTGGTCAGCTATGGCGGATTCACCTGCTGGCGACATCTATGCCGCCGTTAACGGCGGTGATGTGTACAAGCAAACTCTAGGAGCCGGTAACTTCTTACCTCTTGGAGCTGGAACTCGAAACTGGACCGCGATTACCGTTGACTTCAACGGAACGGTCTATGCGGCTGTGGCTGGTGGAACCATCTATCAACTGTCCTTGGGTACCTTCCAGTCCCTGAACCAGCCACTCCTTCAGTGGTCTTCTATGACCAATTCGCCCAATGGCGATATTTATGCCGACGTGAACGGCGGAGATGTGTATGTTCAAGTTGCTGGCACTATTGGCTTTGTTGCCTTGGGTTTGCCTTCAAAGAACTGGACAGCAATTGCCTCTACAGACAGCGGTATTGTAGGTACTGGACTTACTATATTTGACAGCAACGACACCGGGTACACCAAGTCCGACCACAATTACCACGCTTCCTTCATGTCATTGAAGGCAGAAAAGCAAGACATCCTTGGACCGTACATCTACGACACGAACCAGCCGTTTGGGCTGAATGGTGACGTATTCACTCTAAAGACCACTATTCCTCAAGGCAAGGGCTGTCCTCCTATTGAAATTAGTGGAGATACGACTTCCTTACCTGTTGAAGGTTACCTCGTGGCCCATTATGGTTTTGAAAACCAAACAGGGCCATTTAAGTACTTCATTCGAGACAACCCGGCTTCAGTATACACCGTACTGATTCCCGATCCTAGCTTTAACTTCCCAGAAGAGCTAAACAAGAATGATGGAATTGAGCTTTCGGTAGCTTCGCAGATTGCCGCCTTTACTCCGTCCATTGATATTCAACCTGGAGCCTTCTACGTGACGGCTTCCAATGCCGGATTGACATACTCCAGAAAATACATCGAAGACATCTCAGCGGCTGGCATTGATCTACTCATCAACGTCCGCTATCCAGGAGACCGAGGGTTGGGCAACGAGGGTCTTCCTTGGTCTGCGGCTTACAAGCTGTCTGACATCATTGAGGTCTTTGGCCCCGATGAACTAGACGCCTTCCTAGAGGAGGAACGCAATGTCAACTAATTTGGTTACAGGCGCAAGGCTAATCCTGTATGTAAATGGCAAGAAATTTGCTCCCGTCAACAGCTTTTCACCCGTAGAAGACTCTCCTCACAGGGAGGTTCACGGGATCGACTCTTTGGAGCCTATTGAGCTGGTTCAGGGGCCGCTTACTTGCTCTGGCATGTTCACTATCTACCGTCAAGTACACGATGGTGGCGTTGAGGGCGCTGGCATGAAGGCCACCTGGGATGCCGAGACTCGGAGTAAGTACTTCTCCATTTTGATCGTGGACAGGATTACTGACACCATCATCTGGGAAAGTCGGAAAAACTCAATTGTAAGGCAGAGTTGGAACTTCCCTGCCAAGGGCTATGTGACCGGGAACATTATGTTCAAGGGGCTTAGCTACGGAAACGGGACGGAGTCGCCTACCTAGTTGGTGCTCAGTCTAGGCGGTGGTTCCCGAGCTGCTCAGTGTGCGGAGGCGGCGGGGGTCAGGGCGAAGAGGGTGATGATGAAAAGCAGCTTCTTCATGTGGTTGGCTCCTTGGCTTTTTCTTCGTTTTGCTTAGCTTCCGAAAGTGCCGAGATTTCCAGAACGGACCACGCTTGTTTGAAATCGTGAACAGCAAGCAGGCGTTCACAGGGTGGCAACGCTTTGAGGTTGTGGATGAATTCTGCGACTAGCGGGTTCATGTGGTCTCCTTTTGGGTTGATGCCGCTCGTTGGGCGAAATACTGCCCCTCCTCGCGCCGGTCTGCGAAGTAGCGCGAGTCGGTGCGTCCGATACGGTCCTCGATGGGAAGTTGATTCTCGATCGCGAGGAACGCTGCATAGGCAGCGTCGGCTGAGGTGCGGATTTCGTCGAGGGTCGCCATGTCGTCAATCCTGCAACGATCCGGCGTCCCGAAGCGCAATATCGCCGGGGACCGACGTAACCGAATCATTATTGACAGCTTGGAACTGAGCCATAACTAAAAGATTGACACTAATTAGAGACAATCTTTGAAATAACCATGGCTGTAAACCGGCAATTAAATACCCTTGGGCAGATGAGGGTTGATGTACCCCATTTGCGCCTGATAGAATCTGCTATTTGTTATGACTTTGATGCGGTTGGCCTCCTAATTACTGGTGGCGTACCATGTGTTGTTAAAGGTTTCGATGTAGTCAACTATGCTACAGCCGTCGGCTCGGCCGCAACCGATCTAATCATTAAAACGGCCGGTGCTCGGCTGGTCCATCCTGCAGCTTCTGACTCTGGATCATTCTTTCAAGTACCCCTTAGTCGTCCTAACGAAACCCTAAACAAGATCAATGGCCGAATCCAGGGCTCTTGGAGCCCCAATACGGCCAATTATGTGGGAATTGACCTTCTTAGGAGTGCTGATTCTACCACATCCGAGAGCGCAAGGTTCCTAAATACCGTTCCCAACACCGAGTCCAGCAAAACCGTCCCTCTGGGACGGACAATGGACTATGTTATTACGATTTCCAACCAGCCCTTCTCTGGTTCACCCTCAATCGCTCCGCTTTACATCGTACAAACTGACGCCACCAACACAATCGTAACCCTCAAGGACGCCAGGAACCTTCTCTTTAGGAACGGCGCTGGTGGAGACAGTCCTACTTCCAATCAGCCTTTTGGCTGGCCAGGTGGTAGAAACGAAGCCAACCCAGCCCTGACGACCATTGCCGGCGACAGAAGCATCCTTTCCTTCAAGCAGTGGCTGAATGCAGCCATGACCCGATTCCAAGAGCTTGGTGGTGGAGAATACTGGTACAGCCTGACCGCCGACAGGAATGTCCAGATGACTCAGGGCTCCACGGTCTTCGCTTCTAATGGAGAAGCCTTTGAGTGGAATGGAAGCAACCTTCACTGGCAAGGGATTGGCTTTATCTTTGACAACAGCACGGCCAGGATCAATGCTGTTGCTGACCAACTTGGAGATCAGCCGGGAGTCACAGACCTTGCGGACGGCGAGTGTATCTATGTAGATCTTGATAGGGTGGTCAATGAAACTGGCGGAAACGCCTTGACGGCCAAGAAGGGCGTATTGAATACCCTTGGAGGCTCTGCCATCCCTGGACAGCGCTGGACTATTGCTAGCCGCTCAGGAAACAAGATTTACGTTCGTGACCAGCCCTATCCTGTAGGATCTGCATTCAAACTAGCTTCTACTACAGTAGCTGGTATGATTCGGACTACAATCAACGCAAATGGGGACATTTCCGACCCGATTGCGGTCGGGTTAGCCAAGAGTGATTCTCTAGGAAATACAGCTACTTGCGGTGGCGTTTCTCACAATAAAGACAACACCAGCACGACGATGCTGAACGCTGGTGACATCATAATCGGTCGAGGTATTACTGGTGGGGACCACAACGTTATCGTTCAAACCTCAGCTGGCTATGGGACCGTTGTCGAGAGCACAGGTACAACTCCTTACTTCGACATCAGGACTAGCGGTGGAATGCCTTATGGCTCACCTGAAGTCAACGCTACGCCATTCTCTATCCAAGCTCAGACTCACTATGATGGAACCAAGGCTTGGACTCTACAGGGCATCGCAACTCTCCCTAAGCCTCCAGTTGTGGATGGTGGCGGAAACATTCACATTAAGTACTTTGCCAAGCAGACCAAGGTCTGGAAAACACCTTGTAATTACCTAGACAACGTTACGGCTTGGGTCTATTCCGATCCTACAAGGATTGTAGCTCCCGCAACAGGGGCCTATAGTGTCGATGGGCATAACCCTAGTGTCGGCGACAGGATTTTAGTAAACAATCCCTCCAATTTAATGAACGGCATCTATACGGTAAATGTGGCTGGTGGCACTGGGGTGTATGCGGTACTGACAAGAGCCATTGATGCTGGCGGAATTGGCTCCAATCAATACTTGGGTTATGGATATGATTTGTATGATGGCTGTGCCGTCAAAATTACGGCTGGTACCAGTTATACCGGCCTGCATTTCGTTCTTAGAACGACTCCACAGGCCGGGAGGCCGGCTCTAGATGGCACAGAGGCAAACACCTGGCAATTCACAGACAACATGACTGCCGATCAAATGTGTGTAATGTTTTCAGATGGTTCATACACCGTAATGGCCACTGGGCCTGAATACGCGGTTACATAAGGATAAAATGCCAACACGAGGACTAAGAGGTCGCGGATTTTCTATCGACAACCTGATGCTTGGTGGTGGAACCAGCGACGTCACCATCAATGCAGCTACGTGTATTAACAGCGTTGCTGGATATGCCAACGCATTTTCAACCCCCCAAGACTATATTGTTAGAAACTTGGTCATCAACAATCAGTTTCTGCCTATTTCAAAAACATCTATCGACGGGCTATACCACCTCTATAAAATTCAAGCAAATGGAAAAGTGACCCTGGGTACTAGTGGGGCAATTCGTGTAGACGGACTTATTCCTGCTGGCGGTGAGGGATGGATCAACGATGTGGGCTGCGTGGGGTATATGGGATCCTTCCAGTATAATTCGGGTGTTTACGTCAGTACTTGTGGCGGAAGCGGCGGTGGGGGATCGTCTAGTACTTCCGGTAATGGAAATGGTGGCCTAGCCAACGGCAGTATTCCAAACGCCCCGCTAACCTATTTTGGTGGGTCTGGCGGCGCTGGTGCGTCGCTTGGCGGTCACGTAGGTGGAGCCGGAGGGTTCTCTATAGCGGACTCCATTACGGTTCCAGGGCCATCTGTAATAAACTTCTTTGCTCCATCTGTATATCAAGAAGGGATCATATATTCAAATCTTGATGGAAATACGGGTGGGTATCCTGCTAATGGATATTTTCTGAAGCCATATCGAATCAACGGTGGCGGTGGCGGTGGCGGTTCCGGAGGTGCGATATCTGGTGTAGGTGGCGGGGCTGCGGGTGGTGGTATGTGCCACATTACGTGCGATACCTTAGCCTTGAACTCCCCTGGAGTTAAAATTACAGCAGACGGAGGCAGCAGTTCGGGAGGCGGTGGTGGTGGTGGTTGTGTTATCATCGTTACTTCCGAAATTCGTTGGAATGACGCTGGCGCTACCATTACGGTTAAGGGTGGCCAAGGCATTAATAATGATAGTACCACTAATGGAAAGCCGGGCAGGGTTCTAATCTTCTCGAACAATCTTGTTGCGTCGTTTGATTCGAGCACCGTCTCTTCTTTTGACGGCGTCGTCACCAAAGCCATGTATGACGCTGCCGTTTTGGCATACAACTCCTAATCCAATCTTTATAACATGCCATCTATTGTCGTTTCAGCTCAGACCATTGCCATTACCGGAGTTGCAGGAGTAGTTCTAACCTGCGCTAGTACCTCAGGTTTATATACCGGCCTACTGGGGACAATGGTCGATTCCACTGGAGCTAATAGCACTAGGGTTACTATTAATGAGCTACCAAGCGCCACTTCGCTGATTTGCAAGTTCCAAAAAATCCCCGCCGGTCTAACGTTTAGCAACTATTCTGGCGGCAATATCTATTTTGATAGTCAGGTTGTTGTTGTGCCGTCTCTATATAATACAAATATGCCTGTGTACGCTAATAATGCTGCGGCAATTACTGGAGGTCTTACCGTGGGTTCTTTTTATAGAACAGGTGGAAATCCCGATCCCGTGTGCGTTGTCCACTAAGGGTGGAACACAATGACGGAAGTTTCCACTATAGAAGCCACACCTACGTCGAAAACGTGTAAAGAGTGTAGGATAGAGAAGCCGTTAACGGAATTCTACAGAGATCTAAGCACCAAAAACGGCTTCAACGGCCGCTGCAAAGTGTGTTTTTCTGTTTATAGAAAACAGTACAGAACAAAGAAAGCAAACACAGAAGTCCCCCTCCTCAAAAACTGTCCCAAGTGCAACACAGAGAAGCCCAGCTCTGATTTTTATAGATCTAGAGGAGAAAAGGATGGTTTGGCATACGACTGCAAGGAGTGTGCGAAAATATCTTTAAGAAAACTCCGCGCAAAGAACAAAGCCAGGCCTGTCGTTGTTCCTCCAGATTTCAAGATATGTCCTAAGTGTAACTTGAACAAGTCTAAGGATGAATTTCACTCAGATCGTAGTAGCAAAGACGGGTTATCCTGGAGCTGTAAGGAATGTAACCTTAAAGGTGGTAATAATTACCGGAAGAATAACGAGGCGCGAAAGACTGTCGTTATCCCAGACTTTAGAACATGCCCCAAATGCAATAAAGAAAAACCAAGCTCTGAATTTAACAAAAGCAATCACAGAACAGATGGTCTTTGTACCTATTGCAAGGAATGCGGCGCACAGAGGAAAAGGGTGCAAGAAGACAAGAACCGGGAAAGAGTATTCATCCAGCTCCCCCAATACAAAAAATGCCCCGGCTGTAATCTAGAAAAAAGTGGCGCTGATTTCTATAAAAGTAAGCGCACAGCAACCGGCCTTAATGATTATTGTAAAAAGTGCACCCTAATCCGAGCAAGGAAAAGGAAGTATGGAGTGTCAGAAGATTGGGTAGATCTTACGTTTGAGACTCAACAAGGTAAATGTGCTATTTGTGATTCCCCACCCAAAAACAGAAGGCTACAGGTAGACCACGACCATCTTACCAACAAGCCGCGCGGTTTATTGTGTGGTAAATGCAATACGGGTTTGGGTCATTTCAAAGACAACCTGACCTTTCTTGACACCGCAAAGATATACCTTGTTGAAACCTCCGCCTTTGGTATTCAATACGCCGAAACAAAAGGGTATGCCAACAGAGCGAAGGCAATAAGAAAAACGTTATTAAATAGTCAAAACGCTGTATGCAAAATATGTGCAAACAGTCTACTGAACACAAAACCCTGTTTGGACCACTGCCACAAAACAGGGGTGATTCGAGGCTATCTTTGCAACAGCTGCAATACCGCAATAGGTCTATTCAACGAATCACAGGATATTATGAATAGAGCTGGTTCCTATCTCAAGAAACACAAAGCGGGAGAGTCACAATGAGTTGTGTAGAGCACAGAGTTCGGGTTGATTTTTACGGGAGCCTCCCCGGCGATTCGCCGCTCTTGGTCCCCATTCCTACAGCCGCAGGATACCCACAGCAAAGACTTCATGTCCTTGCAGCAAAAGCCCTAGGGCCGATGTCTGACGCTGTATACAAGGATCTAGGGTTCCCCCTAGAGGCGGCCTCTGGCTGGAGACCTCACCGATGGCCGTCATGGGAATACTACGTGGTTTTTGTTACAAAGAAATACGGTAGCCTTGAACGGGGCAGGATTTACCTTGGCTTCGACAGCCCCCATGAAACTTCTTTAGCCGTAGATTTTGCTTGTGGTGGACTTAGACCTGATAGCTCAACCATTGAGAAACAGAAGAACACACCACTATACAAATGGCTAATGGAACACGCCGATAAATACGGATTCAGCTGTTACAAGCCAGAAAGTTGGCATTTCGAGTACTGGATCGACCAAGACTCCTACAAGTCCGGCGTCATCACAAAGCCCTGCATTTACACGCCTTCGCCAGCTCCAATCAACGACGTCTGTGAGGACGGTAGTTGTTTCACGACACCACTACTTGATGACGGCTCGTCCTTGGTCTGCAAGTAGTTAAACAGCTCATTCACAGCCGATTGGGTCTGGTTCTCGGCTAACGCCGCACACAGACCTTTAACGGCTGCACTGTCCTCCACAGATAGCTGTCTGCAGTTGTAGCCATAAATTGGTCTACTACACAGCCCTACCCACGGCTGAATAGGCTTGCCGTCATCCAGCGTATATGGGCTGGTGCCTATCCAAATGGGCTTATCAAAGTCTATCCGGTTCCACCGAAAATCATGGAACGGCACCGTCTTGTCTGACCGTAAAGGCTCCGTAGGCTTCAGGTCGGATTTGTACTCGACCTTCAGTAGCCCTTGGTTAATTGGGTCAAGAGCGGAATTGTGCAACATCAAGCCACCTTGGTAAGATCGTCCAACTCTGACTGCAAGCTCTCCAACTCAACCTCTAGATTTCCCCTAGCGTCTGACTCATGGCTCGTAAAGTACAGAGTCCGATAGATCTTTGACGCAAGTGTCTTCTCGATCCAGGCTCGACGGCCGAGAAGAAAATCCTTAAGAGAACACTTCTTTGGGTAAAACTCCTTTTTAACAGCATTTATATAAACAAGGTAGCTGTTCCAAGGACGGCTTAGAACAAGCCTGTCGATGTCTCTTACTGCACAAACCTGAGGGCTATCGTCTTTAGTTGACAAGATCATGTTTCTGCTACCTTCGGCGGCATAAAGTTTCCCGCCGTTCTCCACAATAAAGTCGTAACACAGATTTGCTGATTCTTCCTCGCTTTCCACGATGTCATGGAAGAATAAAGCCATTACATCTTCCGCCCCAGCTCGTCGACCTCCTTCTTTTAAAAGGTCACTAATGGTCAAAGCCTCGACCAGACACTCCTTAATGTGGGTCCAGTTGTGGTACTCTTTGCCGCTGTTTTCGTATGCCTGCTCCAGGTCGCGGAAAGCTTTGTGGCAAGACGTCCAATCAACGGTTTCCCCAAAGATTTCTTCACAGGCAAAGTCCCACATCTGAATGGGGAAATCCCACATGTTTTCGGTGATCCACTTTGCTGTGTTACGTGGAACTAGGTTGTAAATGTGCCTAACCCAGCCAGCATGATTGATGACTTCGCGAACCAGCGAGCTTGACAAAGTCTTATACTCGGCAAGCAGGATTGCCGGCTTCCAGGTGGACCCCGGAGAAAGAAGCTTTAAGCTGTCGAAGTACTTAATCTCCTGGGTTGCGTCTTCTGCATTCCTGACCCCCCGGACAATATAATCGACCTTATTTCGCCTGACATAGTCAGTAAGCAATTCTTCAGGACGTAACTGGTCAACACTAACATTTACGCACCCACCCCCGTCAATATCCGCCATCATGGCGGGTCGTGACGGGTAAAATCTTGCTGTATTAGTGTCCTTCTCCGAGTTGTTAGCCACTAAAACAACCACCTTATCAAACATCTTGGATGCTACTTTAATAACATCAAGGTGTCCTAGATGAAATGGTCTGAAACTTCCTGGGTATACAGCAGTTGTCATGGTTTATCCCTCGTACAGCTTCGCTGCATCTTCCATCACTGATCTACACTCGTACTTGGTAAGGACTTCAAGGAGCTTCTGTTGGTTTTCCGTACTCTTAATCGTACGCTTTACGGACTCCTTGACGAAGTCCTTGGTGTTTGGAAGGATGATTTGGTAGTTAACCAAGACCCTCTCCTTTGCCTCCAACGTCTTTTGGTACATGTTGTTTGTCATGGATTCCGGCTTGGTCGCCAAGATATCATAGAAGGACGCTATGTCAACACACTTTTCGGAATTCAGCACGGGCTCTACCTGCTTTTTAATAAGCCTCTCGACACCCTTGATGTTGTCTGATGCGTCCCCGAACAGTGCCTTGGCCAGAGGGATCTTGCCAGGGTCGATCACTTTATAGTCCTCGATCCAATCCTCAGGCTTGATCATTCGCCCCTTGTTGGGGCTGTAGCACTTGACGTTGGGGAAGCGCATAAGGGCGACCATATCCCTGTCGCCACTGTATATGACAACATCCTTGCCCTTCACCAGATCAACCGCCCAAGCAATAGCGTCATCTCCTTCTAGACCGTCCTGCTCAATGTGGACACCCGGCATGTTAATAACCAGCTCCTTGACACCGGCAATTGGGTCTACCTCGTGTGGCTTCCTGTTCCCCTTGTAAGTAGGACAGACGGCTTGTCGGGCCGCTTTGGCCCCTTTGCCGTCGTAACAAAAGATGGGACACACTTTGGTGTCGTCGAAGTCTCGAAACAGCGACACAAGCATCCTCATTGAGCCGAATACATGTCCTGACTTGAGACCCGTGGTGGTCGTCAATTCGCTGTTGGCGTAGAAAGCACGGTGCGCAAGATTACTAAGATCGCAGATCAATACGACGTCGGCCTGTTTGGGGGAGTCTACGAGCATCGCTTAAACCTTCAGGTCTTCGACGACCTTCTTAAGGATGCTGTTTACGGTATTGTCGATTGTATTAGCCCAAACGGCATTACCTCTACACCTGTGACCTCTAGCAAAAGACTCAACAGCCTCAGCGATAACCGGGATTACCTGACGAGCAAAAGCCTTTTTCTCTTCATTGTCTAGAACAATATCGAAACAAGGAGCTTCCTTGACCTCCTCTAGCTCCTTCTCTGCCTTAACAATCCGCTCCATCAACCGCTCAATTGTAACTGGCACATCGAAGAGGAATAGCTTTCCTGCGATCTTTACTTCGTCACCAACATTTAGAGGATTTACGTCTTTGCCTTCTGGACAGTATGGCCCCGGTGGACACGACTGTTCCTTCAATTCGGTTGTAACGGCTTCAAGCTTTTTAACCATGTCACTAAATGTCATACTTTTCCCTCTCTACTTTAGTAAAACCTTCAAAATACCCAAAACAACCAGGAATCCAATGCTTACACCCAGAATAACTACCTTTACAACCTGAAACTTGAACTTTCGTAATGTTCCTAGCAACCCAGGCTTCTTCTGGTGGTAGAACTTCTCATGGTAAGCGATTAAGTGTCCGATGACGATATAAACTTCGGCCAATGTGGCCGGTTTGTTGAAGTTAAATTGCGGAGTCCCAACCTTAGGAGTCTTGTCGTTGTTGGCTACTGCTGGCGTAAGTGCGTCATCACCAGAATAAGAACCCGGATCCTCAACCTCAGGTGTTAAGTCCTCGAAAATATTGGAAATGTCAAGCACTTTTCCCGTCATTTAACACCCAGCAACCTCAAAAATGTAGACTCCAGCATGTCATGTAGAACCTGCTGTACGGACTTACCCGTCTTTCGCATTGAGAATAATACCGTATTGAACTCACTTTTGCAAGCAAGTAATGCAAATTCTTTTTGATTACTAATGTCTTTGATTTTACCAAAGATTTCATTACAGGTATCAATAAGGGTCTTGTACCGCTCGACGATCTCAAGGAACCTAGCTTTGTGCATCGGATAGGAGTCCAGGGCGATTAGAAACTCCTCGTACTCACCATTCCTGACCACCAAAGCCATCTTGGAGAGGCTGCAGGAGTCCTTGATGTGGTGAATGTCCACATAGGCAGGCGACTTAACCTTGACTCGGTTGAAGTTGTCGTCAACCACCACATACCCCTCGTGCTCCAAGGGGTTGAGTTTCTCGGCGGCCCTCAGGCAGGAGTCTAGGTCGAATAGGGAGTACTCCTGGACGATGGGAGGCAGGTTGTTATTGAAGCACAGCCTTAGACGCTCTAGATCGTTTGTAGCAACCTCACAGCAGTTAACGTTTGACCTGACTCCAATAAGGGTGAGTTTCGCCTCTTTATGGTCGACTACGACCCGATTTAGAGGCGAGGTTAGCTCGAAGATGTAGGTGAAGTAGGGATCCCAATATTGGAGCTGTAGTCCTTGCTTATCTAGACAGTCAAGAACAAGGTCTCTGAAAGTGGTGCCGGAGTCGTCAATTTGGTTGAAACCATCCGGGCAGCCTGACGTAGAGATTTGCCACTCCCGGCGATTGAAATAGCAATAGATACTTATGATCGATCCGTCCAGCTTCTCCTGTACTCTAGCCATCTTCCAATCAATTTCATCAGCCAGTGGATGTCCTGCGTTCTGAAATTTGAAAAATGGACAAGCCACCACCCGCCAGTCTTCTGCAGAATCAAGGATTAGCCCCCGACACTCACAGACCTCAGGATTGGTAAAGCTACATTCTAGCTGATTGTATTTTAGCAATACGAGTGACGGATAAATAGTATGCCACTTGTAGTTAATACCAAAAGCCGTCTTTAGTTTCTCCAAAGCTATGGCTGGATCCGGCGAAGCCGACCTCAGCCATGATTGGACTCTCAATGTGTTCATAATGTCTTTCTGTAAAGGATAAAGTCTAACGCCTTACACAAACTCAGTTGTTGCTATTTCACAAGACACTACTTCGCTGACTTGTGGCCATCACCACCCAATGTCTTCTTAAAATAGCAGTTTGCCGCCGACATATAGATTACCACACCTTCGGGCTTAAAGAAGCCAGGTGCGGCGGCACTTCCACCCACAGAAAGGGCCTCAAGTGCCTTCTCCACCGCATCGGTGGTAAAGATGCCCTCATAGAGAACGGGAACCACGGAACAACACTTAGGAGCCGTGTCTTTGCTCCAACGAGACGTATTGAACAGGGAGAATCGTTTCTCGTTCAGTCCATACCTTCGTTGGATGCCCTTGCCCCACCATTCTCCGTAGTGCTTGCCAACTCCAAGAACGGTACGAAGCTCGTCTGCGTTTTTAGCAACCCAGCTAGCAAACCCCATATTGTCGTCATGTTCTGGGATCCACCGAGTCCTTGACCCAGCTAGAACCCTTCCGTCCTCTAGAATACAGATGAGCCCATTGGTTCCGTCAAGCTTCTCGGTAATCGTACACCCACGAGAAATTCGCTTGATAGAAGCAAACGGCTCAAATGGAGGAAGTGGAGACTCGATGCTTACCTGTTGGCTGAGTCCATTTTGGACAATTTCTATAGTATGTTCCATTATGCTGCCTATTTACTAACGTACGGTACAACCTTGAGGTCGTACCCCAACCCTGTATTGGCTAATTGAGACATCTCTGCGTAAGCCATGTCTTTGTCTGGAAACATAGCAACGGTAACGATCTTAGTGTTGGCGGTGAAGGGCTCCCTTGTTCACACTGACAAGGGCTCGTCCCTTAACTTTGTACGTTGTCATTGCCCTTCTCAGCCGGCTTCGTCTCCACGATCTTAAGTTCGTAGTAGAAGTTATGAAGGGCTAACTGTTGCAGAATCTGGTTTGCTGCCGCTTGGTCTTCAATAGTCACAATAGTAAGTGTGTCGCTCTTATCAAGACCACTAGTCAATCGTCGTCCACGAATTTTACATGCCATACGTATCTCCTTAATCCACATCTTCCTGTTGTATACCGCTAATAACCTGCAACAGCCTTTGTAGTGACTGCTCTTTTGTACGATCAGATCTTAACTCATCTTGGATGATGGTGTCAACAAATTCTTCGGTGGTTAATCCAGTATTTCTAACGATTCGGAAAGCCTTGTCGTCATATATGGTGTCAGCAGGCCCCTTGGCGTTCGAGACTTCTAGCTTCTGGCCTACATGTCTCACACACCAGCCCTCGATATCCTTGCGTATCTTATCAAAGTCTTGAACGCCATAGTCTCCATTGACATTCATCCTGGCCGTAAAAACGACCACTTGGTCGCCATCGGCCAGAAAGTTTTGGACCCTTTTAACCATCAACGGAATCGGCTGACCAAGGTGTCCAGGACCTTTCCAGCCGCTAAAGAAGGCCAAGGTGCCGTCAAAATCGATGTAGCGAATCCTTGGGTTACTTCCCATCATACACCTCAGCTTCTAGCTTAATAACCCAGGCAGTTCCATTGTGTTCCATGCTGAGCTTATCAAAAGCCGTTGGTCCACAATTTAGCAAGCTATTAAAGATGCCGTTATTTACTACTTCAATTAGAAACTCGAACTTGCGATGCGCTCTCTCTAGCTCCGTCCTAGAGGGTTCGTCCGTGATTGTCTTAAAGTACCTAATGTACCCCTCACGAGGAATTTTCTGCTCTCGGCACTCCATTACTTGGCGGCTTTCTTTGCTTTCCGCCGCTTTTGTGCAACCCTGTGGGCATCCCAGATAGCAAGGCCAGAACGGAGAATACGAGCTGGAATCTTAAACGAGCGGACAGCTTTTAGGCCAGTGTTTTCGTCTAATTTCCAGTCTACAAAATGAAACGTTTTGCCAACATAGAACCAACGGTCTTCAGTACAAGAAACAGGAGCCATCCAACGAGTCTTTTTCTTCATCTACCACTCCACCAGTAGCTGTAGTCCAGCATCACCACGAGACGTAGCAAACACACCACCCTTAATCCAGTCCTTCAGGATGGCGTGATTGAGCTGCCCCATCACAACAGAGCCCGTAGGAAGCTTTGGAATGTAGTTAGTCTTGCCTTCACCCGTAATACCGAACCCGATACCAATCCCGGCCTGCCACTTGGTTAGGCTTGGGGGTGCCGGAACCTGTACGACCTTGTCCTTATAGACTATTTCAGTCTTTACCTGAATTTCCTTCTCTTTAGCTTCATTCTTTGTCGTTTTGGTCTCTGTATTCCCTTGGCTAGTTTCGTCCTTCGTAGTCTCTGTGGTCTTACCATCCACTTCCTTAACCACCGTTTTGGTTATGGTGTGAATCACGGGCCTGTCGACATACTGAATGACTGTCTGGGCGGTTTGAGTAGAGCTGATGTTGCTATCCACTGTGTTTTGTACCTGAACGTCCTTGACTGTTTGAGCTGGAGGACACACCACACTGTGCCGTCCATAAAGCAACGCTCCAGTCACCAGAGCAATCACCAATGCTGGTTTCCAAACCTTGCGCCAATCCGTTACATATGAAACAATCGAGTTTAACATTACTTGCTCCTCTTCTTAGTCTTTCTACTCTTGTTCTTGGGCAACAACTCGGGATCCAAAATCCCATCAATCAACCCATAAGCCAAAACTTGCTCCGCCGACATGAAGGTCTCTCGGCCACACGTAGCCGCCTTGATTTCCTTTTCAGTCAACCCGCTTCTACCCTGCATCACCCGCAAGTAAACACTGTCCAAGACCTTTGCCTCTTCAAGATGCTGGTTCATTCTAAACGTGCTCATGTCAGGAAACGAGTTCTGCATTTCGTGAATCATGAAACGACATTCGGGTGTCGACAATCGGGCATCGCACCCCATTAGAATAGGCATGCCGGCTGACATGCACGCACCTACGGCGATGCCGACGATTTCGTTCTTGCACAGCCGAAGCCTATCGTAGATAGCCAAACCTACATATGCGTCGCCACCACAAGTATTGATGTAAACCGTGATAGGAGCCTTACGGCCTTCCAAGGTTCCGACGCCATAGCACACCATGTTAAACATGCCGCTATCGACGGGACCGCTTATGATGATATCACGGCGTTTTTCGTCAATAAGCACCGACGAACCTTCAGAAACGCCATCACTGCAACCTCTACCCTGTAATTGCTTCATTGGATTAATTATACTCCTTTTCCGAACCTTGTCCACAACTATTTAAACTTCGCTGCAATCAGTTACTAACGAGTTGTAGTCAACCCACGGTGGGAACTCGGCTGCAGGCGTCCACTTGCTCCCATCCCGGCAAATACGCCCTACGCAGTAATTATCGGTGTACCCATTGGTGGCGTAATCGAAGAATCCGACACCAGTAAAGTAGACCGTACTTCCATCTACGCGGCCTTTGACTGCCTTCATGAAGGTTGGGACACCCTGGCCCTTGGCGTGGGTAGAAACGAAGCCCCACGCAGGCGCAATCATAATGGCTTGGGTGCAAATCTTGACGATGTTAGAGCTACCGTGGTAGTCCGCCTGGTCAGGCACCAAATCCCTACGGCCTTTCTTGTCGTCCTTCTTCAGGTGGCAAACCAGGATAAAGGGGACTCCTAAGGAGTTACTCATGAACTTGATGGTCTTTACTAATCGAGTCATTTCCCGGTTCTCGTCCTTGCCTTCCAAGTCTACGTAGTGCAAGTGGTCGAGAATGACTAAAGATGTCTTGCCTCTTATTCGGTAGATTTCTCGTTCAAGATCCTCAATACCAAAATACCCCTTGACAGCGTAGTAAGTATGTAGAGTCTCGTAATCCCTCCTAAAAACCTCTTCCGCCCGTTTTACGTACGGAGCCAGTTCTACCTCTAGGCGGTTGAATCTATAATTTCTATAGCTAATCACTCCCTTTGGAGTACCTGGATGCTCTTCACGGTACCATTGGCCCATCAAACCAAACTTGGTACGACGCTCAATCTCATCGTTCTCGGCTTCCAAAGCAAAATAGTGAACATCAAGCTTCTTCTCTTTGGCGACGTGGATAGCGCAGATTCTGGCCGCCTCAGTCTTTCCTACGCCCGAGCCAGCCCCCAAAAGAACGACGTCAGAGGGCAGGATGCCTCCCATACAGTCGTTTAGATACTTGATTCCATAAGGTAGAATCTTCTTGCCTTCTTCTAATCGGGCTGTCGCCTCCCCCAAGACTCGATCCGCAGCCGACATAAAGGAGTCTTGAGTCAATCCAACAACGCAATCTAGCTTCTGCAGCTCCAGGGCTCCTTTGTCATAAGCTTCGTAAGCCTCCGCATGCTTTCCAGCCTCATATTTTTGGGCAACCTCTTCACACCTTGCTTTAATAACTCTAGCCTTAGCCCATGAAAGCAGTTGCTTTTCTAAAACATCCCACTTGTACTGGGTGGAGTTTTTCGTACAGAATTCGGCCGTTTTGGCCGCTGCTGTACGGTACAAGCCTTCATCTTTAACCGAATCTACAACCTCACCCCAGCTTACGGGATATCGACGATTGGCAGTACGAAATGAAACAACATACGACCATAGGTTTCCTAGGGATTCGTTTGCGAACCAATGTTGGTCAACTTTGATGTCTTCTAGAATAGAAAAGATGTCTGGTCGTTCAATCGCCTGTCCAAGAATCGCAGCCTGTTGTGTTTCTGAAAAGGTAAGAACCTCAGCGTTACTCATCCTTTGTATCCAAATGGAGCGTTCTTCTTCGCCAGATCCTTTTTAATAGTATCCTTGACAGCAAACGTTATTTCCTGCAGAGCGCCCAGATCGTCCAGGCAGCAGCTTGGGTCTTCCCCATGCTCATAAACCGACAAAGCCTCCTGTGCCGTGTGGACGATTTGCTCCAGCGTACGCCTAATAGTAATTACTCTGTAGTCCGACATTTCTAACTCCTAGCCGTGAATTGTACCACCATTGCCAGTGTGTGGCAAGGGTTTAAACCAAATATGAAGCCCGTTCCTCTTTAACGGTTTAGCTTCTAATATGCATTTTTTAGCCTCTTCAAAAGTAAGGGCTCCTAAGTCGGGCTTGGGTCCGACGGCAGGAATAGTTACCCGCAAAACCTCTACCGCGTCTTGAAACTTTGCCAGCAACGGATCCAGTTCCATAAAAGCGTCAGGATCCAAAGCTACATACACTTTTCTTACCCCGGACCTCAGAATCCTGTTGACTTGAGCTTGAGTAACAGCCTTCCCCATCGCACAAACTCCTCCACCAACCAGGTCCGTCTTGATTGCATCTATTGGCCCTTCACAGAGAACAGCGTGAGGACTCGCAATCAGGTTGTCCTGGAACATGAAGACTCTATCTCTGGGGATTCCGGTAGAAGACCAGGCTTTGGGGCGCGAGACTATCGTGTTGTCTTCTAAAAGCTCTTCTGTCTTACCAATTGTCCTGTACTGCCAGCCAACCAACACCTGATTCACCATAATTGGGAAGACAATAGCTTCTTTCTCTGGCGAGTACCTAATCTGATACCTTTGGGCCACTTCAAGGGGGATTCCACGAGATTCGAGGTAATCAACCCCTCTTTTGGCCCCTTTGTAGTCAAGCGTAATACAGTGGTAAGGAAAGACAGCTTGAGGAATAACCTCTTCTTGGGCAACCTCGACTAGATCGTCGTCGTCATCTAGGAAGTCCTTGAAGGGAAGATTAATAGAGGATACAACACGATCTCCGTTGTAGCCATACAGAGCCTTCCTGATGACCGCAATGGGAGTACCCAGAATCTCCGCAAAGGCGTACTCTGGGGCTCCCTGGAACCCTTCCGTCTCTCGGCACTTCCAACACGCGAATCGCCCGTCCCTTTTCCTGATATAGAGCTTCTCCTTGCCCCCACAGAGGGGGCAGGTGAAGATGAACGACTTGGAATTGTGTTTGTAGGATAGACCGCTGTCCTTGATGTACTTGGAAAGGCGGATG